>Ga0105048_10000322_pt1 | contig 71163 bp, 56 predicted proteins | sample MAT05_FD_78382 | JGI IMG/M metagenome (GOLD analysis project Ga0105048, IMG submission 78382) | Freshwater microbial communities from Lake Fryxell liftoff mats and glacier meltwater in Antarctica - MAT-05 | ecosystem: Environmental > Aquatic > Freshwater > Ice > Liftoff microbial mat | place...
ATCTCTTCCTCCCTCTCCCTCCGCAGCAAAGCGAAGGTGGGAGAGGGTCGGGGTGAGGGCTCCCCTCCCCGGTTCATGGTCCCAATGCGTGTCCATGCTTTGGAAAACTTGCCTTCCCATGAACCGGGGAATGGTCCACTTCACAAGCCCCGGAAGGGGCGTCCAGACCTTAGCCCATGGCGTCAGCCGTGGGTTCGCTATCAAATGGATCCGAAGCCCCGGAGGAGGCGATCAGAATCCCATGCCCCTGTCGCCCCCTCCGTATAGGAGAACCGACCCCGTTCGCGTCGACCGCCCTTCCGCCGGCGATCCCGCCGCAGGTTCGCCGCACGCCGAGGCATTCCGGGTCGAGAAAACGCACGTCGAAGGCCAGTCCGCGGTGGTCTCCGAAGCCCAATGGCTGGCCTTGTTGAAAGTTCTCGAATCGAGGGGTGGCCTGACGATTCTAACCCCGCCGAAAATCCAGACCGCGACGGGACCCGCGGCGGAAGTCCAGATCCAGGATCCTAGAACTATCGTCACCGGCGTCGACACCAACGGTCCCACCAGCCCCCACGTGCGGTACCACACCGAGATCCATGGTTGCGGACCCGGAGTTCAAATCGTCCCCTCGCGCCGGTCGAACGTCTAGCATCTGGCCATGTTCGGAGGCGTCAGCGGATTCCTCGGTTACGACGATCCGGGCAAGAATTCGTTCGTGGTGCACTCGAAAGACGGACGCCTCTCCGCCCAACTCCCCTTGCCCCGCCTGCGGGTCCGCAGCGTGCTAGGGAAGGGGACGTTTCCTGTCGGTCATTCCCTGATGGTCCGGGGCCCGGTGACGGAGCATATGACAAGAATCAAAGGCTCCTGGTTCCGCCCGTCCCGCAACGACACCCAACACCGCCGTCTCTACATCGTGGTGACCCCTATTGAGGGGAAGTGATCGGGTAAGGCATCTCGGCGTCGCGGAGGTTCCGCTTCTCTGGAGTTTAGCCATTCTCAGGGATTCGATGTCCCGTCGGGCGTGGCCTGGATCAGCTCGAATCGCTGGGCTTTGCCGTGCGCGTGCTGACGTCCTCTTTGCCAGCCCGGTTGATGCATGCATCGAGAAGCGCGAGGAGCTCACCCATGGAAGCGTTTCTAACCGATACGGTGGTTTTTTGCCCGAGGGTGCGTTGGAGCATGAAGTCCTTGAGACTTTGGCCCTGAAGCGCAGCCATTGCGAATCCCCTGGCCCAACCCTCCGAAACCGGCGGTGCGCATTCTCCTTCTCCCCCCGGGAGAAGGCCGGGATGAGGGCCGCTTGCGATCTTTCTCGCTCGACGGTTCATGGCCCCTGAGCCGCTCAATTTTGAACTGATGGCTTTCCCTGGACTGTCGCCGAATTGATTCACAGGGCTTTCACTAACCCTCCAAGGATTGCAGATCGCCGCTCCTTCACTCCATCCTGTCGCGCCGGAACCGCATGCGGAACCTATCCCACCCCGCGATTGAAACCGTGGACCTCACGCGTCGCTTCGGCGAGGTGACCGCTCTGGATCGCGTTTCCTTGACGATTCAGCCGGGAGAATTCTTCTCCCTGCTCGGTCCGTCCGGCTGCGGAAAAACCACCCTCCTCCGGCTCCTCGCCGGCCTCGACGTCGCGGACGCTGGCACCCTGCGAATTGATGGAGTCGATGCCTCCGGACTCCCCGCTCACCGGCGACCGGTGAACACGGTATTCCAATCCTACGCCCTCTTCCCGCACCTCGACGTCCGGAACAACGTGGCGTTCGGCCTGCGCATGAAAAAGGTCCCCGCGGCCGAGATCGAGCGCCGGGTGAACGACGTTCTGGCCCTGGTGGAGATCACGCCGCTGGCGCAACGCCGGCCCAGTCAGCTCTCCGGCGGTCAAAAACAGCGCGTCGCCTTGGCCCGCGCGATCGTGAACGAACCGCGGGTGCTCCTGCTCGACGAACCGCTGGCTGCCCTCGACCTGAAATTGCGCAAGCAGCTGCAACTGGAATTGCGGAACCTCCAGCGGCGCTTGGGCATCACGTTCGTCTACGTCACCCACGACCAGGAGGAAGCCCTCGTGCTCAGCGATCGCATCGCCGTCATGCGCGACGGAAGAATCGAACAACTCGGCGAAGCCCGAACCCTGTACGAGCACCCCCGCACCCGGTTCGTGAGCCAATTCCTGGGGTCGGGAAGCCTTATCGAAGCGCGCCTCAAGCTTTCGACCGCAAATGGCTTCATCGCCTCCACCCCCTTCGGAGACGTGCACGTGGAGGCCTCGCCGCCGATCCGCGAGGCGTTTACCCTCTCGATTCGCCCAGAAAAAATCCGGCTGCTGCCCCGGGGTGGATCTGCGAGTTCCTTGGCGGGCAACAACCAGTTTCCAGCTCGGATCGAGCAACGAATCTACGTCGGTTCCGAAACCCACTACGAATTGCGCGCCGGCACTCAGTCGCTCCGCGTGGAACGGATGAACGCCGAACCCTACGCCGCCGACCTTGTCCCAGGCCAGGACGTCGACGTCGAACTTCCACCCACCGCCCTGATCGTCCTCGATGACTAACTCCGGCACACGAAAGGGCGTCCGGGTTCGTTTGGGTGAATCACTGAGTCCCGGCCAGGAACGACTCCGCGCCGCCGCGACGAGCGGCCCCGGCATCGCCTGGGTGACGCTGTTCCTCTTCCTGCCACTCCTGGGTATCATCGCGATCAGCTTCATCTCGCGGGGCGAGTACGGCGAACTGGTCTGGGAGTTTACCTTCGACAATTTCAAGCGGTTCGCCGGCTTCGGTGTCTTCGGATTTGAGCCGCTTTATCCGAAGATCATACTGCGCAGTCTCGTGATGGCGGCGGGAACCACCGCCATCTGCACTCTCACCGCCCTGCCTCTCACCTTCTTCATTGCGGGGCTCCAGGGTCGCCGACGCCAGTTCGCGCTGATGCTGGTGGTGATCCCGTTCTGGACCAATCTCCTCATCCGCACCTACGCCTGGCAGATCGTCTTTTCCGCAAGCGGCTGGCTCTCCCAGGGCGCGGCCGCCATTGGGCTGATACAGGCCGGCGAAGGTCTGTACCCGGGACCCTTCGCCGTCTTTGTCGGATTGACCTGTGACTTTCTCCCGTTTCTCGCCCTCCCGCTTTACGCCTCGGTCGAGAAGATCGACTGGAGCCTTGCCGAAGCCGCGAGCGACCTGGGCGCCAATGGATGGAACGTCTTCCGACACGCGCTCCTGCCGCAGATCACGCCGGGCCTCTCGGCGGGTGCCATCCTGGTGTTCATCGGGGCGACCGGTCAGTTCGTCATCCCTGACCTCCTCGGTGGGGCAAAGACTGTGTTGTTAGGCAATGCCATCCAACAGCAGTTCGGACTCAGCCGCGACTGGCCGTTTGGGTCCGCAATCGCCTGCCTCACCATGGTGCTGGTGATGGCCGGCCTCTGGCTATTCCGCCGTACCGCCGGAGAACAAGGAAGGGATTCCTTCCTATGAGCCGTGCCTTATCCATCCCTCCGAAACCCGCGGCGAACGTTCCCCCTCTCCCCCCGGGAGAGGGCCGGGGTGAGGGCCGCCGGGAATCCTCCTCGCTCCTCGGTTCATGGCCCGTGAGCAGGTGGATATCCAACAGGGTGCTCCTATGAAACGCTTCCGATTCCCCATCGGGCTCAGCGCTGGCCTGATCTACCTGTTTCTCTACACGCCCATCGCGGTGGTGATCGTCCACTCCTTCAACGCCGCCAAGCGAGGCGGGCCTTGGGCCGGATTCACCACCGCGTGGTACGCCCAACTGCTCAACAGCCCGGACAAGCTGGCGGCCCTGAAGAACACCGTGTTCCTCGCTCTGACCAGCACAGCCATCGCCACCGTGCTGGGCTCCCTGCTCGGCTACGGCTTGAGCCGCTATGACTTTCCCGGCCGACGGCTCTTTTCCTGGCTGATGTACCTGCCCGTGGTCATCCCGGACGTCGTCATGGCCATCGCCATGCTCATGTTCTATTCCATTGTCCGGGACGCCTTCGGCCTCTTCCAACTCGGAATGAGCACCATGATCCTCGCCCACGTCACCTTCCAGATTCCGTTCGTCGCCATCATCGTCCGGTCCCGTCTGGTCGGACAGGATCCCGCCATCGAGGAAGCCGCCCATGACCTGGGCGCCGACACCTGGCAAACCTTCCGCCATGTGACGTTGCCCCTGATGTTGCCCGGAATCTTTGCCGGCGCCGCCCTGGCCTGCACGTTGAGCGTCGACGATTTCGTGGTCAGCTTCTTCACCAGCGGCCCCGGCGCCACGACCCTGCCCATCCTGATCTACTCATCGGTCAAACGCGGCATTACCCCGGACATCAACGCACTCTCCACCCTCATCGTGCTCGCTTCCATCCTGGGCACGGTCGCGGTGACCTTGCTGCAGCGACGAGGAACCTCGAGAACCTACCGTTCGGGAAAAGGGGTCAGTTCTGCATAATGGCATGTCGTTTGGCTATGAGTTGCGGGAGCTTCGAGAAGTAGAAGTATGCATAATCAAGAACTGCCCCCTGTGAGAACGCTGTTCCTGGAGGCGTTGGCGTGGTGGCTGAGGAGTCCCACGACGGTGTCGTGGCCGTGGATCAGCGAGCAGTTGTGGATGGGGGGATGAATCGCGGGTGACGAAGGCGGCAAGGCGGGTGGGGGAGGCGTCGCGGGGTGCGCTGCGGAGCTACCGGGAAGCGTTGGAACGGCTGGATGGAAGGCAGGCCGATGCGACGCGCGGCAGGGTGCCCTTCCGGTCACGGGGTCCACTCGATTCCCGAATTCCGGGACCGACCCCTTTATGGGGCGCAAATCGTGGGCAGGAGACACGTGAACGATGGGGGCAAGTCTCGAGTCGTCAAGCCGCCCTCATGGCGTGACGCCTAAACTCCGCAGGCGGAAGAAGGAACTCCCTGCGGAGGGTGTGAGGACTTGGGACTGATTGAACGTCGCGGGCGCGGCTTCGATCCATCCCCCGTCGCCCACGTTAGCGCGGGTCTCGATAAAGTAGGGTGCCACGCCGCCGATCCAGTCGAGCGTGACGTTCCCCAACGCATCCGGTTGAAGCCCGGTGATCACCGGCGCCGCGCCCGGCAGCGTGACCTGTCCGAAGCGACCACCGGCCAGGCCGTTCACGTAGTAGCCGAACTGCCCGGCGGCAGAGGTGTCGTCCTCCACGTTCCACGAAACGAGTTCGGTAGCGCCGTCCAAGATCGAGAGTTCGATTCGGCCGGTCTGAAGCTTGAGCACCAGTTCGTACTCCCGGTCGGCCACCCAGGGGGCGTTGTGCGTGCGCAGCGTGGTGACTCGCGAGGGATCGGGCGAAGACCACAGGTCCGTCCCGGTGGGGGCGGTCCCGTCAGGGATGTGAATGGCGCGCAGGCGCAGCCCGGGCGGGGCGGTGCCAAACTCAGGATGGGTGGAGGCGGCCTGCTGCCAGTCCAGGAGATAGAAGTGGCCCGGGTCTCGATAAGCGAAGACGAAGCCCATGAAGCCGGGACTGTTGGTGGCGCTGAGCCGGGCACGGATGACCTGGTCCCCAGCGGCAGTGAAGGGCGAGAGCAGCAGCGACGGATCGGAGGCGAGCGGTTGAACGACTGCGCGATCGGCCTGATCGAGGTTCCATTGCGCTTCGGGAGCCGGGCTCTGGTCGTAGCCCGACACCTGCCAGTTGTCCAAGGCCAGACTCCCTGGGGCGAAGAAGGGCGCGAGGCCGGCGCGTTGGCGGAGGTATTCCTCCACCTCGAGCCGTTCCTGAACACTCAGTACGCGGTCGTAAACCAGCCATTCCACCAGATCGCCATCGAAGGACCCGATGGTGGGATAGTTGCCAATGAAGACGTTCGTCGCCACGGCCGAGTAGGCCCGCCCCGTGGTGGTCCGCGTGTCCAGCACGGTCTTGAGATTGACGTTGAGCTGATGGTGATCCGGCCCTTTGCCGGCATAGATTTGGGAGAACACGCGAAAATTGGGCCCGGGAATGGTGTTGACGGCGTTCCGCCCGGCCGCGCCGTCGAAGTGGTACGCCCCATTTCCGCCGAGGCGGGCCAAGGTCATCTGGCGCCCCGACAGGCCCCGCGTGCCGATCATATACGGGTAGGTGACGCCGCCTTCGCCGTTGAAGCGGCAGAGGGTGAAGATCGTGGAGTTGCTGAGCGTGAGGCCCAAGTTGCCGCTAAGCAGGGCAGCATAGGCCTTGAAGCGCAGAGACGGCAGGCCATTCACCACATTGCTCACCCAAAGCGGCTGACTCCCAGCGGCGGCAGGCGAGGTGAACACGAACCCGTGCCGCGACTGGTCGGTCCAGGAAACCACATTGGAACCGGTCAGCTTTAAGCCGGCATCGGCGCGGAGCCACACGAGGAGGTTTTCCTGAGCCGGCAAAGCGCCGGGCAGTTGCGCCGTGTTTTTGATTCCGGAAAGAAACAGGATCGTTGTCCCAACTTCCTGCAGGTTTTCCAGCGGCCGGTTCAGCGTGAAGGGATGGACGCTCACCAGCGTGGCGAATTCCTCAGCCGGCCCGCCCGGATCCATCACCACCTGATCACCGACCGCAAAGAACGGGCTGCCCGGCGCGAGGCCCAGGTCTTTCCGGCCGAGAACGGGTAGTTCGCTGGATCCCGCCGGAAGGTCATCTGTGATGTAAGTGTACGGAGCGATCTTGAGGCCGCTGCCAGGCACGCCTGGACGCACTTCCGTCACCGTCGCGGGACGCCATTGTCCACCCGCAGAGCCGGGCGGCGATACTTCCCGCTCGGCCACCCAGCCTTGCGCGGCGAGTACGGCAAATTCGGCATCAAGGGGGTCATCGCTTTCATTGGCCCGAGCCGGGCGGCCCTGCCGGGCAATGGCGCGATGAGCAATGAGCGACCGCAGCCGCGGGAAACCCTCCTTCGGTGCCGCACCGTAGATTTCCGGCTCTCCGTCCGGTCCCATGCGGATCGGGACACCCCCGTCGCGGTCCACCTCCGCGTCCAACTCATCCGCCATCCGCGCCAGGGCGCTGACCGAGACGTAAGGCACCGCTTCGCGCCGCAACGCCGCAGGGATGGTTTCGGACCCCAGCCGCTCGGCGCTGTAAACCTCGGTCAACGTGCCGGCGAAGAACGCAAACTCGCCGTCCCCGACCTTAAGCGCGTTGTTGGCGCCGCCTTCGATGATCGACAGGTCGTCCACAAACTGGGTCGTGAGCAGTTGGCCCGACGGTGTCGCGGCCAGCATCCGCTGGCCTTCCCCGCCCCGAATTGCCGGCGTGCAGCAGCGCAGCCAGCCTTCCCGCAGGTCCTTCATGAAAAAAGAGAACGATTCACCATGCTGGAGGCCCTCACTGATGAGCATTTTGTAAATGCGGATGCGCTTGAACACGCCGGGCAGCGAGCCGTCCAGATTCAAGATCGCCATGAAATCAAGGTCGCCCGTTATCGCCTTGAAGATTCCCGAGCCAGGGCCGTCCTCCATCAGGAGCCGGTAGGCACGGCGGGTTTCGCCGGAATAAGCATCTTTGAACTCGTAAACCTCCCGCTTGGCCGCCCGGAAGTTTTTTTTGCCGTCCGGCAGCAGTTGTTCGCTCAGTTTTCCCTTCAGGCTGCCCTCCTCGAACTGCTTGTAGGCCTTGAAATTTACGTCGATGCCCTCCCGCCCGTATTTTTTGAAATTCCCAAGCTGCTTGGGCCATTCCTCCAACTGGAACTTAAGCCGCTCTTCCACCTGGGCCCGCAGGTATTTCGAAGCGTCGTCGGACCCGTTCAAGTCCAGAAACCGATTCAGGTAGGCCTCGATGACGTTCTGATAGTGCGGATCAAGGGGATGGACCCAGGGAATGGGCGGTGATACCAGCACGCATTCCGCCTCGAACCGCTTCGGGTAGCCCAGGTATTTGATGTCCAGTTCGCTGACCGTCTTGATGGAGACGCCGTGCGGCTTGAGCAGGTGAGTGAGCGCTTCAATATAGTCGGCCGCCTTGGGCGAACGGGCGCGGAACGCGAGGATGACTCCCTCCTCCTTGGCGATCCTCAGAAAGGCGTCCACCTCCTCCCGCAGCGCGCCGTAGGCATCGCGATAAATCCGCGGATGCTGCAAGACGTTGATGCCGACCGGCAGGACCGAGCTCTGCGGCAGATCGGCGAGGCTGTTGCGCGCGGCGAACTCTTCTACGTCGCCCGCCAGTTGGGCAGTCTGGCGCTCGAAGGATTCCCGGATCCCCGCTTTGGCGGCGCTTTCGGCGCCTTCGCGCAGCAGCAACACCTTCCTCACGGACCGCACCGCCACCAGCGCTTCCAAGGCGAGGTCGGGATTTTCGCCGATGAACCGGCTCAAGTCGCCGGCAACCACTTTGAAATTTCCCGCCACCAGGTTGCTCTTGGTATTCTGGATGGACCGATGAATGGACGGCCCGAGCGCTTCGGCACTCAGTTCGACCGCTTGGAGCGATTCCACTCCCACCGTCTTGAGGGCTTTTAGATCAATGATGAGTTCCTGGGCCAACCGGGAAAGGGCCGCGGGATCATCCAACCCCTCCAAAGCCTGACCGAAAACCCAAAGATCAAACGCCGCGATCCGGTAGAAACCCACACCGATTTCCTTCACGCCCGAGCCGGTGAGCCACGTCAGGTCCTTCAGGCTGCCACCCAGGTTCAGCAGTCCATCGACCAACGTGCAGGAGGTGTAGCCCAAAAACGACAGGTCCGTGCTGCATTCCAGCCACGGGTCGCTGGTGGCCGGCACGCCGGCCAGCTTGACCTCGTGGCTCGCGGACCAGCCCTTCTCGGAGTCTTCCACCACCTCGATGTCCGTAGGCTTCGCGCGGCGAGGCTGGGGATCTTCCCCGTGGATATAGCCCTCCACCCGATAAGACAGGGTAAACGAACTGTTCTCGGTGACTTCCGCCGTGGCGACAACGCCGGCAATGTCGAGGGTCTCGTCGGGTGCCAGCAGAAACGACGTCGGCCCTTCCGCCGTCCGTCCCCCAAAATCTTTGGGGAATACATAGCCGACCGCGCCGTTCCCCTCGATCGTCGGATAGACCACCACGCCTACAGTTTTGCCCTCGTCCAGCACCACGCCCCGGTTGTCACGGAACTTGGAAACATTCTTGAGTGACCCAAAAATCCGCACCGGCTGTCCTGACTTGTAGGGGCGATCTTCCACGTCAAACCTCGCCTCCAGCAGCGTCTCGCCTCCTACGTTGACGATCCCTTCGCCCCGCTCCTGGACACCCGCCTCGCCTGCCTTGCCCTGCAGCAAGATCGAAGCCTGCGCGTAGGTCCGGTCGGTGGCCTCGTACACGTTCGTCTTCCAGACCGTGTTCTCCACCCCGGGCCGGATAGTTGCGAAATCGCCCGGCGGTACGTCCAAGGGCGTCAGCCAGATGTTCAGATTCTGCGCCAGGCTGGTGAGCTGGATCGGATCATTCAGGATCACCGACTTCACTTCGGTCACGTCCTCCTTGGAGACGTTGGCGACCGACACGATGATCTCCAGCTTGCGGTCGAGCGCGTTGGTCTGGCCGTCGCCGTTGTTGTCCCCGCCCAGCACCAGTTTCGGCGGGTTCTGCGTCACCTCGACGATCAGGGAGGTCACCTGGCCGCGGGCGGTATTGCCGGCCCCTGACACCGACCGGCCGGCGGCGTCCTTGCCGACCACGGAGGCGGCAGTGAGCGCGAACTGCCCCGCCTTGTCCGCCCGCAGGGTCCAGTTAAACTCCCGCTGGCCGTCCGGCTGCAGCGTGCCGATGGGGGTCTCCGACGGCGAGCTGACGACGGTGAAAATCTCAGGGACCGACAGCGCCGGACCGGTGAACGCCAGGTCCGACAGCGCGCCGACGCCCTCTTTCGTGGCCTGCACGGTCACGCGCACGCCAAACTCCTCGCCCAGCTCGATGCGGTTGCGCGAATGCTTGCTGAACAGCCGTACCGACACCACGGGCTTCGGCGCGGCCACGACAATCGTCCTGCTGGCCTGACTCGTCTGGCCATCACTGTCGGTGACCGTCAGCTTGGCGCTGAAAATACCCGGTTTGTTGTAGCGATAAATTTCGCCCAATCCACCGCCTGTGCCGCCGTCGCCAAAGTTCCATTTTTCGGTCAGCGGCTGGTCCTCCGGATCCGTGGAGGTTGATTGAAAATCCCAGAGGCCAGCGTCGGAGGCATCTTCCTTGGCCGTGAACGAGGCCCGGGGCGGCTGGCGGAGATACTCGGCGTGCCAGTCGGGCAGACCAACCAAACCGCTCTCGTCTGGGCACGGTCCGTCGTTAAAGGGCGTGGCCACGCCGACGGAGCAGCACGCAAAACGAAATCGTCCCCCGGGTGCCACCGTTCTGGCTGCAAACGCACTAGGGTTCTGAACTCCCGGTATAAAGATCTTGTAAGAGCTGAGATTGGTGATGTTTTTATAAACGGGAAAAGAGCCATATAAGGTTACCCCACATTGTTTTCCAATTCCGTTCTCCTCCGCGTGAAAATAGGGAACAAATTCCTTGGTCATCGGAACGATCTCGACCGGACCGGACTGCTGGGCCAGGGCCGGAAGACCAAGGAGGGCGGCCAACACCCAGACGGCGGGCAGGGCAGCAACAAACCTAATGAACCCGGTTAGAGACTGTCGCATAACGTGAAAGTAAAAGAGTGCCGTTGATTGGCAAAGCCCAATCCTGAGACTCCCCCGAGGGGGTTCCTCACTCTGTGGCACCTGCAACCCCGGTTGCCGCTGTGCCGGTGTGCGTTCGGCGCGCAGCCGATCGACCTTGACGTGCCGGCCAGCGCCAACGGACCCCGGACGGGATGAAAACACGCGATTTCAGGGAAGCCGGCCCTGGGCGCAGTCGGGGTCAGCCCTGAATGGCCCTTAGTTAGTGGCCCTTGTTTTGCGGGCGGATCGGGTGTTCACCGGTACGTAGTATTGGTTCTGATGGCGGATTTCGCGGAAACGGGACCGGTGGCAGGTGAGCCTTGGATAGGGTTTTGGCCGCCGTTTGACCGCGCGTGGCTCACGCCGGCCGGGTCGATCCGTAAGGGCCATTCGGGTCAGTTCTGCATAATGGCATGTCGTTTGGCTCTGAGTTGCGGGAGCTTCGAGAAGTAGAAGTATACATAATCAAGAACTGCCCCCTGGTGAGAACTGACCCCTGGGGGTTGACCTGATCTGCCCCCAAAGGAATCGCCGTCTTTCGCCGCTTCAGGTAGAGACACCGTCATGACCCTCGCAGAATCGGTGCGCTCGGCGGGCGTCGTCGGCGCCGGCGGTGGTGGCTTCCCCGCGCACGTGAAGCTGGCGGCACGCGCCGACACAGTCATCGCCAATGGAGCGGAATGCGAACCGTTGCTCCATAAGGATGCCGCGGTGCTGGTGCGGTCGGCCCATCGGGTCGTGACGGGTGTGTGGCTCGCGATGGAAGCGGTGGGCGCCACGGACGGTGTCCTCGCCATCAAGGCCAAGAACCAGGAGGCTGTTGAAGCGGCCGAGGTCGCGTGTCGTGGAACGCGGGTTCGGGTCCAGTTGCTCGGTGATTACTACCCGGCTGGGGACGAATACGATCTGGTCCACGAAGTCACTGGACGGTTGATTCCGCCGTCAGGAATTCCGCTGAACGTGGGTTGCGTGGTGAGCAACGTGGAAACCCTGGCCAACATCGCCAGGGCGCATGAGGGCGGCAGCGTGACTCGCAAGACCCTGACCATCGCCGGGGCGGTGAAATCGCCGCTCACCCTGACGGTTCCTCTGGGGACACCGATGCGCGATTGCCTTGAAGCGGCTGGAGGCCTAGTGGCCGAAGATGCGGTCTTGTTCTTGGGCGGTCTGATGATGGGAACGCTGACAACCGATCTCGAGACCCCGGTCCTGAAGACCACGACCGGGGTCGTAGTGTTGCCCCGGGACCACCGGATCGCCCAGCGCACGCTCACTCCTCCGAAGGCACAACGAGGCATCGGAAAATCCGCCTGCGACCAGTGCCGCTACTGCACCGAGTATTGTCCGCGCTATCTGCTCGGTTACGCGGTCGAACCCCACCAAGTGATGCGCGGACTGTCCTTCACAGCGACGGGCGCCGATCGTTGGAATGAATGGGCGGCTCTTTGCTGTTCGTGCGGTCTCTGCACTCTGTTTGCCTGTCCCGAGGAATTGTTTCCGAAAGAGGCCTGCGACGACTCCAAAGCCGCACTGCGCGCAGCGGGTTTTCGGTGGAAAGGCCCTGCGCCGGCCCATGCGCATCCGCTGCGCGAAGGCCGACGGGTTCCCATTCGCAGCCTGATGAAGAAACTCGGCGTCCAGAACTACGACCACGCCGCGCCCTGGCGAGAGGTGGAACTCGTCCCAGGTCGCGTGGAACTGAGGTTAAAGCAACACGCGGGCGTCGCCGCCCGTGCCGTGGTGAAGCCTGGGGATGCCGTTGCGGAGGGACAGGTGGTGGCTGAAGTGCCGGAAGGTGCGCTCGGAGCACGGGTGCACGCGTCGATCAGTGGGTGGGTGGAGCGGGTGGATGACCAACGGATCGTGCTCGGGAAGTGAGGACATCATGATGAACGGACAATCCATCGGACTCTTGGAACTGAGCAGCATTGCTGCAGGCTTTGCGGTAACCGACGCGATGCTCAAGGCGGGCGATGTCCGATTGCTCCTGGCCCGCTCCATCTGTTCCGGGAAGTACATGGTGCTGATCGGCGGTGAGGCCGCCGCCGTGGGGAGCGCCGTGGAGGCAGGCATCCAGGCGGCTCATGGGTGCCTCATCGACCACGTGGCGCTCGCCAACCTGCACCCCGAGGTTCTGACGGCCATTGGACGTCAGTCGCCCGACGCACCCAGCGGTGCGCTGGGGGTGGTGGAGTCCTTCAACATCGCGGCCATGATCGAGGCGGCCGACGCCGCGGTGAAGTCGTCGCAGGTGGAGCTCCGCGAACTTCGATTGGCCATGGCTTTGGGAGGCAAAGCGTTCGCCCTCCTGACCGGCGACGTCGCATCCGTGCAATCGGCGGTGGATGCAGCCAAGCGGGTCCTGTGCGAAGCGGGTGTGCTGGTGAATGCAGTGGTGATTCCACGACCCCATCCGGACGTGTGGCGGGAGGTGGCGTAGCCACCAGGGAACACGGAAACACAAGAGTCTGAGCGCGCAGGGGGCGACGGGACCCTCCGAAGCCGAACGCCTAATCCCCCTGCCGAATCCGAACCACCCGCACTCCGCCCGGTTGGCACAGCAGCGTGTCCCACCACTCGGCCGAATCGTATCGGTACCGGATCTGCACCCCCCGAACCCGTCCCTCCAGCACCCCCATCTTCGCATCCAAAAGTGTCCATCCCCCCGCTTCAACCGCCCGGGCTTGGGGCGCCATTTTGGGCAGGATCGCCAGCACTTCGGCACACTGGACCAGGTCATCGAAGTAACGCTCCAGGAGCCCCGCATCCATCAGGGTCTCGGTCAATTCGGGCAACGGCGGTGGAGCGTCGGAATCCGCCGGTGACGATTCCGTAGGCATGCCGGTCAAGATCAGGATCCGAATCCCGGTCGACGCTCGGTCACCAGGACGGCGTTCTGCGGAGCAGGACAGACGTCATGGCAGACACCACAGCCGGTGCAGATCTCCAGAACGACACGCGGCACGCCCTCGTTCAACTGGATGGCGTGGGGTACCGGACAACGCTCGTAGCACACCGAACAGAAGCTGCCCTGGTAGGCCAGGCAGAACCGCCCTTGGATAACCGCCACCCGATTCGTACGTTCCAGTGGCGAGCCTTCGCCCGAGGCGCCACTCGTCTTGGGGTTGCCCACGACCGAGGCCGCCTTCTTCGACCCCGCTTGAAGCGGGCGCAGGAACTTGGAGAAAAGGTTTCGCCGTGAAACGCTCATCGCAGCGAATTCAATCCCCCACCCGGTCCGGAGCCAGCCAATTCTGCGAGTTCCGCCAGGCCCGGTGCGAATCCGCCGTCGGGCACGTGGCATTGGGTGCAGAGGGTCCTCTCCGGATGCGAGGTCCTCAGGCCGGGCAATCCGGTCGCGCCATGGCAGCTCGAGCAGTTTTCCCGCATCCAGGTCGCGTGGGGAATCGTCGGGGGCGCTCCCGGCCAGGCCCGGGACCCACGGCCGACCGAGGCTTTTCCCACAAATTCATTCACGGCCAGGCCCAACACCCATTCCGGCGCCACGCCCGGCACGCCCCCGGCCGACGGCACATGGCACTGGGTGCAGTTGCCCATTTCCGGATGGCTCATCCGGGGTGCCACCACGTCCCGCACCGCCAGACCCTCGGCATGACAGACCCGGCAGTTGGCTGAGGAGGTCGCATCGACGGGATGCGGCACGACGGGTGGGGCGCCGTCGAAGGCCCGCCGGCTTGCCCGCCGCTGCACCGCCCTGAGGCGTTCGGCGTCACTGGCCGGTGTCAGGGCAGGCGATTGGCCTTCCGCCAAGCCGTGCATGCCGTCGCGCACATCCGTCACGCGAGATCTTGGAACCGGAGGTTCCACACCCGCCCGGCGGAGGCTTTCGCCCGACCGCAACGATGCGAGGGAACTGCGCCAGTGCGCATTGGGTTTCAAACCCGCTTCCCCCAACCGGCCATACTCGACGATGGGTCGAACCCCTTCGGATTCCAGAGCCGCGGCGACCGGGTCCTGGTTCGCCGGAGCCCTCGGGAACATGGCAGCCTGCCGGGCCTCGGTGGCGGCCGGGGTGTGGGCGCGATCCAGCTGGCGCAAACCCATGAAGTAGCCACTGACGGCCGTTACCACCACCACGGCGAGCACCACGCGCGAGGCACGGGACGGGAGGTTCTGAGGATCGGGCTTGGAGGGTGTCATGGCGGAACCCTCCGGTCAGATCGTTGGCCCGCGTGGGCGGGCCGAGCGTTGGGAGCCTCGCTGGACATCCACCGCGCATTTCTTGTAATCCGGTTGCTTCGACACCGGGCAGACGGCATCCAGGGTGAGGTCGTTGATCATGATCCGCTCGTCAAAGAACGGCACGAACACAGACCCCCGGGGTGGATGCCCACGGCCGCTGATCCACAGTGGCAATTCCAGTTCCCCGCGACGGGTCTTCAACTTCACCAGATCGCCGTTCTTGAATCCCTTCTCCGCCGCGTCGGAGGGGTGCATTTCCACGTACGAATGGGGCACCGCATTGCGCAACTGCGGCACTCGCATGGTCATCGTCCCGGTATGCCAGTGCTCCAGGACCCGTCCAGTCCCCAGCCAGAAGGGGTATTCCGCATCGGGCACTTCGGGCGGCAACTCATACGGTGCGAACCAGACCTGGGCACGATCGTCCTGGGTCACCGAGTGATAGAACTGAATCCCCGCCCCCTTTTTCACATAGGGATCGTCGAATTCCATGAAACGGAACTTGGTTTCACGCCATGAACCGTCGGGCTGTTGCACCACCGGCCAACGCAAACCCCGCGCCTTCACATACTCGTCGTAAGGCGCGAGATCCTTGTGCTTCAGGCGGGTGAACAACCGGTACTCCTCGAAGAGCGCCCGGTCCACATTCACGTCGTAGTACCGCTCCCACTCCCAGACCGGCACCTCCTCGCCCTGCTCGTTCTTGAAGGTGAAGAGGAACTTGCCGTCCTTGTCCTTCATGCCGGGGTGCCCCAGCTCGAAGAGGCGACGGGCAATCGCGATCGTCATCCAGCAATCGTCCCGCGCATTGCCCGGAGGCCGCACCATCCGGAACCACTGCTGCGTCCGCCGCTCGGAATTGCCATAGATCCCGTTCTTCTCGACCCACATCGCCGCCGGGAGAATCAAGTCTGCCAGCTCGGTGGTCGCCGTCGGATAGACATCGCAAACGATCAGGAATTTGTCCTCCAGGCCCGTCTTGCTCTTGAAGAGCTTGTGCAGGTTCGGCAGCGACTGCCCCGGGTTGGTCACCTGGGTGAAGAGCGTCTGGATGTCGCCCCCCTTTTCCGTGGCGGTGCAGAACTTCTCGAACAACTGGACCGTGTGGTAGCCCGGCTTTGGATTCAGCCGGCCCTCGGGCAGATTCCAGATCTGCTCCGATTGCTTGCGATGCTCAGGATTCGCCACCAACCGACCTCCCGGAAGCAGGTGACAGAGGGTCCCCACTTCGCGCGCCGTGCCGCAGGCGCTCGGCTGGCCCGTCAGACTGGTTGGCGCGTCACCCGGCCGACCCCAATGCCCGCTCAACAGGTGAATCCCGTGCACGAGCCGATTGATGTTCGTTCCACGGGCGTGCTGATTCATGCCCATGCACCAAACACTCGTGATCCGGACGTCGGTCCGACCAAAGAGTTGTCCCAACATCCGGATCTTTGCCGCCGGAACCCCAGAGATTTCCTCCACCTTCTCGGGCGTGTACGCCTCCAGTTCGCGGCAATACTCGGCAAACGACATCGGCTTCCCATCGAGGGTGTGCTCCGCCGTATCCGTCTTGAAGGCACAATGCTTCTCCACGAACGCCTTCGAGTAGGTGCTGGACTGGATCAACAGATGGGCGATGCCATTGGCGATCGCCAGATCGGATTGCGGGCGGAACTCCAGGTAGTCGTCGGCGAACTCCGACGTCCGCGTCCGACGGGTGGAGAGGTCGATGATCCGCACCTTCTCGCCGCGATTCCGCCGTTCGAGAATGCGCGAGAACAGGACCGGATGCATCTCGGCCATGTTGTTGCCCCAGAGGATCAGCACATCACAGGTGTCGAGGTCGTCATAGCACCCCGCCGGCTCATCCACGCCGTACACGGAGAGATATCCGGTCACCGCGCTGGCCATGCAAAGCCGAGCGTTGGGCTCGATGTGGTTGTTCGCGAGCCCGGCCTTCATCAGCTTCTGGGAGGCGTAGCCTTCGGCGACAGTCCACTGACCGGAGCCGTAGATGGCGAACCGCTGGGGTGCCGCCATGATCCGGCGTGCGACGACATCAATCGCTTCGTTCCACCCGATGACCTCCATCCGCCCGTTGCGACGGAGCATCGGCTGGGTGAGACGATCCTTCCCGTAAAGAATCATGCCCACGTGGTATCCCTTCACGCACAGCAGCCCCTTGTTCACCTCGGCTTTCGGATCGCCACGGATTCCGACGATCTTTCCCTCGCGAACTCCGACCTCCACGTGGCAGCCCGTTCCGCAGAACCGACAGGGCGCCTTATCCCAGCGGGTATCGGGTTCGGCGGCCTGGGCCGGTGGGGTCAGTCCGCTGCGTGCCGCCGCCACGGCGGCAGCACTTGCGAGAGCCGCGCGCTGGAGGAACCGCCGGCGGTCGAGTCCGGACGCGGCCGGGTTCGGTGAGAGAGTTTCCGAGTTTGTTTTCATGCCATGACCTCCACCGCAGGCTTCGAAGCAGCCTCATCGGCCATCCCTACAAAGTGCACTGAAACCACTTCCACCCATTCCACGCCGGGCACCGTCGCCAGCCACCCATGAAGATCGCGTCCCTCCGAGGCGTTCTCCGCCTCCACGGCCAGCGTCCACCATTCTCCGATGGCCTCCCCCAGGGTCAGCGCCGGATGTTCGGCCAGGGTCGCCAGCGCGGATTCGCGAAGGACCGTGTTGTCGGTCAACCGCACCAACACCCCACCCACCACCGGGTCCCGCGGAGATTCGTGAGCTTCGCTCCGGTTCATGGGCGCCACGGTAGCGGGATCGAACGAGTCTGGAGTTGACCCCTGTCAAGACTCGCTCAAATGACTGGATCTCTTACGCCAACGCTGCGTTTAGGGGGCCAAACGATGCGACGGCAAGTATCTACCCAAATACTTGGATATCGTTCCATCGGGCCACTTGCCATTTCATCGCTCGTGGATTAACGACAGAGCCTAATGTACGGCTTGGAAGAACGGACCCGTCCTGCAATCCAATGGTCCGATCCTGAATCCGATGGGGCCATGTTGCCTCCTTCAGGTTCGCCGGGGTGTCCCCTGCCAAGCCACAACCTTCCATCCGACCCAGCCACGGCTCCCGCTCCGGTCGACCCCTTTTCTGTCGTTCGAACCCTCCTGAACCCCGATATCGGAATCTCCATGCAACTCCCAGTATCCCTGGCGGCAACCCGTGAAAGCCGTTCGCCGTCACGCCCTCCACATGTCTCCCGTCGGCGCGGGCTGGCGCTTTCCGCATTCTTCACGGCCTCCAGCCTGGCTGGGATCGCGGCAGCCCAAACCGCCGATGGCCCCCGGTTCCATTCCATCCTCGCCCACGGCGGCGAAGTCGTGATCTCTGCCCAGGTTCCGGCCGGGTATCGGTACGCTGCCCTCGAAAGTTCGGACGCCGTTGCCCTCCCCTTCAACGAAGCCCTGGTTGCTGCTGGCACCACCGGTTCCCCTGGCACCGCCACCTTTCGCATTCCCAACCTTGGCTCCGCCCGCTTCCTCCGCATCCGCCTCGGCACCGAAACGACCGTGCCGCCGGCGGTTTACCCGGCTGAGGGCCATTTCAGCATCGAGTACTCGGGAAACTCCGGCCCCCTCACCGCGGACGAACGCATCAGTCACGTGCTCAGCCGGCTGACCTACGGACCGACGATCGAAGATCTCCAGTCGCTCCAGACGTCGGGTGTCGGCGCCTTCATCGAACAGCAGTTGAATCCGGAAAGCATCGACGACTCCGCCAACGCCGAACTCGCCACCCGCGAAGCCGCCCTGTTCGACATCCATCAACCGCGCGAGGACACCCGCTGGATCAGCCCCGGCGACACCTGGCGATACTTTAAGGGCACCCAGTCCCCTCCAGCGGCCTGGAAGGACCCCGGATTCAACGATTCGACCTGGGCCCAAGGTCCCAGCGGCTTTGGCTACGGCGATGACGACGACGCCACGGAACTCCAGGACATGTTCCCCGCCGGCGCAGCGCCCGGCTACCTCACCGTGTTCGTCCGCCGCACGTTCAACGTCACCTCGCCGGCCGACTTCGACGCGATCATCCTGAGCGTGGACTACGACGATGGTTTCGTCGCTTACCTGAACGGCGTCGAGGTCGCCCGCGCCAACGTCGCCGGCGCTCCCCCCGCCTTCAACACGCCCGCCTCCCCGGGTCGCGAAGCGGGCAGCCCGGAAGAATTCGACCTCTCGTCCCGGCGATCGCTCCTGCAGCCAGGGGATAACGTGCTGGCAATCCAACTGCACAACACCAGCCTAGACAGCAGCGATGCCAGCCTCATTCCCTCCCTGATGGGTCGGAAGAACCTTCCTCTCCCACCCCAGAAACGGATCCGCGACATCGAGGCCCTTCAACAACTCGTCCACGTCCGCGGCGCCCTTGCCCGCCGTCAGCTTCAGGCCGTGCTGGCGGAATTCTGGGAAAACCACTTCACCACCGATTTCGACAAGGTCGCCGAGTACCTTTACGACCTGCGGGACTCGAACGCCCGCCGAGCGATGTCGGAAGACCAGGCCGCCCTTGAGGCCGCCCAGGTGGAGTATCTCGAGTACCAGTTCTTCCACGAAAATGCCCTGGGGAACTTCGGAGATCTCCTCCTGTTCAGCGCCACCAGCCCGTCCCAGCTCATCTACCTCGACAACGTCCTGAACGTGAAGGGCGCCGCCAACGAAAACTACTCCCGAGAAATCCTCGAACTCTTCGGTTTCGGCGTCGACAACCGCTACAACCAGGAAGACATCGAACAACTGGCGAAATGCTTTACTGGCTGGACCGTTCGCAAAGTCTGGACCGACCAGAAAGCCGTTTATCCCGCCAGTTCACGGACTCCCCCCACCGGTCCCAACGTCCAGTTTCAGGACACGCCGATCGTGGATCTCGGACCGGGCTGGAAATATGCCAAGGGAACCCGTGAACCGAGCCCCGCTCCCGGCGGTGGCGCCTCGACCGCCTGGACCCAGCCCGGCTTCAATGATTCGGCCTGGTTGAGCGGACCCACCGGCATCGGCTTCGGCGACAACGACGACGCCACCGTCTTGTCGGACATGCGGAACAGCTACGTGTCCGTCTACCTCCGGCGCGAATTCACCCTCGCCAACACCGACGAGGTGGCCGGCCTGCTGCTGTCCGTGGACTACGACGACGGTTTCGTGGCGTACCTCAATGGCACCGAAATCGCCCGCAGCGAAACCATGAACGGCACCGGCACGCCGCCGCCCTTCAACCGCACTGCCAGCGGGAGCCATGAAGCGGGAGGCTCGGGCGAGGCTTTCGGTCTCCAGTCCATCACGGGCCTGCTGAAATTTGCGCCCGAGAAGAACGTCCTGGCCATTCAGGCTCACAACATCCAGGCCTCCAGTTCGGATCTTTCGATCCTGCCGAAGGTGGTCCGCCGCCAACTGCTGCCGGGCTCGATCGAGAACAGCGATCCCAACGGTGCCTGGACGTTCCGGTTCAATCCGGATCGCCACGACACGGGAGCGAAAACCATCTTCAAGGGAACTCCCTACCAGATCCATGTGCCGACCGGGCGAATCGGCATCGACGGCCTGAAGGACGCCGTCGACATCATCGATGGCTTCGTCAATCACCCGTCCACCGCGGAGTTCATCTGCCTAAAGCTCATCAACAAATTCGTCTCCGACGAGATGACCCTCCGTTCCTACCACGATGGAACCGCTCCGGAAGATTTGCGGCGGCTGCTCGATGATGCCATCAAGGCCTGGAATTCCACCCAACCCGCCGGAAACATCCGAACGGTCCTCAGGGTGATTTTCGCTCCCGCGAACCAGAACACCCCCTTCTGGGCGCGCCACCATTTCCGCACGAAGGTCAAAACACCGGTGGAGTTCATCAACAGCAGCCTCCGGTCCCTTCGCGCCACAATCGGGGGAACCAGCTTGCCCTCCTCCAATGACTTGCTCGGCATGCATCTCTTCACCCGCGACGACCCCGATGGCTGGTCCGAAATGGGCCACGACTGGATCGACACGGGAACCCTGCTCGAACGCATCCAATTCGCCCAAGCCCTCCCCGCGGAACGGTTGACTGGCATTAAGTGGGACGCGGCCACCTGGGCGAGGACCAACAACATCACGACCGCCGACTCGGCGGTGGAGTACTTCAACCGACTGCTCTTCCACGGCAGCATGTCGACCGCCAACCAACAGGTTCTGGTCGACTTCGCCACCACCGACGTCGCTGGCAATCCACTTCCCTTTGAGCCCGCCCGCGCCGACTTTGCACCCCGGCTCCGGGAATTGGTCGGCATGATCTTCTCCATGCCTCAATGGCACTTCCAGTGAGTTCATGACCACCAACCCACCGAACCCCAGCGACGTCGCCAACCACCCATCGCAACCCCTTCCCTCACGATCCACTTCCATGAACATTCAACGCCGCCAATTCCTCAAGGCAGGCGCCCTCGCCTGGGGCGCTCTCGGTATCAACCTGTTCGCGCCCGGCCTCTTCCAGCGCCGACTGCTCGCCGCCGACCTCCCCTCCGACCGGAAACTGATCTTCATCTTCCAAAACGGCGGCGCGGACGGCATCAACACGCTCATTCCGTCCGGGGATCTGTCCTACAACACCGACACCCGGCCCACCCTCTACATCCCCCCGAACCAGGGCATCGACACCGGCAACGGTTTCGCCCATCTCCATCCGGCCCTTCAGCCTCTGATGGAGGTCTATAACCATTCCTCCCTGAACGGCGTCGCCGGTCCCGGCAATCTCGCTGTCCTCCACCGCATCGGGTACTCGGGCCAGTCCCAGTCCCATTTCGACAGCCAGCAATACTGGCAGAATGGTGTCCCCGGCAAAGCTTCCCTCGAGGAAGGCATGTTCTACCGGCACTTGGCTCAAACCACCGATCTCAACGCCGAAGAGAACGCCTTCATCGCCGCGGCCATCTCCAGTTCACAAATGGTCGCGCTCAAGGGCAGCAAACCCTTCCCCAACTTCAATCGGGCCTCCGATTTCTCCTTCTCCGGCACCGGCGCCAAGGCGTTGAAGACTTTGGGAAAACTGCCTTCCACCACCCCGGAGTCGCCTGGGTCCGGCATCCTCGGCCTCTACGGAGGCCCACAGGACGATCCGTCCCGTCTTTACCGGCCGCTCGTCCATCAGACCGGCAAACTCCTCGGCACCACCATGAGCATCCTGCAGACCGCCATCGCGCAAGGCACGTACACGCCCTCAAACGGCGCCGTCTACGGCAACGACGGAGTGAGCCGAAAACTCATGGAAGCCGCCATGCTCTTCAAACGAACCCCGGTCAAGATCGTCGGCATGACTCTCGGCGGCTGGGACACCCACACCGGCCAGGGACAGCTCACCGGCGGTTATCCTAACCTCCTCGGCCAACTCGCCCGCGGCATCCAGGCCATCCATCGCGATCTCCAGGATCAATGGGACAAGGTGCTCATCGTCACCATGACCGAGTTCGGTCGGACCTCGGAGGAGAACGGCTCCCGGGGCACCGATCACGCCGAATCCGGCGTGGTCTTCGTCGCCGGCGGTGGCGTCAAAGGCGGCATTTACAACTGCGATGCCACCACTTGGAGAAACGGGGACATGTTCTCGAGCCGCAACGGCCGCTACCTCGCCAAACGCACCGACTTCCGCGGCGTTTTCGGCGAGGTCTTCACCCGCCACTTCGGAGACTCCAACAGCGTCCTCGACCAGATCATCCCCGGCTACTCCGCCGCCGCCGCCAAGGATCCCACCGGGTTCCAACCGTTGAACTTCCTCAAGGCCTAGGAACGTTGACGCCAGTCAATCCCGGGAAGGCTTTCTTCAGGTAAGACATCAGGCGCTGTGACGCGCCTGATCTCCCCACCCCAGCCGCCATCCGGGCCCCCAACTCCCCGGCCTCGGGCGATCCTGGCCCGGGCCCCGGGGCGCGCGCTCACCCTGATCGCGCTGGCCTCCGGGTTCGTCGCCGTCGTCGCCGTCACCCTGCAGCCCGCACCGTCGTCGTCGCCCCCGCCGCCCAAAATCTCACCCGCGTCGCCCCGTCACAGGGTCGCCATCCGGCAGCCCATCCAGACGCCCCGCGTGGAGACAGGGAAGGTCGATGCCCAGGGCCACTCCATCACGGTCTCCTGCGGGTCGTGCCACGCGACCTCCTCACCGCGCCCCGACACACGCCAAAGCGCCGAACTCGACGAGTTCCATCAGGGCCTCCACTACCAGCACGGTTCTCTTTCCTGCCTCAGCTGCCACGACGCTGCCAATTACGATCAGCTTCGGCTCGCCGATGGCCGCGGCGTCCCCTTCCCGGACGCCATGAGCCTCTGCGCCCAATGTCACGGTCCCCAATACCGTGACTATTCCCACGGTTCCCACGGCGGCATGACCGGCTACTGGGACCTCTCCCGCGGCCCCCGCCAACGCAATCACTGCGTCGATTGCCACGATCCGCACGCGCCCCAATTCCCGATCGTCTTACCCGCCTTTCCGCTTCCGGCCGACCGCGGGTTGAAGCCCAACCCCTCGTCCGCGTCCCACCATGGCTAATCCACCGCCCGCTCCCTGCCCGTCGGCTTCAACCGGCGTCGGCCGTCGCACCGCCATCAAGGCCGTCGGCGCCACCCTCGGGGCCGCCGCCTTCGCCAAAGCCCTAGCCCCACTGACCGAGTGGGCCCCCAACATCTCCGTGTCCGAGTTCCTCCAAAAGCATTACAAACAGCTGGGGCGGGAGGAACTCGCCACGATCCTCTCACGTCTCGAAGCCGAGACCCGTGAACGCTACGGCGCTGAGGTGCATATCGACGACGTCCCACCCCAGGACGACGTCCAGTTCGCCTACGCCCTCAATCTCAGCATCTGCATCGGCTGCCGGAAATGCGCCGAGGCGTGCCACAAGGAAAACAACCACGACCGCCCCAGCCAACAGTCCTATATCCGGGTGTTCGAAATGCAGAAGGGGTCTCTCGATCTCGAGAAAGGCAACGCCCACTACGACCATCCCGTCCCCCAAAAGGACAAGTTCTACATGCCGGTTCAGTGCCACCAATGCGACCGCCCCCCCTGCGTCTCCGTCTGTCCCGTCGAGGCCACCTGGAAGGAAAAGGACGGCATCGTGGTCGTGGACTACAACTGGTGCATCGGTTGCCGTTACTGCGAAGCCGCGTGCCCGTACCACGCCCGTCGCTTCAATTGGACCACCCCAACGATTCCCAAAGACGAGATCAATCCGGTCCAGGCGTATCTCAGCAATCGCATCCGCCCTCAGGGCGTGATGGAGAAGTGCACGTTTTGCCTCCACCGCACCCGGAACGGACGCCTCCCAGCCTGTCTCGAAGCTTGCCCCACCGGCGCCCGCGTCTTCGGCAACCTGCTCGACCCCGAAAGCGAAATCCGCTGGGTGCTCGAAAACAAACGCGTCTTCGTGCTCAAGGAAGACGTCGGCACCCGGCCACGCTTCTATTACTTCTTCGACGAATAGCCACGGCTCCCGGCACCCCAACCCATCCTCTCCCCACATGCGCCCCACCGTTGCTCCCGTCCCCATTGCCGCCCCCGCGGCGCCCCCCTGGACGCATCACTTCCGGGACTACGCCCGGTTCCTCCTTCGATCCCTGTTCCGGGCCACCGAGGGCGGCTGGCTCTTCTACGGCTGGATGACCCTGCTTACCGCCATCGCCCTCGTCGGCGCCAATGCCTGGGCCGTCCAGGTCCGCGATGGCATGGGTGTCACCGCCCTCAGCGACCACGTGTCCTGGGGCCTCTATATCGCCAACTTCACCTTCTTCGTCGGAGTCGCAGCCGGCGCGGTCATGATGGTCATCCCCGCCTACCTTTATCACGACGAGAGCATGCACGACGTGGTCATCGTCGGGGAACTCCTCGCCGTCGCCGCCATCAGCGTCTGCCTCTTCTTCGTCACCGTCGACCTCGGCCGCCCCGACCGGTTCTGGCATCTCCTGCCAGGCCTGGGCCGGTTCAACTTCCCGTTCTCCATGCTCACCTGGGACGTCATCGTGCTCTGGGGCTATCTCCTCATCAACCTGCACATCTCCGGCTACCTCCTCTACACGCGGTTCCTGGGCCTCAGCCCGAACCCTCGCTGGTACGTGCCCTTCGTCTTCCTCTCCATTGTCTGGGCCATCTCGATTCACACGGTGACCGCGTTCCTCTATTGCGGTCTCGGCGGACGTCCGTTCTGGAACACCGCCCTGCTCGCCCCGCGCTTCCTAACCTCCGCTTTCGTCTCCGGGCCCGCGTTCATCATCCTCGCCCTCCAGGTCATCCGACGCGTCAGTTCCTTTCATGTCGGTGACGGCCCCATTCGCACCCTGGTCAACGTCATGCGCGTCACGATCCTCATCAACCTGCTCATGGTCGCGTCCGAGGTGTTCACCGAATTCTACGCCGGCGGCAGCCACACCGCATCCGCCCGCTACCTCTACTTCGGCCTGCACGGCCACAACGCCCTCGTCCCCTGGATCTGGACCTCCGTGGGGTGCACAGCCATCGCCGCCATCCTCCTGCTCCGCCCCCGGATCACCGAGCATCTTGTCCTCCTGGATATCGCCTGCGTGCTGGCCTTCATCGGGCTCTGGATCGAAAAGGGCATGGGCCTCATTGTCCCCGGATTCGTCCCCTCGACCCTTCACGAACTGGTCGAGTACCTGCCCAATCGCACCGAATGGATGATCAGCGCCGGCATCTGGGCCTTCGGTCTCATGATCTACACGCTCGCCCTCAAGATCGCCCTGCCCATCTTTACCGGCGAGTTCACCCTCGAAAAGTCAACCCCCGTCCCGAACGCTGTCCCTCGCAACGACACTTGATCCGCATCCACATCGTAGGCCGAATTTGACACCTCCCCTTTGCCCTCCAGCTTGTTTGCGTCCGATGACATGATCCGCGATTTCGAATTGCTGCATCTCTACCTCTCTCCTGGACACAACTACTTCGGCCACCACGAGCAACCGCCCGGCCAAAGTCCGGTGATCGAGGTCGATGAAATCGAGTGCGTTGCTGGCCAAGGCATTCGCGGCGACCGCTTTTTCGGATTCAAACCGGACTACAAGGGTCAGATCACGTTCTTCGCCGCCGAGACCTACCTCGACCTATGCGAGCGTCTGAACACCCACGACCGCACCCCGGCCGTGTTTCGGCGCAACGTCATCACCCGCGGCATCGACCTGAACCCACTGGTCGGCCAGGAGTTCGAGGTCCAGGGCGTGCGATTCCAGGGCGTCACCGAGTGTTCCCCCTGTCATTGGATGAACCAGGCCTTCGCCCCGGGGTCCGAGAATGCCCTGCGCGGCCGCGGCGGCCTCCGCGCTCGCATCCTGACCGATGGCTTCCTCCGCCCGGCCTAGGCAACGGTCCCATGGGCAATGATCTCGGAAGTTTACACCGTTCCCGAACCAGGCGTTCTCCCTGAACCGTCGGATCTTCGCGCCCCACCCCCAATTCGCGTTCGACACAGGCGGGAAATCCACCACCTTATCGCCTCGCGATCCATGACCCGACCCCGCGCCACTTTCCTCGCCCTCCTCGCCTTCGTCGCGTTCTTCCGACCCGATGGCGCGACTCATGTGCAGGCCGCCGAACGCCCCCTCGACTTCGGCCGCGACATCCGGCCGATCCTTTCCGACCGGTGCTTTGCGTGCCATGGACCCGATGATCTCGAGCGCAAGGGCCGCCTTCGTCTCGACCACCGGGACAACGCCATCCAACCCGCCAAATCCGGCGCCGCCGCCATCGTTCCCGGCAAGCCCGAGGAGAGCGAACTGATCAAGCGCCTCGTCACCCATGACGTCGATGACGTCATGCCTCCGCCCAAGACCGGCAAAACGGTCACGTCCGGGCAGGTCGACCTCTTCCGACGCTGGATCGCCCAAGGCGCACCCTACCGGGAACATTGGTCGTTTATCCCACCGGAGCGCCCGCCTGTTCCGACCCCGCCCGCCACCGCCGAAGTCGCCTCGCGGGCCAACCCCATCGACGCCTTCATCGCGGATCGGCTCGGTCAAGAGAACCTCCGTATCGCCCCCGAAGCCGATCGCTCCACCCTCGTCCGTCGGGCCACCCTGGACCTTACCGGACTGCCGCCTTCCCCCGAGGAGATCGACGCCTTCCTCGCCGACGCCTCGCCCAAGGCCTACGAGAACCTCGTAGACCGACTCCTGGATTCCCCCCGCTACGGTGAACGCATGGCAGTCGACTGGCTGGACGCCGCGCGGTACGCCGACACCCACGGGTATCACCTGGACTCCGGCCGGGATATGACCGCCTGGCGGGACTGGGTCATTCGGGCGTTCAACGACAACAAGCCCTTCGACCAGTTCACGGTCGAGCAGTTGGCCGGCGACCTCCTGCCCGACGCCACGGTCGACCAAAAAGTCGCCAGCGGGTTCAACCGCAATCACATGATCAACTACGAGGGCGGCGCGATCGCGGAGGAGTATCATTACGCCTACCTCGTCGACCGCGTGAACACGACCGCCACCGTCTGGCTCGGCCTCACGATGGCCTGCTCCCAGTGCCACGACCACAAGTACGATCCCCTCTCGAAAACCGACTACTACAAGTTCCTCGCCTTCTTCAACAACGTCCCCGAGAGCGGCCTCGATGGGAACCGAGGCAACGCCTCTCCCACCCTCAAGTTGGCAACGCCGGAGCAAAGCCAACGCCTCGCCGCGCTGAACCTGGCCGTCGCCGACGTGGAAAAAGCGCTCACCGATTCGAACCCCGAAATCGAAGCCGCCCAGGCCGCCTGGGAAAGCTCCATACTTCGGAGCACCGGTGCGGCATGGACCCGCGCCGTCATCGCGGAGACGCAAAGCACTGGCGGTTCCCCATTCCGCCTTCTAGACGATGGATCGATGCTCGCCACGGGCCCCAATCCTGGCCAGGACACCTACACGATTTCGGTTTCAAATCCCTTCCCACACGCCACAGCGATTCAACTCGAAGTCCTTCCCGACCCTTCCCTGGGCAATGAAGGGCCCGGCCGGTCGGAAAACGGCAATTTCGTCCTGTCTTCGATCCGCGTTGCAGATCCAACCGCGCCGGTGCCGATCCAAACCGCGACAGCCGACTTCAGCCAGAATGGCTATCCGATCGCCCACACCCTGGACGACAAACCGGAGTCCGGCTGGGCCGTGTACGGTTCCACGGGAAAGCCTCACACCGCCGTCTTCGAGTTCGGCACCCCTCCAGCCCGTGGGAAGCTGACGGTCACCCTTGGGTTTCAGTCAGGCTTCCCCCAACACGCCATTGGGCGGTTCCGCTTCAGTCTGTCGGAATCCCCGACCCCCCACCCCACTGTGACGGTCCCTGCCGATGTTCGGGACGCCCTGGCCATCGCCGCGGAGTCGCGCAACCCGGAACAACGAAAAAAGATCGAGCAGCACTACCGCGACAAGATTTCCCCACTCCATCGCCAACGAAAGGAGGCCGTTGCGGCCGCCAAAAAGGCACGGGACGAATTCGACCGGCAAATCCCCAGCACCATGGTCATGGCGGAGATGCAGAAGCCCCGGGACACGTTTATCCGGATGCGGGGTGCCTACGATCAATTGGGCGAAAAGGTCTCCGCCGGAACCCCTGGCGCCCTTCCTCCGTTGCCGGACGGAGAACTGCCCAATCGCCTTGGACTCGCCCGCTGGCTGGTCTCCCCCCAGCACCCCCTCACCTCCCGCGTCGCCGTGAATCGCCTTTGGCAGATGTTCTTCGGCACGGGCATGGTTAAAACCGCCGAGGACTTCGGATCTCAAGGCGATTGGCCAAGTCACCCGGAGTTGCTCGACTGGCTCTCCCGCGAGTTCATCGAGTCGGGCTGGAACATCAAAAAGCTCCAGCGCCTCATTCTCACCAGCGCCACCTACCGGCAAAGTTCCCGCGCTGAACCCAAGCTCTTCCAAAGGGACCCGGAAAACCGCTTGGTCGCACGGGGTGCCCGCTTCCGGCTCCAGGCCGAATTCATCCGGGATCAGGCCCTGGCCCTCTCCGGGCTGCTGAAGGGTCAGATCGGCGGCAAGTCGGTCTCCCCCTACCAGCCCGCCGGCCTATGGGAGGAACTCTCGATGCGCGAGGATTCCAGGAACTTCTCCGCCCAGTTCTTCGAGTTGAGCAAGGGCGCCGACCTTTACCGGCGGTCAATGTACACCTTTTGGAAGCGCAGCTCGCCCCCGCCCCAGATGTCGACCTTTGACGCCCCGGACCGGGAAACATGCACCGTCCGCCGTCCCCGCACGAATACTCCGCTCCAGGCCCTGGTCCTGCTCAACGACCCGACCTACATCGAGGCATCCCGGAAATTTGCGGAACGCCTGCTGAATCGAACCGGCAGCGACGCCGACCGCGTCGCCTGGGCCTTCCGACTCGCCACCGCCCGAATTCCGTCCGCTCAGGAAAAAGCCATCCTGCTGCGCGTCCTGGAACAGCAACGCGCGCACTACCAAGCCAACCGTCAGGCCGCCGAGGAATTGTTGGCCACCGGCGAAGCTCCCCGTGACCTCACCCTGGACGCGGCCGAACTCGCCGCCTGGACCCTGCTTTCGAGCACCATCCTGAACCTCGATGAGACGGTCACCAAAGGTTAACGCGCCATGATCACCCTCAACCGCCCCCTGACCCGCCGTCACTTCTTCCGCCGTGCCACGCTGGGGCTTGGCACAGCCGCGCTGGGCTCCCTGCTCAATCCCAGGCTTTTCGCCAGCGAAGCGGTGTCCGGAGCCGGCCCCACGACTCACGGAACGCTGCCGATCCTTCATTTCGCCCCCAAAGCGAAGCGCGTCATCTTCCTCTTCATGTCCGGAGGTCCGTCCCACATCGACCTCTACGACCACAAACCCACGCTTCGCGAGCATCACGGCAAGGAACTCCCCGCTTCGGTCCGCGGGAGCCAGCGCATCACCGGGATGACCTCGGGCCAGTCGTCGTTCCCCTGCGTCGCGTCCATGTTCAACTTCCAGCAGCAAGGCAAGTCCGGCATCTGGATGAGCGAACTGCTGCCCAAAATCGGTTCGATCGCCGATGACATCTGCCTCATCAAGTCGATGCACACCGAGGCGATCAATCACGACCCCGCCTTCACCTACATCCAAACCGGCGCCCAACAACCCGGTCGCCCCAGCCTCGGCGCCTGGCTCAGTTACGGCATCGGGTCCGAAAGCCAGAATCTCCCGGCGTTTATCGTCATGATTTCCCAAGGGAGCGGCAATAAAACCGACCAACCCCTCGTCTCGCGCATGTGGGGTCCTGGCTTCCTCCCCTCCCAGCATCAAGGCGTCCGCTTCCGCTCGGGGTCCGGTGACCCCGTCCTTTACCTCTCCGACCCCTCCGGCGTCGACCGCACCAACCGCCGTCAGATGCTCGACGGCATTCGCGACTTGAACCAGGTGGCCGCCCGCGAGTTCGGCGATCCCGAGATCGAGACCCGCATCGCCCAGTACGAGATGGCGTACCAGATGCAGATGTCGGTGCCGGACCTCACCGATCTCTCCACCGAACCGGCCCACATCAAGGAGATGTATGGCATCAAGGAGAACCCCACCGACGGCGGGTTCGCCCGCAACTGCCTCCTCGCACGGCGGATGATCGAGCGGGGCGTCCGTTTCGTTCAGCTCATGCATCGCGGTTGGGACCAGCACGGAGATCTTCCCAAACAGATCCGCGGACAAACCCGTGACGTCGATCAACCCAGCGCCGCCCTCGTCCAGGATCTAAAACAACGCGGTCTGCTTGATGACACGCTCGTCGTCTGGAGCGGCGAATTCGGGCGCACCGTCTACAGCCAGGGCCAACTCTCGAAGGACAACCACGGCCGCGATCACCACGGCCGCTGCTTTTCCAACTGGCTGGCGGGTGGTGGATTCAAACCGGGGCTGGTCTACGGCGAGACGGACGACTACTGCTACAACATCGTGGAAAACCCGGTCCACATCCACGACTTCAACGCCACCATCCTGCACTCCCTGGGTATCGATCACACCAAGCTCACCTACCGGTTCCAGGGCCGCGACTTCCGCCTCACCGACATCCATGGCGAACTCGTGAAGGGCATCCTGGCCTAGGCCGACGATCCCGATGTGGATCCCGCCAAAACCTTCCCGATCTTCCTCTCCGCCGGCTTAACGACCCCAAGCTCCCCGTGCCTCCGAGGCACCCTCCGTCCCGCTCAGGGGAGATCACAAAGCGCCCGGTCCATCCCGCGACGCAGATCGAGGTCACGTTTCATCGTCTTCCACACAAAACCCGTTCGCGCATTCTCGGCCATGAGGAGGGTGATCCCGACATCAATTCCCACCACGTCTGGATTCACCCAGCCGTTGTGCGGGTTGAAGGCATCCACGAATCCGTAACGCTTCCAGATCCGGTCGCCGTAACACTCTCGTTGATGCCGAAGGGTCCTGAGGCAGTCGCCCGGTAAGAACGGAAGCGAACCCGCCGCGGCACAGGGCACGATGCTGCCGTCCAGCGGGCCAGAATCCGGTGGTCCACCCCATGCCGTGTACCCCTTCTTCGAATCGCTCGACGTCACCCCCCACAATTCCTCGGACCACTCCGGGAACCGGTCCGAACGTTCCAGGGACCACGCCCGATGAGCCCGGGTTGCCTCAACCGAATTCTCGAACCAATCGATCCCCGCGTCCCGACGCCCGCGAAAGTCGAACCACGCGTGCGAATACTGGTGCACGAAAAGCGGTGCCGGGGACCAAACGAAGGGTCGGCCATGGTAGTTCCGCACCGGCCGACTCCAGGCACGCCACGTCCGGGCCTCGACGGGATGCGTCGGAGAAGCCAGCGCCAGGAGGTTCAACATCATCAACTCGCAGTAGTGATCCCATCGGCTGGCGAGGAACCGTCCGATACCCGGGTCCGATCCCAGGCTGGTCCGCGCGCGAGGCGTCGCTTCGGGAAGCCATCCCATGGCGAACGTGTCGCCGCCGTTCAACATCCATGGCCAGTCCACCCGCTCATACAACTCCGTGGCGAGCGTCCGAATCTCCAAGCCCCTGCGCCCCCTGAAATGCGCCCGGCAACAGAGCACACCGCACATCAGAATGGCCGTGTCGATGGAGGAGAGTTCACACCTCCAGATCCGCTCACCGGTGGCCCAGTCGTGGAAATGATAGAAGAAGCCTCTGACATGCCCCATTTCGTGCCGAAGATGGTGCAGGCTTCGAAGGACCTGATCACGCACCGCATCCCGCTCCATCCAGCCCCGATGGTCCGCGATGCACAGCGCCGTCAGCCCAAATCCCGTCGCCGCAATGCTCCCCACCGTGCGGCCATCGACTTCGCCGTCGGCGCGTTTTCGATCCAGGATTTGTCCTGTCCGGGCATGGGCGGCTTCCTGAAAAAACTGGATGGACGTTCGTTCCAATTCGTCCAGGAAGGGGCCATGACCTCGTGGGAGTTGGGTTGACGAGGCGGTGGCCCCAATGGAGCGGACCGAATACCCGTCCCGGACAAGCCCGGCAATCGCCCCGGTAACGACCAGGCGCTTCAGGAACGCTCTCCTCCCCGTCATTGCCACGGCGTCCATCCGAGCCTCAGGAACGCGCCGGACGAACCGTTCTCACAGCCGCCATGAAGGCGGCGGCCCGCCGGGTCAGCTCCGTCCAATCCTGGTTTTTCAGGATCTCGGCAGACACCAGGGATGATCCCGCCCCCAGGGCGGCACATCCGGCACGGAGAAAATCTGCGGCGTTGCCGATGTCCACCCCGCCGGTCGGGACAATCCGCAGATGAGGCAAGGGCGCCCGCAGAGCCTTCACAAAGCCAGGTCCGAGACCCTCGGCCGGAAACAGTTTGATGAAATCGCTCCCCGCCTCGTAGGCGAGCTGAGCCTCCGTCGGCGTGAAGGCACCCAGCATCACGGGGACCTCGGCCGAGTGACACACCGGCACCATCCCGGGGCGTAGGATCGGACTGACGACGAATTCGGCCCCAGCATCCAGGGCTCCCCGGCAGGTGATGTTCTCGAGCACGGTGCCCACACCAATCATGGCCCGGTCGCCCAGGGCGGTCCGGGCGTCCCGGATGGCGTTGAGGGCGTCGGGCGTGGTGGTGGTCACTTCGATGAGCGTCACCCCCCCGGCCACCAACGCCTCGGACAGCGGAACGACCAGGTCGCGTCGGGGCGACCGGACGACTGCAATGATGGCGGCATCGATGATTCGCTGCACTCGGTCCTGACGTTTCATCATGGCGGGAGTTCGATCGCTGTCGGGGATGGGAGGGGGCGGTTAACCAAGAACTTCGGCACCGGTTTTCGGTGCTTCGGCGCGATAGGCCTCTGCCAGCAAGGTAACCGGGTGGGCCACCCGAACCGTCACGCCGGCCGCCTGGCAGCCATTGATCACCTGGAGGAGGCAGCCTGGGTTGGCGGTGGCGACGACCCGGGCGCCGGTCGAACGAATGTGCTTCACCTTGCGCTCAAGCAGTTGTCCCGCCATTTCGGGCTGGGTCAGGTTGTAGATGCCCGCGCTGCCGCAACACCAGGTGGCTTCCGTAAGTTCCACCAGTTCAATGCCGGGAATCGCCTTCAGGAGCTGCCGCGGTTGGGTGACCACCTTCTGACCATGACTCAGATGACAGGACTCGTGGTAGGTCACCCGGACTTTCGCTCCCACTTTTGCTCCCTCGCGCGGCGCCGGTGCCACGATGCCGGCCGGGACCAGGAATTCGTGAATGTCCTTGAGTTTCCGATCCCAGAGCGCCGCCCGCTCGGCGTACGCGGGATCGCCCTCGAGCAGCTTGTGGTAATGCTTCAGATGCGAACCACAACCACCGGCGTTGGTGATGATGGCGTCGTACCGTTCCGGAGGCAACACGTCGATCATTCGCCGAGCCAACTGCTGGGCCAGCGCCCATTCGCCGTTGTGGGCATGCAGTGATCCGCAACAGGGCTGGTCCGGCGGCGTGTGCACCTCACAGCCATTGCGGGCCAGCACTTCCACGGTGTCCCGGTTGACGTCGCTGAAAATCAAGTCCTGCGCACAGCCCGTCAGTACAGCCACGGTGAAACGTTTCGCCCCGGTCGCCGGCGTGACCCGCGCAATTAGTTCATTCGAGAACTGCGGCTGCACCTTCGGCGTCATCGCTTCCAATTCCCTCAGCCGCTTGGGAAAGAGCTTCATCACCCCGCTCCCCCGCACCAGGTCCTGAATCCCCAGCTCCTGGTACAGCCGCATCGCCCGACCGACCGCGGTCAGGCGCCGATGATCCATGAACAGCCACTTCACCGTGAACCCGCGGATGAAGGTACGCTTCACCGACGTCAGCAACTGACGCGATTCCACCTCGGCGCGCGCATGTTCAAACAGCTCGGCGTAGTTCACCCCCGCCGGACACGATGTCATGCAGGCGAGGCAGCCCAGGCAGAAATACATCTCGTCCGCAAAGGTCTTCGACGGCTCCAACCGGTTATCCGCAATCGCCCGCATTAGGGCGATTCGGCCCCGCGGACTGTGACGTTCGAGCTTGGTGGCGTCGTAGGTCGGGCAGGTGGGAAGACACATCCCGCAGTGCATGCACTGCTGGACCACCGAATAGTCGAGCCCCTTCAGGTGCGACACGACGGGTGTGGAGGACGAGGGGGCACTCATGCGATCGATTTGGGACTGACCAACATTCGAAGCGACCCGGACTTCCGATCTTCCGTGTCCACCCGGGCCACCGACCCTTTCGAAAGCGGGAGACTCTTGGGATCGGTGATGCTCAATAGCTTGCGCACCCACGCGCTGAGGGACGGCTCGTGCCCCACCAGGAGCACTGAGTCGACGTCCGGTAGGGTCTTCAGCCATTGGAAGAACTGGACTTCTGTCGTTCCATTCTTGAGCGCATCGACCTCGGCCAGTCGCCTCTTTCCGACGAGGGGGCAGTCTTTCAAAACGCCAGTCGCCGTCTGTTGCGCCCGGACCAGTGGACTCGTGAACGCCAACTCCAGTTCCACCCCGATCTTCCTCAGAAACTTCCCGACCCGCCGCGAATCCCGTTGGCCCTTGGCCGTCAGACGCCGGGATTCATCCACCGCGCCGTCTTCGGCTTCCGCATGGCGTAGGAAGTACAGTTTCATGGGCCGCAACTATCTTAACAGAATACTCCCCAAGGCACTAGCCCAGGGTTCACGGAACCTCGTCCTCCGGTTCGTCCGGTCGACCCAACAACTTTGCCAGTTTCCAAAGAATCCATCCAACGCCGCTCACGACCACGATCGCCAGGGTTCCACCAGCCACCATGTCCCGCCGCCGGCTTTCCGGTATCCCCATGGCCGCCACGATGAATCCCGCCAGGATCAGCATACCCAACATCGCCAAACCCAACACCACCCGACGTCGAAGGTTCCGGTGCTCAACCGAACCCGGCGTGGTCGCCCGTGCCAGTCGCCACAGACCGCGCCCCAGGGCCCAGCCCACCCCAGCGGTCGTCGCACCTGCGGACAGGCTGAGCAGGTCGAAATCCAGCCGCAGCACGGGATGAATCTGTCGCAGTGCGACCAGGATGGCCGCCAGTGTTCCCACGCTCGCTGCCGCACAAAGCGGCGCCACCACGGCCCACAAATCGGGTGTCGAAGGACCTGCCATGACGCACAACAATGACCGAGCCTCCCATCAATCAAACATCTTGCCCGGATTCAGGATTCCCTGCGGATCCAGCACACGACGGAGTTCGCGCATCACCCGCATCGAAGCGTCACCTGCAAACTTCGGGAGAAAGTCCTTCTTGGCCACTCCGATCCCGTGCTCTCCCGTGATGGTTCCGCCCAACCGGATCGCCTCGTCAAAGATCTCCTGAAATGCGTGGTGGACTCGCGCCATCTCTTCCTTGTTCCGCTCGTCCGTGAGGAATGTGGGATGCAGGTTGCCGTCCCCCATGTGGCCGAAGGTGCCGATTCGAAGGGAGTACTTCTTGGCGATCCCCTCCACAAAGCGGATCATCCGAGCCAATTCCGACCTTGGAACGGTCGCATCCTCAAGAATCGTCGTGGGGGAAACCCGCGCGAGCGCCGAGAACGCGGAACGTCGCGCTGCCGCGAGTCGATTCGCCTCCGCTTCGTCACGCGCGACCCGAACCTCGATGGCTCCGTTGCGACGAGCCAGAGCTTCCATCAGGTCCGCCTCCTCCGCCACCGCCGCCGGGTGACCATCCGTCTCCATCAGCAACACCGCCTCGCAGTCCACCGGCAGACCGACCTTGGCGAAGTCTTCCACGCACCGGACCGTGGTTCGGTCCAGGAACTCCAGGGTGCACGGAATGATCTTCGCCGCGATGATGTCCGACACCGTCTGCGCCGCCCGATCCATCTGGTCGTACGTGGCCACGAGGGTCTTCTTAGCGGCCGGCTTGGGCAGCAGTTTCAGGAGGACTCGGGTGATCACTCCCAGGGTCCCCTCGGAACCAATGAAGAGGTCGCGAAGGGAGTAACCCGCCACGTCCTTCACGCACTTGTTGCCCGTCCAAAGGATCTCGCCGTCCGGCAACACCACTTCCAGGCCCATCACGTAGTTCCGCGTGACCCCATACTTCAACCCACGCAACCCACCCGAGTTCTCGGCCACGTTCCCGCCAATGGTCGAGATCTTCATCGACCCCGGGTCCGGCGGGTAAAACAGCCCAGCCGCGGTCGCCGCATCGGCGATCTGGATCGTGGTAACGCCAGCCTCTGCCATCAGGGTGAGATTCGCCGAATCGACCTCCACGATCCGGTCCATCCGCACCAGGCACAGCACGATGCAGCCGGAACTCGGAAGGCTGCCACCGCTCAACCCGGTTCCAGACCCCCGAGTGACCACCGGCGTCTTGGTCTCACTCGCCACCCGCAATACCGCCACCACGTCGGCCGTCGAACGCGCCATGACCACCACACCCGGCAACTGCTGGAGAGCAGCGGTGCCGTCGAAGGAATAGGCGATCAAATCCTCGCGCGCGGTCAGGACAGGGTCGAATCCCAGGATCGACCGCAGGCGTTCGATGACGGAGTGGCTAGGTGACATGGCGTTTCGGCGGGCCCAGCTTCCGAGGCGTGCGGGTGTGGGTCAAGCCATCCGCCGTGTAACACACCCATCGCGCCGTTGTCCCGTTGTCCCGCGTCCCCCTGCCCCCGCGCAGCCGGGCTCGCCCCCGGTGCCCATCAACCCCCACACAAGATCGTGGCGGCCTGGGCGCGTCCGTGGTTCCCTCCTGCACCACGAGGCATGAAATCCTTCCTAGCCGCCACGCTCGGACTCGCCTGTTCCCTCCTCCCCCTCATCGCGCCTTCGGCTGAACCGCCCGCCGACAATCGAGCGCTCGAGTTGAAGGAGGCCGAGGTCATCCGCCTCCGGGATGAACTCAATCACCAGGAGCGCGAGCTCCAGAGGCTTCGCCGCGAAAATGAAGCCCTTCGAAAGGCCAAGGACACCCCCTCCCCATCTCCTCGACCTCTCACGCCTCCTGCCGTCCCGAACCAGCCAGCGGCGCCTCCGCCCGAGCCCAGCCAACCCATCCAGCAAGTCGCCCAACCCTCCTGGGACGACACCCTCGAGACCTCGGACCTCGTCGCCTATTTCGCGTCGGAGCCCGACCTGGCCGCGGCGAAGTTCGTGAACCAGAAGTTTCTCATCCGGGGACAGGCCGGCCGGCTGGAAACCGCCTTGCTCCAGAGACGGTTCTGGGTCGAATTCAGTTCTCCCGCCCCATCGCGTCAGGTCCGGGCCCTCGTGGTTTTCCCCGCCAGTTGGAATGCGGTTTTCGCCGCGCGAGACATGTCCAAACTGGTCGAGCGCAGCGACCTAGCCAATCGGACCATCCTCCAGGTGGGGGAGCCGATCCTACTTCGGGCACGTTGCCAGGGCCTGCGGGGAAATGAGATTCGCTTCGATCGAGGGGAGCTTCTGCCGCTGCCGAATCCATGAATGAAGAACCGCCCTCATTGCGTGGATGAGGGCGGCGGCATTGGGAGGCTGGAAGCTTAGAACTTCTTGGAGATCTCGGTGTAGATCAGGCGCCCGAGAATGCTGTAGGTCGCCTTGTCCGTGTAATCTTCCGTGCTCGATGCCACCAACGGGGGATCTTCGTCGGTCACGTTCTGGACGCCGAGCGCCACCCGGAAGCCGTTGTACCAGGCTGTGCTGGGATGCGTCTTGCCGAACTCGTAGGCGACCTGCATGTCGATGCTGAACCACGAATCGATTTCCCAGTCCCCACCGCTGATCGTCGTTCCATGGTCGGCGTCACCCACCACCGGATGACGGAAGCCGACGTCATCCATCGACGGGACGAAGCGGGAATTCACGTTGAACGTCAAATCCTTCATCTCCCACGTCACGCCGCTGACCAGGGTGTAATCCGGAATGGAGCCTTGAGCTCCAAAGATGTTCTCGGTGTAGAGCCCCTCGTAGCTGTAGTACCGGCCAGCACTTTGGTAATCAAATCCCAGCACGATGTTGGCGTTTCCGTAGAAGGTGAACTCACCCACGGTATCGGTGCTGAAGTTGTACTGGGCGCCGATGTCGAAGCCGTGGGTGCGCTGGGCGCCTGGGCTTCTCTCGATCTGAGCCACCCCATAATTGGCATGGGTAACTTGTCCCGGCCCGGTGATCGGGTTGCCGCCGATGTCCGTGTAGGAGCCGACGAAGGGCGACGCCGTCCCGAGAGTGTTCAGGCTGTCGGCATACCCCTGCCAGTCATAGGTGTAATAGTCCGTCTGCTCGACCGTGTAATAATCCAAGGTCAGGAGGAGGCCCCGGAGGAACTTGGGGTTGAAGGCGAAGCCACCCGTCCAACTGGTGGACCGGGAAGGCGGCATGTCCGGCGACGACATCTGAACGAAGGTCTCCTGGGCGGCGGATCTCTGAGGATCACCCACGTCGTTGGGGAGCAGGATGAACGGCACATTCTCGGCCGCCGGCCCGAAGACTTGGTAGATCGACGGAGCGATGAACCCCTCGGAATAGGTCGCTCGCAACGTCAGTTGATCGTCTTCCAACGGCTTCCACTTGATGCCCACCCGGGGCACCGATGCCGTGCCGCCCGGTTCCAATTCTTCGAACCGACCCGCTGCCGAGATTTCCAGCTCTCGCGCCCCCGGAAGGCTCCAATCCGGAGACAGGATTGGGATTGCGGCCTCGACGAACATCGCGCGCGCCTGACGGCTGCCGCCCGGAAAATTGCCCGCGGCGTTGTAGCCGATGCCCTGCCCCGTCTGCGTAAGAAAGTCGTTGGTAAGCTCCAACGACTCATGACGGTACTCTGCTCCGACCGCCCAACCGACTTTCCCCGCCGGAAGATTGAGCATCCGGGCACTTACCGCGGCATCGAAGGTGTACAACTCCGAATCCGCCTTCGAGAAGAGCGTTGTTCGCAGGGTGTCCAGAGTGCGGGGGTCATTGGCTCCCGGAAGCGCAAAGTAATTGTAAGTGGGGACCGGTCCGTTGGCGTCGGTAAGGATGCTCAGGGACCCGTCCGGACTCGCGTTGAAATCGGGCGTGAGCGCGTCGTTGAGAGCCGTCGTCGTGCCCGCATTCAGATTGCGGTTGATCTGGTCACTCTTGTTGTAGTTGAAGGCCGACCGCCATTGCACGTCGTCGACCCACTCGGACGAGATGTCGAGCGTGCCTTTCAGACCCCCCACGAAATGGTAGTAACTGGAATCATACCGTGAGGTCCGGTTGCCCAGTTCGATGAACCGATTGCGGATGCGAGGACTCGACTCCCCGTCGGCTCCCAACGCGATGCCAAACGGGTTGTACGGGTTGTCAGCGGGCACCGTGATGTTGTAGGAACTGAGGGCCGGCGCCGGAGACGCCGCCAGTTGCCCTTCGGAGGAGGTGTCGGAGAACAGGAAATCCCCGAAGAACTGCAACTGTTTGCCAATCAGGTCGTGCTCGAAGGTGCCAAAGACCTGTCGCCGGTCCTGGGTCTGTATCGAGTGCGTGCCCAGCAAGGTCGTGTTCAGGAGCGAATAGGGCGCCCCCACCTGACTGCCTTGGGGCGTTTCAGACAGCGGCACCAAAACTCCGGCCGCCGCCAAGTCGGCCGTGGTCCATTGCCGCCCCGGCTGCAAGAAGGACGCCGGGATCGCCGTCATGGCCGGGTTGTAGTTGGGATGCCCCACCGCGAATTCCGACCCCGCGAGCACGTAGTCATCAATGCGGCCCGAGTAGGTCGGCGAAATGTAGGACGGCGGTTTGAGTCCGCGATCGACCAATTCCTGGACGCCGTACGAGGCAATCGCGCGGTCGGCCGAAAGAAGCGGATTCGAGTAAAAATAGGACATCCCCGCGACGATCGTGCCCTTATCAGAGCCAATCCCCCCCACCGCGGACGCCAGGTATTCGTAATAGTTGTCGGATCGGGTCGTGGCCCCATACCGCCCCTTGACCTCGACGCCCTGAAAATTCTTCTTGGTGATGATGTTCACCACGCCGCCGATGGCATCGGCACCGTAAAGGGCCGACGCCCCGTCCTTGAAGACTTCGATTCGCTCGATGGCGGCTACCGGAATCGTGTTCACGTCCACCGCCGCACCGTTGGAAAGTCCGGAACTCGCCAGGCGCCGTCCGTTGAGCAGCACCACCGTGGGGAGGTTGCGAAGCGCCACATACGCTTCACCCACACCTCCGTTGTTCAATTCCTGTCCCGTGTTGCCATTCCCAAGGAAAACCGGCGTGGTGCGACGTAGAATCTCCAGGGCATCGACGGCTCCGATCGTCTCGATCCTGGCGGCACCCACCACCTCGACAGGACTCGAGATCAAGGTGTCCAATTGTGGAATCAGGGAACCAGTGATCAGGATGGGCGCGAGCTCGGTCGCATCCGGATCCGGGGTCGCGGCCTGGGCGAAGACCGCCGGCGTAGCCATGAACTGACCAACCGCACTGGCAGCGAGGGCGAGCTTCAGCGCTCGACTCGCCATCTTTGCATTAGGCGTCATCATAGGAACGTTGCGTGGGGAGTTGTGGTTGTGTGAGAGGCCCCCAAACGACCGGCACACCCAGAAGGGCACCTAGAGTGCGCCGGTCAACCATCGAGAAAACCAGATCCCCTTCCGAAACAGTCGCCGGAAGAGTGATCATTCCGGCCGTTGTAAAAGATCGATCACCAACCCGTCAAGTGACGGTTGGCAAAACATCCTAGGTGACTCACCTCTCCACAGCCCACGCCAAGCGCCGTTCCGAACACTGAGCGGCCTAAGAAGCTCATTTTAGATTCGATAACTTACTTCAATCGACTGGGATTGAGTCCGCGCAGATCCGACGGCAGGAATTCACCGTCGCGCCGGATCAGTTCGCCATCGAACCAAACCTCGCCCCCGCCCCACTCGGGTCGCTGAATCAACACCATGTCCCAATGCACCGCGGATTTGTTCCCGTTGTCGCATTCCTCATAGGCCTGCCCCGGGGTGAGGTGCAGCGACCCCGCGATCTTTTCGTCGAAGAGTATGTCGCACATCGGGTTCAAGATGTGCGGATTGAACCCGAGACTAAACTCGCCCGTGTAGCGTGCGCCAGCGTCGGTATCCAGGATCTCATTCAACCGCTTGGTGTTGCTCGAGGTTGCCTCCACGACCTTCCCTGCCCGAAAGACCAGTCGCACATTGTCGAACCGCGTGCCGGCATACAGGGTGGGCGTGTTGAACTGAATCGTCCCCTCGATCGAATCCCGAACCGGACAACTGAAGACTTCGCCATCCGGAATGTTCCGGTCTCCTTTGCACATCTTGGCGCCGATGTCCTTGATACTGAACGCCAGATCGGTCCCAGGCCCCTTGATCTGGACACGATCCGCCTGCTCCATTCGCCGCGTCAGGGGCTCCATGGCCTTCGCCATCTTCTGGTAGTCCATGGTGCAAACCTCGAAATAGAGCGTCTCAAACGCCTCCGTACTCATGCCGGCTGCTTGAGCCATGCTGGGGGTCGGCCAACGCAGCACGCACCAGCGGGTTTTCTTCACCCGGTGATCGATCACCGGCCGGAGCGTCTTGGAGTAGAGGCGTAGCCGCTCCGGCGGAATGTCGGACGCTTCATTGGCGTTGGCGCTGCCACGAACCGCGATGTAGGCCTGCACCCGCTTCATCCGCTGCATTTCCAGCGTCTTCAGCAACCCGGCATGCCGCTCATCCGTGCCACGCAGGATTTCCCGAGTGATTCGCGTGTGCCGGACCTCGATCAATGGCGTTCCACCCGCCAACCGAACAGCCCGCAGAAGTTCCACCGAAAACTCATCGGGGATGTCCGTCATGTCCAAAAGGACAACGTCGCCCGGCTGGATCTGGGTCGAATACTCCACCAAAAGGCGGGCCAGCTTCGTGTAGCGCGGATCGGTCATCGGAGGCCGACCGTAGTCGCCCCGTCGACGTGTTTCCAGTCTTCGGACGTCAACGCGCCACGGACGCCGTCGACACCCCCGCCTCCGGCTCGTCGGCCGCCTCGAAGAATCCGATGAACATTTCATCCCACGACTGAAGACCGAAACGAACCCGCCTGGAGGCATCGGGATTGGCCGGGTTCTTCGTGGAGTTGTCGAAGGCTCCGGTCACGAGCAGCCAGGCACCGGCGGGCACTCGGCGCGGTTCGGACAGGCCGTCTCCGTGCTGCCAGTTGAAGTCGTACCTCGGCACGTTCAACAGCGTTTCACTCTTCCCGTCCGGCAAAAGCAACTCGTACCGCATCCACTTGCCACGAACGTGCATGTGCGGCGACAGGCTGTAGAGCGTTGCGGGCTTCCGAAAGGCGTACGTCGCCGAATGACGGGCCTCATCGGACCCCGGAGGAACTTCCAGATGAAAGTCCTAGGCCCGGCGGACTTCAACGTTCCGCGGCTGGGGGCCAGGCGCGCGGTAGAACGCCACCTCGGTCTGGTCGGTCTGCGGAGACCCACTCGTGGTGTAGTGCATTTCCAGGGTCAACTTCGCCCCCGCCGGCAGCCGCTTGGCGACTCCCCCCGGATACCGCGCTGGCGGAGTACCCGGAGCCCACCCACAAAAATGGAGCCCATTGCCGGTGCCGTCATCGTGCCCGCCTTCCCATTTCGCGTAGAGAATGGCGTGATGCACCACCTTGCGGTTTCCAGGCTTGATGTCCGTCGCCGCCACCCAGACTTCGTTGGTGAAGGGGTTGGCGATCTCGATGTGCCGGTACTCCAGGACGCCTGTCGCGGGAATCTCCTCGGGCTGCAGCAGGCGCATCAACACGTCCGGCTTGCCCATGACCCACTCCGGCAACGGTGGCAACGCCTCGGACAACGGATCGGGACCCTCCACGCGCGGTGCACCCGCCGATACCCAACACTGCAGCATCTGCGCCTCTTCCCGCGTCAGGGTGTGCGCGTTCGCGAACTTTCCGAAGTCCGGATCCGGGTCCCAAGGCGGCATACGCCGGGTCGGCAGGACTTCCTCAATCATCCCCGCGTAGTTCCTCACGCGCGCGTGGCCGTCCATGGACCACGGACCAATCGCGCCGTCCCGATGGCATTCGACACAGTGGGCCTTGAGAAGCGGCGCTACATCCTTCGAATACGAGGGAACCCCCGTCTCCCCACCCACCACAGCGAAGGTCAACCGGCATCCACGGGCCTGAGTCCGAGCCACCGCCACGGGATTTCCCGAAAGATGCGCCTCCAAGGCTTCCTTCAGGAAATGGGTCAGCGGCTTCGGTTTCTCGGCTCCTTCCGCAAACCGGTCGTCGATCGCTCCCTGGTAGATGATCTCCCAGCGTTCGGTCTCGATGGCGACCACCTCGGCGGTCCGTTGAACCCCGAGTGAAAGTGCCACGCCTTGTCGAGGATCGCGCAGATACGGGAAACCATACAAACCCAACTCACCCGCCGGCGATCGCTGGAATGATGCTGATTTCGTCACCCTCCTTCAATGGAGTCTGCTGATTCTGGAGGAATCGAATGTCTTCTTCGTTGACGTAGACGTTCACAAAGCGGCGGACCGCTCCCTGCTCGTCCAGCAACCGCTCCTTGATGCCGGGAAAGCGCGACTGCAATTCGGCGATGGCGGCACCGACCGTCGAGGCGACCACCGGGACGAGTTCCTCGTTGTTCGTCAATTTTCGAAGTGGCGTGGGTATGCGGACGTGGATGGGCATGTTCTCGATGAGATGATGGATTGATTGTTGCGGGTCAGATGCCGGCTTGCACGGGCCTACCCCGTGGGCTCCCTCGCAGGCCGGTCATCGTTCTTTCAGCGATTTCTACCGGCATGGCAGCCTCGGAGCGACCCGAAACTCCCACGCCGATTCGCCGCGGCGAGCTTCATGCAGGGACCGCAGCGTTGGCAGGCTTGTCCTGCGCGAGAACTGCTTCGAATTCGCGAAGACTCGGGCGGATCTCCCGCGTCACCCCGGCATACCCGTCCACTGCGTCGAGGGTCTTCAGACCATTGCCGGTGATGCAGAGAACCACGGATTCATCCGGCGGAATCTTGCCCTGCGCCACGAGTTTCTTGGCGACACCAACCGTCACGCCGCCTGCGGTCTCGGCGAAAATGCCTTCGCACTCCGCCAGCATCCGGATGCCCTCGCGTATCTCGTCGTCGGTTACATCCTCGCCGGCCCCACCGGTTTCCTTCATGACCTTCAGGGCGTAGAAACCATCAGCCGGCGTTCCGATGGCGAGCGACTTGGCGATCGTGTTGGGCTTCACCGGCTTGAAGAAATCCAATCCCGCTTTTTGCGCGGTGGTGATCGGGCTGCATCCGGTCGCCTGTGCTCCGTGAATCTTCCAGGACGTCGCCGACACGAGCCCCAGCTTCGAGAATTCCTGGTAGCTCTTATGGATCTTGGTCAACAAGGAGCCTGAGGCCATGCAGATCACCGTGTGCTGAGGAATCTTCCAGCCCAACTGCTCCTGGATCTCAAAGCCCATCGACTTCGATCCCTCAGCGTAGTACGGGCGCATGTTCACGTTCACAAAAGCCCACCCGTACTTGCCCGCGATCTCCGCGCACAGGCGGTTTACCTCGTCGTAGTGCCCACGGATGCCGATCACGCGCGCGCCGTAAATCAGGGAGTTCAACACCTTGCCCTTCTCAAGGTCGTGGGGAATGAAGACGTAGGCGTCCAAACCCGCCGCCGCCGCATTGGCCGCCACCGAATTCGCCAAGTTCCCCGTCGAGGCACATGCCACGGTGCGGAAGCCCAGTTCAACCGCGCGACTGAGCGCCACGCTGACCACACGGTCCTTGAACGACAACGTGGGGTAATTCACCGCGTCGTTCTTGATCCAAAGCTCTCGCAGGCCCAATCGCGCCGCCAAACGGTCCGCACGGACGAACGGCGTGTAACCCACCTGCCGACCCACGGTCGGATCGCCCGCGATCGGCAGTAGTTCCCGGTATCGCCACATCGTTCGGACCCGGCTCTCAATCACTTTCCGGCTCAGAACGTCCTGAATCCGGTCGTAATCGTAGACAACCTCCAGCGGTCCGAAATCGAACTCGCAGACGTGGGTGGCTTCCAACGCGTACTCGTGCCCGCACTCGCGACACTTGAGCGCTTTCATGAACGAACGGTTCGTATCCATAGTCGACTCGCGGCTGGCAAGGCCGGGAATGGAGCAAAAAAATGCCCCTTCCCACGCAGCATTGAGAAGAGGTCCCAGAAACCGTCCGGCACTCCTCTCATTTATCCCGGTCCGGTGACGTCACCGTATCGGGGCTGGATTTAGCACCTAGACGCGGCCGCGTTGCCGAGGACCGCCGGTTGCCGTGGGGTCTTAGGGCCAGTCCCTCACCCACTCGCAATGAGAACCCTTCTCGCGAAGGGCGGCCGGGTTTTGCCGAACTCTGCCCCGTTATGTCAACCGCATTCTTGCCCAGTACCCACCCGGCGGGACAAAACGCACGAAAACAGCTCATTTTGGTAAGATTGACAATCTACGCGTAAATACTTATAGAACACCCAGCACAACGGTGCCTGAAGGGGAGGAGATGGTTCTTCGGAGCCTAAACATTCACTTTTCAGCGACCTCTCCATCGTCTCCAACATCGCATCCCCAGCGCAACAAGCCCTCATCACCAAGTGACCACGAAAAGCGCCAGCCTCACGGGCTTGGATTCCCAGGAAGACTCCATGCCTCCACCCGAATCCGGGTCGCCCACCCACCTTCCGAACCCCAGGCCCCTCTGGCGTGAGGTCGCCGAGGACACGGTGGCCGCTGCCGCCGTCTCGTCCGCCATCGTCCTGCTCGCCTACCTCTACGGGTCCACCTGACCCGAATCCGGCACCGAAGCGATGCCCTGCCGAATCGGGTGTCGCTGAACCCTGGTGACCGACGTTGACCCGCCTGCTAGCTTGCGACCACGCCATGCTCGTCGTGCACGTCCAAGTCCACGTGAAAGCGGAATCGGTTGATGCCTTCATCGCCGCCACCCGCGAGAACGCCCGCAATAGCCGCCGAGAGCCCGGTATCGCCCGCTTCGACGTGGCGCAGCAGGCCGACGACCCAACGCGCTTCGTTCTGGTCGAGATTTACCAGAACGCCCAAGCACCCGCGGCACACAAGGAAACAGCCCACTACCAGGCTTGGAAGGATGCTGTGGAACCCTGGATGGCCGAACCCCGCCGGAGCACACGCTTTATCGAAATTTCCCTGGATGATCACCACGGATGATCCGGTCGCCCCGTTCGAGTTCGCCACCGCAACACGGATCGTTTTCGGGGCAGGTCGATTGGTGGAAGCAGGCGCGATCGCCAGATCCTTCGGGCGGCGGGCCTTGATTGTCACCGGCGCCCACCCCGAGCGGGCGCAACGGCTTCAGGACGTTCTCAAGGCAGCCGGCGTCACGTCAGAAACGTACGCAATCCACGGCGAACCCTCGACCCTGAGCGTCGCCACCGGCATCGCCCGCGTCAAGCTGAAGGGCTTCGATCTCATGATTGGCTTCGGAGGAGGCAGCGCCATCGATGCCGCCAAGGCCATTGCCGGGCTCTGGACCAATGAACGGGATCTGTTCGATTACCTCGAAGTGATCGGTCGCGGCCAGGCCATGACCCATCCAGCCGCTCCGTGGATCGCCATTCCCACCACCGCCGGCGCCGGCGCCGAAGTCACACGCAACGCCGTCCTCACCTCCCGGGAACACAAGGTCAAAGCGAGCCTTAGAAGTCCCTTTCTTCTCGCCCGAGTCGCTTTGATCGACCCGGAACTCGCCCTCGACCTCCCCCCGTCCATCACCACCACCACCGGCCTCGATGCGCTTACCCAGCTGATCGAGCCATTTCTCTGTCTCCGCACCAACCCGCTCGTCGACGCACTCTGCCTCGACGGCTTGAAGCGGGTCGGCCGCTCCCTGAGGACAGTGGTCGCCGACGGGCACAACCTTGCTGCCCGAACGGACATGGCTCTTGCGGCTCTGTTCGGAGGAATCGCGCTCGCCAATGCCGGGCTCGGCGCGGTTCACGGACTCGCCGCACCCATCGGGGGAAGTCACCCAAGCCCTCACGGCGCAGTCTGTGCCGCCCTCCTGCCTCACGCCATGGCCCTGAACCTTCGGGCTCTCCGCGAACGGGCACCGGCATCTCCCGCGTTGCCGCGATTCGCCACCCTGGCTCAGGTCCTTGTCGGCAATCCCAATGCCACACCGGAGGACGGCGTCGACTGGATTCAACAATTGGTCCGTGACCTCTCAACTCCGCCACTTCGATCATTGGGAGTTCCGCGGGAAGCGTTCAACGATCTCGCCGACAAGGCCGCTGCCGCCAGCAGCATGCGGGCAAATCCATTGCCCCTGCTCCATGAGGAACTGGTCGCCCTCCTCTCCGCGGCCTGGTGAGCCTTGACGCGAAGCGTCGCCTCTCCCCCGGCGCTCCCACCCCCCTTCGCCGTCGGGCCACCCTCCCGAAAATTGCCGACAGTCTCCGCAAGTCCTCATCCGCGGGCGTGACGTCCCTACGAAACCCGCCGCACACTCCGCCCGGTTATGCAAAACGCCCGTGTCCGCCCCGCCCTTCGCGAGGATTGCCCCGCAATTCTCGCGATTTACAACGAAGCGGTGCTCACCACAACGGCGTCCTATGACGTGGAACCTAGGACCCTTGAGCATCGCCAGGCGTGGTTCGACGACCACACCGGAAACGCGTACGGCATCTTCGTTGCCGAGGACAGAGGCCAAGTAGTGGGCTGGAGTTCCCTCAGTCGTTTCCACGATCGGTTTGGATTCAGGTACACCGCAGAAAACTCCATTTACGTGGCTTCGCACAGGCGCGGACAGGGGATTGGAGGCTTGTTGTTCCCCCCGCTGCTGGAAGCTGCAAGGGCGGGAAAAATCCATAGCCTGATCGCCGCCATCGACGCCAGCAACGCGGCGAGTCTTCGGCTGCACGCGCGATTCGGGTTCAACCAGGTTGGTCACTTCCGTGAAGTCGGGCACAAGTTTGATCAATGGCTCGACGTCATCTACCTCCAACGATTCGTGTGAACAGCTGCGGGGCGAATCGGAATCCCGCACGGGATCATTTCCAGGCTGGCATCGCCGTTGGGAATGCGGGTAGCATTTTTCTCCATGTTGGGAATTAGAATGGCGCTTCGTTCTGGGGGCCGTCAGCCAAACGGCGGCGGAGGACCATTCATCGCGCGCGGCTTTACCCTGATCGAGCTCCTCGTGGTGATCGCCATCATCGCGATTCTCGCCAGTATGCTCCTGCCGGCGCTCGCCAAAGCCAAGTACAAGGGCAGCCGTACGGCGTGCATTAACAATATCCGCCAACAGTACCTCTCCCAGATCCTTTACGCGGACGACAACCAGGGGAAATTCCAGCAGCACGACGATGGCAGCCCGGACTATCACCGGCTCAACGGACGGAAGGACAGCATCGTGGATAGCTTGCGTGGATCGTATCTCAACAACACCTGGATCCTGATCTGCCCGGTCACGGCCAAATCCTTCGGCAAACTCTGGCTAAACTACGCAAGCCCCGCCAATTTCGCCGACAAATCCACTAGGGATTATGGCGGTTGGGACACCACGGCGGCAAACGTCTACACGCCCTACATGTGGCTTGCGAACTTCCCGAACATGAAGTTTCAGTCGATCAGCGGTAGCAAGGACCCCAAAGCCGCGGATCTCGAACCGGAGTGGCCCAAGACAACGTCCGAATGCGATTCATCCCGCGCCTTCATCACCCACCGCGTCAGCGACACCCCGGGAACCAAGATCTGGGATGTTGGGCACCTCGGAAAATTCGATGCCGGCAACGTCAGCAAACATTTCCTCGAATTCTCACTCACTCCCGACCAACCGGTTGGCCAAGCTGACGGAAGTGTCGTCGTTCGAAACAAGGCCAACATCAAGAAGCGTGTTCTAGGCGGCCCTGGCGGAACCACCGCCTACTACTACTGACGTTCCCGCCTTTGGGATTTCCCCGGCCGCGCGCGTACATCATCGTCCCGGCCATGCACTGCTCCCGCCGCTCGTTCCTCGCAACGTCGACCTTGGCAGCCGCCGCCCTCGCCTCAGCCTCCAACCTGACCGCCGCCACTCGGCGCACCCCCCCAGGTCCCCGAATCAAGTTCGGAGTCTCCACCTACTCCTACTGGCACTTCAAAACGGAAAAAGTCCGCGTGGAATCGGTGATTTCCAGCGCCGCAGCCCTGGGCATCGAGGGCGTCGACATCCTGCATCGGCAAATGGACATCCCGGAACGGGAACCTTTGACCCGTGAGCACCGCTCCTACCTGCAACAGCTCAAGAAACACGCCTTCCGCAACGGGATCGACCTGATCTGCCTCTCCATCCATCAAGACTTCGTCGATCCAAACCCCGACGTCCTGAACCGGCAGGTCGAACACACCCTCAAGTGCATCGAGATCGCCTATGAACTCGGGATCCCCTGCATCCGCCTCAATTCAGGACGCTGGAACACCATTCCCGACTTTAACGACCTCATGAAGGCCCGAGGCGTCGAGCCAATCCTCCCTGGATTTACCCAGGACGACGGCTTTCGGTGGTGCCAGCAATCCATCGAACGGTGTCTGCCTAAAGCTGAGGAATGCGGAGTTCTGCTCGCCCTCGAGAATCATTGGGGCCTCACCAACACGCCGGAAGGACTTCTCCGCTTGGTCCATTCGATCCAATCCCCCTGGCTCGGCGCCCTCATGGACACAGGAAATTTTCTCGAGGACCCTTACGACAAGCTGGCCGCAATTGCTCCAAAGACGGTCTTCGTCCAAGCGAAGACCTACCCGGGTGGAGGCGAGTGGTACACCCTCGACCTCGACTATCGGCGCATCGCCCGCATCCTCGAGGATTCCGGTTACACCGGCTACATCTCCCTGGAAATGGAAGGTAAGGAACCTGCAGAAACTGCGGTTCCGAAGAGCATGGCAATGCTTCAAAAGGCCTTCCGTCGAAACTGAACCCGCCGTCGCGCCCTTCCGCAGCCCGAGCGAGTCCGGCAGGCTATAATTCGCCCGCCACTCCGGCTCTCCCTGCCAGTCCCAGAATACTCTTCGCACCCGCCGAAGGGATGCTTTCCATTTCTGGTTCTGAATTGGGCCAGGAGGTGGAATCCGAATCCACCCTTGCGCCAAGTGCAACGCACGCCCCCAACCTCTTCGTCCCACATCGGGTAGCCGTGCTCCCTTGGATCTTCGGCGGTCGCGCGCTCCACGCCCAAGCCGCCGATCCGAGTCTTCCAATCTCCAAGCCCTTCAGCCCCTCTCGCTGACCCGTCGTAATCCCGGACCGACGGACGTCCAGCCTTGCTCCGCCCCTGGGATTTCGCGCCCAACCCACCCGACGCCGAATCATGAGCCCCCATGGGGCGGCCAGCAGAACTCGGTTTCAGGACGGGCCGCCACCCTCCCAATCAGCCCTGTCAACCCCTCCATCTAAGGAATTTCACCATGGCAAAATCCATCATCAAGGAACACGGGTTAAAAAATTCGCGTGTTGACTTTTTACCTAGTGATTGCTGTTATTGGCTCACGTCCGATACGCGGGTTAGGGGAAACAGCCAACGTAGGAGGACGAGTTAAGCAGAAGTTGGCTCCGCAAGATCGCGCCTTGAATCATCACGGGCGCAGTGGAGTGGAGCCAGAAACAACTAACTCGACGGCGTAGCAAATGAAGCGGGCAGGGAGAGAATTCATTAGCCAGCGGCAACGACCCCTCCAGGTCGTACATGTCCCGCTGGCCTAATGCTTTTCCCTCTGCGGTCTTTACCGACCGCACCACTTCCGGAGACTCCAATGCGTACCACTACTTCAACAACCCTTGCTTATGAACCTCCTCAGTCGGAGGCGGAATCAATTGGCGCCCAGGGCTTTCAACCTTTTGTTATTCAACCGGTTCCGAAATGGAAATATGCCTTCGATTTGATCGTTTTACTTCTATCCCTACCGGTCATCCTTCCTATCTGGCTGATTTGCGCGGCAACGATCCTAATCGTTTCCCGGGGCCCCCTCTTCTTCGTGCAGGAGCGCGTGGGGCATAATGGCATTCCGTTTAATTGCTACAAGTTCCGCACCATGCGAAGTGGAGCGGACACAGCCTTTCATCAGAACTATTTTCGACAGCTCCAACGAGACGACATTCCGATGCAGAAGTTGGATGCCGCCGACCCTCGCATCATCCCGTTTGGCAAGGTTATCCGTGCCTTGGGGCTCGATGAGCTCCCTCAGTTGATCAATGTCTTGAAGGGTGAAATGAGCCTCGTCGGCCCCCGCCCCTGCACCCCTTTCGAACTCCAGCGGTACGAGCCTCACCAGCGGGAACGGTTCTCAGCTCTCCCCGGGCTGACCGGTCTCTGGCAGGTGAGCGGCAAGAACCGGACCACGTTTGCCAGGATGATTGAGCTCGATATCACGTACTCGCGCTCTCAATCTCCGATTCAGGACGTTAAGATCCTCGCGCTCACGCCGATTACATTGGCTATGCAGCTCGTTGAAGCCACTGCGAGTCGCCGTAGCGACTCGGCCAACCTGCAATCGCCTAGTGCGGTTCAGGTCCAAGGCATCACGGACGTCTGATGACGTCTGTGCTCTGGCTTGCGTCGATCTGTAACCTACTCAAACCGTCTCGAACCAACATCATGGCTTCAAAAATCAATGTCGGAGTCGTCGGATGCGGCTACTGGGGACCGAACTTGATTCGAAATTTCGCCTCGCTTCCCGATGCTCGCTTGCGTGCTGTCTGTGATCTTAACGTTCAGCGTCTCAAGCACATGCAGGACCTCTACCCGAACGTCGAAGGGTACACCGACTACAGCCGTTTCCTCGCCGAGGGCAAGCTCGACGCCGTTGTCGTCGCCACGTCAGTCGGGCTTCACCACCCGATGGCAAAAGCAGCCTTGGAGGCCGGAAAGCATGTCCTCGTTGAAAAGCCTCTCGCCCGGAGTTCGGCGGAATGCTTGGACTTAATCGATGTTGCCAGCCGCAAGGGCGTGGTCCTGATGGTGGGACATACGTTCCTCTATTCCTCCGTTGTCCGCCGCATCAAGCAGATCGTCGACGCCGGAGACATTGGCGAAATCCGATACATTTCCGCCCGTCGTCTCAATCTTGGCCTCTTCCAAAAGGACATCAACGTCACCTGGGATTTGGCCCCGCACGATCTGTCGATCATCCTGCACATTTTCGGAGAGGTTCCTCAGGGCCTGAATTGCTCCGGCAGCCCCACCGTCTCCGCTCGCGTGCAGGACATCACCACGATGTGGCTTGGATTCTCGAAAAACCGCTCAGCCATCGTGCAAAGCAGTTGGCTTGATCCTCGCAAGATCCGTGAAATGACGATCGTCGGCAGTCGCCGAATGATCGTTTATGACGACACCGCGCCTCTTGAGAAGATCCGAGTCTTCGACGCCCGCGTTGAATCCCCACCCCATTACGATACTTTTGCCGAATTCCACTACGCTTATCACTACGGCGACCAGTACATCCCGTACGTCAAGCAAGAGGAACCGCTCAAGGTCGAATGCCAGCATTTCATCGATTGCGTCCGATACAACCACCGTCCCGTCAGTGACGGCCAGCAGGCACTGAATCTGGTGCGAATCCTGGAAGCATCATCGCGCTCCCTCGAACTCAACGGCGCACGGGTCGATCTGGCCGACTTTGGAGCCCCCGCCGCCGCACCGCACCAATCCCATTCGAACGGCAACGGAAGCGCCAACGGCAATGGCAAGTCCGTCACCCACGCAGAGGCACCCTCCGGCAACGGTCACACACCGAAACCCGCGGCGGCCGCCCAGACCAAGGCACCCACCGCCCCCATCAAACGCCGCCCCCGAAAGACCGCGGTTGCCGGTCGAAAGGTTCGATCCTCCGCTCTCTCGGCATGAGCGCAGATCGACTCCACCTCCAGCTCGTCGCGCCGGACGTCAAGCTCGGTTTAGGTGTGCGGCTTTTTGGATTCGTCAATCTGTACGGCTGCGAGATCGGTGAGGATTCCCGTATTGGAACCTTCGTCGAAATTCAGAAGCAGGTTCGGATCGGAAAACGCTGCAAGATTTCCAGTCACACCTTCATCTGCAGCGGAGTAACCATCGAGGATGACGTTTTTGTCGGACATGGTGTCATGTTCACCAACGACCTTATTCCGCGAGCCTCCGGCGACGGCGGCATGCCCCAGACAGAAGCCGACTGGACTTGCCTCCCGACGCGCATTCAACGGGGGGCGTCCATAGGCTCGAACGCCACTCTCCTTTGCGGGATCTCGATCGGCGAACGCGCCCTCGTCGGTGCTGGCGCTGTCGTAACCCGCAATGTTCCGGCCGGCGCTGTTGTCGCCGGAAACCCAGCCCGGATCATCCGAATGCTTCCCGGTTTCGAGATACCAAGTTGTGTTGCGGCCCCGGCCGCACCTGCGACATGAACAGCTGCCCAACCTTGGGCTCTGTCCATACTTCACCCACGCCCGCTTCCGGCACTCGGTGTACCTGTTCGAGGGAGTCGACACTCCCGTCGGATACCCCAACTGGCGTGATCGCAACCCGGACTCGCGCTTCTCACGCGGCGTGCGTTACCCCAGTTTAGGACATTGCCTCTATGCAGGTCTCTTCCGACGCCGACCCTCGAACCCCCCCGAAAAAGCCAGTGCATGGTCCGGCAACACCCTCCGTCGAAGTCGTTGACCCGCTCGCGTTCGGGGGATGGGACTCCCTTCTGGCCGAACACCCGGATGCCACCATCTTTCACACCTCGGCGTGGGCCCGAACCTTGGTCGACACCTACAGATTCATACCAAGGTATCTCGTCCAGCAGGACGGACCTCGATTGTTGTCGCTTCTCCCGTTGATGGAGATCGGGTCACGATGGATTTCACATCGGTGCGTTTCACTTCCGTTCACGGATAGCTGCGCTCCCTTGGTTTCCCCTGACTTGCTCCCCAACCCCCAGCCAACGGCCTACGTGCGCGAGAGCCTCAGCGAATCTTTGCGGGAAGTCGCCGACTCCGAACCCCTTCTTGCCACCGCTCTTCGCCTCTCGAAGAGCCTGGGGTGCAAATCCATCGAACTGCGGGACTGCAAACGCTGGACGACCCAGGTGCTCAGTTCCGTTGCTTTTCACGGCCACGTCGTTCCTCTCATCGCCTCGGAGGATGAACAACTGCAGCGATGCTCGCCGGCCATGCGTCGAGGCCTGCGCAAAGCTGGGCGCAGCCCTTTGCACCTCAAGGAGGGACGGGATTGGGCCGATGTGAAGGCATACTATTCCTTGCACTGCGAAACCCGCCGGCGACACGGCTTACCTCCTCAACCCCTTGGCTTTTTCCACAACATCCACCGGCACATCTTGGCCCGAGGCCTCGGATTTGTCCTGCTTGCCCTGGACGGTGAGATCCCGGTTGCCGGAGCCATCTTTTTTGGATTTGGCCGCCACGCGCTTTACAAATTCGGGGCATCGTCCGACACGCACCTTGAGTTGCGCCCCAATAACCTTGTCCTGTGGCAGGGCATTCGACGCTGTACAGAACTTGGCTTTTCCACTCTTGACCTGGGAAGAACTTCTCTCGACAACGAGGGCCTCCGTCGGTTCAAATTGGGGTTGGGAGGCGAGGAACGCTTGATACAATACGTCCATCAAGACGTGCGCTCGGGGTCCATTGTGGTGACGCCGGACCGGGCCCAAGGCTGGCACAATCGAATCTTCCGCCGCCTTCCGAGTACCGTCAGCCGCGCCCTCGGAGCGCTGTTATATCGATTCGTTGCGTAGCAACCTGCCTGTTGCAAACATCTCAATCCTTTGAAGCCTCCGGAAACCATTTCAATTGGCGCACGCCAAGTCGAACCACCCCAAAGCCAGTTCCGGCCGTCCGACATTTTATATATTCTATTTCGGCATAAGTGGAAGATCATTCTCCTGACTCTTACCGGAATTGGAGCCGCTTCATACCTCTTTCTCACCCAGAAGGCAACGTTCGTATCCGAAGCCCGGCTGCTCATTCTCTACGTTCAGGAAAGTCGATCCGTAAGTCCAATGGAGGTCGGCGACTCCATCAAGTCCCCGGACTCGCGCGGAGAAAACATCCTGAACTCCGAGATGGACCTGATCACCAGCCTCGACCTTGCCGAGGAGGTCGCCGCTGCCGTCGGTCCCTCGAACATTGTCCGCACGGAGTCCATTCCAAACCGGCTCCTCGCGGCGGCTTCCGTCGTGCGCCAAGGAATCGTGGTCGACGTTCCCCGCAAGAGCAACGTCCTTCGACTTTCGTATCAAAACCAAGACCCAACGACAACCCGAACCGTCCTCTCAAACCTGGTATCCGGATACCTCCGCATGCATGCGCGGGTCCATCGCGCAATAGGCGTCCTGGATGATTTGGGCCGGCAGGCCGAACTGCGGCGATCCGATCTGGGTAAGGCCGAGGCACAGTTGCGCGAAATCAAGGACTCCCTCGGCATCGCCAGCATCGAGGAGGCAATGCGAGCCAACGCGGAGCAACTCGCGCGAGTGAAACAAGATCTCCTCTCCACGGAATCTCAGTTGGCCGAAGCTCGTGCCGCCCTGGGTTACCACGCCACCAACAATCCCAGCTCCACCAACACGAGTTCCGCTTCGATTGATCCACCTGACGCTCCCCCAGCAATCTCGAGGGAGTCACTGGCTGCCTACGAGAGCTTGCTGGCCCAAGCCGAAGCTCTCAAGAAACGCCAACAGGATCTCCTGCTCCAATATACCGAGGAGCATCCCTTCGTGAGCACCCTCAAGGACAGGATCCAATCCGTTGAAGCTGATCGCGTCCGGTTGGAAGCTAAGGAGCCTGGCATTTTGACCTACGCGACCCGACTCGCTCCCCGAGGCTTCTCCTCCATCGCATCACCATACGGTCTCGTGGACCGGACCGTCGAAATCTCACGGGTCGCGGGTCTCGAGGCGCGATGGAGTACCCTTCAGCGACAATTGGCGCAACTTCAGGCCGACCAGGCAAAACTGAACGCCAAGGAACCGGACATCACCGAACTTGAACGAAAGCGGACGAGTTTCGAAAAAGATTATCGTTACTATTCCACTGCTGTGGAGGAGGCGCGTGTCGATGCAGCCCTGACTGCCGGCCGCCTGGCAAACATCTCCGTGGTTCAATCCGCCTCGGCTCCGTCGCAGGATACCAAGAAACTCTACCAGATGATTGGCGGTGTCCTCGTCAGCGGCCTGCTAGTTGGACTCGCCTTAGCATTGACTCTGGAATTCTACGCTGATCAAACCCTGAGGAAACCGTCCCAGATCACCCGTAGCCTGAATATTCCGGTATTCCTCACTGTTCCACGCATGGCCCTCCCGGAAAAACCGATAGGTACCCACGCCCTTCTGCCTCCTCCGTCGGATTCCCGGGATGGCTCCAACCTGCCCGCCGTCGCCGACGACTCTGACGCCGTGATTAACCCGCTCATGCCGTACGCAGAAGCCCTTCGCGACCGGGTCATCATGCATTTCCAGCTCCGCGAGCTTCACCACAAGCCCAAACTCGTCGGAATCACCAGCTGCGGAAAAAATGCTGGGGCGACCACGCTCGCCACACATCTCGCCGCGTCCCTCTCAGAAACTGGCGAAGGAAACGTCCTCTACGTCGACGCGAATCCCAATCTCGGACCTTCCGTGCAGGCCTTCTACCGGGGAAAACAGGCCGCCGGAGTTGCGACCGTTCTCGACCAGGACGATCGCTCCGCCGCAAAGGTGAATGAGAATTTCTACATGGCCGCCCTTAACGAAACCGGCCTCACGGGGAAAGTGGGCGTCCTTCCCAAGAAGCTGGCAAACCTCCTCCCCAAGATGAAGGCTAGCGACTTCGACTACATCATTTTCGATCTGCCTCCAGTGACGCAAACCAGCGCCACCGCCCGTGTCGCCGGCCTCCTGGACATGACTCTACTGGTTCTGGAATCGGAGAAGACCCACGGAGATTTAGCCAAACAGGTCACAGGCCTTCTCAAGCAATCTCGGGCGGACGTGGCAGCAGTCCTGAATAAGCACCGACGCTATATTCCGCGGGGCCTGGACCCAGACCTGTAAACCGCCACGATGGCTACCGAAGACGCGGTGGGGACGCGTCCAAGGGTATTATGTTCGCACGTATCCATTCCCTCCGCCGTCGATCGCATGATCCGCGAATTGACAGGGGCGAAGCCTGTACGTAGCCGATTGCGGCGAACCGAATCGCGGCATGTTCCTCAACAACATCTATTTTGCGCTAAAGCCTTTCCTGCCAGACCGCTTCAGGACCTTACTGCGGAAGTGGCACTCACTTCGAGCACTCGGCAATTCGCACGCCAACTGGCCCATCGATGAAGCGGCGGGGAGAACACCTATAAACTGGTGTGGATGGCCCGGCGGAAAGCAGTTCGCCGTCGTTCTGACCCATGACGTCGAAGGCCCCGAGGGCCTCCGGAATAGCATGGCCCTCGCCGCCGTCGAAGAGTCCCTCGGCTTTCGGTCCTCCTTTAACTTTGTCCCGGAGGGACAATATCGGGTCACCGCAGAGCACCGGGCTCAGCTTCGGACGCGCGGATTCGAAGTCGGAGTTCATGACCTCCGCCACGACGGACAGCTGTATCGGTCCAGGAAGACCTTTCGACGCAACGCCGAGCGAATCAATCATCACCTCCGCGAATGGGAAGCCACCGGGTTTCGATCCGCGTTCATGCTCCACCGGCTGGATTGGCTCCACGACCTCGAGATTGAGTACGATGCCTCGACTTTCGACACCGACCCCATCGAACCTCAACCCGACGCCGCTTCCACTATTTTCCCCTTTTGGGTCTCCCGCCCACCCGATTCACAGCCCAAACGACGCGCCGACGGAGGGGAGGCTCTAACGCCAGCTCGGGAAGGCTATGTCGAGCTGCCCTACACCCTCCCTCAGGATTCAACCCTCTTCCTTTTCCTTGGCCACACGGACATCAGTGTATGGAAAAAGAAGGTCGAATGGATAGCCGAGCGCGGGGGCATGATACTTCTGAACCTGCATCCCGACTACATCTCCAACAATGGCGAGAGTCGCGGGATCCGTAAGGACTACCCTATCCGTCTCTATCAGGAATTTCTGCAGCATCTTCGCGACAGGTTCGCGGGAGGCTACTGGCACGCCCTGCCTCGCGAAGTCAACCGCCACATCAGGGCGGCCTATCCGGCGGGGGGCCCCCGCAGACCACGGCATGCATGCATGCTCGCGTACAGCTTCTTCGAACAGGACAATCGAGTACAACGCTATGCAAAGGCTCTCGCGTCGCGCGGAGATTCGGTCGATGTCCTCTCACTGAGGGTGCCGTCGAGTCCCCAGCAGAAAAACGGGAACTCCACGCAGACGTCCGAACGCACCGCCTCTTCCAACGAACAATTCGCCCCCGGTATCCGGGTGTTTCACGTTCAATCCCGCATTCGCGACGAGAAACGCGTCACCGACTACGCCCTTCGGATGCTTTCCTTCGTCGCTCGTTCCTATCGCCTCATCAATGCAATCCGTCGAATCCGCCAGTTCGACGTCATCCACGTTCACAACGTGCCCGATTTCCTGGTCTTCGCCGCATGGCTCGCCAAGCGCCGTGGAACTCGCCTGATTCTGGATCTCCACGATCTCCTACCCGAATTCTACGCGACCAAATTCAATGCGCCCCCAGGATCCCCCCTGTTCAAAGCTCTTCTGCTTTGCGAACGCATCTCCTGTGGCTTCGCCGACCATCTGATCGTCTCGAACCACCTTTGGCGCGACAAGATCGCCGCCAGAACGGGATTCGACAAGAAATGCACCGCAATGGTGAATCACGTGGACACGCAGCCCTATCGTGAAATCGCGTCTTTTAGGCACACCCAACCTCAGGAAGGCAGCTCAAATGTAGCCGTCTTCCCGGGCGGCTTCTATCGCCACCAAGGCCTCCACGTCGCTCTACGCGCGCTTGCGAAAGTTCGAGTACAATTTCCCACCGCCCGCTTGCACCTTGTCGGGGATGGTCCCGAACTCGAACGTCTGCAGGCCCAGGTATCCGAACTGTCACTAACCGACTCCGTTCAAATTCTTCCCCCCATCCCGACCAGCAAGGTCCCGGCTTTCCTCGCCCGCGCCACCATCGGGATCGTCCCTAAACTTGCCGATGGTTTTGGGAACGAGGCCTACAGCACAAAAATCATGGAGTTTATGGCGGCGGGTCTTCCCGTCATTGCCTCGCGAACACGCATCGACGAATTCTACTTCGGCAAAGGAGAGATCCACTTCTTCAATCCGGGAGATCCCGATGACATGGCGCGCGCCTGGCTTGAAGTCCTCATGGACCCCGCACTTCGGGCAAATCTGGTCCGTGAAGGTACGGCCTATGTCGCTGAACACGGCTGGGAACGCCATTCCGCGGATTACCTGGATCTCTTCGACCGATTGTCAGGATGTGGCAAATAACCAAGGGACCGCCGCCGGGGCTGAGGGACTCCAAAATCTTACAAATTCCAAGGTGGATACAACTCCGTCCCCTCTAGCGCGCATCGGTCAAAGCGCCTCGAATTTCCTCCCGCCGATCTGCGCTTGGTCTATTCATGGCATCACGATGCTTGGCTACAACGGGGCCCGGTCAAAGCCCGCCATGTAAATGCAGCTTCCTCGCATAGATCGGTTCCTGACAGTGCATGTAGTATCCCGGATCATACGCCAACCCCTTGCGCATCCTAGGCTTGCCGTTCCCATCTTGATGTATCACAGCATCTCGGACGACCGAGAGCTCGGGGTTCCACCTTACTATCGCCTCGCGACACCGCCAGCACTCTTCAGGCAGCACCTCGATCTCCTCATAGAAGAGGGGTTTCAGGTCGTCTCCCTCTTCGATGCACTCAAGAGCCTCACTCACCAGGGACGAGAGCACCGTAAGCCGGTCGTGATCACCTTCGATGACGGTTTCCACGATTTCCTCCTCGAAGCATGGCCAAGCCTCTCCGCATCCGGGCTCACTGCAACCGTCTTCCTCCCTACCAACTACATCTCCGACTCGAGGCGGACTTTCGTCGGCCGTGATTGCCTCACCTGGAGCGAGGTTCGCCAACTTCGACTGTCTGGCGTGCATTTCGGTTCTCACACTCACACCCATCCAAAACTGATCCAGTTGCAGGAGCACCACCTCCGCGAAGAACTCCTCCAGTCTCGCCTCGAACTAGAACAGCGCTTGCAGGAACCCATCCATTCCTTCTGCCATCCTTACGCATTCCCTTCCGCAGACCCCAGCTATGTTAGTCTTTACCGTCGCCTCCTTGCGGACTGTGGTTACTCGATCGGCGTCACAACGACCGTGGGGCGTGCAACGCCGGCTTCAGATTGCCTCATGCTTCCAAGGATTCCCGTGAACGGATCCGATGATCCCGCCCTCTTTGCAGCAAAACTGCGGGGAGCATACGACTGGACGGCCAGCGTACAGTCCGCCTTGAAGCGGGTAAAGCGAGTGCTCCATTGCCGTTCTTAACTCCCCGTCCCGAATCCGTCACGCCATGACAAGTCCCGGCTACATCGTCGTCTCCCCTGCCAGGAATGAAGAATCCAACATCGGTCATACTATCGCCTCAATGGCGGCCCAGTCCATCCTTCCACGGATCTGGGTCATCGTCGACGACGGGTCATCCGACAAAACCCCAGCCATCGTCGAGGAGGCCACACGCAAATACGACTGGATACGTCTTATCCGCCGCCCTGACCGCGGAGCCCGCAAGCAGGGCGGCGGGGTCATCGAAGCCTTCTATGATGGATACAGGACAGTCGCCACACTGGACTTCGAATTCCTGGTGAAATTCGATTCCGATCTCTCATTCAACGAGAACTACTTCGAGCAGTGTCTTGCGAAGTTTGAACTCGATCCTAACCTCGGAATTGGGGGAGGGATGATCTGTCAGGACGACCACGGGCAACTCGTCTGTGAAGCTCCAGCGGATCCTGCTTTTCACGTGCGTGGAGCTACAAAAATCTACCGCAAATCGTGTTGGGAAGCCATCGGCGGGTTGATCCAGGCACCGGGGTGGGACACCGTCGACGAACTGAAAGCCAACATGCTCGGGTGGAGAACATACACTTTCACAGATATACCCATCCGACACCACCGATATACGGGTTCTGCGGACGGAACTTGGAAGAATCAGGTGAAGTTTGGACTTTCGAACTATATCGCGGGCTACCATCCCCTCTTCATGCTCGCAAAGTGCGTTAAGCGCCTGGGACAAAGGCCGATAATCTTGGGGTCCGCTGGACTGGCCTGGGGCTTTCTCAAAGGCTATGTTAAGGCGATTCCCAAAGTGGATGACGCCGCGCTTATTCGGTATGTGCAACGACAGCAGCTGAATTGTTTGACGAATCGTCCCAGTCTGTGGAGCCGCTAATACTTAACATTCGCAACCTTATTTGAATGTCGCTCTCTATCCTCATCGTCAATTGGAATTCCCTCGCCTACTTGCGCGGATGCGTGAAATCCATCGTAAGAGAGTGCTCGGAACTTTGTCCCCAAATTGTAGTCGTGGACGGCGGCTCGTTCGACGGTTCTGGCGTCATGCTCAAGCAGGAATTCCCAGAGGTCATGTTCGTTCAGGCTCAGTCGAACCTGGGCTTCGGTGCTTCCAACAATCTGGGTCTTGCGGAATGCACCGGGGATACGATTCTCCTCCTCAACCCGGATACTGAAATCTGCCAGTCAGCGGTTCAAGGTCTCATGAAGGCCCTGGAATCGAGCTTTGACGTGGTCATAGTGGCCCCGAAACTCCTAAATACCGATGGCTCACTCCAGGAGTCCTGCGTCCAAGCCTTTCCGACTCCTCTAAACCAGTTCCTTGATTCTAGTTTGTTGAGACGGATCTTTCCCAAAGCATCCATTTGGGGGACAAGAGCGCTCTTTACCGACACGCCATCCGAAGTCGAGGCGGTTTCCGGGGCCTGCATGCTCGTGCGCGCAGACATTCTCCGCGACTTACGGGGATTCAATACCAAATTCTTCATGTACGGCGAAGACATGGACTTATGTGCCCGCATTCGGGCCCGGGGAATGCGCGTCGTGCACGTCCCCACAGCCAAAGTGATTCATCACGGGGGGGGAAGTTCAGGCGGAAACTTCAGTCGCATATCTGCACTGATGCTACGGCAGTCAATCTACATCTTCATTTCCGAACACCAAGGCCATCTCGCCGCACGCCTCTATCGTGGACTTATTGGTATCTCAGCGTTGTTGCGTCTAACGTTTCTGAACTTGGCACGGACCCTTCGACTATTCACCGCCACGGCCCACTCCAAGGCCAGCGTGATGAAGTGGAGCACTATCCTCCGGTGGTCCCTGCATTTGGAAGTCCCAATCCTAGGCTCTCCTAAGACCCGATAATCTCAAAAGCCATGTGCGCCATAGCGGGAAAACTATTTTGGGATCCATCAAGGCCGGCCTCGTCTTTCGACATCCAGACCATGTTGGACTCGATGACTTATCGAGGTCCTGACGGCAGTGGCATTTATCTAGACGGCCCAGTAGGACTCGGTCATCTACGGCTTTCCATCATAGATCTCTCCGCTGGGTACCAGCCCATGACCAATGAAAACAGCACCATATGGCTGGTCTTCAACGGCGAAATCTACAATTATGCCTCTCTGCGCAACGATCTTATGAAGCGCGGACACGAGTTTCGTTCACACTCCGACACTGAGGTCATCATCCACCTTTACGAGGAGTTCGGTCCTGAATGCGTCCGGCAGCTCCGAGGCATGTTTGCATTCGCGCTTTGGGACTCGCCGCGCAGGAGGCTCCTCTTGGCCAGGGATCGCTTAGGCATCAAGCCGCTCTACTATTCACAAACTCCGGATGCATTGGTGTTCGCTTCCGAGTTCAAGGCGATCCTCCCGCACATGGGAGCCTCGCCAACGATGAATGCGAATGCCGTCAGGACCGCCCTCTGCTTTGGCTTTCCGGCCGGTCCCGAAACCATAATCACTGGTGTCCAAAAGCTCTCCCCCGGTGCCTTCCTCGACGTCAAGGGGCCGTCGAGCATCGAAACCAAGTACTGGGACTTGGATTTCCCATCCACGTTTTCGAAGGCCTCTTTCCCCGAGGCAACAGAGGCTTTGGGAATTCTCATTCGTGATGCTGTCCGCACTCACATGATCGCTGACGTTCCAGTCGGAGTACTTCTGAGCGGTGGAGTCGATTCATCAGCGGTACTCAGCATCGCCTCGCAATCGTCCCAATCCACGATCGATACCTTCACCGTGGGTTTTGCTGGTTCCAAGGTTGTGGATGAGCGCCCATTCGCCAAGCTCACATCCGAACGCTTCAACACGCGGCACCATGAGATATCGATGTCGTGCGAAGATTTCTGGAACTTCCTCCCGAACTACGCCTGCCATATGGAGGAGCCGGTGTGCGAGCCGCCCGCGGTGGCACTGTACTATGTCTCCCGCCTCGCCAGGGAACATGTCAAAGTGGTTCTCTCTGGTGAAGGAGGAGACGAGGCCTTCGCGGGATACCCCAACTATCCCAATATGTTGTTTGCGGATCGATTGCGGCGCATGCTCGGTCCATTTGCTACGCCCGCGGCCAGGGTTGCGGACGGGATCGGAGCCGTGTCTGGCGATTCCCGGTTTCGCAGGTACGCACTCACTCTCAACCAGCCGTTGCATTCGCACTACTTCAGCCGCGCCTCGACGCCCCTTTCCTATTTTGTTTCCCAGGCTCACAACTTCTTCACTCCGGAATTCCTTGCGAGTACGAACGGTAAGACACCGGAAACCATCATTGCTGGCCTTCTCCGCAATGTCTCCTCTCAGCCCTTGCTCAACCAGTTGCTTTACGTTGACAGCAAAACTTGGCTTCCAGACGATCTCCTCATCAAGGCAGACCGCATGACGATGGCCAACTCTATTGAACTCCGCGTTCCGCTTCTTGACCACCATGTCCTGGAGTTCGCGGCCACGCTGCCACCGGAATACAAAGTCGATGGAGGATGCACGAAGCGAATTCTCAAGGCGGCCTTTTCAAAAATCCTTCCTCAGGAAGTGCTAAACCGCAAAAAGGTCGGGTTCCCCGTACCCTACGAAGACTGGATCAGCGCAGAGCGCGGAGGCCGGGTAAAGGAAATACTTCTCTCGCCCCAATTTCTCGGGCGCGGAATTTGTGATGCCAAAGCCCTGAATCGCCTTGCCTTTGACACGCCGTTGTCTACCGCAACCTGCAAATCTTTGTTCATCCTCTTGGTGATGGAACTATCCTTCAGGAGGTTCCTCGACCTCCCGCCCAATGGGTCGAATGGCGCGGGCTCCCTGTTGCATCCCCAAATCTACCGCCAGCAGGCTCCGGCCGCGAACAGTGCATCCGCCCGCAATTGATCCTACGCCTTCGGGAGTACCTTACCGCGCCCACTACGAATGGCCGCGAACTCTTGGAACTGCACACAAATCCTGCGGCAGGTCTGCAAAGAGTCTCACCAAGCCGCCCTCCCGCATCCAGCACGCCAATTAACGGAAAAGTAAATGTTCGACGCCCCTAGGCCACCCCGGATTCTGTACAGCTTCCCGCATCGAATCGGCGCGCAACGGATCTGCTATGCCGCCTGGCAGCACGTCACGGCCACCGCACATGCCGGTGCAAAAATCCTCGCGGCACCGGCTTCTATCGCACGTGATTTTCTCCCGGAGGTCGAAGTCAGACCGACACTCTCATGGGGCCGTTGTCGAATCCCGCCGCGCCTTGTTGGAACCTCTAGATTCCTTTCACTCCATGACGCGATTGTAGCGTCCCGACTGCCAGCTCTGCGCGGTAGGATTGACTTGGTACACGCTTTCCCTCAGGGAGCAATCCGAACACTGAGGATGGCTCGTCAATTGGGAATACCCACGATCCTTGAGCGCTGCAACGCCCATACCGAATTTGCTTATAAAGTTGTTCAGGATGAATGCGATAAGCTCGGCATAGTCATGCCAAAGGGACATGAGCATGAGTTCAACCCGCGAATACTTGCGAACGAGATCAAGGAATTCAATGCTTGCGACTTCCTGTTGTCTCCTTCGGAGTTCGTCTCTAGGACGTTTACAGACCGTGGCTTTAACCCAGATAGGCTTCTGCGCTTTCAGTATGGATTTGATCCCGCCACCTGTTTTCCAAGGCATGATACTCCCAGGGAACGCCCTGGCCTGACCGCACTCTTTGCCGCGGGTTGCGCTCCGCGGAAGGGCCTTCACCTCGCTCTGCGTGCCTGGCTCGGATCAACCGCCTCAAAGACGGGTACCCTACTTGTGGCGGGCGAGTTCATCCCCGGTTACGCCGAGTGCTTATCCAAGGAATTGGCGCATCCAAGCATACGACTTATCGGCTTCCGGAAGGATCTGCCTGAGATCATGCGTTCCGCCGACATTTTCGTCCTGCCCAGCATAGAGGAGGGCAGTGCGCTAGTCACTTATGATGCCCGAGCTTGTGGTTGCGTTCTCGTGGTCTCCGACGCCACGGGAGCAGTCTGTAGTCACGCGGTGGATGCGCTTGTTCACCCCGCCGGAGAAGTGTCTGTATTAACCGAGCACATTAGCAAGCTTAACGATGACCGCAAGCTGCTCGCTGATTTGCGGGCGAAGTCATTGGCTGGTGCCGGCGGCCTGTCCTGGGCGGCGTCGGGCCCGCATATCCTCGCTGCGTACCGGACAGCACTCGATCGCTTTACGAGTCCGAGCCCATCCACCCCCAGCCTGAATTGACACTGGCGTACCGGAAACGATGTGTTTCGCTAAGTCCACGAGATTCCCCACGGACTGCATGGCCCACCCCGATAAAGGTGCAGGACCGAGATCGTCCTCCCATATCTAAGCCTCCTGACCGTACAATTCTTAGATGGCCAACACATCGACGCGCTTCGGCAGCATCCAACCAATTCTCCCTCAACACAAAATTGTACAAGGCTGCATTTCGTAGATTCATCCACTCGAAGCGACACTAGAATTTCGGACAATCTCGTCCAAATATGAACGTAAAGCCCCCATCTCCGGAAATATTGGCGCCGATCTCCTTCAATCGCGCCGTCGTCATGGGCCAGGAGCTCCGGTACCTAGGTGAAGCGATTGCGAGTTCCCATATCTGCGGCAACGGCTCATTCACGAAGCGGTGTTCGGAACTTCTGCAAAGGATTCTTCCCGCGCCGAAAGTTCTCTTAACTACTTCCTGCACGCACGCGCTTGAGATGGCGGCGCTCCTTCTGCACCTAACCCCCGGCGACGAGATCATCGTCCCGTCCTTCACATTCGTCTCCACTGCGAACGCTTTCGCGCTTATGGGCGCAAAGCCAATATTCTGCGACATCCGATCAGATACCCTCAACCTGGACGAGGAGCTCCTGCCGTCGCTGGTTTCTTCCCGAACGAGGGCGATAGTGCCGGTTCACTATGCAGGCGTTGGATGCCAAATGGACTCGATCGTGGCTTTCGCCAAAGCAAGTGGACTTGCGATCATCGAAGACAACGCACACGGGCTTTTTGGCAAGTTTCGAGGTAAGGCCCTGGGCACCTTCGGCTGTCTAGCTACCCAGAGCTTCCATGAGACCAAGAACATCACGTGCGGTGAAGGTGGAGCCTTGATCATCAACTCCACCGAACTGATGGATCGTGCTGAAATCATTCACGAGAAAGGCACCAACCGAAGCAGGTTCTTCAGAGGCCAAATCGACAAGTACACATGGGTGGATCTAGGCTCCAGCTATCTTCCCTCGGAAATGCTTGCGGCTTACCTGCTTGCTCAGCTCGAAGCTCGAGAAAGAGTCCAAAGCCGAAGGGAAGCCATTTGGAAGTTCTATTTTGGATCCCTCGCCGAATGGGCCAACGGTCACGGCGTCGCCCTTCCTCATGTCCCTGACACCTGCGAGCATCCGTTCCACATGTTCTACCTCCTCATGCCATCCTTGGTCTCACGTCAGGGCTTCATCGAGCATCTCAGATCTCACAACATCCAAAGCACCTTCCACTACGTTCCCCTACACCTATCGATCATGGGGCGGAAGTTTGGTGGACGAGAGGGCGATTGCCCTGTCGCCGAGAACATTTCCGATCGCCTTGTCCGTCTTCCACTCCACTGTGGTCTCTCGGATGCGGACCTCTCGCGAATTGTATCCCGAGTCCTCACCTTCGATCCGTCGGTTGGCTAGCGCGCTCTGCCCATGCAGTTGCGCCCCGCAATGGTTCTGAACGACGCCACAACGAGACTATCACCATTCCGTGCGGTTGCGTTGGACATAGGAATCGTTACCTCGTCAACGCTCCGCTCTTCACTCGTCGACGCTGAAAGATGCTAAATGGATTCCGTCAGACAGTGTCCCAGCGCCTCCTAAGGTGCGTGCGCCTAGTCTTTGGAGAACGCCTCATCCTCGCCATGTTCCGACCTTTAGGCCAGGTGTTCGGAACAACGTCTGTCTTGCGTGCATTGGGCGCCTCCGTGGGCGAACACTCCTCGATTCATTCAGATGTACGCATCTACAATACCGCGAACGAAGGACTTTCAAGCCTCACCATTGGATCGCATGTATATATTGGTCCTCGCTGCATCTTCGATCTGAGCAATCCCATCCTAATCGCTGACTTCGCCTCGATTGCCGCAGACGTGGGATTCATCACCCACATGGATGTTGGCCCCGGTCCCCTCAAATCTGCGATTCCACGACGCGACGGATCCATCACAGTGGGTCGCGGTGCGTTCCTAGGCGCCCGAACCACGATCCTCCATGGCGTCCAAATCGGCGAATGTTCAGTTGTTGGTGCCATGAGCCTGGTTACATCCTCGGTCGCTCCCGGCGTGGTTGCCTTCGGTTGCCCATGCCGTACTTATAGAACCATCGACACTCCGCTTCAGAGCTAACAGATCAGTGGAAGCACAAATTCAGTCCAGTTCCATCCATTGCTGTCGCTAGAGAACGGTCCCTTCAAGATGACCTATCAATCCCCTGCCCGGCCAGCCTCGGTCTCGTCGGTGGGGAAATCCCGACTACCTGCCGACTCGTCTACAAGGGGAGACCTCCATTCATGACTGCCCTCGGTGTCGTCATCACACTATTTTGCTGTCTGTCCGCTCTGGTCGTCCCAAGGCGACTCATCATCCTTCCGTACATTATTGCTACGCTTTATGTCACCCAGGGCCAGGCCATTGAGTTTGCGGGCCTTAGCCTGACTACTGTAAGACTAGTTGAAATCGTCACCGCCGCGCGACTCTTCAGCACCAAGGGGCTGGTGCCATTCAAAAGAAATTCCGTCGACAATTGCATCCTGGCATTCTTTCCGACGTATTGTCTCGTGACTCTCCTCCGCACCGGAACCGTCGACATGTACACGTTCGGGGGTATGATAGACAGCTTTCTAGTCTACTTTTCCTTTCGTGCAATGTTCGCCACACCAACAGATATTCTAGACTTCACCCGCTGGATGGCGTTGCTGCTCGTTCCATTTACTTTGTTCATGTGCGTCGAGGCCGCTCGGGGCCGGAATCTCTTCGCCTTCATGGGAGGTGTTCCAGAAACCCCTGTGTTCCGGGAAGGTCACTACCGAGCCCAGGCGACGTTTCGTGTTGCAATCACTGCCGGCAGCTTGGGGGCCACCTTCTTCCCGATCTTCGCATCACTTTTCTTCCGCAGGAAGGAATGGTTCTACGCCGTTACTGGGTCTCTGTGCTGCGTCGCCATCACTATAGCATCACACTCCAGCGGGCCACTTATGGCGGCAGTAGCGGGGGCTATCGGCTGGGCCTGCTGGCTGATGCGTGATCGGATGCGCATCGTCCGTCTCGCAATCGTCACAATTTTGGTTGGGTTGCACTTCACGATGTCCCGACCTGTCTGGTTCATATTCGATAGGATAAGCGGGATCATTGGCGGCGACGGATGGCACAGGTCCAACCTAATCGACAAGTTTCTCAAGAACTGGGATGAATGGATCCTCATTGGCATGCCCATGGAGAGAACTGTCGACTGGGCGGCCACGGTAACAAAGTTCGGCTTCGTTGACGTGACAAATTACTATGTATCCATTGGCATTTCCGGAGGTCTGATATCCTTCGTGATCTTTTGGACGCTACTACGCAGGACCTTCCGGACTGTCGGAGACGCTTCCCAAGTGCTGGCGCAACCAAATTCGGACTCGGATGGTCTTCGGCCGATCCTCTGGGGTTATGGGGTGGCGGTCTGCGCCCACGCCATCAACCTAACAGCAGTCTCCTATTGGGATCAATCCTACGTCATCTGGTATCTGCACTTGGCAATCGCCGTCAGTCTCGCCTCCTCGATTCTCGGCCGGACTTCGAACCCTGATGACGCTACCCTTCCGGAGTATCTGAATTCCAATCGGGAGTTCGAGTTGGGTGGCCTCCAAGGCGCAAACGCTTAAGGGTCTCGCAACGAGCACTTAAAACTTGCTACGAAATTGCCCCATCCATGCCATCTGCGCTTAATCAAAAGGAGTCTTCGCTAGATTCGGTTTCCTTGTTGGGTTTAACAAAAAACAGCGACAACTATGGCGTGCAGGTTCTACTAAGTTCCGCGATCCAATTGATCGCCTTGGGTATGGAGAATCCTCGGGTCTTCCTCCTGGATTACGGCAAAGCGCCTGAAGCCTGGCAGGAACCTACTCCCAACGGTCCCGTCTCCGTCGAACTGGTCAACATGAGATTTAGCTGGCGCTTCTGGCTCCCGAACAGCGTCTTCCTACTGCTCCTGATTGTCGCCTCATCCTATCTCATTCCGGTCTCGCGCTGGCGCCGGATCATCTGGAACCTAAATTCCTGTCTGCGCAGAGCACTGCAAGCGAAAGTGTATTTGTCCATTGCCGGCGGAGACAGCTTCAGTGACATCTATGGATTCCGTCGCTTTCTATACGTGACCCTGCCGCAGGTTTTGGTCCTCCTCCTTGGAAAGCCTCTTGTTCTGCTTCCGCAAACCTATGGACCCTTCAAGACAGTGCCTGCCCGCTGGATCGCTAAGGCGCTACTCCTTCGATCTCATAAAATTTTCTCCCGAGACGAAGCGGGCCGTGCAACGGTAGAAGCTCTCCTCAAGCCACACAAACGGGCCACCACGTTCCTACCCGACATCGGATTCTCTCTTCATCCATCGCCCCTACCACAAGCCACTAGGGATTTCCTCACGACCCTAAGAAGTGCGGGCCCCTTAATCGGTCTCAATCCCAGCAAGCTCCTCTACATGGGAGGCTACACGCGTGCAAACATGTTCGGCCTCAGCACGTCATTCAAGGATCTTATCGATTCACTCGTTGACCACATTGTAAACAATCTGCAAGCGATTGCCCTCCTCATACCGCACGTCCGAGGAGGGACCGGTAGTCAAGAGGATGAGTCTTCTCTCTGCAAATCCATCGTCGCAGAACTTACTCCGCGCTACAACGGACGCGTCGCTTACCTTGATGAGCATCTGGATCCGGCACAAACCAAGTCCCTCCTCGGAGAATGCGAAGTCTTTGTCGGCGCACGCATGCACGCGTGTATCGGAGCTGTTTCCCAGGGAGTCCCCTCTCTTTGCCTGGCCTACAGCGACAAGTTCGCGGGAGTCATGCAGGCGTTCGCTCCTGCTGCCCGAGTCGTCGACCTCCGAAAAACCACTCCGGAGGCCACCGCGAGCCAACTAACCGACCTTTTTCGTCATCGGGACAAGCTACGCATAGATCTTGCGACAAAACTACCACTCGCTGTTCGCCAGACCCAAACCGCTTTCACGGAATTGCTTCGCTCCTGCTAGTTTCAACAGATGCCTTGCGGAACCATTCGTGTTGCTTCGGTAGGCGTGCGTGGTGGCTGATTCCTTCAAATTTCCGGCGACGTCCGGGGCGCAGGCCGCCTGCCGCCACCCCGCCCCGGATCGGGAACCGGGAGGACTCGGCCGGACGTCGCGAAGCCGGAGGGGGTCCCGGCCTCAAACACAATCCAAGTCAGCTCAACTGGTGTTGGCGGCCTCAACGGTGGTTCGGTAAATCCACGGCAGCCAGGCCTCGGGGTGCTCG
>Ga0105048_10000326_pt1 | contig 70732 bp, 79 predicted proteins | sample MAT05_FD_78382 | JGI IMG/M metagenome (GOLD analysis project Ga0105048, IMG submission 78382) | Freshwater microbial communities from Lake Fryxell liftoff mats and glacier meltwater in Antarctica - MAT-05 | ecosystem: Environmental > Aquatic > Freshwater > Ice > Liftoff microbial mat | place...
CCGCCTTCGCCATGGCCCGCTGCCGCGAACTCGCCATGCGCCTCGGCTACGCCGACCCGCCGAGACCGCGCGGACGAATGCACCCCGCCGTGCGCGAATACTCAACCACCCTGATCCCGCTGCACCAGCTCTCGTCCAGCGCGCTGATGAACTTCGCGGCGAGCTACACCGAACCCGACAGCAGCTGATCAAGCTTCACCGCAATCCGCCCGCCTTCCAGCTTGCTGCGAGGTCGCGGGCGTCCATGCGGCGGCTCAGGGCCGTTCGTCGCACACGATGGCATCTCGCCCGTTGCCACACTCGCCGCTTTCTGGCCTAACCCGCCCGGGCCGCGACGATACAGGAGCGACAACCGATGACCGCAACCACTCAACGCGCACCCGCCGCGCGCGTGCTGACGGCAAGCCTCGTCGGCACCGCCATCGAATTCTACGACTTCTACATATACGCAACGGCCGCCGCCCTCGTGTTCGGCCCGCTCTTCTTCCCGTCGGACTCGCCCACCGCCCAGCTGCTCTCGTCCTACGCCACGTTCGCGATCGCCTTCATCGCGCGTCCGGTGGGCGCGGTTGCCTTCGGCCATTTCGGCGATCGCATTGGCCGCAAATCCACGCTCGTCTGGTCGCTGATGCTGATGGGCGGATCAACGCTCGCCATCGCCTTCCTGCCAACCTATGCGCAGGCCGGCTGGATCGCGCCGCTGCTGCTCTGTGTCCTCCGCTTCGGCCAGGGCCTCGGCCTCGGCGGCGAGTGGGGCGGGGCGGCGTTGCTTGCGGTCGAGAATGCGCCGCCGGGATGGAAGGCGCGCTTCGGCATGTTCCCCCAGCTCGGCGCGCCGGTCGGCTTCATCCTCGCCAACGGCCTGTTCCTTATTCTCGGCATGGTGCTCACCCAGGAGGATTTCATCGCCTGGGGCTGGCGCATTCCCTTCCTCGCCAGCGCGCTGCTGGTCATCGTCGGCCTCTGGATCCGCCTCAAGCTCACCGAAACGCCCGCCTTCCAGGCCGTGCTCGAGCGCGAACGCCCGCCCGCCGTTCCGCTCGGCGAACTCTTCAAACATCACTGGCGCGAAACGCTTGGCGGCACGTTCGGCGTCGTTGCGTGCTTCTGCATCTATTACATCGCAACCGCCTTCGCGCTCGGCTACGGCACCACCACGCTCGGCTTCCCGCGCGAGACTTTCCTGCAGGTCCAGCTGGTCGCCATCCTCTTCATGGCCGGCGGCATCGTCCTGGCAGGCTACTGGTCGGATGCGAAAACCCCGCGCCTGGTGCTGATGATCGGCTGCGCCCTCAGCGTCGCCGCAGGTTTCCTGCTCGCCCCGATGATCGGCTCGGGCGACCTCATGCTGGTCGGCGCTTTCCTCTCGCTGCTGTTGCTGCTGATGGGCTTTGTGTATGGCCCCCTCGGCGCCTGGCTGCCGGGGCTGTTCCCCGCACGCGTCCGCTACACCGGCGCCAGCGTCGCCTTCAACGTCGGCGGCGTCATCGGCGGCGGCTTCACGCCAATCGCAGCGCAGATGCTGTCCGAACAGGGCCTCGATCTGGTAGGCTTCTATCTCAGCGCCGCCGCAGCGCTCAGCCTCGGCGCGCTGTTGCTGCTGCGCAAGCCGGCGCTGGATTGAGAGGAACACGACCCATGAAACGCCTGATCCTCGCCGCCGCCATCATAGCGACGCCCGCCGCCGCGCAAACGGGCGGCACGGAGATCGAGGTCATGGGTCGCGGCCTGATCGATCGCTGGATCGTCGCGTTCAACCGCGCCGACGCAGATGCGATGGCGAAGGACATCTATGTCGATGCGGACATCGCGGCACTGAAGACCACATTTGCAGACCTGCAGGCCGAAAGCTTCGGCAAGCTCGACGCCTACAGCGCCGCCTTCTGCAACGCGAGCGCCACCAAGGGCAGGGCGCTTCTCAAATACACCCGCCTCTACACCTTCGGCGGCAAGATGAACGACGATGAAGCCAAACTGTTCGATCTGGTGAAGACAGATGCAGGCTGGCGCATCTCAGGCGAGGCCGCGGCGCCCTACGCCACGGTCCTCAGCTGCTACTGATCAAGCCGCAGCCTCGGGCTTGCGCTCCTTCTCCGCCCCGAACGCCGCCTGCAGCCGGTCGCGCCACGCCGCGCGGTCGCTGCCGCTGATCACGGCGACCGAGAAGAACGGCTTGCGATCGGTGGTCCGGGCATAAAGCTCGACCTCGGGCTCCGAGCGCCAGCCCGCCACGCCGCCGGGATCGACCAGCCGCGCGCCGCCCGCCTTGTCCCAGATCGTCACGATATTCCGCACGGGATCATAGCTGATAGCCGCGCCATTCTTCGCGTGGACCTCGCCCGGATCGAAATCGGGCAGGTCGGCGAAGGTGCTGCGCGCATCGTCTTCGCTCTTGGGCGCGGGCCGGGCCGCGCGCCCGATCAGGATGAAGGCAATGGCGGCCGCAATGAAGCCGCCCAGCACGAGATACCACGTCATGGCTTGTCCCCTCTCATGAGGAAAGCGCAGTCCAGCCGGAAAACGGGTCAGCCGAAAGCTAGACGAACACCTCGAAGCTCTCGACGACATCGGTCGTCTCGCTCCCGCTGGGCTTTTTTGCCCCACCAACCAGCCAGATCGTGTTGCCAATGGTGACGCCGCCTAGGCCATGGCGCGGCGTCGGCATGGGCGGCATCGCGACCCATGCGTCGCTGGCCGGATTGTACTCCCACACTTCGGGATGCACCCGCCCGCCATTGTCGAAATACTCGCCGCCGAAAACATACAGCCGCCCGCCGATCACCCCGCACGCATTGCCGCCAGCCCCCGATCCCTTCGGCATTGGCGCCGCGTTCCACCAGCGGTCGGTCTTCTGGTCATAGACCTCGTGCGCATCCGTCGGTCCGCCCGCAACGCTGCGCCCGCCCACGACATGCCAGTGCCCGTTATGCAGCACTGCGCCAGTCGCGCTGTTGCGCGCACTCAGCGCGGGCGCTGCCGTCATCCATGTGTCAGACGGCGCGTCATAGACGAGATGCCGGTCGGTATCCTCGTGGTCGCCATAGGCAAGGTTTGCAGCGCCCTTCGGCTTGCGCCCGCCCACAATGTGAATGCTATGGCCGATACTCGCGGCAACCACCTCGGCATGCGGCGCCGGTGCGGGCTTCAGCGCAGACCACGTGTCGCCTGCATCGTCGTAGACCAGCGTGTCGGCCGACATGATCCAGTTCACGGCGCCGGGGTTCGTGCCAAACCCGCCCAGCAGGTACAGCTTACCCTTGTGGCTCACTGCATAGGGATGATGCCGGGGCGCGGGCAGGCGCGCCAGTTCCGACGTCGCGTCTGGACTGGTGCTCTGCGAAAGGCCGTAGGCAATGTGGCGGTCGCTCACGCGGACCACACGCCCGCCTTCGCCGAGCAACCCGCCGGCAAGATGGATCCTGCGCTTGTGTTCTGCCGGATAGATCTCCTGCACCGCGAAAGGCAGCGGACGGTGTCCTGTCACGAATCGCGGATCGCGCGGCTCGACGCTCATGGCCACGATTCCGTCCCGCGATGGGGCCGGCTCGCTGCTGGTCTGCGTGCAGGCGGCTGCGAGGCTCGCGCCGGCAGAGGCAAGGGCGGCCCGGCGGGTGAACAGCATCATCGTGAACTCCTCGACTGTGGCCAGCGATGCATTAGCATGCCGATACAGGCGGAAGGATCAAGTTCATGAGAATGCTAGTTGGAGCCATGCTGTTGTTGGCGGCAGCCTGCGAGACAGCGCCGCCTGCGCCTGCCGCACCCTCGCTGTCGCCGGAGCGCGTCGTCGAACAACTGATGTGGGACTACACGACAGCCTGGAACCGTCACGACTCGGCGACGATCGCGCGTGACTTCTACCGGACAGGCCCATCGCTCGAAGAACGCACCGCCAGCCTGGAGCGTGGTTTCGAGGGATTGCGCGCCCAGGGCTACAAGCAATCGGCCATCCATGAAGTGAAAGCCTGCATCACGGGCGCAGATACGGCGTGGGCTGGCATGAAGTTCTCGCGGCTGGATGCAGCTGGCCAACCGCTGCCGCCGAAGGACCGCGCCAGCTCCTACACGCTGAAGAAGTTCGCTGAAGGCTGGCGCATCACCAGCCTCGGTGGCGCGGCGGCGGACCAGCCGCTGACGTGCCCGGCCGCCTGACGCCCAGCTAGATCTTGTTGTCCTGATCGATCAGCGGATCTTCGGCTGCGATGATGGAGAAGACCCCGGTATTCGGGTCGCGCCAGTGCAGCTCGCCCTTGCCAATGGAGAACCATGCGCCATGCAGCGCAAGTTCGCCGCGCTCATAGGCTGCCCGAACGAAAGGGAAGCCCATCAGGTTGAGCAGTGACTGGCCTACCGCGCCGTGCTCGACGGCTTCCTGCCAGTCCTTGCGCTGGATGGATTCGTCCGCCAGCACCGCGTCCCGCGCCGGCGCTGCGATCTCCACCCACGGCGCGATGAACTGGCCAAACGGCCGGTCAGCCGCCGCTGCCAGCGAGGCGGCGATACCGCCGCAGCCGCCATGGCCCATGACCACAATCTGCTTCACGCGAAGGGCTGTAACCGCAAACTCCAGCGCCGCCGACACGCCATGCACGCCCCCGCCTGCATCATAGGGTGGAGCAAGCGCTGCAACGTTGCGGACGGTGAACAATTCGCCCGGCACCGCGTCGAAGATCATGGCGGGGTCGGCGCGGCTGTCGGCGCACGCGAGAATCATGGTTGCCGGCTGTTGACCATCGCGCAAACGTTGGAAGAGATCGCGCGCCTCCCGAAAACGATTGGCTCGGAAGCGCCGGTATCCGGCGATCAAATCCTGTGCATCGTCAGCGAAGTCGACCATCGTGGCGCTCGCGTATCGAATGTTGGCCGGAGAAGCAAACCCATTCGCGCCGCCGAGATTGACTCTGCCCCGCGCCATGCCCGACAAGGTACGCTTAGTTCCGTTAGACCTCGACACCTAAACGTACTGGCACCCGTACTGGCGTTCGCAACAGCCTAAACGAGGCCGTCATGGTTCAAGACGAAGTCCCCATTCCCGGCGAGGAATCCGCAGCGGAGGAGGGAGACCGCCGCCGCGTGGGCCCACGCCGCAGCGAAGCCTCCACCAACGCGGTGCTTGTCGCCGCCTACACCGAGCTTTCCGAACACGGCTGGCGCGACTTCTCGGTTGATCGCGTCGCCAAGACGGCGCGGGCCTCGAAGCAGACCATCTATCGCTGGTGGAAATCGGCGGCGTGCCTTGCGGTCGATGCGGCGCTTGCGCGGCTGGCTGACCGGCCGGTCACGGCCGTTGCGGCGAATGCCGATGTGCGCGACCGGATCGCGGCCCTGATCGAGCCGATGCTGGTGGCGGTGCGCACCGGCGACGGCGCGCATGCCTGGCGCGGGGCGCTGCTGGCGGCGGCGGACGATGGCGATGCGGGCGAGATCTTCCGCGCCTGGTTTTCCGAGAGCGTCAAAATCCCGCTCCGGCACATTTTGGCAGAGCAGGCGCTCAAGGGTGCGGTACGGCGCGACTGGGATATTGATCTCGCGACCGAGCTTCTGTTCGGCCCGATCTGGCACCGGCTGATCGCGATGCGCGGGCCCGTGCCCGAGGTCTATTCGCGTCGGCTGGTGGAAAGCGTGCTGAAGGCCCTGGCGCCAGGCTGAGCTATTCCCGTGGCAGTCCAAGTTGCTTCATGCGGGCGACGTAGGCGCTCATGCGCTGGTCGCGCTGTTCGCCAAGCTCGCGGATATAGGCCCAGGTGAAGAGGCCGGTGTCGTGCCCGTCCGAAAAGCGTATGCGCAGGGCATAGCGGCCCACAGGTTCGGCGCCGGTGACGCCTACATTGCGCTTCTTTGCGGGCGGGGGCGGGTTCTCGCTGCCATGGCCCTTGGTTTCCGCGCTTGGGCTTTCCACCCGCAGCAGCTCGTAGGGCAGGGTAAATTCGGCGCCATCATCGAACTGGACGAACAGTTCGGACCGGGCCTTGTTGAAGCGGAGTTCGGTGGGCCAGGCTGCCGCCTTGGCGGCCGTGGTCACTTGGGAGCGCCGATGTCGCGGGCTTCGTCGCGCAGCATCACAGGCACGCCATTGCGGATCGGGAAGGCAAGACCGGCGGCGCGGCTTACCAGCTCATTCGCCTCACGGTCATAGGTCAGCGCCGAGCGGGTGACGGGGCAGACCAGCACTTCGAGCAGGCGCGGGTCAACGCCGGTGTCGACACCCGCATCCGCGCCGTTCGATTCTGGAGTCGTCTTCGCTGCAGTGTTCATCGTACGAATCTCATTGCACGTATCCGCCGCCCTGACCCGGGCGCTCCATTTCTAGCAGAGTTATCAGCGCCGCGCACCTGTCCGCCAGCGTGCGCGATTCAAGAAGCGCTTGCTTCTCCGGATTCGTAAAGGGGCACGCCGCCGAAAGTGAGTTGATAAGCGCATCGAGCGGCGTCTCTTCGATGGTGGACCAGTCGGCGCGCATTTCGCCGCGCTCCATATAGGCCTTGAGCGCTGCAAACAATCGGCCGCGCATGTTTTCATCGAGCGCCGGTGTCTCGGAAAGGTCGAGGGCGAACGACGCCCAGTCGGCCCGCACATAGCGGTAGGGGCTGCCCTGTGTGATTTCCTCGCTGACACGGAATCGCGAGATGCCGGTCAGTACGATCAGATACCGGCCATCATCGGTTTCCTGGAAGCTGGTGATGCGCCCGGCGCAACCAACGCCCGCGAGGGTGTGGCTCTCATCGTGGGCCCCCGTCTGGGCGAGGCCCGAAAGCTGGATCATGCCGATCAGCCTGTGGCCCGCCAGGGCGGCATCGACCATCGCAAGATAACGCGGCTCGAAGATGTTCAGAGGCAGGCTCGCACGCGGAAACAACAGCGCCCCACCCAATGGAAACACGGGAATCGCGGCAGGGAGATCGGTTATCTTGCGATAGGCGCGCGGCAAGTCAGAATCCTTGGCCACATGCCCCCCGGATAGATTCGGAAAGGCGGGCGACCCCACACGAAACAGTCTTCCCATACCATGACATGGCGTGGCCTGCGACCCTGTCTAGTCCGTCACGGCGTGAAGGCGTGAACGAGCAGGGCGCCGGCAACAGCGATGTAGACAAGCAGCGTCCCCATTGTGCCTGCAGCGCGGCCAATGGAGAAGCCGCTGGAGCTGGCAAGTCCCGTCGCATGCAGGAGTCGCGAGACCAGCAGCACCAGACCCACCATGTGGATGTACCAGGTCGGCATTCCCAGCATGGCCAGCGCCCCGATCCCCACCATCAGGGCCGGCACATCCTCGACGGCGTTCATCTGAACGCGAATGACGCGATTGAATTCAGGCGTGGTCTCGCCCGACGGCAGCCTTCCGCGCCGCGTCGCGACATACAGTTTCAGCCCGAGCAAAAGCACGATCAGCAGGCCGATATTCATCGCCGCCGCCTGCACCGGCGACATCGTCGTCAGGAAATCCATGGAAGCCCTCCCGTTTGTTTGGCCGGACCCTATCGCTGTGCCGCCACGGAAGGAAAGCGCGGGGTTGCCCGCAATCGGTGAGCGCCCTACCAAACCAGCAGGAGGACGCATGCATGGCCGAGCAGGCATCAGGCGGAGACAGGCTTTTCAGGTCGATTGTGGCTGCGAAGCCGAAGCTGGTGACGGGCGTGCCCGACGGCATGTTGGCGCAGACGATCATGTTGTGTGAGGCCTCGCCCGATTTCCCCTACATCGCCTGTGCGCGGGAAGAGGAGTGCATCGGCGTCGCCTGCGGCGCGGCCATGGCGGGCGAGCGCGCCATCGTCATGGTACAGAATGCCGGCCTGCTGAACTCGCTGGGCGCTTTCGCGACAATGGGCCTGCGGTATGGCCTGCCTTTTGTCATCATCGTGACGAACAGGGGCGCGCTGGCCGACCCGAATGGCTACGACATCGAAAAGCGCGAGGCGTTCGATGCCGGTGTTCGCCCGATGGCGCGGGTGTTCGATTTCGACGCAAGCGACCTGCCGGATGATCTGATCCCTGCGGCCTTCAAATGGGCGGAGGCGGCGCGAAAGCCCGTAATCCTCGCGCTGGAGAAACGTCTCGGCGCGGAGGCCGCGGCATGAGCGACCTCTCGAACCTTCCCTCGCAGCAGGACGCTATCGCCGCCGCGCTGGCGCTCTATCCGGCGCGGCCCTTCGCAGTGTCTGATATCGGGTCGCAGATAGGCTGGCTGAAGGCGGCCGGGCACGATTCGCGCAATCTCTATGTCTCCGGGCCCATGGGTCTTGCGACCTCTGTGGCGCTTGGTCTTGCGGCCGTGCGGCCCAACGAACAGGTGCTGGCGATTGCGGGCGATGGCGCGCTCGCCATGAACCTCACCTCGCTCGCGACCATTGCGGGCGCCAAGCCGAAGAACCTCGCCATCCTGCTGGTCGACAATCGGGTCTATGAATTTACCGCCAGCGTGCCGACGCCAACGCGCGAGCTCGACTGGCTCGCCGTGGGGCGCGCCTTCTTTGGCGCCGACCAGTGCATGCGGTTGTCTGATCTCACGCCGGAACGCTGGGCCAGCATCACGCGCCCCTCGATGATCGTGGCTGACGTCGCGCCGGCGCCGGGCAAACCGCCCGCGCTTGGACTGACGCCAGCGATGATCCGGTTGGAGTTTCTGAAGGCGAGTCGTTAGGGACCGCCGGGCTCCCGCCCGGCAGTCGCTGCGCAAGCAGCGAGTTGGAGCTCGTTCCTTCAGGGATCGCGTCGCAAGCGACGCGCTGCCGGGCGGGAGCCCGGCGGTCCCTTACCGGAACAGGATCGCCGACAGCCTGCGCCGCCCATCCTTCGTGACATCGGCCTTCGGTCCGGCGGCTTCGAAGATCTTCAGCAGCTGCTCTTTGGCAGCGCCTTCCTTCCAGTTCGCATTCTTCTCAAGAATGGCGAACAGCTGGTCGGCGGCGTCTTCGTGCTTGCCTTCAGCAGCGAGCACTCCCGCGAGTTCAAAGCGGGCGTCCCAATCGGTTGGCGTGTTGGTGACGCGCGTCTTGAGTTCCAGCGTCTGGTCCGGCTCGGCGACGTGGCTTGCGAGTTCAAGCGTCGAGAAGATCGGCGCGGCGGAGGGATGCTTGCGGTTTTCTGCCGGGATCAGCTCGGCGATCTGGCGCGCACGCTCGAGGTCGCCCGCCTTGATGTAGCAACGGGCAAGGCCGGCGATGGCCTCGATATTGTCCTTCTCCTGGTCGAGCACGGCGGCGTAGATTTCGGCGGCAACCGTGAAGTCGCCCGCGTCGGATGCATCCTCTGCGGCGGCAAGCATTTCAGCGACGGTAGGGGCGGCGTCGGGGCCGCCTTCGCCCTTGAGTTTGTTCACGAAGGCGCGGACCTGGCTTTCGGGCAGGGCGCCCATGAAGGCGTCGACCGGCTGGCCATTGCGGAACGCCACAACGGTCGGGATCGACTGGGAGCCGGTCATCTTGGCGATCTGCGAGAACACGCCGGGGTTCTTGTCGACATCGATCTTCACCATCTTCACGGCGCCGTTGTTCTCGTCGACGACCTTCTCGAGCAGAGGCCCAAGCGAGCGGCAGGGGCCGCACCAGGTCGCCCAGAAATCGACGATCACGGGAACCGTCTTCGACGGTTCGATCACGTCGGTCATGAAGGTCTGGTCGGTGCCATCGGACACGTGCGGGCTCTTCGAGCCGCCACCCGGTGGTTTTCCAGCGCCTGCGCCGATGAGGCTCATCGGTAGCTCCCTAAAATCTGTTGGGGGGCCGGCCGCCGGCCCCATCCGGTGCATTAAATGGGCATGGAAAGCTGCAATGGCAACGATCGCTAGCTCTGGCCCAGTTTCGTGAAGTCGATTGGCGTCACCGTATGGCCCGTCGCCTCGGCAAAGCCAAGGAAATCCGCCCGTGAAATGGCCGTGGTCATGTCGCAGCGCAGCGGGTGAAAATTGAGCGTTTCGTGAGCCAGAAGGTCGGCATCGGCCACCAGGCGCACGCGGCCTGCCATATCCTTCGTCATGGGGTCGTTCATCACGGCCAGGCCTGTCACCGATCCGGGGGTAACGCCGAGGACCTCCCACAGGAGCGGGGCGTCGGCGAAGGACAGTCGCTGGCAGCCCAGCACACGGTGCAGCTGGTTGAGCGGCAGCACGGTTGAATGAAGCGCGCAGACCAGCACCAGCTGGCCCGACTTGTCCTTCATGAAGAGGTTCTTGGTGTGCCCGCCCGGCATATCGACCTTTACCCGGGCGCTCTCGGCCACGGTGAAGACCTTCTCATGGCTGACTGTGGTGGTCTTGATGCCCAGCCGGTCGAGCAGGGCGAACAGGGGTTTTTCCGGTTCGCGGGAAAAGTCATCCTGCGCGGGCATGGTTCCCCGCTGGGGCGTATCCCCGCCTGCTCTGCTTTGATCTGTCATGCTTGCTGGTCTAGATGTTAGCCAAGCCTGCGGGAAGGTCTCAACGCACGAAGGATGGGCAATGCGCCTCGACTGCTACAAGATCCACGAATGGGCGCCCGAGATCGTGCCGGGGCAGGGCCGCCGCGCCTGGATGGACGCCTTCGTCGACCGGCATCCGTACCGCTGCCTGCCGCTGACCATGGCGAACTGCACGGGCTGGGAGATCATCTGCCCGATCGGCCTCACCATTGAGTGGGATGGCGGCATGATGGAAGAGAACATCAAGATCACGGGCGACGAGGAGTGGCCGCCGGTCAAGAACGTCGCCGACAGCCATTTCAGGCGCGGCATCGTCACCTTCCACACCGGCCACCTGTTCCGCACCGAGCCGGGCTGGCGCGTGTGGACGATGGGTCCGCCGAACGAGCCGAAGGACGGCATCTATCCGTTGCAGCGCCTGGTCGAAACCGAGTGGCTGCCATTCCCGTTCACCATGAACTGGCAGATGACCCGCCCCGGCAAGGTGCGCTTCGAAAAGGGCGAACCCTTCTGCTTCGTGACGCTGGTTCAGGACACCAAGCTGGAGGAAATCCAGCCGACCCTGCGCATGCTGGCTGACAATCCCAAGCTGCAGGAAGAGTTCACCGTCTGGTCGGAAAGCCGGGGCGACTTCAACAAGCGCCTAGCCAATCGCGAAGCCCAGGCCATGAAGGACCGCTGGCAGCGCCACTACATGAAGGGCCAGAAGGTCGATGGCGGACAGGCCGAAACCCACCAGACCAAGCGCAAGCTTAAAGAGCCCAAGCCCGTCGCCAAGCCGCTGCCAGGGCTGGGTGGAAGCTAAGTGAAGGCGCCCCTTGCGCGCCGCCCGGCTTTCGGCTTATAGACCCCCCTCCCAGCCGAAAGGCTGGTTTTTACCCAGGATGCGGGCGTAGCTCAGGGGTAGAGCACGACCTTGCCAAGGTCGGGGTCGTGAGTTCGAATCTCATCGCCCGCTCCAGGTAGACAACGCAGTGACGGCTACGAAAATCCGCCTCCGGGCGGATTTTTGCGTTCTGGGCCTCGGTCATCGTGACGGACGGGGTCTCGCGGTCTATCTCCGCTGCCATGAAGATCGTCATTGCAGGCGGAGGCATAGGCGGGCTCAGCGCGGCGATCGCGTTGAGCAAGGTCGGCTTCGAGGTCGAGGTTGTCGAGCGCGCGGCCGCGCTTACCGAAGTCGGCGCGGGCATCCAGCTGTCGCCCAACGCAATGATGGGCCTCACCGCGCTTGGCCTGATCGATCCCATCCTCAGCGTCGCTTCACGGCCCGAGACCCTGGAGATGCGGATCGGGCGCACGGGCGAGAAGGTGTTCTCCATCCCGATCGCGCGCGATTCGAAGCAGCATTACGGCGCGCCCTACTTGCATGTGCATCGCGCCGACCTGATCGAAATCCTCAGGCGTGCGGCGGAGTTTGCGGGCGTGCAGATCCGCCTCGGCGCGCGCGTGTCGGCCTATGTGCGCGATGACGCAGGCGTGCGGGTGGGGCTCGATACGGGCGGCATCATTCCTTGCGATCTTCTGGTCGGCGCCGATGGCGTGCGTTCCACCGTGCGGCGGCAGATGTTTGGGCCCGAAGACCCGCACTACACCGGCGCGGTCGCCTGGCGCATCACGGTTCCAGCCGAGGTTGCGCCTGACCTGCCGCAATCGGCCATTGTCTGGGCGGGGTCTGGCCGGCACGCCGTCACCTATCGCATCAGGCGCGGCGAGCTGATCAACTTTGTCGGCGTGATCGAGACCGAGCGCTGGCGCGGTGAAAGCTGGGACGAGCCCGGCGACCCGGTGGACCTGGCGCACGATTTTGGCGGCTGGGCGCAGCCGATCCCGGACATAATCGCGGCTGCCGAGACCTGTTTCGTCTGGGCGTTGTTCGATCGCGATCCACTGCCGCGATGGTCGGATGGCGGGCAGGTGACGCTGATGGGTGACGCATGCCACGCCATGCCGCCCTTCCAGGCGCAGGGCGCGGCAATGGCCATCGAGGACGCCGTGATCCTGGCCAAGTGCCTGTCGGCGCACGGCGTCTCGGAAGCGTCGTTGGCGCGCTATGAGGCCCTGCGCAAACCTCGCACATCGCGCGTGCTGGCCAGCGCGCGTAGCAATATGGGCGTTTTCCATCGCTCGAATGCGCTGACGCAGGTGGCGACCTATGGCCCGATGAAACTGGCGGATCGGCTGTTCCCCGCCTTCGTGCGATCGAGGCAGGACTGGATCTACGCCTACGACGTCCGCAAGGTCGCGGTCTGAGGCTGCGGGTCAGGCCTGCCGGGTCAGGGAAGCTTGAGCGTATCTGCCGGCAATGCCTTGCCGCGCGCTTCGCAGGCAGCGGCTGAAATGCGCGGCGTCCCGGCGGCATAGTCGCCTTCTGCACGATCGCCGTGCGCTGAGTCGAAGTACACCCAGTCGAGATCGCTCGCGAGGTTCTGGGCTCGCAGCTTGGTGACGCCGGCGCCCGCCAGCACGCGTGAGTATTCGAGGATGTCTCCCGCCTTGTCGACGTCGCCCGTCTTCAGGACGGAGTTGAAGTGAGCGCGAAGAATGCCGGCGCAATACAGGTCGTCGCGCGCTTCCTGCGAGCCAAGCATAAGATAGTCGATCGCAGGTTCTGTCGCGGCTGTCGGCGAGGCTGGGCCCGTCCCATCCAGCGCGATCTGCGGCACGTCCGGCGGGGTGAGGGTGGGAAGCGTCACGGGCGGAAACTCGATCGGGCCGGACGGCGCCGAGACCGTCGGCAGGCTTGCAAGCCGCCGTTCCATTATCTCGCGTTCGCTCGGCTGCGTGAGCCGGAATGCCGTCATGCCGCCAAAGATGACGATGGCGCCAAGGCCGATGATCTGGGTGGGCTTGAGCTTCATGGCAGGCGCCTACTCTGGAACCGGCACAGCCCTTGCGCGCGCTTCGCACGCTTCGATCGTCAACCGCGTGGCGTTGGCGGCCACATCCTTGTTGACCTGCGCTGCATAGGTTTCCGCAATAGCCCGCGCGTGTGTGGCGTGAATGGCCTTCTCGTCGACCAGGCGGTTGATGCCGACCTCGCCAATTATGAAGCCGAGCATCTGCGCCTTGCGCAGCAGCGCCTCATCGACCGGCGCCAGGGCGTCGGAGACGTCGGGATTGTAGTTGTAGATCAGCGCCGAGCAGTAGAGATCGTCACGCGCGTCTTGCGACCCCACCGCCAGCAAGTTGGCCGGCAAGGGCGGGGCGCCTGGAGGAAGTTGGTAGCCGGGCGCCGTTGCTTGCGGAATGGGCTCCACGGCAATCGCCGCGGCCTGGGGCGCCGCGCCAGGCGCATCGACCTGCGAGCAGCCGCCGCAGGCTGCAAGCCCGGTCAGCGCGGCCAGCACCGCGCCTGCAAAACGGCCCGATGATCCGATTCCGCCCGACATGATGCCTCCCGCTCCAGTTCAGGTCCGTGATAGCGCAGCGGCGGCGCAGGGCAACCTGTCGCGACCCCGGACTGACACACGACCGCGCGAGCCTTATAGAGGCCTCGCGATGGATGTCTGGGTGTGGCTCAATTTCACGGTGCTGTTTCTTGCTGGCGGGCTGACGCCCGGCCCGGCGGTGATGCTCGTGACGACGGCGTCGATACGCTATGGCTTCCGGCCATCGATCGCGCCGGCGTTGGGCATCTGCTTTGCGAACCTGATCTGGATTACGCTGGCAGCGTCCGGCGTCGCCGTGGTGGCCAAGGCGTTTCCCGAAGCGTTTCTTGTGTTGAAGGCGATCGGCATCGCATTCATCGCGTGGCTGGCGTGGAGGACAGCGTTCGGCGCACCGGTTGACCTGTTGCGACGCGAACCGCCGCCCCGCTCCCATCTGTTCGTTCACGGCGTTGGGCTGCAACTCGCCAACCCCAATGCGCTTGTCTATTTCGGCGGGCTCCTGCCGGCCTACTTCAACACGGACAAGGATCTCATTCCGCAGGTGGCGATCAGCATGCTGACCGTTTCGGTCTGCGAGATGTTCGGGCTGATGGTCTATGCATCCGGGGCCGATGCGCTCGCGAAGCGTTTCAGGTCGCCGGATTTCGCGCGATGGTTTTTCAGGATTGCCGGACTGGTGATGCTCCTGTCGGCGGCCTTCGCCGTCTATCTCACCTGGTCGGCGACCGGACGCTAGTCGCCCATCTGCCCGGTGCGGATCGGCAGCTCCATCGGACGCACATCGGGAACGCTGTCGCCGCGAACGCGCGCATCGAGGCGGCAACGGTCACGCTCAACCGGATCGTTCTCGAAATGAGCGAGGCACACAGCTTCCTGCGTGAGTTCGGCGTCCGGCTTGCCCGGAGTTGCGCAGGCGCCAAGCGTGGCGGCGAGGATGGTCAGCACGACGGTTGCGGATTTCATCATGACTACTCCCTTACGCCCACCCTGCCTTACGGGCTAGTGGCCGCCACTGGCAAGCGGCCGGTCGATCAACACGGCCAGAAGCAGGGCTGGCGCGCCAATGGCTTCCCAGCCATGGCTTGTCCCGCGCTGGATCACGATCTGTCCGGGCTTCACCCGCGTGCGGGATTTGTCGAGGATGAGGTCAACCTCGCCCTGCAACAGGCAGATGACGTCGATCGTTTCGGTGCGGTGCATGGCCGGGGATTTTGACTGGTCGGTCAAGTGATCGGCCGCGTCGAACGAGGCGAACCGCTCCCGCGCCGCCGCCTGCAGCACCTCATCGGGCACGCCCGGCGGCTTGGGCGGAATCACGAACCAGCGCACCTTCACATTGCCGGACGAAGGCGACAGCACGCAGCGATCGGGTCCGAGGTCAGCGTGGCTCTGCGGGTCGAGCGGGCCGGAGGCTTTGTCGTGCCAGATGTCAAACAGGCCGCCGAAATTCGGGTCGCCATTTATGGCCGAAGGCGGGCCATCGACGATCACCAGCGACTCGCCACTGGCGTCGTCGCCCGTTATGATGCGGCGCATGATGCTGCTGAAGTCGGTCATGTTGGAGTCCTCGAGAACTTGCAGAAGTTAGCGCTGCCAGGCGAGCCTGATCATCGAGAGGCGGGGCCGCCGTCGCGCTGGCCCTTGAACAGCGGCGGATAGCTGTCCTTGTCATTGTTGCCAGCAACGCGGTCATTGCGTTCCTTGTCGCGCTTCCAGATCTCGTACGCCGTACTCGGAATGTCGTCAGTCGCGTAAGGGTCGATCGGTTCCAGCTCGCTGGTTTGCGTCGGATAGCGCGGATCATAGCGAGGCGTGTCGGGGTTCATGACGCAGCCCGCAAGAACTGCGGTCAGGCCGGTTGCGGCGGCAATCAGCAGGACGTGGCGCATGTCGGCCCCCAAAGTCTTCAGCCCACAGACCGTCTCACGTTTTTCGGGATTTTTCCAGCTTCTGGATTTCACGATGGCGCGGGCAGCGCACCTCGTGATCGTTCACCATACCCATCGCCTGCATCACGGCATAGACGATGACAGGCCCGCAGAACTTGAAGCCCCGCTTCTTCATGTCCTTGGCGATGACTTCCGACAAAGGCGTCTTCGCCTGAACGTGACGCCAGTGGTCCAGCTTGTTCACGATCGGCTTGTTGTCGACGAAGCCCCAGACGTAGTCCGAGAAGTCCTCACCCGCTTCCGCCATGTCGAGGTAGAGTTGCGCGTTGCGCACGGTGGCTGCGATCTTCATTGGGCTGCGGATGATGCCTGGGTTCTTCATCGCGCGGTCGATGCGCTTCTGGCTCCAGCGCGCGACCTTCTCGGGATCAAAGCCGTCAAACTCCTCGCGCATCGTCTCGCGCTTGCGCAGGATGGTGATCCAGGACAGGCCGGCCTGGTGCGCATCGAGCTGGAACTTCTCCCACAGCGCGCGTGAATCCCGCTCGGGCACGCCCCATTCCTCGTCGTGATAGCTGCGATAAAGCGTATCGCTTGCGGCCGCCCAGCCGCAGGGAATGTCGTCCAGCTTCTTCATGCTTTCGCTTCTTTTCCCTCGGCCAGCGCCGCGAGTTCGCCTGCCATCCATGGCGGATCGTCAAATGTAATGTCCGCCCCGTTCGCCGTGACGCCGATGCCGCTCGCACGCGCTTCGGCGAGGCGGTCTATGCGCACACGCGCGAGCGCTTCACCGCCGGAAATAGACGTCAGCATTCCAATCTCGAAATCACCGGCTAGAACGGGGCAGGGCGCGGCCGTTCCTTGCGATACGCGCGCTTTCAGCGTGCGCCGGCGCGCCGTGCCACGGCGCTTCATGCGCGAGGCGACCTCCTGCCCGACAAAGCACCCCTTCTTGAAATCGATACCGCCGACGAGATCCATGTTGATGTCGGCCGCAAACACGTCCTCAAGGCCGAAATCGAAACCCTGCTCGGCAAGACCCGCTGCGATCCGCGCGGCGTGATAGGCGCTGGCGTCGGCTGCGTCCGCGCGCGGCCCGATCAGGCGCATAGGGGCCACGTCCGATCGCGGATCAGGGAAGCCCCCGAAAACGCTCACACCGAGGTCCGCACGTTCTTCGATCGAAACGGCTGCACGCAATTTCATCATCGTGAGGCGGCGGATGACTGCAGGTGCAGCCAGTGCTGCACAGTCGATCAGGATCGCCGCACCCGCGCGCGTCAGCATCATGTCGGCGATCAGCTTGCCCTGCGGTGTAAGCAGGCCGCCATAGCGGAACTCGCCATCGCGCAGGCCCAGTGTCGACGCGGTGACGATCGCGTTCAGGAACGCTTCGGCGTCGCCTCCGCTAACCGAGATTACCGAACGATGGGCGAGGGAAACGGGAATGGTCATCGGCCTCAGTTAGGCATGATCGCGATTGACGATAAGGGGAGCTCTCGCGACAGGGCGTCGTTCGACCTTCTAAACTCTAGTTCACGCACATGAGCGCCGCTTTTCAAGCAGGCGCTTGTGTGCAATATCTGGTGGGTCGAATTCTGAACAGGTTCGGTTGCTCTCCTTGCTCTAAAGACGGGTTTTTCCGTCGGATCGAGCTCCGGATCTGGCCTACCGAACAAGTCCGGTTTGACGGCCCCCGAGGGTGCGGCTGCAAGCGTCCTCTCACTGTTCCGCGGCCCCCCCCCCCGGCCCCGCGGACGTCTATCGAAAGACTAACTCTACATGGCTACCGGCACCGTAAAATGGTTCAACGAGCAAAAAGGCTTCGGCTTCATCCAGCCTGAGCAAGGCGGCACCGATGTGTTCGTGCACATCTCCGCTGTCCAGCGCGCTGGACTCGCCGGCCTCACCGAAGGTCAGCGCGTCAGCTTCGAGCTGGAAAAAGACAAGCGCTCCGGCAAGATGGCCGCCACGCAGATCCAGCCCCTCTAAGGCTGTCGCAGGTATCGCCCGTCGCGGGCGTATAACCGAGCGAACAAACTTCGAAACGGGTCGGCTTAAACGCCGGCCCGTTTTTCATTGTGACGGCAACGACTTCGGTGAGCGATCGTCATCCACCAGTCCGCGCGCTTTCAGTTGTGCCGCGAGAGCCGTGCCCGGGTGAACGAAGACCCGCGTGAGGCCCGCGGCGCCGAGCCGCTCCAGCGCCTGCTCATAGGTTTCATTCCGGCCGAGATCGAATTCTGCGTCATGGCGCGATGCATCGGCGTCAATCGAGAGAAGGGGGCGGCCAAGCGCGACCAGTTTGAAGAACCCGGCATTGAGCGACATGGCCTCGGTCTGCAGGAGGCCAAGCTCGGTGCGTATGCCTGCAGCCTTCAGGCGCTCCATCCCATGCGCGCCCAGAGGGTGCGGGTCCGGGCAGGCGATCACGATGCGGGCAAGGCCTGAGGTGATCAGCAACTGCGAGCACGGAGCAGATCCGCCCGAACGCTGGCTGCAAGGCTCGAGCGTGACATATGCCGTGGCGCCCCGCGCCCGTTCACCGGCAAGACCAAGCGCGATCTCTTCGGCATGAGGACGTCCGTCATCACCGGTCGCGCCTTCTCCGATAACGATCCCATCAGCCACGATCACGCAGCCAACCGCAGGATTGGGCGCGGTGCGTCCGAGCTGCGCCCGCGCAAGGTCGAGCGCGCGTTGCATGTACAAGGCGTCTGGCGCTGGGCCGCTCAAACCGGCGGCAGCGGTTTGGCGCGCGCCGCATCGAGATAGCGCGCCGACTTCACCTTCAGCGAACTATCGAGATCGATCAGCAGCGGATTGCCGGTCGGGATCTCTACTTCGGTGATCTCGCTGTCGGGCACGTTGAACAGGTACTTCACGATGGCGCGCAGGGAATTGCCATGCGCCGCAACGACGATGTTCTCGCCCGCCTGCAGCTTCGGTGCGATCTCGGCATCCCAATACGGCAACACGCGGTCGAGCGTTGTCTTGAGACTCTCTGTGTTGGGGATGGTGAGACCCTGATAGCGGCGGTCCTTGCCAAGATCGAACTCGCCGCCAGCCACCATGTCCGGCGGCGGGATGTCGAATGAACGGCGCCAGACTTTAACCTGATCGTCGCCGTGCTTGGCCGCGGTCTCCTTCTTGTTGAGACCGGTAAGGCCGCCATAGTGACGCTCGTTGAGATGCCAGTCCTTGATCACGGGCAGCCAGAGCCGGTCCATCTGGTCGAGCGCGAGATAGAGCGTGCGGATGGCGCGCTTCTGGACGGAGGTGTAGGCGCGGGAAAAATCAATGCCCGTCTGCTTCAGCAACTGGCCAGAAGCCTTCGCTTCGGTCTCGCCCACGGGCGTCAGGTCGACGTCCCACCAGCCGGTGAACCTGTCTTCCAGGTTCCATTGGCTCTGTCCGTGCCGCACCAGCGCCAGCTGCGCCATCGATCGCCTCCGCAATAATACTGCCGGTTCTTAAGCAGGTTCGGGGCCGCGGGGGAAGGCCGCAAGGCTGGATCGATTCTCAGGCGGGATCGACGAAGACTTCGCCGTCCAGGTCGTCGAGCTTGCCCTGCAGGTGGGCGCGCACGTCCTGCACAGCCTGATTGTAGATATCGGGACCGATGGATCGCAAAAGCTGGTCGACGACAGTTTCGGCGCGGAAGTCGCTCAGCTTCTCGTCGAACTCTGTCGAGAACAGCTTCTGGATGTTGGCGACCGCTCGCTTGCGGCGGCCGGGATCGAGTTTGATGTCCACGATCCCGCTCCGTCGCTAGCGCGGCGTTGAGGCCACCACGAAGTCGTCGGCTACCTGCGCGCCCGGATTGCTCTCGCGACGCTTGTAGGCCTCCAGCAGCGAGGAATAGGGCGGGGCATACTGCCAGCCGTTCGAGGCGGTGTTCAGCTTGATCTCGAAGTGCAGGTGCAGCGTCGTCGGCGTGCCGCCGAAATCGTTGGAGACGTAGCCGATCACGTCGCCTTTCTTGACCGTCTGGTTGGTCGCGACCTTCAGCTTGGCCATGTTGAGGTGGAGATAGCGATAGATGCGCCCGCCCGAGTCGGCGTGCAGCGTGATCGAATAGCTTCCCACGTTCGAGATATAACCATCCTCGACCGCGACCACTTCATAGCGCATGCGGTCTGCAGCCTTGGTCGAGCGTTCAGCCTTGCAGCCATCGGGGGTGCCGACGCGGATGTCCTGGCCGAGGTGAACGCCGGTCTTGTCGCACCAGGGGGTCTTGTTGATCGTGGATCGGGACTCGCAGTAGTTGTCGCGCCAAGGTGCGGTGAAGTTGCGTGTGTCGCACTGATCGCCGCCCTTGATGCCGCCGCCCCAGCGATAGACCTGGGTTTGTGCGACGGCTGGGGCGTCCTTGATCGGGAACGCCATGTCCGGAACCAGCACGGCCATCTCCAGCGCGCCAGTGCCGCTTGCCGGCGCGAGATTGCCAGAGCGGAAATAATAGAACGACGGTGTCACCGGCGCAGGCTCGACAGGCGTTGTCGGTGTTGTCGGCGTCTCCACCGGCGGTGTCGGAGGCGGGGTGTTGGACGCCTCCTCGGTCGGCACGGGAAGCGGGGGCAGGGGCTGGCCCGTTTCCGCGCTCTCCAGCGGGGCGCCATCGCCTGTATCTACCGCAGGGTTCTCCGGCAGCCCGTCCGTGAACGGTGTTCCGGTTTCCGGTGCGCCGGTGTTGGCGTTGGGATTGGGGAAGGAGCCCATGTCGGGCGGCGGTGGGCTTGAGCTATTGGGGTCGCTGTCTGGCACCAGCGGGGGCGGAGGCGGCGGCGCGCTCGGGTCGGCGGGAACGTCCTGCTCCTTGGCCGCGATCTCCACCCACGGCCAAAGCAGCACGCTGCCGTTGTCGCAAGCGCTGAGCATCAGTATCGCGGCGAGGGCGCCCGCGCCCATCCGAACAGTTGATCGTTTCATCACCACCACTCCCCGCTCGTTCGTTCGTCCCGGCCTGTTCACGCCGGCAGCCTGACGGTCTCGTGTCGCGCCGACTACCGCGACTGCGCGACGAACAGGCTCTCGGCAAATTCCTTGGCTTCCGCTTCCGTGATGCAGCCTTCCGGCCCATCAACCTGGCGGCACTCGAATGCGACCTCGTAGCTTGCGCCGTAGCGCGAGAAATTCAGGCGCGCGCCGGCTTCAACGGTTTCGAACTTCGGCGCTTCCTTGTCGGCGTCGGGCGTCGCTCCGCCGACGGCGTAGGCCTTCTGCGAGCCCGTCACGATCACGTCGTAGCGGGGCAGGTGATAGGTCGCGAAATAGCCGTCCTTGGTGACGCGCGGCGGCGTCGGGCGATCGCTCTGCGTCTGCACGATGCCGCCTGGCAGCAGCATGGGCACAAGCAGCGGGCCGTCGCCGACGGATTGCGGCACGACAATATCGGTCGGTCGCTTCGCGAGGTCAGCCTTGGCCGCTTCCCAGTTCACGTCAGCCGCGACGGCGGCCGGCCCAGGAGGCGCTGCAGCCTCGGGTGTCGTCACTCCCGGCTGTTCAGCAACGGGCGCAACCGGGGACTCTTCCGTGCAGGCCGTGAGTGCGGCAAGCGCGGCCGCAGCAGCCAAATGCAGGAACTTCATTATTGTCCTCCGGGGTGGGCCATGGTGGTCTGTTGTTCTGCATAGGAAATGTCGGACGCGGCGCCCAGCGCCTTCACGATGTCGCGGATCGCGGCTGCACGCTCGGCCGGCGCCCCGCCAGCTTCGAGGACAAGCACCAGCTCGTTGGAATAGGTCACGCGCTCCAGTTTGAGTCTTGCGAACTCCGGGCGGCTGGCCTTCCAGGTGGCGAACCTTGTCTGCGCGGCTGCGGGGTCACGCCAGAACGCATCGATGATATCCTTGACCTTGCCGTCATCCTTGAACTTCACGACCAGCTCGACATTGCGCTGGCCGATGGCGGCTGGCGGCGTCTGGTCGAACTGCACCGTGGGGACGCCGGATTCGCCCGGCGGGGGCGCCGCCAGGGCCGCCTCGGTTGGGCCGCCAGGTGGAGGCGCCTCGCCGGGCGTCGTGGCGATCATCGCGCCGCCGACGATTGCGGCAATGATGCCGATCGCGCCGGCCGCTGGTGCGGCCGATTTCAGCCTCTGGCCGATGTCGACGTTCGCCGCGCCAACCGGCACGTGGACATCAATGGCCGGAGCCTCGGTAATGTGAGCATCGCTCACGGATAGCCTCCCTGTTTACCCCCCCGGGGCTCGCGGAACTTCGGCGCACATTGCGCCGGGACGTTCCTGCAGGGCCCCAATCAGACCCAACGCCTATTGGACCTGAGCGTTCGAAAGATTCAGCATTTTCCCCCCGCATGGGCGATAGCACATGTCCGCAGAACCCGCGATTGGTGTGGAACCCGGGTATGCGGAACACTTGCCTGAACACTGCATGTTCGTCCGTGGCGTTGTGGCGGCCAACAAGCGGGACCGCAGTTCCGAAGGCACTGCAGAGGGATATTTCGACTTGATCAGGGCAAGCGCCGCCGCCACGTGCGGCGCCGCCATCGATGTCCCGTTCTCGAAGGCGTAGTAGCACTGGGCCACCGCCGCGCTGCCGGGGTTGGCGGGGTCCGAGCAGTTACGCGAGAACTTGGTCGACAGGATTCCGTCAGGACGTCCGTCCTTGTCGTCGTCGCGCGACATGTCTCCGCCCGGCGCCATGATCGTCACGTTGGCCCCGAAGTTGGAGTAGGGCGTCAGCACGCCCCGCGCATCATTGGCGGCGACCGAGATCACGTTCTGGCATCCGCCGGGCGCGAAGTATTGCGTATCGACCCGCGCATTGCCCGCCGCCGCAACAACAAGAGCGCCCGCCGCAACCGCATCGTTGATTGCCGACTGCATGGACGCAGGGCAGGGTCCGAACAGCCCGATCGACAGGTTGATGATGTCGGCGGGTTTGGAATTCCACACTTCGCTGCCGACCGTGTCGCGCGCCGGAACGGTGCCGGCGGCCCAGCGGATCGCGTCGTTGATGTCCGACAGCTTGCCGCCGCAGCGGCCGAGCGCGCGCACTGGAACGATGGTGACGTCCCACGCGCCGCCCGCGACACCTGCCTCATTATTGGTGGCGGCGACGCCGACCGTGCCGGCTACGTGCGTGCCGTGATAGGAGTCCGATATCGTGGCGTCGTTGGGATCGCACTTGTCGCCCGGATCGTTCGGGTCGTTGTCGCGGCCATCGCCGTCATTGCCCATCAGCGGGTCGGAGACCATGTCATAGCCCGGCGCGAGATTGGGCGAGCCCTTGATGTCCGGGTGGTTCATCTGGATGCCGGTGTCGATCACGGCGACCACGACATCGCGCGATCCGGTAGTCTTGGACCGTGTCCAGAAATTGCTGAAACCGGCGCCGCCGGCCGACTGGCCCGCCGCTGCGCCGTTGTCGCGGAAATTCCACTGCAGGCCGAACAGCGGATCGTTGGGCCGCGTGCCTGCAACCGTCACCGGCGCCGTCTGTGCGGGGCGGCGCAGCATCTGGTTGGTGAAGATGTAGTCCTTCTCAACATACTCGTAATCGCCTGTCTGCTGCAGCACTTTCACGACGCATTCGGTCGCAAGCACAGGGTCTTCCTTCAACGTCGCCATGTCGGGCATCGTCGCGCATTCCTGCGCAGAGGACGCCTTCTCCGGCGCAAAGATTGCGCGCATCGCGTCCACACGGTTGAGATCGATCTTGCCCTGCCGCATCTGGGTCGGGTTCACTCCGAGCGTGATGCGCATCTGTCCGCCTTCGCCGGGCGTCACGATGCCGGAAAGGCCGAGCGCCTCAAGCTGGGCGGCCGCCTTCTCGCGCAGGGGCACAGCGATATCGACGTCGAGACGCGAGCGAACCTGCAGCGCTTTGGGAATCGGCGCAGCAGCATCGGCCACCTTGCGCGAGATTTCATCGCCAATGGTCTGTGCGTTGGCGGTCGTGGCGCGAATGGCCTGGTCTGCAGATACGCGCGCTGAACGCAGTGCATTCGGGTCGAGCTTCACGCCGCTGTCCCTGACGGCGTCCTGCAGCGCCTTGGGCGCTTCCACCTGCGCCTGCTGGCGCAGTTCGGCCGTGGGCGGCTTTTTCACCTCCACGCGCGGCAATAGTGCGCCGGGTTTTCGGATAGCGGGCGCGCCATCAGCCGTCGCGCTGCGGCTTAGCTCCGGCGACGGCGCCATCACGGGAGGCGGACCCGCTGGCGTCGCAGCAGATTCAGGCGCGGGCGCCGTGTCCGAATTCATCGCGGCATTGTCCCCGGTGTCGCCTGCCGCTGCGGTCGCTGTACCATCGGCCGCCAGCGAAAAGGTTTCCGGCTCGAGCACGGGCTCGACCATCTGTGTCTTCGGCATCGCGATAACGGAGCCCACCGCAAAGAAGCTCTGTGTCTGGAGCATCTCGTCCAGACTCAGCGGCTGCAGGTCGACCGGCGCCGCCATCGCGCCGAACAGCGCGCGATCATCGAGCGAGGCTGCAGCGAGAAGATCCTGTTCGGAGGGTAGGGCGGGGCCATCTGGTGCTGCTGGCTCGCCGCCCGTTAGCTGGCTCAGCGCATCGCTGGCAAGCTGGCCCAGAGCGCCCGCGCGGTCACAGCCGCCGAGGCCGAACAGGCCGCCCGCAAGCGCCAAACTCAGGAGAACCCGTTTGAATGCCATGACCCCGCCTCACCCACTCTTACTGTTCCGGACGCCGGATGTTTACCATGGCTGGAGCGCCATGCGGAATGCCAAATGGCGCCGGATGTCCTAACCGGCACAAATGTGGCAGCGCGCCTCCGACTGCCCCGGAAAGGCCCTGCTGGCGCCTGATAAGCGTGAAACCTACTGCGTCGTTGTCCGTTGTTCAGGGGAGCCGCCGGAGACGATCCCGGCACAGGTGATGCAGGACGATGATCATGAACAGCGAAGCCAAGGGCAAATACTTCTCGCGTTTTGTGGCGGTCACGCTTGTTGCGTTGGCTTTTGCTGCAAGTGCGATGCTGGTCGCGCAAGGCGAAAAGTCGATGTTTGTCGATCTCCCGGACATGCCTGTTCAAGCCGCTGAGCTGGAATAGCGCCGCGGTCCCGTTGTACCGGCACACAATCCGTCATTATCCGTGATATGCCCGCTGCTCGTTCGGCGGGCATTTTTCTATCACCTACATACAGTCGACAGTGTGCCTCGCCCGATTTCCGCTTAGAGCGGTATCGGAACGTTTCGCAACCAAGATGGAATATTTCCACGCTGCGATCGTGAAGACGGAGCCATCCAGCCCGTCGGCGGCGAGTTGCGCGCTATCCCTGCGTGAACTTGAAGCCCTTCCGGACGGCGACTAGCGTTCGCCAAACGCCACGGGGGACTGCCATGCCCGATATCGCTGTCACGCAACGCTTCGAAGGCATCGCGCAATCAGGAGAAGGCGATCCAGCCTCGCTGGCGCGCGCGGCGAAACAGGGCGACATGACGGCGGCGGCTGATCTTGCAGCGCTGCTGACGCGCGCCGGCTTCATCGAGCCAGCGCTGATTATCGATGTGTACGGCGCTGCCGCTGCCGGATGGTTCGGCGACAACGTACCGCCAGTCGACCTCACGCGCGGAAGCGGTCGCGCATCGCCAACACTATGGCCAGAGTTCTGGGCCTTCATCGACGACATGGTGAAGACCGATGCCGGCACATTCACGCTGCGCACGGCCGCCTTGGGCAAGCATGTCGACGCAGGCTTCTCGCGCCGCGCGGGGGAGGCAAGCCTCTGCTATCCTGGCGTTCCCGACGCCGTCGCGCAGGGCTGGCCAGAGCGCTTCACGATGGACGAGCTGGCGCGGTGTCCGGATGGATCGCTGGGCAACGAATTCCATCGCCAGATCATCGACAACAATTTCGATCTCGAAGTGCTCGACCGCGATGCGCTCAAACTCTCGGAGATGCAGCCGCCGCTCGACTATCTCAACGTACGTATCCTGCAGTGTCACGACCTCTGGCACATTGTCGGCGGCTACCACACGACGGCGCTGCACGAGGTCGGCATATCGGCGTTCCAGCTCTCGCAGTTCGGGCACAACTACTCGGCGCAATTCCTCGCCTTCATCATCGCCAAGGCGGCAATCCGGCGGCCGGAGGGTCTCGCGCTGCTTATGGAGATCACCATGGGCGCCTGGCGCCACGGACGTGGCACGCCGCAGCTGCTCGGCGTCGACTGGCAGGATGTCTGGAATGAGCCGACAGACAGCGTGCGTCAGCGCCTTGGCGTGTCGGCCTATGTCTCGCCGGTGCCACCAGACCTGGTTGAACAGCTTGAGCGCGCCGGCATGGCGTGAGGCCTAGTCCTCGCTGTCATTGATCAGGTCGATCTCCTCGTCCGACCACCCGAAATGGTGGCCGAATTCGTGGATCACGACGTGGGCGACCAGCTCCTCGAGGGTGATGTCGCCTGTGGAGGCCCATTCATCGAGGATGGCCAGACGATAGAGCCAGACCATGGGCGGCATGAGCGCTGGAGAGGACGGCGTCTCAAGCGTCATGGCGACGCCGGAATAGAGGCCGGTAAGCTCATACGGGTTCTCGATGCCCAGGGCCTTGAGCGTTTCCTCGTCAGCAAAGTCCTCGACCTTCACGGCGACCGCCCGCGCGTGGGTGCGGAACGGCTCTTCAAGAGTCTCCAGCGCATCGCTGGCCATGCGGGCGATATCGTCGAGCGTGGGGGCTGGGCCCCAGATTTTGGCGTCTTGCATGTCGGGCTTGTAATGCATGGCCGGGCGCGGCGGAACACCGCTCATCCACGACTTTGCACTTACGGGGCTTCACTTTTCGCCCGTGACGCGCTTTGTAGCCGACCAGACCGGAGTACGAAGCCTTGTCCATGTCCTTTGAAGGCCTGCGCAACCTTGCCACGACGATGCGCATCTATCAGCGCAACAAGCAGGACCGTAAATGGGAGCCCGAGGCCCCCTACATGAAGGAAGTGATTCGTCCGGGCGACATCTGCCTGCATTTTGGCGGCTCCGACGGGCGCCACTCCTTCCTGATGTCCAAGCAGATCGGCCCCGAGGGCAAGGTTCACGTCTACGAACCGTCAAACTATTCCTACGCGATCATGTCGCGCCTGATCCGCTGGCATGGCCTGAAGAATGTTCACCCGCACAACGCCGCCATCGGGTCTGCCGATGGTACGATGATCCTGTCCGTGCCGAAGAAGATGTCGGGCCACCTTGGCCGCGCCTATGGCGTCGTCACCGATCGTGGCGGCACGGCATCCGACGAGATGCTGGCGACCGGAAACAAGACGGAATTCATCGACCAGCAGACGGCCGTCACCTCGCTCGACAGCATCATGGAGCGCGAGAAGCTTCCGCGCGTGGATTTCATCCGCTGCGACGTCGAGGGCGCCGAGATCCGCTTCGTCGAGGGCGGCAGGAACACGATTGAGCGCGACCTGCCGAGCATCCTCATCGAGATCCACCCGTTCTCGCTGCAACGCAACTTCGGCTCGTCGGGCGAAGAGGTGCGCGACTACTTCATCAACCTTGGCTATCGCATGTGGCAGCTGAACGACGACAACTCGCACATGTTCGAATCGACCCAGATCGATCCCAAGCGCCGCTGGAAGGACTACTTCCTGATCCATCCCAAGCGCGGCCCGGGCCTGCCGGATGGCATGTTCAAGAAGGCTTTCACCAGCTGATTTGCCTCGCAGGACGTCCTGCGCAATAAGGGGAACCTAACAGGAACTCCTTGGCGAACCCGATGGCCAGCGTTTCACTCATAGCGAACAGTTTCGGCGATCCCGTACCCAGCGGACGCGCCGCCGGTATCGTGCGTGGACTGCAGCGGATGTTTGCCGAGAGCGGCATTGCTTCGCTGACCGAGGTGACACTCGCAAATGGCCGGCGCGCCGACGTGATGGCGGTTGGGCCGAAGGGCGAGATTGTGATTGTCGAGGTTAAGTCCTGTCTGCAGGATTTTCAGACTGACCAGAAATGGCCCGAATACGCGCCCTACTGCGACCGGTTCTATTTCGCGGTGGATTGCGATTTCCCGCAGGAGCGTATCCCGGAGGCAGTTGGCCTGATGTGCTGCGATGCGGTTGGCGGCGCAGTCCTGCGCGAGGTCGAACCAGCTCCGCTGAATGCTGCGCGCCGCAAGGCGGTGACACTTTCCTTCGCGCGCGTTGCCGCGGCCCGACTCATGCGTACAGCAAATGCCGGCGCATCTGCCGCAGAACCCTCTATCGACTGATCTGTCCAGTAATCATGCCGCTCCAATTTCCCATCGCCTCCAATGCCCGTGAAGCGCTCGATAGGGAGCGCGGGGCCCGCACGATCGCGGAAGCGCGCCAACTGGCGCAGGGCCCTGTGACGCTGGTGTCGGACTGGTTACGGCCGGAGCCGGCCGAGCGCGAGGAGATTCAGAGCAAGGCTGACGCAGGCGTGTCGCGCGGCTTCGTCCAGCTTTACGAGGACGCGAAGGGCAGGCCGGTCATCGCTGTCACCTACTGGAAGCCGGATTCCGCCGTTGGAAGTGCAAAGCCGGTGCGCCAGGCAAAGCCGAAGCCCGAGGCGGTGGAACCGGCCGAGGATCACACTGACGATCTTTATTTCACCAAGCGCGGGGTAGCCCCGAAGAAACGCAAGCGATCGCCCGATCCCAACCAGCTCGACATGTTCGGTCGCGACCGGCAGCAGGCTGATCCCCTTGACCCGATCGTGGTCATTGTCGAGGAAGAAGGCGATGGCGCGACTTTCGGCGGCACGGAAGAGCAGGGCTGAAGGCTTCACCAAAGGCCCGCAGCGTGCGTACAAGTTGGCGCCGCGCAAGTCTGCGCGAGCGCGCAGCAGATGATACGACAGACGGCATGGCTTCAGGCAACACGCCAAAGCCCCCCGGCGAAATGCTGGGAGAGGCAGAAAGACGGCGCTTCGCCGATCTGCTTGGCATGGTGGCGACGCACCAGGATCGCGACGCCTATTCCCAGCTGTTTGCCTATTATGCCCCGCGGGTGAAGTCCTACCTGATGCGCCTTGGCGCGGATGGCGCGCTGGCCGAGGAGATCGCGCAGGACGTGATGGTGACGGTCTGGCGCAAGGCGGCGCTGTTCGACCGGAAGCAGGCGTCTGTCTCCACCTGGATCTTCCGCGTCGCCCGCAACCGCCGGATCGACGTGTTCCGTCGCGCCAAGCGGCCCGATCTCGATCCGGAAGAAACGATGATCCTGCCGGCGGGCGTCGAGGCGCCGGACGCGCGGCTTGAGGCCATGCAAACCGAAACGCGCGTGCGCGCGGCCATGGTCGATCTGCCGGAAGAGCAGGTGAAGCTTCTGAAACTCGCCTTCTATGAAGGCCTTTCCCATTCGGAAATCGCAGGAAAACTCGACCTGCCGCTGGGCACGGTCAAATCGCGCATCCGCCTGGCATTTTCGAAGATGAAAGCGCGGCTGGATGATGACTGAACACGCACTGATCCAGCGGGCGCACGTCCGCGTATCTCAAAGCTGGACCTCGTGTAACTAGCGCCGGGTTAGAGATGATCAAGGTTACGACTGCCCCTTTTCTAGACGAAACCACCCGAGCCGCCCTGGCGTCTGGACGGGCGGAGCCTGCCCTTGGCCTTTTCCTTGATGTCCTCATGGAAATGAGGGGGATTTCCGAAGCTGAAGGCGAGGCTATCGCTGGCCTGGCGCTGGAAGCGGAAGCGCCTGCCGTGATGAAGCCGGATGCGCTGGCGATGGCGTTTGCCGCGATCGAGCGTGGCGCGCAACGCAAGCCTGCGCATGGCGCGATGACCCATCCTGAGCTTGCGGGCCTGCCCGCCGCGCTGCGCGACGTGATTGTCGCCGCAGAAGCCTCGGGGTCGTGGAGCTATGCGGGTCCGGGTATCAAGCGCCTCCACCTTGGCCTGCCTGGTGCGGCCAAGGCCGAAATCATCCGCCTTGAAGCCGGCACCGCAGTGCCCTGGCACACCCATAAGGGTCAGGAGCTGACCCTCTGCATCCATGGCGAGTTCTCCGATGGGCTCGACACCTACGGCCCCGGCGACTTTTCGGCCTTCGACGGCAAGGTTCGCCACCAGCCGCGCGCCCACGATACCGGTACTGCCTATGCCCTTGCGGTGACGGACGCTGGCCTGCGGTTCGAGGGCCTTCTTGGCGCCCTGCAGAAGCTGTTCGGGCAATAACCCTTTCAGAAAGCGGGCGGCTCCGTTATTGGCCGCCGATGGCGCGTTCTCCTTCCCGACAGAAACCCGAATTGGCCGGCTGGCAGAGCCGCCTGGCCGCGGGCGAGCTTGTCTGGGGTGCGGTAGCCAAGGGCATCGATCTCGAAAGCGCCATGTCGGCCAGTTCAGCCTTCCGCGCGCTTGAAGGGCCGGATCGCGGGTTTGCACGGGCGATGGCAAGCGCGGCGCTGCGGGCGATGGGTCGGATCGACTGGGCGCTCGGTGGCATGGTCGATCGGCCGCTGGCCGAAATCGAGCCGCCTGTGCTGGCGTTGTTGAGGGTCGGGGCGGCCCAGCTGTGGGTGCTGAAAGTTGCGGATCACGCTGCTGTCGCCGCCACGGTCGAGGCGGCCGGTCATTGGGAAGGCGCGCGCCGGGGTGGCGGCCTGATCAACGCCGTGCTGCGAAGGGCGACGCGCGAGACCGGCGCGTTTGACGCATCTCCCGTCGAGGCGGTTTGGCCCGACTGGCTGGCCGCGAAGCTGAAATCCGCACTCGGGCTCGAGCGAGCAGCGGCGTTGGCGCGTCTGCAACTCGAGGATCCATCCGTCGATCTCACCGTGCGATATGCGGCAGAGGCCGCCGAGTGGGCCGAGAAACTCGAAGGCACGTTGCTTCCAAACGGTTCGATCCGGCTGTCAGCGAGCGCGGGCCTCGTCAGTCTGCCTGGCTATGCCGAAGGCGCATGGTGGGTGCAGGACGTTGCGGCGAGCCTTGCCGCGCCACTGCTTGGCGATGTCTCGGGCCTTGCCGTGGCCGACCTGTGTGCAGCGCCGGGCGGCAAGGCGATGCATCTGGCCTCGCGCGGTGCGCGTCTGTCTGCGGTGGAGATATCCGGCCAGCGCATGGAGCGCCTGAGGGAAAACCTGCTCCGGACAGGGCTGGAGATCGATCTGGTTCAGGCTGACGCGCGCACATGGCGGCCGCAACAACCGCTCGATGCGGTGCTGCTGGATGCACCTTGCTCGGCGCTCGGGGTCATCCGCCGCCATCCCGACGGGATCTGGCGCCGCGACCCCAAGGACATGGCGCGCTTTCCTGCGACCCAGCGAGCACTTGTCGATGCAGCCGCCGAGATGTTGAAGCCGGGCGGCAGGATGGTCTACGCGGTCTGCACGCCCGCTCCGGAGGAGGGCCGCGATGTGGTGGACGCTGCGATCCGCAGCGGCGCATGGCGGCGCATCCCGGTAACGGTTGGCGAAGCGCCGGGGTTTGATCACGCGTTAACGGCTGAGGGTGATCTGCTGACTGCCCCGACGCCTGGCTCCGCAGCCGAGACAGCCGAGGCGCCGCAGACACGCAGTGACGTATTTTTCATTGCGCGGCTTGAACGGGTCTGACGGCGGCACCATTCCAGATGCACGCGACGGCGGCCGACTGCTTCGGCCACATTCCAGCCATGCCCACAATCCAGCCATGCAATGGCTTTGAATTTACACTGAAGAGTTCAGCAGGGGTTCAGGCGTTTCGCGTACAAAAGTGATGTTCCGGCATGGTTGGGCCGGCCAACTGTTAAGAGAGATGGACGGGCAATGCCCCATACGCATCCGGAAACCGCTGAAGCGCTGAGAGCGCCCGTGGTCGCCAAGCCGCACAAGGCTTTCGCCACAGCATTCATCGTGCTGGCGACGGTTCTGGCTGGCTGCGCCAGCGGTCTTGGCGCGTCGGATTCCGACAGCGCCTCGTTTGGCGCGCTGACGCGTGTCGAGGAAGGCCGCGTTGTGGCCGTTCGCGCAGCCGACGGCGAAGACGACTACATGATCCGCCTGCTCACGGGCGAGCTTGTTTCGGTCGCCCAGGCTGACGCGCGCCCCATTCCGGAGGGCACGCCTGTCGTGATCCAGTATGGCGCCAACGCCCGCGTCATCCCGCAGAACGTCTCGATCGGCTATTACTGATCCCGCGTTCCACGCGGTATCGCCGGTCCTTGCAGCTGCCCACCTGATTTGAGCCGTCGACCGCGCCCGCAAGGTTGCGCCGGTACAGGCGCGCTGCTAGGCCGGGTCCATGTCGAACGTGCTGATATCGCCTTCGATTCTGGCGGCCGACTTTGCGGCGCTGGGCGAGGAAATCCGGGCTGTTGATGCGGCCGGCGCCGACATGATCCATGTCGACGTCATGGATGGCCATTACGTGCCCAACATCTCGATCGGGCCGGCGGTGATCGAGAAGCTGCGGCCTCACACGAAAAAGCCTTTCGACGTCCACCTGATGATCTCGCCTGTCGATCCGTATCTCGAGGCGTTCGCCGCCGCCGGGGCTGATATCATCACGGCGCACCCAGAAGCGGGGCCGCACTTTCACCGCACGCTGCAGGTGATCCGCAAGCTCGGAAAGAAAACAGGCGCAGCGCTCAACCCATCTACACATGCCGATGTTCTGGATCCCGTGCTCGAGGATCTCGACCTGATCCTCGTGATGAGCGTCAATCCGGGCTTTGGCGGCCAGAAATTCATCGAGAGCCAACTCCGCAAGATCGATGCGATCCGCAAGAAGCTGGATCGCATCGGATCGCCTGCGATCCTCGAAGTCGATGGCGGCATCGTGCCGGGTAATGCGCGCGCGGTGATCGCTGCGGGGGCGACGGCGCTGGTCGCCGGTTCTGCAGTCTTCGGGCGTGGTCGCGATGGCTATGCGGCTGCGATCGCTGAACTTCGCTCCGGCGGGTGAGGGCGCTTGGTGACGGCGCCTCCCGGATCTTCATCATCAGGCGTCAACCGCGAAGCGGATCACGCCCAATGGGCTGAGCTGACCGGCAAGTCTGGCGCGCCGATCAACGTCTCGCCCGTGCATCGCCTGCGAATTTCAGGTCCAGGCCCATCGGGGCTGACCGCGCTGCCAAACGACAATCATCCCGTAAACCGCGCACGCGGCGAAGCGATCCTGCAGGGACGCTGGAAGTTCGGTCGCGCGCAGATTGAAACGCCGCAAGGGCATTCGCCGTGGGGCCCGGAGTTTCCCACGCTTCACTTTGCCGACCGCATTCATCGCTTCCACTGGCTGCGCGATATCGCCGCCGTTGGGCCCGAGGGCGAGGTCTATGCGCGCGCGTTGGTTGCGGCGTGGGTAAATGCCTACGGCAAATGGGATGATTTCGCCTGGCGCCTTGGCGTCACTGCGGATCGCCTGATCCACTGGCTATGTGCTGGTCCCTGGCTGTTTGCGCGGCTGGAGGGCGAGGCCGGGGCCCAGATGTACGAATCTCTCGGGCGTCAGATCAGGCACCTGCAGTTTTCCGGGCCGGATGAAACCGATCCGGTTTCGCGATTCCGGATCGCGGTCGCGCTGTGCCTGGCGGGTGCTGCGACCGCAGACGGACGCAAGACGCTTGATGCCGGTCTTGCGATGCTCGAGACCGAGTGCAGCAAGCAGATCCTTCCCGATGGCGGTCATGTCAGCCGCAATCCCGAGCAGCTCGCGCATGCGCTTCTGGATATCCAGACGGTCGAAGACCTGATGCTGCGTCTCGGCATGAGCGCGCCTGCCTACCTCACGAAGTTGCAACCGCGCATCGCGGCGATGCTGAGCTTCTTCCAGACGGCGGATGGCGGGCTGCTGCCGGCAAATGGCGGCAGCGACGCCAGCGACGGCCTGGCCAAGGCGGCGCTGCGCCCGCATGGCGCAATCAATTCGAAATTCTCGTTCGCGCGCCTCTCGGCTTATCAGCGCGTCCAGGCGGAAGAACTCACTGTGTATGTCGACTCCGGCGCCGGGCCCGAACGCCCCAATGGCGGTCGCGCCCACGCAGGCGCGCTGGCGCTCACCATAGATGATGGCCCTGAGCGGCTGATCACGTCGTGCGGGTCGCATGCCGAACTGGAGCCCCTTCTGCGCGATGCGGCGCGGCGGACAGCGGCGCACTCGGTCCTGTCGCTCAAGGGTGAGGACTCTGCTGTATTCGCAATGGATCCGGGGCTTGGCGTGCGCGCGCCCGAAGGCCCTGCCCAACTTGCCGTCCGCCGCATGGAGGAGGGCGACCAATACCTGCTGGAGGGCCAGCATGCCGGCTGGCGGGTACGGCGTGGCGTGATCTATCGCCGACGCCTCTATGTTGCGATGAATGGCGCGCGGATCACGGGGGAAGACAGCCTCTCGCGCCCGATGTCCGACGCCCCGCCTGCGACCCCTGGGGCCCCGATCGCTTATGAAATCCGGTTTCACCTGCATCCTGACGTTCAGGTCGTGAATGGCCCCGATGATAGGACGGTATTCCTAGGGCTGGCCAAAAGACAACGGGTCTGGAGATTCAGAAGCGAAGCTTTGCTTTCCGTCGAGGATTCGCGTTACTGGGGAAGTGAGGCTGTGCGAAAGACGCAGCAATTGGTGATCAGGGGGATCGCTGATCCTGGGGCCGACGGTTCTCAGGCGCCCAACCGGGTCCGGTGGGCGCTCTCGAGAATTGAGCCTGGAATCCGGGGGGAGAGTGTTTGAGCAGCGTAGAGGTTTCCGCCAGGCGGGCGGCTATCGAAGCCAAGGCTATGTGCTTCGGGTATGACGTCGTCACCGGCGTTGTCGCGATGTATGTCGCCCCGCAGATTGTCTACACATTCCAGGGCCGTGGTTCGCCCAACTGGCTCGACTTCTTTGTGGCTGTGGCGTTCGGCGTAGCTGCCGCCTTCTCGATGTGGCTGCGCGGCGTTCATCGCCAGGTGTGGCGCCACACTTCGCTGCGCGACGTCGTGCGGATTTTCCAGGCGATCGCGCTCACTCACCTGATGTCGCTGCCGATCCTGATCCTCGCCAAGGCGCTTCAGGACTTCCCGCTTTCAAGCATCTACCTGCAGGTTCCTATCTGGCTGGCCCTGTTGATACTGGTCCGTCTGTGGGCGCGTGGCCGGGCCACCGGCGACCTCATCGCGATCCTCCGGCGTGAGCCGCCTTATGCACCGCGCGCACTTGTGGTGGGGCCTGCGAGCCATGTCGCCGAGGCGCTACACGCCGCGCGCCGCGCGCCATCCGGTCCGCCCATTCGCGCTATCGGCATCGTCGAAACTTCGGGCCAGCACTTCGGTCGCGACATCGCCGGCGTTCAGGTGATGGGCGGTATCGACCAGCTCGCCACCCTGCTGGACCATTACACCGCCCGTTTCGGCGAGTTGCCGTGGATCGCCATCGCGGCGCCGCCGGAAGACAGGCGCACGATGGAGGCGGCGCTTGCTGTTGCCTCAGCGCGCAAGGCGACGCTGCTGCGCATTGGCTCCAAGGCCATGCTTGAGCCCATCAGGCCCGCAGACCTTCTGGCGCGGCCGGAGCGCCGTCTCGACATGGGCCCGGTGGCCGAACTCATCTCGGGCGCGCGCGTGTTCATCACGGGCGGCGGCGGCACAATCGGCGGCGAGCTTGCGCGCCAGTGCGCGGCTCTTGGCCCAGCGGAACTGACAATCTTCGACGCTTCCGAATTCAACGTCTTCGAGATCGACCAAGAGCTTTCGCGCGCCTATCCGAACGTCGTGCGCCGCATGGTGATCGGCGATGTGCGCGACGAGATGCGCCTTGAGCAGGCGATGCATGAGGCAGCGCCCGATCTTGTGATCCACGCGGCGGCGCTGAAGCATGTGCCGTTGATGGAGCTAAACCCCAACGAAGCCATCCTCACCAACGTGCTCGGCGCGAGGCGCTGCGCGACCATCGCGGCCAGCCTTGGCGTCAAAGCCTTCACCTTCATCTCGACCGACAAGGCGGTGAACCCCACCAACGTGATGGGTGCCACCAAGCGCGCGGCCGAACTGTTCATCCAGGCCTTCGCGCCGACTGCGCCGCAGACGCGTTTTTCGCTGGTCCGCTTCGGCAACGTGCTGGGCTCGAAAGGGTCTGTTGCGCCGCTGTTCGAGCGGCAGATTGCAGAGGGCGGCCCCGTCACCGTCACGCACCCCGACATGACGCGCTACTTCATGAGCGTGGAAGAAGCATCTGCTCTGGTGCTTCAGGCAGCTGCGATGTCGGCGCGCTCGGAATCGAACGAGGCGATCCTCTACGTACTCGACATGGGCGAGCCGGTGCGGATCGTCGAGCTTGCCGAGAAGATGATCCGCCTCAAGGGCATGACGCCCGGCCAGGACATCCTCATCCGCGTCACCGGCCCGCGCCCCGGCGAGAAGCTCACCGAGACGGTGTTCTACGATCGCGAGCAGGTGCGCGCCACAGTCGTCGATGGCGTGCTTGAGGTCGCCAACAATGGCTCGCCGCCGATCGCCGAGGTGCAGGCGCGACTTGATGCGGTGGTCTCCTATGCCGCTCGGCGAGACCCGCAGGCTTCCCTGTCGATGATGAAGGCGCTGGCGCCGGAAATCTTCACGGAAGACGCCTGGGGCGAACCTGCGATGAACGTGCACTAGTCCTGCCGTTCACAGGGCTATCTGCTTCCACAATGGGCGTTCTGCTGATGCCCGGTTTGCCCGCCAGCGCCTGTTCTTGACCCCGTGGCATGGCGCAACCATCTCTGCATGATGGAAATGCGAGCACTCCTTTTTGAAGGCGAAGCCTACTGCGATGAAGATGCGCAGGAAAAGCTCATTGAGCGGACCATCGCCGCGATCACCTTGAGCGGAACATCGCTGGAAGCGCTGGAAATATCGGCCAACCGCGACGGAGTGCTGTTCCTGATCAAGGGCGAGGCGCCGGCGATCCGGCGGTTGTGGAGCCGTATCGAGGCCACGGGACTTGAAAACGCCTGGGAAGACTTCGGCGCGCGACTCGACTGGCAGCCCTTCCAGCTAACCAGCTAGTGCTTTGCGGCGCACGAAAGCGCGTGCGTCACAGATGAAGGTTTTACGACTCGGCAGGTGATGCTATCGGGCGCCCAGCCAGCGCTGGAGCCGCCTCATGTCGCCCCCCAAAGCCGCCCCGAAGAATGTGCCGGATCGCGTCGCTATCAAGCGCGCGCTGATCTCGGTTTCCGACAAGACCGGGCTGGTCGAACGAGCCAGGAAGCTGGCGGCGCTAGGCGTCGATCTTGTTTCCACGGGGGGCACCTCCAAGGCGCTCAAGGAAGCGGGTCTCAAGGTGCGCGATGTGTCAGACCTGACAGGCTATCCCGAGATGATGGATGGCCGCGTCAAGACGCTGCATCCGAAGGTTCATGGCGGCCTTCTCTATCGTCGCGACCTCGCCACCCACACCAAGGACGCGACCGATCATGGCATCGAGCCGATCGATCTCGTCTGGATCAATCTTTACCCGTTCGAGGCGACGGTTGAAGCGGGGGCAGGCTTTGACGACTGCATCGAGAATATCGACATCGGCGGTCCGGCTATGCTTCGCGCCGCATCGAAGAACGCGGATTTCGTCGCCGTCTGCACCGATGGCGCGGATGTGGATGCAGCGATTGCCGAGATGGAGCAGGGTGGCGTGACGTTGAAGGCGCGCCGCCGCCTTGCCGCGAAAACCTATGCACGTACGGCGGCCTACGACGCCGCGATTTCCGAGTGGTACTGGAAGCAACTCGACGAGCAAGCGGGCGACTGGCGCGCGTTTGGCGGCAAGCTGCAGCAGACGCTGCGCTATGGCGAGAACCCGCACCAGAAGGCCGTCGTCTATGCTGGCCCAGTGAAGCGCGCTGGCGTGCTCACCGCGCGGCAGGTGCAGGGCAAGGAACTCAGCTACAACAATATCAACGACACGGATGCGGCTTACGAACTCGTTGCCGAGTTCGACGCCGCGGTGTCGCCTGCAGTTGCGATCATCAAGCACGCCAATCCGTGTGGCGTCGCTATGGGCGCCACGGTGACGGAAGCCTATCGCCGCGCGCTGGCGTGCGACTCAACGTCGGCTTTTGGCGGCATCATCGCGGTGAACGTACCGCTGGATGGCCCAACTGCTGAGGCGATCACCGAAATCTTCACCGAGGTCGTGATTGCCCCGGGCGCGAATGAAGAAGCGCTGGCGGTGTTCGCTAAGAAGAAGAACCTGCGCCTGCTTCTGACGGACGGCCTGCCTGATCCGGCGCAGCCCGGCGTCATGGTGCGCACCGTCGCCGGTGGTCTGCTGGTGCAGGACCGTGATGTCGGCCGCATCATGGAGGCCGATCTCAAGATCGTCACCAAGCGCAAGCCGAGCCCGCAAGAGATTGCGGACCTGTTGTTCGCCTTCCGAGTCTGCAAGCACACCAAGTCGAACGCCATCATCTACGCCAAGGATAGCGCAACCGTTGGCATTGGCGCGGGTCAGATGAGTCGTGTCGACTCGGCCCGCATCGCGCGCCGCAAGGCGGAGGATGCCGCCGCCGCGCTCAACAAGGCGGATCCCGCGACGATCGGCAGCGTGTGCGCGTCGGACGCCTTCTTCCCGTTCGCAGACGGCCTCTTGCAGGCAGCTCAAGCTGGCGCCACGGCTGTGATTCAGCCGGGTGGATCAGTGCGCGATGACGAAGTGATCAAGGCGGCGGATGATGCCGACCTTGCCATGGTCTTCACAGGCATGCGCCATTTCCGGCATTAGGCCTTCGAGGCATATGAAAATGGCGAGCGGTTTCCCGCTCGCCATTTCCTTTTCAGTCGGTGGTCACATCAAGCCTTGTTCTTGATGTTCGCTTCCTTCGCCACTTCGCGATCCTCCTCGTCGAAGACGATCGGCGCAGCTCCCGGCGCCATCGAGGCGTAGGAGCGGGACTTCCTGGCGAGGCGGGACATCGACTCGTTCATCGTGCCGGCCGACATCGCCATCTGCTTCGAGCGAACAACGCCGACGGAGTCGGAGTCCGTGATGTTGTCGAAGTTGGCGCCGAGGAAGACGATCTCCCAGCCCTTCGCCTTCACACGGTCGAGCGCGGCTTTCACGCCTTCACGCGTCACTTCGCGCGAGGCGTTCTCCTGACCATCCGTCATTACCACGATGACGGCCTTGTCGGGATTGTCGCCTTCGGCGAGTGCGATGAGACGAACCATCGCGTCCAGCAGCGGCGTCATTCCGCGCGGGGAGGCTTCCTTGTCGGTGACATTCTCCCAGTGCAGTGCGGCCTGTTTGCGCCGCAGCGTGTCGAACTGCAGCGTTTCCTGGCTGTCGAAAACAGCGAGCGTGATGTGGCTGTCGACGGCCGGGCCATCTTTTTTGTTGGCGAGTTCCTTTGCGAACGCATTTACGGAGGAAAGCGCTTCCACCCAGAGCGACTGCATCGAACCCGAGCGGTCGAGCAAAATGTAAGCTTGCATGCACTGTCCCCTTTTCGGCTGTTCCCCAACCCCTGCGGGCGTGTGCCCGCTGCCGGCAAATGGGGGGTGCGACAAGCGGTACTAGAGGCGAGCTGCGAATATTTAAGTTGCAGACGCAGCGACACGCCTTGCAGCACTCGCGTGTGACGTACGGTAAGGTGCACTTCAAATTTCAGTAGGCGCGGCTTCGTGCGTTGCGCGTCATGTGTAATCGATGTTCTGATGCCTCAGGGTACTCAGGAGGCTGCGATGCGGGCTTGGCTGTTGGCGACTGGCGCGCTCGGACTTGTGGTCTCGTCCGTGTTCGTACTTTCAGGCCGCGCCGCGGCAGACCGCGAGCCCGTTGAAGTTGAAATCCCGACACGCGTCGATGATTTCCGTCTCGTCGATCACACCGGCTATGCGCAAAGCCTGCGCAGGCTGGTCGATGTCAAAGCCATCGTTTTGATGACGCAAGTGAATGGCGATGTGGGATCACGCGCGTCTGCGAAGGTGCTTGAGAGCCTGCGGACCCAGCATGCTGGATTCGAATTCCTGATGCTGAATTCGAGCCTGTACGACACGCGGCCCTCGATCGCGGCCGAGGCTGCTGCACAAGGCTACGCCATTCCGATCTTGGACGACGACCTGCAGCTCGCGGGCGAGCAACTGGGCGTCACCTATGCGGGCGAAGTGTTCGTGCTTGAGCCCCGCATGCTGCGGGTTCTCTATCATGGCCCGGCGGGGCCGGCGCTCGGTGCAGCGCTGGCAGATATCGCTGCGGGCAAGCCTGTTGCAAACGCTGTCGTGGATGGCGCGGGAACGCAGATCTCATTTCCGGAGCGTGGGCGGCGCGTACAGCACGCATCGATCTCCTATGCGAAGGACGTTGCTCCGGTTCTCGAAGCGAAGTGTGTGGTGTGCCATCAGGAGGGCGGCATCGGGCCGTTTGCGATGAGCGAGTATGCGGTGGTGAAGCAGTTCGCGCCGATGATCCGCGAGTCGCTGCGTACTGACACTATGCCGCCGTGGCATCCCGATCCCCTGGTGGGTAAGTTCAAGCACGACGCCAGCCTGACGGGCGATCAGATACGAACGCTGGTGCATTGGATCGAGGCGGGCGCGCCGCGTGGCGATGGCGCTGATCCGCTGGCGGCTGTGAAGCATTCGGCGCCGGAGTGGCCGCTGGGCACGCCGGATCTGGTGCTCGATATTCCGGCGTTCACATTGCCGCCCTCGGGCGAGATCCAGTATCAGTATCCCGTGGCGGCCAATGTGTTGACCGAGGGCAAGTGGGTGAAAGCTGCAACGCTGATGCCGGGCGACAGGCGCGGTGTGCACCACATCCTTGCAGGCTACATTTCTGAGAAGCCGCTGAGCGGTCCGGCATCGGCAGGGCAGTGGGAAGCGAACTATGGCGAGTATGCCGTGGGTGGGGAATCCTTCCAGGTTCCGAAGGGCATGGGCATCTACCTGCCGCCGGGCGGGCATATGGGCTTCCAGCTGCACTACACGCCCTATGGCAAGGAAGCGGTCGATAACTCGAAGATGGCGCTCTATTTCTATCCCGAAGGCGAGACGCCAGAACGCATCATGCGCCACACGGTGATCGCGGATAACTTCATCGAGCTGCCGCCAAACACCGACAAGCACGAGGAGGTCGCCTACCTGACCTTCCCGAAGGAGGCGAAGCTCTACTCCGTATTCCTGCACACGCATTATCGCGGGCAGGCCGGGAAGCTCGACATGATCCTGCCCAACGGCGTGAAGCGGGAGCTGATCAACCTGCCGCGCTACGACTTCAACTGGCAGCGTACCTACGATTTCGTCGAGCCGATTGTCGTGCCTGCCGGCGCGAAACTGGTCGCGACGTATTTCTACGACAACTCGGTACGCAACGCCTCCAACCCGGCGCCAGACGAGAAGGTGATCTGGGGCGACCAGTCGTGGGAAGAGATGCACTACACGTCGATCTACTATGAGTGGACAGACGAGCGGGTGGGGCAGGAGGCCGATGCCACGAAGCAGATGCGAGGCATGCGCGTCATGGGCATGCTCGACGACAATCTGGACGACAAGGTTCAACTTGCGGAGATCCGCGGGCGGCTCACGCCTCTGCTGAAGCCGCGCTTTGCCGAACTCGACAAGAACGGCGATGGCGGGATCGACGCACAGGAAATCAGGGCCGCGAACCTTCCGACATTTGGTCGGTAGTCGCCGGCTATCTCGGTCTTAACGCCTCGCTAACCAAAATACCCTCGACTCTCCGGCATATTTGCCGGGGAGTTGTGCGATGTCGGTCTGCTACCGGCTGGTTCTGGATTCAGTCTGCCGCTCCAACCATCATCGGCTTGCGGTGCTGGCCCTCGAGCATCTGAAGGACGAGAACGCCGAAGGCTGGCGTAACGTCTTTCTGAAGCATCGCGACGCCTATCTTGAGGGCGCCAAGGCCCCTGACGCGGTGTTCAAGGATTTCAAGAACCACGTGCTGCACGTCCGCGATGGCGACTGGGGTGGTGCGCCTGCGGCTGCGCGTGAATGGTATCGCCGCACGGTTCGCGCGCTCGAGCAGCAGGACTGGAAGCACGCGGCCTACTGCGCCGGCGTGATGAGCCATTACGTCGTCGATCCGGTGCAGCCCTTCCACACACACCAGACCGAGGAAGAAGGCGTCATTCACCGGGCCGTCGAATGGTCGCTCTCCAAGGCGTTTCCGGAAATGCTGCAGATCCTCACGCAGGAGATCGGCTTCCCTGACGTGCCCGTTCCCGAGGGCGATGACTGGCTTGAGCGCATGGTAAAATCCGGCGCGCTGGTCTCAAACAAGCACTACGAGACGCTGATCGACCACTACGATTTCGAAGTTGGCGTGAAACGCCCCGTTGAAGGCCTCGACCAGGAAATGAAGGACGTGGTGGCGGCCCTGCTGGGATACGCCTCCGTCATGCTGTCACGGATTCTCGACCGGGCGATCGCAGAGTCGAAGGCCGAGGCCCCGAAGGTCAGTCTCGTACTGGATACGATCGGCATCGTCGCCAACACGCCAGTGCGCGCGGTGGCCAAGCGCATCGAGGCTGTCGCCGAGATGGATCTGATCTCCGAACAACACCTCGAATTCCGCAAGACCGGCAAGGTACGCGAGACGCTGGGCGATGATGATCGCGCCGTCCGCAAGCTGTTTGCTGAGGAAGTTCTCAAGGTGTCGCTGTCCACACTGGACTGCCAGTGGCCGCGCGAGACCGGGACCAAGAGCGGACAGGGCGCCGAAGCGCGGACAGGGCACAAGCTGAAGGCGGCCAAGGCGCCGAAGGTTGTCGCGCCGAACCCTGCCAGGAACGTCGTGGCGGTCAACAAGGCAGAGCCGCCGATCAAGCCGGCTGCAGCCAAGGTCCCTACGGCCGTCCCGAAAGCCGTGGCGCTGCCGCCCGTCGCTGAGACGCATGCCGCACCGCGCGTTCGCCTGTCACGTGAAGCTCTGGTGGTCGATGCCCCCTCGATCGGACCCAAGACGGCTGGCCGCCTCAGTGTCATCGGCGTGAAGACAGTTGGGGACCTGCTCTCGCTGACGCCGGAAGAGGCGGCGCAGCGCATCAAGGCCAGCCACATCAATGCCGGCATCATCAAGGACTGGCAGGCGCAGGCGCTGCTGGCCTGCACCGTTCCGGACCTCAATGGAACCCATGCGCAGATACTGGTCGGGGCGGGCGTCTACAGCGTCGACGACCTGGCGACCATTGATCTTGATGCGCTGATGGATGCGATCGAACTCTTTGCGACCTCCAACGAGGGCGAGCGGTTGCTTCGCGATGGCCAGTTGCCGCCGCGTGAGCGCGTGAAGGGCTGGGTCGAGGCGGCGCTGGTGATCTGCGAGAACCGCTCGGCGGCGTGACGTCCGTTCATGAAAGCGGTCCCAAGCACGGAGGTGAAAACCTCACGCGACCGGCAACTGCAGAAAATCTCATCGAGCGGGCGCTGTAAATCCTTGAATCTTGGACGTTCTATTATGAACGGCGCGCGCCGGGCGTTTATGAACGAATGAGTCGACCTCTGTTCATGCGCCGCGCGTTTGTATGAAGCGTCGAGACTGAAAGGAGTGCCCTCATGCGTCTCATTGCTTCTTCCCTGCTGGCCGGCCTGATCACGGTCACCGCAGTTGCGCCTGCCTTCGCTGACCAGCGCGGCCGCGGCCATGGCCGCGATCACGATCGTGGCCACGACCGTGGATATGATCGCCGAGACGATCGTCGTGACGACCGCCGCTATGACAGGCGTGACGACCGCCGCGATCAGCGCGGCTGGTATGACAGCCGCGGTTCCCACCACTACTGGAGCAAGGGCGACCGCTTCTCCTACCGCCCGCAGCACAGCAGCTACATCGTGGTCCAGGATTACAATCACTACCGCCTGCCGCCGCCGCGTTACGGACAGCATTATTACCGTGACTCCAACACCGGCGATATCCTGCTGGTCGCGGCAGCCACCGGCCTCGTACTCTGGGCGCTGACCCAGTAGCACGGGCCCCAAGCGTAGAAGCCTATTGTACTCCGAGACTCGCCATCCACAGCGCCGGTCCAAATGCGGCCGCCCCTCACCGGGGGCGGCCGCAATCATTTTGCGCATAACGTACCGGCAACTTGACACTGCCAGCCCACCCCTGAGACTGCCCGCCAAACAAAGAGTTCATGGGAGACATTTATGCGGGTCCTGATCGCAACCGTATCGGCACTGGCGCTTGCCGCCGCGTGTGGGCCAACCGAGCCCGCAAAGGCAGCCGCTATCGCGCCCGGCGCAGAGGCTTATGCGCAGCTCCAAGCGCGCCTGCAGGACGCAAAACCCGGCGATGTCATCGAGATGGACGCGGGAATTTTCAACTTCACCGAGGGCCTGTCGCTTGATGTCGACAACGTCACGCTGCGCGGCGCAGGCATCGGCAAGACGATCATCTCCTTCAAGGAGCAGAAGGGCGCCGGCGAGGGCCTGCTGGTCACCTCAGATGGCGTGACGCTGACTGGCTTCACGATGCAGGACACCAAGGGCGATGGCATCAAATCCAAGGATGCCGACAACATCACCTACAAGGATCTCAAGGTTGAGTGGACCGGTGGTCCGCTGGCGACTAACGGCGCCTACGGCGTCTATCCGGTGGAATCCGAAAACGTGCTGATCGATGGCGTCACCGTCTCGGGCGCCTCCGACGCGGGCATCTATGTCGGGCAGTCGCAGAACATCATCGTGCGCAACAGCCGCGCGGAATACAATGTCGCCGGCATCGAGATCGAGAACTCGATGAATGCCGACGTCCACGACAACATCGCCACCCACAATGCCGGCGGCATCCTGGTGTTCGACCTGCCGGACCTGCCCGTGAAGGGCGGACATTCCACGCGCGTGTTCAACAACCAGATCGTCGACAACGACACGCAGAATTTCGCGCCGGAAGGCAACATCGTCGCCAGCGTGCCGACCGGCACGGGCGTGCTATTAATGGCGAACCGCAATGTCCACGTCTTCGGCAACACGTTCAGCGGCAACAAGACCGCGCATGTGATGATCGTGTCCTACTCCAACGAAATCAACGACGCCGCGTACAATCCGCTGCCGCGTGATTTCGTGATCCGCGACAACACATATGGCGAAGGGGGTAACGATCCGCAGGGCAGGTTGGCGCCGCTGGCGCCGCTCATCGGCGGCAAGCTCCCGCCCATCGTATGGGATGGCGTCACCAGCTATGGCGGCAAGACCGAAGACGTCCGCATCGTTGTGCGCGAGAAGGAAGACGTGGGCTTCATCAGCCTAGGCCTCGGCACGACGCCGCCGGATCTCACCAAGGCTCAGCCCTCGATGACGCGCCTCCCGGACGCGGTTATCGAAGAGCCCAAGGCCGTGGTTCTGCCGCAGGACAAACCGGCCGCTTGATCAAGACAGTATCCCCTCATGGGAAATCAGGCTCCCGCATCCAGCGGAGGCTGGCGTTTCTGCGCGTCACATTGGCGGGCGGTCTTGCGGCAATCGCCGCAGCGTGTTCGGCGCCGCCCGGCGTGAAAGACGGCGTCATCCTTGCCGCTGATCCCGCGCCGAGGCTGTCCGACTACGGCTTCTTCAAGGATGCTGCTGCGCGTGAGGCTGAGGCAGGCGTGGTCGCGTACGACCTCGTCAATCCGCTGTTCAGTGACCACGCCGCCAAGCACAGGCTGGTTTATGTGCCGAAGGGCAAGGCAGCCGCCTATAACGCCGACAGCGTGTTCGACTTTCCGGTCGGGTCGGTGCTGATCAAGACGTTCGCGTTTGCGCCCGACATGCGAAAGCCGGCCGAGGGCGAGCGCTACATCGAAACTCGCCTGCTGATCCATAAGGAAGAAGGCTGGGCGGCCTATCCCTATGTCTGGAATGCGGAGCAGACCGAGGCGATCTATGCGCCTGTCGGAAAGCGCGAGACGATCAAAACGATCGCACCGGATGGCGAGGCGCTGTCGATCGACTATGCTGTGCCGAACCGCAACCAGTGCAAGCTCTGCCACTCGAAGGGCGGCGAACTCATTCCGATTGGCCCCTCGGCGCGCAGCCTGAACCACGCGGGTCCAACCGGCGCGAACCAGCTCGCCGACTGGACGGAGCGCGGCATACTCACCGGCGCGCCGCAGGATGCGCCCGCAGCCCCAGCGGCATACGGCGATGCGGCTATCGAGTTGCGGGCCCGGGCGTGGCTCGACATCAACTGCGCGCACTGTCATCGCGCCGGCGGCGGCGCGTCCAACTCCGGCCTGTTCCTCGCGTGGAATGAAAGCAATCCGACCGGCTGGGGCGTTCACAAGCGTCCGACGGCGGCGGGGCGTGGGTCCGGCGACAACCTGTTCGTGATCGAGCCGGGCAAGCCGGACGAGTCGATCCTCGTGCATCGCCTGCAGGCAGTGGAGCCAAGCGTTCTGATGCCGGAGCTTGGCCGCACCACGGTTGATCATCAGGGCCTTGAACTGATCCGGCAATGGATTGCGGGCATGCCGGCTTCCGCGCCCTGATCGCGCCCGGTTGCGGCCACGATAGGTTCACCCAATCGCCAAGACACCGTCAGACGCCTGTCATCGAGTCAGGCGATAGGACACGCGCAGCCGACAAGAGCTGCGGAAAACAATCTGGATGCCTCCCCATGATCGCCATCAAACGCCTGGCTGCGGTCGCCGTGATCGGTTGCACCGCTGTCGCTGGATCCGGACTCGCCGTGTCCGCTGCATCGGCCGACACCAACCGCACCACGTTCACCATCGCCTTTGACTACAACGCAGCCAAACCTGCTGCGCAGAACTATGGCGCCTTCCTGCGCGAAGCCCGCCGCGCGTGCACGACGCCGGGCGTCCGTCAGCTTGACGCACACCAGCGCGACGCTGACTGCGTTTCCGATGCGATGGACGCTTTCGTCCGCAAGCTTGGTCGCACCGATATCGCCACGATCCACTTTGACCGTACTGGCCGCCAGATCGACTCCTCCCGCACGCTCGCTGCGCGCTGAGGACCGTCATGGCTGCCTGCCGGGCGGGGGCCTTGCCTCCGCCCGCGCCGTTTCTCCCTGTCAGGGAATGAGGCAAACTGCTGGCCCGAAGGCCGGCGCGACGCGTAACGAACAGGGCAGCAGGACGGTCGCCAGCGCGCTGACGGCATGGGTCGCGCCAACGCACCACACCGCCGCGCCAGCCAGCCATAGGGTGGTGAGATGAAGCTTGTTGATCAGCCCGCTCATCCTGGGAACGCCGTTGGGACGCAGGCGCTGCTGAACCAGCCTGACGCACCACAGATGGGCGCCAATTGTTCCGCCGAACGCCAGCAGCATCACGCCAAGCATGGCCGAGACTTGGCTGCCCGCGTCCTGACCACGTACAAGGAACTGGACGAGGATCTGCAAGAGGGGAAGCGCAAGCAGCGCGGCCGGTCCCTGCAGCATGGATGACCAATAAGTGCGCTCGATTCCGGTTCGCATCGCACGTGCGGACCGGGTGACGAATGCATCCGACACCACGCCGTGGAATTCACGCGCAAGACCGCTCATGTCCTTCCTGGCGGCCTGCTGGGCGATGGCGACGTTCACTTCGGACGCCAGCACATCGGCCAGCGCAAATGCCATCTCCGGCGTGGTTGACGGCGGGAAGGCGCGGGTCGCCGGCAGGGCCGCCTCCAGCCGGTCGAGATCGCCCGCCAGAAGCAGGCCGGCGACGTTGGCGAAATCTCGGATATCCTGTGCGGGTCCATAGCCGCGTATGCGCGCCACCTGGTCGCCGATTGCGATCTCGACGGTTGTGACGGGGGTGATCGTGATCGTATTGCGGCGCATCGTGTCGGCGTTGGTTTCGGCCGTCGCGCGGTGCGTTTCCGAATAGGCCAGCAGGGACTCTATCGTCGTTAGCTTTCCAAGCACGTCCAGCACGTCGGCGTCTGACGTGCGCGGCGAAATCTCAAGTGTTTCGGTGATTGCGCATGACAGCTGGGCAACATGGAAATGCTTTCCCTTGCCCTCACATGCGCGGCACGTCTCGACCCCGCGACCAGCGCACTGGCTGCAGTTCACCTTTCCATTGCCGCCACAGGAAGCGCACGTGTTGCGACCACTACCGCCACAGCCATTGCAGGTCACGCGCCCGCCAGAGCATGAGCAGGTCTGGCGGTCCTGTACCGTCCGGTACTGCGTCGAGTTGGAGGCGGAGTCGTGATAAGATTTCTGCCGGTCATACACGCGATACCCTGCGCCCCCGCAGGTCGAGCAGGTCTGCCGACCACCGCCGCCGCAGCGGTTGCACACGAGGCTGCCACTGCCTCCACATCCCGAACAGGTCAACGCGCGCGCGCCGTTGCAGCCGCCGCAGGTCACTTCGCCGTTGCCGGCACAAGTGGCGCAGGATTTGACAAAGCCAAGCGGCGGCATTGGGGTGAAGACGTCGTTCACCGCCGGGCGCTGCGCCGGGTTTTCACCGTGCTGCTGCGCCCAGGCCGCGACCCGACCAGGAGCTGATGCCTGGCTTGTCGCTAGCTGGGCCTGACTCTCGTGCGCCAATGCGTGGGCGTCGTCCACCTGAACGACGCCAGACGGCAGCCCTCCACTTCCACTCTTGGCGCTGCTTCCGAAAACAACGCGGAGGTCTGCCGCGCGGTGATTTCGACGTGCGCGTGCTCGCTGTTCTGTAGTGTCAGGTGTCCGCGATCGAACCGTGTCAGGGGCTCCACGAACGCGCCGATGCGCGAGAGCAGGCGGATTCCAGGGTCTGTCGACCCGCTGCTTCCCGCTGCTTCATCGCGGTCGGAGTTCAAAATTAACCTCAAAACCCGTTGAGCACCCGCAGGTCGGGGGTAGCATTGGGGAAGTGTGCGTCAAGCGCGTTCGCTTGATACTATCTCCCTGAATATATTGCGGGCTTGCCGCGTGTTATGGCGATCTAGATCATCACGTGGACGAATGCGCCGAACGGCGCTTGGGAGTGACGGTGGGACTAGCACAACTGCCACAGACGAAACGGGCCGGCGGCATACGTGGCGCTATCGCGCTCCTGCTGCTGATCCCTGTCCTCGTGCCGCTATTTGCGGTGCTGCTGATCTGGCTGTCTGAACGTGACGTCGCCAGCGCGTCCAGGGAGCGCGTCACGTCAGCTGTTCGGGTTGTCAGCGCCAATGCGCGGCTGCTGGTGGAGTCAACACTGGAACGCCTCCGCGTTTACGATGCAGGACTGGGCGATGATCCGGCCAGGTTCGTTCCGCAGCAGGGCGCAGTCCAGAACACCCTGACGGCTCTTTATGATGCAGAGGCGCGCAGCATTCAGCGGAATGGAGCACGCGGTCCTGCCATCGTCACGACTGCAGAATTCGCCGCCCTCAAGGAAGGCAAGCCCTGGGCAATCACCGGAATGCTGGGCGATGCCGGATCACTGCGCTTCTTCGGGATTGCGCGCCGCGTCGAGCGCGATGGGAAGTTTGTTGGCGTGATCGCCGCTTACATCGCAGCTGATACGCTCTCGGATGTGTGGGGGCAGCTCGCGCTGGGTTCGGGATCGACCGTCTCGATGGTCCGGTCCGATGGATGGCTAATCACGCGCTTTCCCGTACCGGACGCAGCAATTGATCTGTCGGGGCAGCCGCTCTTCACCGAAAACGTGACCAAGAATCCGGAGGGCGTTTTTTCGTCTTCAGCATCGCCGGTCGACAAAATGGCGCGGCTCGTTGCCTACACCACGCTGGCTGACCTGGGGATCGTGGTGACGGCGGGCATGTCGATGACAGAAACCGCGGATGCATTCTGGTCGCGCGTCGGATACACGGCTCTCGTTGCCGCACCCATCTTCTGTGCGCTCGTCTTCCTGTGCGGCTGGGCGATCCTTCTTCTGTTGCGGCATGAGCGCAATCGCGCGGAGCTGGAGACGGCTCTGGGTCAGAACCGGATGTTGTTCCAGGAAATCCACCACCGCGTGAAGAACAACCTGCAACAGGTGATGTCGCTGATCCGCCTGCAGCAGGCGCCAGCGGCGATGAAGGAAGATCTGACACGACGCATCGCAGCGATGAGCGCGGTGCACCAGCACATCTATGAGAGCGACCAGTTCGGTGTGCTTGATGCCGAAGCCTATCTCGCCCGCGTGCTCAAGGGCCTGCGGGACTCCGCGCCGCCCGGCGTGGTGATCGAATGGCGCCTTGCCGCGCTGCAGCTGTCTCCGGACCAGGCGTTGCCGCTCGGTCTTATCCTCAACGAGATCGTCTCCAACGCTTTCAAGCATGGCTTCCCGAACGGCCGCCCCGGCAAGGTCGAGATCGCACTGGAGCGGCCGCTGGAAGGCAACGAAGCTGTCCTGATCGTCACGGACAACGGCGTGGGCATGACGGACTCGCCCTCAGGCGGCGTTGGGATGGGAACGCGCCTGATCTCGGGCCTTGCCCAGCAACTTGGCGGGCAGCCTGTCGTGACCCGCGACAATGGCGTGCGGATCGAGTTGCGCTTCCCGGTCAACAGCACGCAGACGAGCGCCTGATCCTTCTAGCGCGCAGCCGGAGGCAACGCCGGTAGTCCGTACTGCTGGCGAAGATCAGCCAGCAGGCGCGTGGGCTCGTTCGAGATCGTGGGCATCAGGTTCCAGGGATGGTGCGCGATGTAGGGGCCGATCCGCTCCAGGTGCGGCCTGGCGCGATCGCCGATGCGAAACACGTGCACCAGGAATGCAAAGCTGTTGTGCGCCAACGATGCTTCGGCGCCTGAAATCGATCCGCGTGCCAGAGCTGCCCAGAACATGTCGTCGAGCTTCGCGACGTGCCGATGGAATCCTTCGTCCTGCATCAGGTCGATCATCGCGTTTCGCTCGGGCGAGTTCGGCGGCGCCAACACCATCGCATGATGCCACTCCTCCGCATGAGCGCGGGCAGGGATGGCGAGCCAGGCGGCGTTGGGCCCTTCACTGGCCCACTCGTTGGCCACCCGCCACATCCCGTCAGTCGAGCCGCCCCATTTGGGCGTGTTGGCGAGGAGGTGATTCACGGCGGCGAAGATGTTGTCTTCGCCCGACGCCTGGATGCGGCCTACAAGGTTGTTGATCTGCGCCTGGTCGCCCGTCGTGACCAGCTCCAGGCGAAGCAGAAGCGCAAGCGTTGTGCTGTCGCCCGGATTGCGCGTAGCTGCCTCCTTCAGCAGCCGCGCGGCAGTCTTGAGATTCTCCGTCATGCGGGCTGCATTGGCTTTGAGGACAGAGGTCGCGGGCCCGGACCCCCGCGTCGACATGCCGTGAAACACCAGCATGCCGCCGACGATTGTCAGGATGACGCTGTCTGCATCCGCAGGCGCTTCAGGCGGCGGCATGCGATGTAGTTCGGAAAGGCTTTCGATCAGATGGTAGCGGTCGCTCGGCGAGATGCGCCCGTAAAGCCGGGTCAGGCCGAACCAATCCTTCTGCAGCAGCAGTGTAAGCGCTTCATGGGCCTCCGGCTGGCCCTCGGCCGGATCGAAGCGCGGGTCGGGCTTGTCTTCCAACACGCCATGACGCCTGCGCCACATCCGCCAGACAGCAAGCAGCATCAGGCACGCGAAGATGACATAGACAATCTGCATGCAGAGCCTTCCCGATGCGGTGTATCCTAGCCGCGCGTCAATCCGGAATGCAAACGGCCGCTCCGGTGAGGGAGCGGCCGCTGTATTTTGCAGGCAAGAGAAGGGCGGAGGTTATTCCGCGTCTTCCTTCGGTCCATCGGTGCGTTCGCGGCGCGGGCCGCGGTCGCCGCCACGGCCACCGCCGCGACCGCCACGATCACCATCGCGACGCGGACGATCACCGCGCGGCGGACGATCGCCCGTCGGGCCATCGTCGGTCACGCCTTCGATCGCTTCGCCGGTTTCCTGGTTCACGGCTTTCATCGAAAGGCGAACCTTGCCGCGATCGTCGAAGCCGAGGAGTTTCACCTTCACGATGTCGCCTTCCTTGACGACAGCAGAGGGGGACTCAACCCGCTCGGCGGCGAGTTGGGAGACGTGCACGAGGCCGTCCTTTGCGCCGAAGAAGTTCACGAACGCGCCAAACTCCATGACCTTGACGACCTTGCCTTCGTAGATCGCGCCGATTTCCGGCTCGGCGGTGAGGCCGATGATCCACTTCTGCGCAGCTTCGAGGCTTTCCTTCTCGACGGCGGCGATCTTCACCGTGCCGTCATCCTCGACGTTGATCTTCGCGCCGGTCTTTTCGACGATCTCGCGGATAACCTTGCCGCCCGTGCCGATGACGTCACGGATCTTGTCGACCGGGATCTTCATCGAGATCATCTTCGGAGCGTTCTCGGAGACTTCGTGGCGTGCGCCAGTCATCGCCTTGTTCATCTCGTTGAGGATGTGCAGGCGGCCGCCATTCGCTTGCGCGAGGGCCGTCTTCATGATGTCGAACGTGACCGAGTCGATCTTCAGGTCCATCTGCAGCGAGGTGACGCCCACTTCGGTGCCGGCAACCTTGAAGTCCATGTCGCCGAGGTGATCTTCATCACCAAGGATGTCGGACAGGATGGCGATGCCATCGGCTTCCTTGATGAGGCCCATGGCGATGCCCGACACCGGACGGGTGATCGGAACGCCTGCGTCCATCATGGCGAGCGAGGAGCCGCACACGGTGGCCATCGAGGAGGAGCCGTTCGACTCCGTGATCTCGGACACGATGCGCAGCGTGTAGGGGAAGTCTTCCGGCTTCGGCAGGACGGCTTTCACCGCGCGCCAGGCCAGCTTGCCGTGGCCGATTTCGCGACGGCCCGGGGAGCCGCCACGGCCGGTTTCGCCGACCGAGTAGGGAGGGAAGTTGTAGTGAAGGAGGAATTTCTCCTTCTTCGTGCCTTCGAGGCCGTCGATGTACTGCTCGTCTTCAGCGGTGCCGAGCGTGGCGACGCAGAGAGCCTGCGTCTCGCCGCGGGTGAACAGCGCCGAGCCATGTGTGCGCGGCAGGACGGAGACGAAGGATTCAATCGCGCGGATGTCGTCGGTCTTGCGGCCGTCGATGCGAACGCCGGTGCGGATGATGTCGCCACGCACGACCTTGGCTTCGGCTTCCTTGAACTGCTCCTTGAACACCAGCGGGTCAGCGCCCGTGGGGTTCGCTTCCGACTTCACGAGTACGGCTTTGGCCTTCTCGCGGGCAACGCCAACGGCGGCGTAGCGGTCGGCTTTTTCCTTGATCTTGTAAGCGGCGGAGAGATCCGCGCCGGCAATCTCCTGGATCGATTTCAGAAGCGCGGAGTGATCGGGGCTTTCGAATTCGAACGGGTCCTTGGCGGCTTTCTCGGCGAGCTTGATGATCGCCTCGATCACGGCCTGGAAGCTCTCATGACCGGCTTTCACGGCGCCGAGCATGACTTCTTCCGACAGCTCCTTGGCTTCGGATTCAACCATCATCACGCCTTCGGTGGTGCCGGCGACGACGAGATCGAGCTGGAAGTTCTCCATCTGCTCGGCTGTCGGGTTGATGATGTATTCGCCATCCTTGTAACCGACGCGTGCGGCGGCGATCGGGCCGGCAAAAGGCGCGCCCGAGATAACGAGAGCGGCGGATGCGGCGACCATGCCGACGATATCGGCGTCGTTTTCCTGATCGTACGACAGCACGGTCACGGTGACCTGCACTTCGTTCTTGAAACCGTCAGCGAACAGCGGACGGATCGGACGGTCGATGAGGCGGGAGGTCAGCGTGTCCTTCTCGGTGGGACGGCCTTCGCGCTTGAAGAAGCCGCCGGGAATGCGGCCGGCAGCGTAGTAGCGTTCCTGATAGTTCACGGTCAGCGGGAAGAAGTCCTGGCCTTCCTTTGCCTTCCTTGCGTACACGACCGCCGCGAGAACACTCGTCTCGCCATAGGTCGCCAGCACAGCGCCGTCAGCCTGGCGCGCGATGCGGCCAGTTTCCAGCGTGAGCGGACGGCCCGCCCAGTCGATCGTCACGCGTTTAATGTCAAACATCTCGTATTTTCTCTTTCTGCATACGAAAACCCGCCGGACCCCGGTGGGCCGGCGGGTGTGGGAGGAACCCGGCCTAGCGCCTGAGTTCCAGCTCTTTGAGGATCGTCTGATAGCGACCCTCGTCTCTCGACTTCAGATAGTCGAGCAGTCGGCGGCGCTGCGAGACCATCTTGAGAAGGCCGCGGCGCGAGTGATTGTCTTTCTTGTGCTCTTTGAAGTGGCCGGTCAGATAGTTGATCCGGTGCGTGAGGATCGCGACCTGCACTTCGGGGCTGCCCGTATCACCTTCGGTGCGGGCAAATTGCTTGATCAGGGAGGCTTTTGCCTCCGGCGTGATCGACATCGGGTTTCTCCTTGGCTCTGGGGCCGGCTTATTGGTTGAACACACGAACCGGCATGAACCTGCCGGCCCGGACTTCACCCAGAGCGACGCCGAGTTGTTCTTCGCCCACCTTTTCAGTGGCCAGACAAATGCGGGAGGCATCCTCCCCGTTCACTTGACGAGGACGGCGCATCTCCCGAAACGCCTCGACCTGATGGGGCAGAAGTACGATCTCTCGGCCCTGCCTGAGCCTGGACGCCTCTTCCCCGGTGATGGCCAGCGCCGGGATGTCGTCCAGCGCGGTCTCGAGGGGAACAAGCTTGTCGTCCAGCGCGGGCTTATCGCTCATTTGCTGGAGAATTGAAAGCTGAATTGCCGCGTCCTCGGCAAAGGCGCCCACACGGGTGCGGCGCAAGGCGGCGACATGACCCTCAGCGCCAAGGGCCGCCGCGATGTCGCGGACCAAAGCTCTGATATAGAAGCCTTTTCCGCACGTTACTTTGAAGACGGCGAGGTCTGGCGAGGGGCAGTCCACCAGCTCTGCCGCGTACAGGTTGACCTTACGGGATGCCAAGTCGACCGTTTCGCCTTCGCGGGCGAGATCGTAGGCCCGCTCGCCGTTTACCTTGATCGCCGAGAACTGCGGCGGGACCTGGTCGATCTCGCCAATGAAGCCGGCAAGCGCTTTTTCGATGACCGCGCGATCCGGGCGAGCGTCGGACGAGGCGGTCACTTCGCCCTCGCGATCCTGCGTGGAGGTGGAAGAGCCCCAGCGGATCGTGAAGACGTAATCCTTGTCCGCCTCCATGACGTAGCCGACCGTCTTGGTCGCCTCGCCAAACGCCAGCGGCAGGATTCCTGAAGCCAGCGGATCAAGAGTCCCGCCATGGCCGGTCTTCTGCGCGTTGAAGATGCGCCGGCACATGCCGACGGCCTGTGTCGAGGTCACGCCTTCGGGCTTGTCGAGGATAAGCCAGCCGTGAACCGGCTCGCCCTTTTTCTTGCGGGCCATCGCTTTGTCTCCAGGCGCCGCGGCGGGATCGAACCGCCAGCGGGTCGAGTGCAGGAGGCGCGGAGTAGGGGGGAAGGGATGAGGGGTCAAGTGAGGCTGCCGACACAGGCCCATCGCTTGCCAGCCAGCCGCGTCGCAGACACATAGAACCGGGCCGCACATTGCAGCGGCTGGTGAGGGCGTCATGTTCGAGTGGGAGGAATCGCGCCGCGAGCAGAATATCGCTCAGCACGGCATCGATTTCGTCCGCGCGGCGCAGGTCTTCGACAATCCGGTGCTTGAGCGTGAAGACGCTCGCCAGTTCCATGGCGAGCGTCGTCTCTATTCGCTCGGCCATTCCGGCGGGATTTTCATAGTGGTGGCCTGGACGCCGCGCGGCTCGCGCCGTCGCATCGTCCAGGCGTGGAAGGCGGATCGCGATGACGAAGCAATCTACCGTGCAACTGTCCCCTACGCAGGTCCGCAAGATGGCGGACTTCACCGTGGAGTCGGCCAATCCGAGGGAAAGCTTCGGCCACGGCTTCTGGCGGGAGGCCGTGCCGCTCTATCCCTCCCGAAACCGAAAGCAGGTGAGGCTTCGTCTGGATCCTGAAATCGCCGACTGGTTCGCTAGCCGCAGGGAAGACCCTCACGCGGGGATCAACGCCGTGCTGCGCGCCTATATCGAGCGCAGGCGAGCCGACGGGCAGAAGCGCGCTTGACTGGCTCCGGCCGTTCTCTTGGCTTCTGTATCCGGTCGCTGATAGCGTGCCTGGGTCGATTAGAGACCGGATCGGGAGCGCCTCATGAAACGCACGCTGCTTGCCTGCGCCACACTGGCAGCCGCCGCGATGACGGTGCTGAGCCTGCCCGCGATATCGCAGACCGGCCCCGCATTGCCGCTTGTCTCTACCAGCGACACCGCGCCCACGGATTATTCGAAGTGGGGCCAGCCGGCGCTTGAGGCTGAGCTGGCCAAGCGCGCGGTTGTCGAACGCAAGGTGTTGATGCCGATGCGCGACGGCGTCGGCCTGTCGACGGACATCTACAGGCCCAAGGGCGTCGATGGCCCTGTCCCGACCATCTTCATCCGTACCCCCTACAACATGAACACGCTCACCGGCGGCTCGCTGCGCCAGGCCGTAGAGGCGATCGATCGCGGTTATGCCGTGATCTATCAGAACGAGCGCGGCCGTTACTTCTCCGAAGGTGTGTTCGAAATCCTCGGCCATCCGCGCTCGGATGGCCATGACGCGCTCACCTGGATCGCGGACCAGCCATGGTCCAACAAAAAGGTCGGCACGCTTGGTTGTTCGTCCACGGCCGAATGGCAGCTGCAGCTTGCCGCGACCAACCATCCGGCCCACGCCGCCATGGTGCCGAGGGCGTCTGGCGCCGGCATCGGCCGCGTCGGAGATTTCCACGAGCAGGGCAATTGGTATCGCGGCGGCGTGCCGCGCATCCTGTTCGGCGTCTGGCTCTACGACACCGACAATCCGATGCGCGCGCAGATTCCCGAAGACCTCGATCCGGCGATGCGCCAGTATCTTTCCGCCTACAGCGACCTCAACCCGAAGAAGCCCGCCGTCACCTGGTCGCGCCAGGTTGCGAAGCTGCCCTATGCGGGTCTGCTGAGCTCACTGGGCGAGCCCCCAGGCACATTCGAGAAGCTGATCGCGCGCACGCTTCCCGACGATCCGGAATGGTTCAAGGGCGGGCTCTACCACGACAATGAAAGCTGGGGCGTGCCCGCGCTGTGGTACAATTCCTGGTACGATGTCTCCATCGGACCCAACATGGCGCTCTACACTCACGCCGCGAAGACCGGCGTCGATGCCGAAACGCGCGACAACCAGTACGCCATCGTCGGACCAAGCGTACATTGCGCCTATGCCGGCCTCGGGCCGAACTACAAGTCGGGTGATCGCGAACTGGGCGATGCAACGCTCGATGTGAATGCCGAGGTATGGGACTTCTTCGATCGCTTCCTCAAGAGTGACAAGGATGCGTTCCAGGCCAGGCCCAAGATCCGCTATTACCAGATGGGCGAGAATGCATGGCGTACCGCCGATCAGTGGCCGCCAAAGCAGGCCAGCGAGGTGAAGCTCTACCTGCGCTCCGGCGGCAAGGCCAACTCGGTGTTCGGCGACGGCAAGCTGTCCTTCACTGCGCCGGGCGGAGCCGAGCTTGCGGACACGTATGTCTACGATCCTAAGACGCCGGTGCAGACCATCGGCGGCGGCGACTGCTGCAATGGCGGCGTGGTCGTGCCGGGCGCATTCGACCAGCGCCCCGTTGAATTTCGTCACGATGTACTGGTCTACACATCCGATCCGCTGAAGGAGGCGATCACGGTCGCCGGCTTCGTCGATGCGATCCTGCATGTCTCCTCGGACGCGAAGGATACAGACTTTGCCGTGAAGCTCGTCGACGTCGCGCCCGACGGCACGGCCTATATCATCGACGACACGATCCTGCGCGCCCGCTTCCGGGACGGCTATGACCGCGAGGTGTTCATGGAGAAAGGCAAGACGTACAAACTCGACTTCACGCCGATGACCACGGCCAATACCTTCCTGCCGGGCCATCGCATCCGGGTGGAAGTGGCCTCGTCCAGCTTCCCGAAATACGTGCGCAACCTCAACACGGGCGGCCGCAACGAGTTCGAGGCCGAGGGCGTCGTCGCCACCAACCAGGTAAAGCACACCAAATCCCAGCCGAGCTACATCGTGCTGCCGGTCGTGCGCTGAAGCGTGAGTTTAGCGATCGGGTAGCCGTTCGCGGCAAATCCCTGCTAGCGTGACGCGGGACCGGCTGGAGCGGACTATGATCAAATGGCTAAGCGTCATAACGCTGCTGGCGTTGGCCGCGGGCATCGGGGTTGGCGCGTGGGTCGCCTCGACAGGTGATGCCGGTCTTGCCGAGCTGGCGACTCAGGTCGGCCATATCGGCGATCTCTGGCTCAACCTGCTGCGGATGACGGTGATCCCGCTGGTGGTTTCGCTGTTGATCACGGGTGTCGCCTCGGTCGCAAGCGCTGCATCCACGGGCAAGCTCGCGGCGCGCTCCATCCTGGTTTTCGGCATCCTTCTGGCGTCCGCGACCGCCTTTGCCTGTATCGTGTTTCCGCTTGTGCTGACGCTCTGGCCTGTCGATCCCACGGCTGCATCCGCTTTCATCGCCCGCGCCGCGGGGAACGCGGTGAGTGCAGCGTCACCTCCAACTCTTGGGGAATGGCTGGCGGCGCTAGCGCCCAGCAATCTGATCGCCTCGGCCGCAAACGGAGACATCCTCCCGCTGGTCGTCTTCGCGATGATGTTCGGGTTTGCCGCCACGCGTCTCCCAGCGGAACAGCGGACGCCCATGGTCGGATTTTTCCGGGCAGTCGCCGATACGATGATTGTCATTGTGCGTTGGGTGCTGGTGGCGGCGCCGATCGGCGTCTTCGCGCTTGCGCTGGGCGTCGGCCTGATGGCGGGTCTCGCTATTGCAGGTCTGATCGCCCAATACGTGGTCATCGTCTCTCTCGTCACGGCGCTTATCGTGCCGATGGCCTTCATCTTCGCGATTGTCTGGGGTCGCGTCTCGCCCGGCCGGTTCCTCACCGCGACAGGGCCCGTGCTGGCTGTTGCGATTTCCAGCCGCTCCTCGCTCGCGTCCCTGCCGCTGATGGTTGAACGCTCGCGCGACGCGCTCGGCGTGCCGCAACGCGTCGCCGGCATCGTGTTGCCGCTTGCCGTCGCCATCTTCCGGATGACCAGCCCGGTCGCCAATCTCGGCGTCGTGTTCTTCTGCGCGTCCGTCTTTGGCGTTGAGCTTGGCTTCACAGAGATCATCATCGGCGGTTTCGTTGCGATCGCGATCGGCATCGGATCGGTTGGGCTGCCAGGCGAGATATCCTTCGTCGCCAGCGTCGCGCCGATCTCGATGGCGATGGGGGTGCCGATTGAACTGCTCGGGCTTCTGGTCGCCGTGGAAGCTGTCCCTGATATCTTCCGCACAGTCGGCAATGTGTCGGGTGACATGGCCGCGACCGTGATCGCAGCGAAGGGCGAGCCGGCTACTCTGCCGGGAGAGCTTGCCGTCTCACTACCCGGGTAGCCGTGAGCACTTCGTCGATCGCGTTTGCGACAGCATCCGGCCGGTGGAAGAAGAACGCGTGATTGGATTCCGGAACGATCTCAAGTCGGCCGCGGCTGGACCAAGTTGCGAGGTCGGCCTGCAGCCTGCGCCACACGATCTCGCTCTCGGGCGTATCGGCGCCAGCAACCAGACCATCTGCCGATAGCAGATAGGCATCGTGCGCATCTGCACGCTTGCGCGCCTGCGTCTGCGCCGGAAGCTCACGCGCCAGCACGACGACAGGCCAGTTCTGCAGATCGCGATACTGTCCCGCTACTTCCATCGTGTGCGAGCGCGCGCGAGCCTCGCGCGCATTGGCCTCGGCTGATCGTGGATAGAATGCGTTTACCGCATCGGAGATCGATGGATCGGCCGGGTAGGGCGACAGCCGCATCAGCCCCGTCCAGCGCAAGGCAAGGCTCAGTTCCTGACCCGGCGAGACGTAGTCGCCAACCGGCAGGCCGGCTTCCTCGAAGCGCTTTTCCTGGTCGGGGTGAGATGAGTCCGCGAACACCACGCCCGCGATCTCGTCGCGGTACAGGCCGGCGAAGATCATGCTGTAAAGCCCGCCGCGTGAGTGCGAGACGAGGATGTAGGGGGCCGTCTCTCGTGCAGCTGCGAGCGCCGCGTGCAGGTCGCGCGCGACCTCCTCAGGCTCGAATGCGCCGCGCGCAGGGTCGCTCCACATGATGCCGGCGCGGCTGTACGCGCAGGCGCGGGCCTTGGTCGCCACCCGTTCCATCACGGGCGTCCACGCCAGCGAACCCAGCATATCGCCGCCCGACTGGAACACCACGGTCGGCCCACCTTCGCCCCGGCAGTCGATCTGGATGAGGCGACCTTCGCCCACATCCACAAGCCTGCCTTCAGCTGGATGTGCGCGGCGCGCTTCCGCCTCGAACAGGGACTCGCACGCCGACAGCAGCGGCAGGCAAGCCAGCATAGCCGCTGCCAGACACACGCGTCCTCGTTGTGATCTGCTCTTCTGCATCAGGCAAAATCTTAGGCGCCCTCCGTGGGGATCGCCACATCACAATGCGTAGTGGGATGCAGAGCCTGAAAACAAAAACGCCGCCCCGTGGCTGGGGCGGCGTTCCGTTCCTGCCTGTCGGCCGGATTACTTCAGGGTGATCTCGATATCGCCGACATTGGCGTCCGTGATCTTGAACTTGTCGCCCGACTTGAGCCCGGTGGGGTAATCGAAGCAGACATTGTCCTGCTGGGCGGCAGCCGACGTGACGCAGAGCTTCGCGCCATCGACCTTGTAAGTGCCTTCATACAGGCCATCGAGGCCCGAGAAGGTGCCATCCGGCTTGTAGATCACGTCGCCGGCGAGGCCCATGCTGACCACGTTCATGGTGGTGCCCTTTTCGAGCACGATCACCAGCGTGTCCGACGGCGCGGTCTGCGCGATGGCCGGAGCTGCAATCAGGACAGCGGCGGCGGCGATGAGTTTCAGGCGTTTCATTGTGTCTCTCCCAGACCCTGTTTTTGCGAACTTGATAGTGTCAGGTTTCTACCGAACAGGCGCCCGGACATGCAAGAGCCGACTGCAGCAGGGCTGCAGCCGGCTCAGGCAGGCTCTCGCCTTGGTCGCGAGTTAGGACTTGATGGTGATCGACACTTCGCCGACCTGCTCCATCTCGACCGTGAAGCTATCGCCGGGCTTCTTGCCGTCAGGGTAGGCTAGGCAGCTCGAGCCCATGTCCGATGTCGTGCACAGTTTCGAGCCATCGACCGTGTAGGTGCCCGAGAACATGCCGTCGAAGCCCGAGAACTTGCCGTCGGCGGTGTAGATAACCTCGCCTTCGAAATCCATGACCTTCATGACAACGCCCTTGTCGACAATCGCTTGGACGGTGTCGGACGGAGGGGCGGCCGTCTGCGCGAGGGCGGGGGCCGCGATCATCGCGGCGACGAACAGAGCAAGCTTCAGTTTCATGTAGTCCTCCCAGTGTGGAAACTTATGCGTTTCCGATAGCACTGATCTGGCGATGGAAAAAGATGCCGAATGCATCGGAGGTGCAATTCCCCGCGAGCCAAGCTAACGGACCTGTCATGACGTTCCGCGCCACCTGCCTCACGCTTCTGCCCGACGCTTTCCCCGGCGTGCTCGGCGTTTCGATCGTTGGCAACGCGCTACGCGAAGGGCTGTGGGCTCTTGAGACCGTCGATATCCGTACATTCGGCGTGGGCAAGCATCGCAATGTTGACGACACTCCTTCGGGCGGTGGAGCGGGAATGGTCATGCGGGCAGACGTCGCCGCCGCCGCCATCGACAGCGTGGAGCGAGCCGAGAGGCCGCTCATTTACCTCTCGCCCCGGGGCAAGCCGCTGACGCAGGCCCGCGTGCGTGAGCTTGCCGCCGGTCCGGGCGTCATCCTGCTATGCGGCCGGTTCGAGGGACTGGACGAGCGGGTGATCGAGGGCCGCGGCCTGGAAGAGGTCTCGCTGGGAGACTTTGTACTGGCTGGCGGGGAAGTCGCCGCCCAAGCGTTGCTTGAGGCCTGCATCCGGCTGTTGCCCGGGGTGGCCGGCAACGCCGAGTCCCTGACCGAGGAGAGTTTCGAGACCGGCCTTCTGGAACACCCCCACTATACAAGGCCTCAGGTCTGGGAAGAGCTGGAGATTCCGGCGGTGTTAACCTCTGGAGATCACGCCAAGGTCCGCGCCTGGCGGAGAAATCAGGCCGAGGAGTTGACTAAAGCCAGAAGACCCGATTTATACGCCGCTTCCCGGAATGCCCCTCCAGAGCAGGGTACGCGGGCAAAACCGCGCGACTGAAAGACATTAGCCATGGCCGCTCATCTCATCCAGACCCTCGAACGCGAGGAAATTGCCCGCGTTACTGAAGGCAAGAAGATCCCCGACTTCGCCCCCGGCGACACGCTGCGCGTCAACGTGAAGATCAAGGAAGGCGAACGCGAACGCGTTCAGGCCTTCGAAGGTCTCTGCATCGCGCGCGCCGGTTCGGGCCTCAACGAGAATTTCACCGTGCGCAAGCTCTCCTTCGGAGAAGGTGTTGAGCGCGTGTTCCCGGTCAACTCGCCGGTGCTTGAGAGCATCGAAGTGCGCCGTCGCGGCAAGGTTCGCCGCGCCAAGCTCTATTATCTGCGTGGCCGCACCGGCAAGCGCGCCCGAATCGCCGAGAAAACCGGCGGCCCCCGCGCCGACGCGGACGCCTGATCGCTTTCACTGTCTGAAGATTATCACTGCGGCGGCCCGGTTATCGGGCCGCCGCGATTGTTTTACGGCCAGCGTCCCGTGCGAGCGCTGAGTGTGCATCCGTAAACGCCCGATGCAGGCCACCCGCATAAGCAAACGGCCCGCCCCGTAGGGCAGGCCGTCGCTTTCAAGGGTTCTCGTGAAAGGGTCTACGCGTCGCGCAGGCTCCACTCGTAATGGACACTGTGACCACAGACGTCCTGAGCCGCACCATTCACCTTCGCGGGCTGGAACCTCTCACCACGGATCCATTTCGCCGCGGCTTCGTCCAGCTTCGGTGAGCCGCTCGACCGGGCAACCGAGACGGAGGTGACGCGACCGTTTGCGCCCACACACACTTCAAGCTGTGTCGTACCCTGCTCGCCGTTGCGGCGTGCTGCCGCTGGATAGGCGGGTTTGTCGCTCGCGAGCAGTTTCGGCGATGAGCGAGTTTGCGACACAGCGGCCGGGCTCGGCGCAACTGGAATTGGCTCCGGGATCGGGATGGGGTCGGCGACCGCAGCGACGATCGTCGGAAGCTCCGGCAGCACTTCGATGTCCAGCGCCACGAGTTCGGGCGGCGCAGGAGGCGCCTCTATTTCTTCGACCACCTCAACCTTCGGCGGTTCCGGGATTTCAATCGGCGGAGGAGGGGGCGGCGGCGTGATCAGCGCAAGCTCTGTCCGCACCTCTTCAGGCGGCATGAACTTGTCCACGCTCACAACCACAACATAGCCGAGCAGTGCGGTGACGCCCACTGCAGTCACCATACCGGCGATGCGCGAGCTCTTCCCTGACTTTGCGGCGCGCACATACATGGGCCTGCCTCCGTCTGACGCTCAACAGGCAAGATGCCCGCTACACGTCCTCTCAGATATGGGGAATGCCGACGGCGTACCCCAAGTTGTTGCAAGGTAGGAACGCGGGAAATTGACAGCTGGTTCCATCCGCGCGTGACTCGCCACGTGCTCAATTGCGGCAGAGAAATGGCGGATTGCGGCGCTGTCATGAAGCGGTGGATTGTGCGTGGACGGATGATCCGCGCATGACTCAAGAGTCATGCGACGCAGACGCGAACGTCAGTTCATCGGCGTTGTGGTCGTGCCGCCATTAAGTGCGCGTTGCATCAGCAGCGTGTCGCACCAGCGCCCGAACTTGAATCCAGAACCCGCGATGCGGCCACACTCCACAAAGCCCATCGCTGCATGAAGCCGCGCCGAGGGAAGATTTACGGCTGCATCGCCTATCACCGCGATCATCCGACGGAGGCCCAGCGCCTCGCACCGCGCAAGCAACTCCCCCAACAACAATGTGCCAACGCCTTTGCCCTGCGCATCGAGCGCAATGTAGATCGAATCTTCCGCCATGAAGCGATAGGCAGGGCGTATACGGAAGTGGCTGGCATAGGCATAGCCCAGAACGCGCCCGTCCTGCAGCGCAACGAGGTAGGGGAAGCCTGCGTCTGCGATAGCATCAAAGCGCTTCGTCATCTCTTCGCGCGTCGGCGCATCGTACTCGTAGCTGGCTGTACCCGTCAGAACTGCATGCGCATAAATCTCGGTGATGGCCGGCAAGTCCGTGGCTGTTGCCGCACGGATGCGAACGCTGTCAATCACGCGACACGGCTTCCCGCTGCATCTATCAACGGCGATCCGTCTTCCTTCGCGAACGGCCCTTTCGGCCAGCGATCCAGAAGGTCGAGGACGGCTTCGCTTGGCCGACACAGTTTGACGCCTTTGGGCGTTGCAACGAACGGCCGATTCACCAGAATGGGATGCGCCTGCATGGCGGCAATGAGGTGATCATCGCTGACGCCATCGGAGAGCAGGCCAAGGTCGGCGGCTGGCGATCTGGTTTCACGCAAGGCCTGCCGTGCTGTCACCCCGGCGGCGGCAAACAGCGCCAGAAGTTGCGGGCGGGTCCATCCCTCCTTGAGATAATCGATCACGACTGGCGAGTATCCGGCAGCCTCGATTACCGCGAGCACATTGCGCGACGTGCCGCAGTCCGGGTTGTGGTGGATCACGACAGGGAAATCACTCATGTCGCTTTCTTTCCAAAAAGCAGGCCCGCCGCAAGCCAGGCAATCATAGCGCCAGAGATTTGCGCGGCGATAAAGCCCGGCGCATCTATGTGCCGGACGCCTGCAAACGTGTCGGTCATGGCGCGCGCGATCGTAATGGCAGGATTGGCGAACGACGTGGACGATGTCCACCAATAGCCCGCCGTTATCACCAGGGCGACGATGGCGGGTATGTCGTTGGGCCGGTGCCGGATAGCGCCTAGTATCGCAAGGACCAATGCAAATGTGGCGGCGGCCTCGCCGATAAGTTTGCCGACCCCGCCGCGATCAGTGGCTCCCTCCTGGATCAGCGGCAGGCCGAACATCGCGTGGGCCAGAACCGCGCCGAGCACGCAGCCAATAATCTGCAGCGGGACATGCAGCGGGACATAGAGCGCAGCATCAGCGGGCCGCGTGTCACCACGCAGAACCATAACCAGCGTCACGGCAGGATTGAAATGCGCGCCAGAGACAGGGCCAAGCGTGAAGACGAGCACATAGAGGATGGCTGCAGTCGCCAACGTGTTGTCGAGCAAGGCAACGCCATCATTCCCGCCCGAAAGCTGTGCCGCGAGTATGCCTGAGCCAATGACGGTGGCTGCCAGCAGGCACGAGCCGAGCAGTTCGGCAAACGTGCGGCGGTAAAGATCCACTGTCATTTCGCCGCGAGCCCGATAATCAGCAGGCCTGCCTAGCCGCGAGATGTGACACTTTCTGTTCTCATCACGCAGTTGTCGCGAACGTCAGGTCGCGCGCTCGACCATCAGCTTCTTGATCTCCGCGATGGCCTTCGCCGGGTTGAGACCCTTCGGGCAGACCTGCGTGCAGTTCATGATGGTGTGGCAGCGATAAAGCTTGAACGGATCCTCGAGGTCGTCGAGGCGCTCGCCCGTCGCCTCATCGCGACTGTCGACGATCCAGCGATAGGCCTGCAGCAGCGCGGCGGGTCCGAGGAACTTGTCGCCATTCCACCAGTAGCTGGGGCAAGCGGTCGAGCACGAGGCGCACATGATGCACTCGTATAGACCATCCAGCTTGGAGCGGTCAGCTTCGGTCTGCTTCCACTCTTTCTGCGGCTCCGGCGTTTCGGTTTTCAGGTATGGCTGCACATAGGCGTGTTGCGCATAGAATGTGGTGAGGTCGGGAACGAGATCTTTCACAACGGCCTGGTGGGGCAGGGGCGAGATCGTGATGTCGCCCGAGAACTCATCCCAGCCCTTGGTGCAGGCGATCGTATTGCCGCCGCCGATATTCATGGCGCACGATCCGCAAACGCCTTCGCGGCACGAACGGCGGAAGGTCAGCGTCGGATCGATTTCGTTCTTGATGTAGATGAGCACGTCGAGGACCATCGGCCCGACCTTGCTCATGTCGATGGTGTAGTAGTCCCAGCGCGGATTGCCGCCGGTTTCGGGGTCATAGCGATAGATCTTGAAGGTGCGCAGCTTTGCCGGATTGGCCGGCTTGGGCCAGCGCTTGCCCATCTTGATCTTGGAATTGCGCGGAAGTGCGAGTTCGACCATCGCGTCTGCTTTCCCGGTAGCCCTTCGAGTCGGGCGCAATCTAACCCCGCAAGCGCCAAGCACAAGCGCCGGAACGTCGCGTTTTTGTAGGGATTTTCCGGGAGATGGGGTCTTGCGCCCTACCGGCGGCGGAACACGTCGGCGATCCGAGATAGCCATGTGCGGCGCAGGCCATAAGCCTTCTTCGCGGCCGTGGGCCGATCAAGGTGAATCATCTCGGTAACACCAGCCTTTTCGAGCGCCTTCGCCAGGCGGTCGATGCCGTGGGCAGCGGCCGCATCGAGCTCTTCCCGATAGATCGGCACAGGGGTCCAGAACTCTACGCCATCGCCGTCTTCAAGCCGCATGCGCGCGAAGCCCTCCGCCGGCAGGCGGGGACGCATGAACGCAAACGCCACCTGCTTCGAGTTCTCAAGGACGGGTGTGGGATCCTCGGAAAATTGCACGGTCTCCCCCGCGCCGACGCGCACCGACTGGATGTGCACCAGCTTGGCAAACTGGCGCACCGTGTTGGCCGCCATGTTGAGGCTGGCAAGGTCCGTTGCCGCATCGCCCTTCTGCTGGACGGCCAGCGCGAACTCCATCCGCGTCTTGCCGCCGGGTGAGAGCGGATCGCCGCCCTTCTTCATGGCGGAGCCAAAGCTGCAGACGTAAGCGAAGCGCCGCTCGCCCTCGGGTGGCACGACCATCACGTCGACCGGCGGGCCCGGTTCCTTGGACTTGCCGGCCCAGCCATCCTGATCGGAAAAGGCGGTGTGCGGTTCGCCCAGGTTGCGCGTCAGGTGCAGCGTGAGCTCCTCACGGAGCTCTTGTGCCGTGAGTCCCGATTCTGTGCGGCGACCCCAGATATCTTGCATGGAACCGAAATGGCTTCTATGCGCGCGGGCGTCAACCGCACCGGGAAAATTCGACGCACCTGAAATCTAGACGTCTGCTCCTGAACCATGCGCGAACTGACGGATGGTTCCCCGCCAAGAGAGGCAGTCGAACATCAATTCAGCTACGAAACAAGCGAGCTACATCTCGCCTATGCCTATGCCTATGCCTTTGCGCTGGGGCGCTCAGAAACACGCGCGTGCCAGCCGCGCAGATTGTCGAGTCCTGCTGGAACCTTGAGGCCAATCCAGTCGCCGAAGTCGACAAGCGTCAGCAGGCAGATGTCGGCGATCGTATACTCCGCGCCTGCCAGGAATGGCCGCGCGCTCAATTCCTTGTCGAGCCAGGCGAGCGCTCTTTCGTAGTGAGCGCGGTTGGACTCACCGAACTCCTTGTATTGCGGCACGACGACGCGCGCCGTGAACGGGTGCGCATGGCGCCAGAACATTCCCGCAGGCGTGCCAGCCTGAAATTCGATGCGCCGCGTCCACTGGTCGATCCGTGCTGTTTCCAGCGGCGTGCGTCCGAACATCTGAGGGTTTGGGTACACACTCTCAAGATAACGGCAGATCGCGACGGTCTCGCTGATGAAGCTGCCATCGTCGAGCTCCAGCGTCGGCAATTGCCCCATCGGGTCACGCGCCAGATGCTCCGGCTTTTTGATGTCGCCGGTCATGATGCCGACTTCCACCATCGGAATCTCCACGCCCTTCTCGGAAAGGAAGATCCGCACGCGACGCGGGTTCGGCGCGGGCAGGGGCGCATTGTAGAGTTTCATGTGCGAGCGTTCTGTCCTGATGTGTTTTCAGAAGGGGACGCCTGTCGCGCGCGGACGTCAAGCGAGGCGCGCGCTATTCCTTGCGGATGATGATTGCGGGCATCTGGCCGTTACGGCCACAGAAGCCAGGCGCCATTCGCTGCAGCGCCTTGACGCCCGCAATGAAGGTGTGTCCACGCCAGTCATCGCTGAGATTATCGCGGATGAACGCGTCATTCATGGTGCGCATGGCGTCGAGCTTGTAGGCGAACGGGAAGTCCTGCGCCTTCAGCCAGTCCGGCGAGTGCGGGTGGTGGTACAGCTCGGGCCACGGAATGTTCTCGTCGCGCGCTACGCCGCGCATGCCCGTGAGCGTGTGCATCAGCTTCGCAACACGCCCGAGGCGGTAAGGCAGCGAAGGTGTGGGCCACCAGTAAACGACCACGGCGATGCCGCCCGGCTTCAGGACACGCCAGAGCTCAAGGAAAGCGTCCTTCTGCATCTCCGCCGGGATCTGATAGAGAACGTGGTTGCAGGTGATGGCGTCGACCGAGTTGTCGCGGATCGGCAGGCGCGAAATGTCGGCCTGCAGGTAAACGCCACGGTCGCCGAGTTTCTCGCGAGCTGCCCTCAGCCCCTGGATGGAGAGGTCGACACAGACGCGTTTCTCGAACGCGTCGCTGTAGGGCAAAAGCTGCTTGTGCGGGATTGGGCCGCTGCCGGCGTCGAGGATGTATTTGCCGCCCTTGGCGAAGTAGCGGCCGATGCGGTCGATGCAGCTGGCTTCGAAATTGCGCGCGATGGGGCGCGAATCGAGGAAGGCGCGGCTGTCGCCATAAAGTCCATCTTCGCCGACTTCCCAGCCATCGGTTTGGTAAAAATCACGAATGCTCTGGCTGGCGTCGCCATCGCGCCCCTGCACGCGAAGGGTTTCCGGCAGGAAGCAATTGACGCCATCGATGATCGGATAGGCTGGGCCGCCCGCAGCCGCGATCTTGCCGTCGCCAGTCTGAAGCAGGTCGCCGCCCGTAACGGGACATTGCAACAGGTCAGAAAGAACGGCTGTCATCGGATGTGGTCCCCGCCAAGCTGGCCACGCATCGACCAGCCTTTGGCTGGCGAGATTCATGCCATCCTTGTGTGCGCAGCGATCACGATGTCGCTAACCGAAAATGCCGCGCTTTCGCGCGGCATTTCCGTAATCGCGAATACAGAATCCGCTTTAGTAAACGCGGGGCTTCGGCTTGATGTACTCGACATCGCTCGACATCGTGTAGGCGTGCACCGGGCGGTAGTCGATTTTCACCGCGCCCTTGTCGTCCACCCAAGCCAACGTGTGCTTCATCCAGTTGACGTCGTCGCGCTCGGAGAAGTCCTCGCGCGCATGCGCGCCGCGGCTTTCCTTGCGGTTTAGCGCCGAGTTCACGGTTGCCGCCGCTTGGACGACGAGGTTGTCGAACTCCAGCGTCTCGATCAGGTCGGTGTTCCAGATCAGGCCGCGATCCGTGACGGCGATATCTGGAACGCCATTGATGACTTCGGCAATGCGCTTGACGCCGGATTCCAGCGTCTCGCCGGTGCGGAACACGGCGCAATCTTCCTGCATCGCCTTTTGCATCGTGGCGCGGAGTTTCGCTGTGGACGTGCCGCCTTTCGCGTTCCGGAACTTGTCGAAGCGCGCAAGGTGATCCTCGCCCGCGCCCTTCGGCAGGTCTGCCTGGTTGGCGTTGGCTTCAAGTTTCTCTCCGCAGCGCAGGCCCGCAGCGCGGCCGAACACCACAAGGTCGATCAGCGAGTTGGAGCCGAGGCGGTTGGCCCCATGCACCGAAACGCAGGCCGCTTCGCCAACCGCCATCAGGCCCGGCACGATCGCATCGGGATCATCGCCGCGCTTGGTGAGAACTTCGCCGTGATAGTTCGTCGGGATGCCGCCCATGTTGTAGTGCACGGTCGGTAGGACCGGGATTGGCTCCTTGGTGAGATCAACGCCCGCAAAAATCTTCGCGCTTTCTGAAATGCCCGGCAGGCGCTGGTGCAGCACTTTCGGATCGAGGTGATCGAGGTGCAGGTGGATGTGATCCTTCTGCGCGCCCACGCCGCGCTGCTCGCGGATCTCCATCGTCATCGCGCGCGAGACCACGTCGCGCGAAGCAAGGTCTTTCACGGTAGGCGCATAGCGCTCCATGAAGCGCTCGCCCTTCGAGTTGGTGAGGTAGCCACCTTCGCCGCGTGCGCCTTCGGTGATCAGGCAGCCTGAGCCGTAGATGCCGGTCGGGTGGAACTGCACGAACTCCATGTCCTGAAGCGGCAGTCCGGCGCGCAGCGCCATGCCGCCGCCATCGCCCGTGCAGGTGTGCGCCGATGTGGCGGAGAAGTAGGCGCGGCCATACCCGCCCGTTGCCAGGATCACGCGCTGCGCGCGGAAGCGGTGCATCGTGCCATCGTCAAGCTTGATGGCGGTGATGCCGCGGCAGGCGCCGTTTTCCATGATCAGATCGAGCGCGAAATACTCGATGAAGAAATCCACGGCGTTCTTCAGTGACTGGCCATATAGCGTGTGAAGCATGGCGTGGCCGGTACGGTCGGCCGCCGCGCATGTACGCTGGATCGAGGCCTCGCCATAGTTCTTGGTCATGCCGCCAAAGGCGCGCTGGTAGATCTTGCCTTCCTCGGTGCGCGAGAAGGGGACGCCCCAGTGCTCGAGCTCGTAAACGGCGGCAGGCGCTGCGCGCACCATGTACTCGATGGCGTCCTGGTCGCCGAGCCAGTCGGCGCCCTTCACTGTGTCGTACATGTGCCAGCGCCAGTCGTCCTGGCCCATGTTGCCGAGCGATGCCGAAATGCCGCCCTGCGCCGCGACCGTGTGTGAGCGGGTCGGGAACACCTTGGTCACGCATGCCGTCTTGAGGCCGGCCTGTGCGCAGCCGAGAGCGGCGCGAAGACCAGAGCCGCCCGCGCCGACAACCACAACGTCATACGTATGGTCGTTCCAGGTGTACGCAGTCATGTGGCTAGTTCCTGAAAGTCGAATTGGGGCAGGCTGGGTAGATCAGGCAAAGGATTGATCAGGCGATCGCGATCTTGAGCACCGCATACGCGGCGGCGGTGAAGAGCGCGACGCAGACGAACGTGTTGAGGATCAGAAGGAGGTTCTTCGTGCCGTGCCTGGCGATGTAGTCCTCGATGACGACCTGCATGCCAAGGCGCATGTGATAGAGCGCGGCGCCAACCGCCAGCAGCGTCAGCACGCCATTGATGGGGTCGGCGATCCAGAGATAGGCGCCGTCATATCCGCCGCGCACCGCGCCGATCAGGGATATCAGGAACCACGGAACGAGAAAGATGAGCGCGATGGCCGACACGCGCTGCGCGATGAAGTGGCCTGCCCCATGCTTGGCCGAGCCGAGGCCGCGAACCTTGCCAAGCGGCGTGCGCATGGATTCCTGCGGCGTGCTCATTGGGCGGCTCCCG
>Ga0105048_10000327_pt1 | contig 70468 bp, 56 predicted proteins | sample MAT05_FD_78382 | JGI IMG/M metagenome (GOLD analysis project Ga0105048, IMG submission 78382) | Freshwater microbial communities from Lake Fryxell liftoff mats and glacier meltwater in Antarctica - MAT-05 | ecosystem: Environmental > Aquatic > Freshwater > Ice > Liftoff microbial mat | place...
GAGGTGTTCTAGGAACAGCTCAAAGAAGACGACAAGCGGCTTGGGATGATTCTTGGACACTGAGGCTTTTGTCAAGAATTTTCGACATAGAACTGTAAAGTATTTTTAATCAAAAGACCCTGCCAAATTTAAGATGATTCCAGAGCTCCCATCCGATGACATAGGAATTTTTGAGCAAAAGTTCATCAACTTGCTTTTGAGTGGCTTCTAATTCAGGCAAAGGGTTTATTTCTTTTAATGGAGGAATTTCCCCCTGGAGTGAAAGAATATTTAAAAGCTCAACAGTTACCTCTAATGCAATATTTGGCTCAAAGGTATTTGAATAACCATACGCTAAAGATGGGTGAATATACATTTTACGAATTTCACCCTCTTGCATTGAAGCCATACCGTAGATAAAACCTGGAATCATTTGAGACAAATCGCAAGTTTTCTTTTCTGCACTAGCTTCTGGAAATTCATGATTAAACTTTTTAATTACATAATTAATTTTTACATTTCCGTAATGATTATTCAGTTTTTTTCCATCACCCTCTTTAATAGTCAAATAGAGTAATTTTTTAGGGACTGTGACCTGTATTTCATCATTACTCTTTTCTTTTAACCATACTTCAGATGCTTTCAAGTTATTTTGAGCTTGAAGTTCTCTTTGTTTTTCAATAACTAAGCCGGATACTCCTTTTTCTTCAGCGGTCAGTTTTAAACTGTTTTCTTGTGCTTCAATCCCTTTAATAAGTGCATCAATCTGTTTTTTATCGTGATGATCGAGACTTATTTTAATTTGATGTGCAATCAAGCATGCAGGAGAATTTTTTTCTATTTCAGAATGCAAATTAGCAAACGAAAAAGTAGCTAAGATAAGAGAAAAAATAATGTTCATTCAAAAATTATTTTAAGTGTTTGTTCCAAAAAGTTATCCTGTGACAATAGTTCACGGATTTTTAACTGATCCCTTGCATAATCTGAAAGTATTTTTCTTGTGTATTTATCATCATTATAGATCGCAAATGTTGGAGTTGGATTTAACTGTTGATGAGGATTTTCTTTCGATCCGGATCCTAATTTATCTAATAATTGATATTCATCTGAAAGAGAATTATTATTAAACGACGGCGTTGTTTCTAATGCAGGATGAAGATCAAATCCCGTGTATGACCCTCCAAATGGCTCTGCAATTTTTAACCGTTCATATTTATCTTTAAAAGGGGCTTGCTCTCTACTGTGGAGACTTTCTACTATGAGTTCTAAACGTCGATAATAAAGAGTATTTCGGACTCCAAAACCTAAAATAACGCCTACTAGTGAGTAGTCTTCTAGGCTGTTTTTTAAAGGATCTGTCAAATAATCAAGGAGTCTTTTAGCTGTAAGCTCAGGCCCTAACACATACTGAAATAAAACAATATTTTCATCCACGACCTCAAGTAATTTTCTAGGATTTATCCAATTGAGGTGAATCCAATCACTATAGAGGTTATTCGGTTGACTTTTACACGTTATAATGAGTTTTTGCGAGCCTATCTGTTCAAAATATTTTTCCCAAACTTGATAGCCTTCCCATAAGTCCACTGATCGCCTATGATTACCCTTTCCTATCCATCGAGTTTTACAAGCTTCGGGAACAATGATGCCTTCCATACATGAGGGCTTTGACCCAAAAAGGACATACCCTCCTTGAGAATTGAGAATCATTGTCTTAAAAAATGTATGCAGGATTTGTCTTTCTTTAGTTGACATGGAATTAAGAGAATGTTTCCATTCAGGGGAAACTTCCTTAGCCTGAATGAAAACAAAAACAAACACGAAAGAAGTAGCTATCCATTTTTTCAAATGACGCATGACAAAATCACCTATTACTGTTCGCATTTTTTATCCGTTTAATTTAATTATATTCACAGCGATATCCAGCACATCCACCATCCCTATCGTAAGCATGACCATTAGGGCAGTAGCCATAAATTCTTGCAACAGCTATAAAAATACCATTGTCATCTTGATGAATGCTTTTAACACGTAAAAGTGTTTTACCGTCTGCAATAAACATCCGTCCTACTTAAAAAGAAGATAGAATCAGAAGAAACATACTTTTTTGTCATATGATTTTGATCTAATATAGAAGCATTTTTAGTAGATTCTAAAGCTCCCAAATTTGAAAATGCTATCAAAGCAAATAATGAGAAAAGAACTTTTAAAACGCTCTTTTTTTGTACCACAAATAAACCCTTTTATTTGTGGGTTTTTTTAAACTCTAGTTAACAAGTGGGTGGTTTATGCCACAATCACTTTAATAAAGCAACAACAATTTGGATTGCGTGCGACTTGTCGCAGCTTTTCGCTCATATCTGCTTGTCAATTTGCATGTTTTTATTTAAAATAATTTATAAATAATTAAGAATGTCGATCTAACTTAAAAAATCTGTAATTAAAAGCACACAAATCGACAAGTCGATTTGAGGACAAAGCTTAGACTAAGTCACACGCACTCCAAATTATCGCGCTTTGAATGATGTCAAGAAAAAGATGTGCGCAATAGGATGTCTCGGCCTCTACGTTAAAAAGAGCACAAACCTGTTCGAAAAATGGATGTAGTCTCTTACTACTAACTGTCGAGCGTAACGTACTAGAACTTGTAGCCAAGGCCAGAGCCAATTTTAAAACCGCCAATATCTACACGTGTGCTATAATGAACGGGCTGATATAAGTAATCAACAAACACATCAAGAAAAAAATTACAATTAATCGAATATAAAATACCAGTCTTCAAAATACCGCCAAAAGCTATTTTTGTGTCAGATCTCTTTTGGTTAAAGTTATGATTGTGATTATTTAAGACAATTCTTGAAATGCTAGGCCCGATACCAACGTAAAGAGCTAACCCATTAGTAAAATAATAGGGGTATCTTAACCCGAAGCTGAAATTTGCAATACTTACTTTGGTCTTCCAATTTAACCCTTCAGATTTTCCATTTTCAGAGTACCAATCAATATTTGCAAATGCATTAAACCTTTCCAAGCCGCTATAACAATCAAAGTAATCATTTAATGAATGAGCTGCCTCTATCTGATAACTTGGGCCAACTCTTCCATAAATATCTCTAAATCTATCTGATGAATGAAAAAAAGCAGCTGTTCTAAATTCCAAGCTTGTTTCGCTGTAGGCTAAAAGTGGCATAAAAGTGATGAGAATAAATACAATGATCTTAATTATTGATTGTTTCATATTTTTCCTTTTAAAAAAGATCTTTAAATATTTGTTTTGTAATACTTCGCCCCATTGCCGCAATAGCATCAGTTAGTGGTATTTTTTTTGGACAAACACGTACACAATTTTGAGCATTTCCACAATCAGCTACACCGCCCTCCCCCATTAAAGGTCTTAAACGCTCAATTGCCTGAATACTACCAGTTGGGTTATCATTAAATAATTTAACTTGTGCAATGATTGCCGGACCTACAAATTTGGAACGCTCATTCACTTGAGGGCAAGCCTCAACGCAGCAACCACAAGTCATACAAGTAGAAAGAGTATACATAACTTCCTGTTTTTCAGGGCTTATTTTGGGGCCAGGTCCTCGATCGTAACTGCTATCAACATCTATCCATGCGTGGACTTTTTTTAAATTATCAAACATGATACTTCGATCAACGATCAAATCACGAACAAGAGGAAATTTTGAAAATGGAGCAAGAGTAATTGTTTTGTTTTTAGTTTCCTTCATAATCGGTTCAATCAGTGCAGTACATCCTTGCCTTGGGTAGCCATTAATTAGCATAGAACAAGAACCGCAAACCTCTTCAAGACACCCTTGCTCCCAAACAATAGGCTCTACTCGTTTTCCCTTGATATTAATCGGATTTTTTTGAATTTGCATAAGACTCGAAGTGACATTTGCAAAAGGTTTAAGTTCGAGCTCAAATTCTTCAAAATATTGATTTCCCGGGTGACCACGAAATATTTTTAATATGTATGTTTCACTCAATTTAACCATCCTATAAAGGGAGTTCTATGTTACTTGGAATATTCTGAAGCGTTGGCTTAATTTTTTTAGCTTGAGAATAATCTCTTAAAATCGGTTTTAAATATTGCATTTCTACAGGCTCGTAGCTAATTACCGGCTCATCTTTTTTAGCATCATAAGTTGCAATCGTTGTTTTTAAAAAGTTTTCGTCATCGCGGTTTGGAAATTCAGATTTAAAATGCGCACCTCTAAATTCATTCCGACAAAGAGCCCCCTTCGTAATAACTTGAGCTAACTCAAGCATGCTTAAAAATTGATTTGCAAATACATAAGTCTGATTAGAAAACTTAGTTCTATCATCTAACGAAATATTTTTATAGCGCTCTTTTATCTCTTTAATTTTATTTAGCGTAAGAGTCAAGTCCTTATTATTACGTTTGACAGTCACATTATTTACCATCCACTCCGCAAGCTCATCATGTAGCATATGTACATTTTCAGCTCCATTTCTTGATAGTAAATCTTTTTTAAAATCCTCTTCCAATTGCAAAGATCTCTCAAATGTTTTTGATGAGATCTCATCATAACTTGTGCTTAAACTATCGATATATCTTGGTACTTCATTACCTGTAACAAGTCCCCCAAAAATGCAAGAAAGCAGGGAATTGGCCCCCAGTCTATTAGCTCCGTGATATTGATAATCAGATTCCCCAACATTAAAACAGCCAGGTATATTTGTCATTTGCCTAAATCTTGTCCATCTATCCGGATCATCAGCTGCTGGGAAATCTACCCATCCGCCCCCCATCGAGTAATGAACAGCCGGGAAAATCTTCATCGGCACTTCACGTGGGTTATCGCCTGTAAATTTTTGATAAATATCAAGTATGGATTCAAGCTTATGTTTTTTCTCTTCTGGAAGATGCGAAACATCCAAATAGACTTGAGATTTTCCATCAACCCCCATTCCCATTTCGCAAATACGCAAAATCTCTCTTGCACCGATATCACGTGGAACTAAATTTCCAAATGCCGGATAAAGCTCCTCAAGGAAATACCAAGGTTTACCGCTTATGCCACAAGGAATTGTTTTACCATCTGAATTGATGATCGATTTGGAAGAATCGCCCTCTACATAAATGCGTCCACCCTCACCTCTTGCAGATTCTGACATTAAGCGAAGTTTATCTTCTCCTGGTATTGCTGTTGGATGTATTTGTATAAATTCACCGTTTGCATACTTCATCCCCTGCATATAAAGACGCCCGTTTGCAGCGCCTGTACAAAAAGTTGAATTAGTCGATTTTTTAAAAATTAATCCGGGGCCACCTGTTGCAATAACGACTGCATCAGCCTTTAAGATATCTAATTTCATGTTAAATAAATCCATGATGACAATGCCTCGTGCAACACCCTCATCATCGATAATAAGTCTCATAAATTCATGGTTTTCAAATTTTTCAACAAGACCCTTAACTTCATAACGCCTAACTTGCTCATCCAGGGAATAAAGAAGCTGCTGCCCGGTTGATGCTCCACAAAAAGCTGTACGACTATAAAGTGTTCCTCCGAATCTACGGAAATCAAGGTTACCCTCTAATGTTCTATTAAAGGTGCAACCAAATCGATCCATCATGTAAATAATTTTAGGCGCACTTAAGCACATCTCAAGAATCGGTGGTTGATTGGCAAGAAAATCTCCCCCTTTAATTGTATCATACGCATGAATCAAGGGAGAATCATCTTCACCCATCGAATTAATAGCTGCATTAATACCTCCTTGAGCACAAACAGAATGCGATCTTTTTACTTTTGTAACCGAAACAATTTTGACCTTGCACCCTTTTTCTGCAAGACGCATGGCAGCAGATAGCCCTGCAAGACCGCCTCCAACTACAATTACTTCTTTTACTTGTTTTTTCATATATTAATTTTATTGTTTTAAGTTAATCCAGTAAGTCGCATAAATAGCTGAAAGCCCCAAAAATGAAAAAATAAACATGAGTCCGTAAGAAATTTTTAAAAATAGATCTTGTGTTTTTTTTGTCAATGTCACCCCCCAGCTAATTAAAAATGTCCACAAACCATTAAAGGCATGAAAGCAGGCTCCAATGACAAATACAGTATAAAGAGCAACCATGATAGGTATTTTAAAAGTTTCCCTGACCATTAATAATTCAGCCGTACCAAAATCTTTTGCAACAGCTACAGCTTGTGTATTTGTTAGTTTATGTTTCTCTAATGTTTTTAGAAAATTTTCATTCTCTTCAATTTTCTGTTTTTCCACTAATTCGTTAATTTCTAGCTTTGGTAAAGCCACCGTCTTAGTACCTTGATAAATCCCCTTCATAGACTCTACAAATGATTGAAAATAGCTTGTATTCTCAAATTCTTTGTTTGATGCAAGTTTTCTTTGAATCAAAATTTTGTTACTGTCATAAAGTTGAACATCTAGCCTTTCTGCAAGGGTGTATATTCCCTCATCCAAATTAACTAAGACCATGAAATATTCTTCGGATCCAACAGCCGCATTTGATGGATACTCAATAAAGCGCATTTGCACAACGTGTGCAATAATTGCAAAAATCAAAAAATAAGATGTAAGCCTCTGCCATGTGTAAGCTTTATTTCTAGAATACTGAGGAAGAGAGGGAGCTTTATACGTCTTGCCAAACGAATTAAATTTGGCAGTATATAAATACTTAATACCTAATATCATATGAACAAAAATTGGAAAGCCTAAAATAAGAATTTCAATAACGGGTAGATAGGGTAACTCGTGGATGGAATTAACGGCATGAATAAAGCCTTTTCCATCCTCACCAAAAAAGTAAGCTGCTTGTGAGTTAATGAGTAAATGTTGCATAAGAAAAATCGTCAGCCAGATTCCTGTTATTGAATGCATACGTCTTGAAATCAATGGATGTGGAATCGCATTTTGCGCCATGAACAAAACCTTAGTAATTAAAAATTTTATTTAACTTGATTACCCGATTTAAAATCAATCTTTACCAAAAAGAGTGTGGGATTTTGTCTAAAAAAAACCTTTTTTTTGTCAAAGAGTTTTAAAATTAAAAGATAGGCACTTCATAGGGATTTGGATTGTCACTTAAGAACCCTACGAAGTTTGTTATCTTCAGATTTTTTAAGAGCCTATATTAATTGTTAGGTTATGATTTTGAATCGAAAAATTTTCATCATAAGAAGTCCAAATTATCCCGACACTTTGGTTATTAATAATTGTTGCATAATTTCCTGTCAAATTTTGGTCATTTCCTGAAACTTGAATAATTGGCAGCCATATGTCATCAAGAGAAAGATAAACTCTTCCATATAAGGAGTATATGCTTAATTCAGTATTTTCACCCATCCAAACTACTACAATATTATCTTGAATATCTTTTTTTACATCAAATGAGTTTACAGCTACTTCTGAGCCAGAAATTAATATAGGGGAACTCCACCTTGAACTATTCATTGGCTTGATTGACTCATAAATTTGCATGACTTCATTTGTTGAAGTAATTTGAAACATCAATTCGTTGTTATTAGAATCAGAAAGCAATTTAAGATTTTGAGATGGGTCAGCTCTTAAATGAGATAATCCTGCTAAACTAAGAAAAAGAAACGATAACATTGTGATCTTCATAAAAAAATGTTTAATTCTATTCATATTATTCCTAAAAAAGTTAAAGAATTCGATCGATTACAAGATACGCAGCTATTGTTCCAGCAGGTGCTCCAACTCCAGGAGTTAATGTAGCAGATACTGGGCCTAAATTACACAATCTGATTACATCATTTACAGTTAAAACAACTTCAATAGAAGCTGAGAATATTCCGGGGCTTAACACACTAATACGACCGCCAGGCACTATTACGTCATTATTCGACAATCCCCAATAAGTATTTGGAGTTGCGCTTGAGACGCCATAATGAATTCTATAGGTTCCGGTTGTTGGAATTGTGATATCGTTAGACGGCGCTATAAAAACAAATACGTTACTTGTTGAAACTGAAGTCCAAGTAATCCCAATTGTGGAATTATTTCCTACACTTACAGCGGTAGTTCGGTAAAGAGATAAAAATGTACCCAAAGACACACCGGTAGCACCCGTTAAGCCTGTTCTTCCAGTAGCACCTGTAAGTCCTGTTGCACCAGTTAAGCCTCTTAAGCCTGTTGCCCCAGTCAAACCAGTTAAGCCTGTTGCGCCAGTTAGTCCTGTTGCACCAGTTAAGCCTGTTGCACCAGTTAAGCCTGTTGCACCAGTTAAGCCTGTTGCGCCAGTTAAGCCTGTTGCACCAGTCAGCCCTGTTGCTCCAGTAAGACCTGTTAAGCCAGTAGCACCAGTTAGTCCTGTTGCCCCAGTCAAACCAGTTAAGCCTGTTGCGCCTGTAAGTCCTGTTGCACCAGTTAATCCTGTTGCGCCAATTAAGCCTGTTGCGCCAGTTAAGCCAGTAGCGCCAGTTAAGCCAGTAGCGCCAGTTAATCCTGTTGCCCCAGTTAGTCCTGTTGCGCCAGCTAATCCTGTTGCGCCAGTTAAGCCTGTTGCGCCAGTTAAGCCTGTTGCGCCAGCTAGTCCTGTTGCACCAGTTAAGCCAGTTTCGCCTGTTAAGCCTGTTGCACCAGTTAAGCCTGTTGCACCAGTTAGTCCTGTTAAGCCAGTAGCGCCAGTTTCACCCGTAAGACCAGTTGCACCAGTAAATCCTGCTGCGCCAGTTTCACCTGTAAGACCTGTCAACCCTGTTTCACCTATAGCTCCTGTAACCCCAGTAGGACCAGTGAAACCAGTAGCCCCGGCTCCTGTTGAACCTGTAGAACCATTAACTCCATTAACTCCGGTAGCACCTGTTGCACCCTTAACTTTAACACAGCAAACACGACGATCATTTAGGAATTCAGAAGTATTTTCAAAAATATTTTTTTTATTGACTCTTAAGTGATCAATAAAATCCAATGATTGAGCATTAATTTCGAAGTTGAAAAAAGAGAATAAAATAATAAAAGTTTTTATGGTAAAATTTTTAATGAGTCCTCCATATATGAATTTAGATTCATAACAGAAAAAGACTCATAAAATCAATAAATTATTTTAAATAATTCATTGATAAAAATTTTACTAAAATACACGGTTGAATTGGCAAAAGAGAGAAAGGACTATTGAAAATCATAAAACTGATATCATTGAAAAGATTTTATTTGTCCTTTTTGTCCTTTATAACATACTCTTTATCTTGTATAATATGGTAATTATTTATTACAAAAAAAATTATACAGTTGTACATACTATGAACTTTATACACGAACCCTATGAACCAGGCGAAACAATTGCTGCCATCGCAACTCCTCTTGGTAGTGGCGGTGTTGCAATTATCCGAATTTCTGGTAAAGAATCTTTAAATTTTGCTGCCAAGTTTTTTAGCGGGCCTATCCATACATATAAAACTCATACTGCGCATTACGGCCAAATCATTAACTCGTCTGGTGTAAGAGTTGATGATGTATTAGTGCTTATCATGCTTGGAAAGAGGTCTTATACTGGTGAAGATACTGTAGAAATTCATTGTCATGGCGGAAGTTTAATAACAAGGCGAGTACTTGAAGTTGTGTTAAATAGCGGGGTAAGAGCTGCAAGACCCGGAGAATTTACTTTCAAAGCTTTTATGAATGGTAAAATGGATTTGGCAAAAGCTGAAGCTGTTCAAGAACTTATATCTGCAAAGAATGAAAAAGCACTCGATGCTGCTGAAAACCAGCTTCAGGGGCTACTTTCTGATAAAATTCACCAATTCCAAAAAGAAATGACTTTAATTGCAGCTATTTTAGAAGCGTGGGTTGATTTTCCAGAAGAGGGGTTGGAATTTACAAGTCACGATGAGTTATGCCACGATTTACAACAAATCATGAATAAAATGGAACATCTTATCAACACTTTTCATGATGGTAAAATTTTGCATGATGGGATTTCGATGTGTCTAATCGGCTGCCCGAATGTTGGTAAATCATCGATGATGAATGCTCTTTTAGATAAAGAAAGAGCGATTGTTTCAGAAATAGCTGGGACAACGCGGGATACTTTAGAAGATCATATGCGACTAAATGGTCTTAATTACAAATTGATCGACACCGCAGGAATTAGGGAAACTAACGAAGTGATCGAAAAGGAAGGAATTAGAAGATCTACTGCCGCCATGAATGAAGCTGACCTTATTTTACTCATTTTTGATGGTAGCTCTCCCTTAACATCTGAAGATTTATTTCTTGCAGAAAAAGTCCCTAGCCATAAAACTATTGCCATCTTCAATAAGGCAGATCTTCCGGCAATTGAGAAGAATCAAATTGAATTGCTAAAAAAATTCCCTCACATTATTTCTATTTCAGCAAAACTAAAAATTGGGCTTGATCTCCTTCACAAAAAAATTGATGAGGTTGTTTGGACAAACGGTCCTCCCTCAAAAGATGAAGTGATCGTAACAAATGTGCGTCATAAAGAAGCACTCCAAGAGGCTTATACTTCATGTAGTCTTGTTTTAGATGGTTTAAAAACGAACGTATCGCCTGAATTTCTTACAATGGATATAAGAGAGTGTCTAAAGTCACTTGGTAAAATTATCGGAACAAACATCTCTGAAGATATCTTGTCTGCTATTTTTTCTAAATTTTGCATTGGAAAGTAAGATGAATAAGAAGCAAAGAGCTGTCATCATCAGAAAAACTTTGGATAAATTATATCCTACAACAACAATTCCTTTAGACCATGATGATCATTATACTTTGCTGATTGCAGTCCTTTTGTCAGCTCAATGCACTGATAAACAAGTCAATAAAATAACGCCCCATCTTTTTAAAAAGGCTAAAACTCCAAGTCAAATGATTGCTTTAGGGGTAGATAAAATTCAAGAAATTATTCGTCCTTGCGGTCTTTCAGGAAAAAAATCATCTGCTATCTTTGAATTATCAAAAATTCTTCTAGAAAAACATCAGGGTATTGTCCCGAATACTTTTGAAGATCTGGAACATTTGCCAGGTGTTGGTCATAAAACAGCCTCTGTTGTAATGGCTCAAGCCTTTCACATTCCTGCTTTTCCTATTGATACACATATCCATAGATGCGCAAAAAGATGGGGTTTAAGCCTATCAAAAAATGTGACTGAAACAGAAACTGATTTAAAAAAATTATTTCCAAAAAATTCGTGGATTAAATTGCATTTACAAATCATTTTTTTTGCAAGAGAGTATTGTCAAGCAAGAGGGCATATTGCAAGCAATTGCCCTATATGTTCTTTATTTTAAGCTGTCAATTTAAGTTTAAATCTGTTAAAAATAACCACTTAATTACTTTTTTATAGAAGATCAAATTTGCTTTCAAACAATCTTGTCCAAGTTTAAAAGAAAAGCTGTCTTTAAATAAATCTGACATATTCTAGCTTTTCTTTTAAGTCTGTACAAATGGGAATAATTTATGAAGCCCTTTATTTTAATTATTATAGTTTTACTATTCAGTTCTTGCAGCAAACCCTGTCATGATTATGCTGTCATGGGATGCGATGAATTTGTCATGGATTCTTACAAAATTCGCCAAGGAAAATTTGCCATATTAGAAATGGAAGGCATCGATGTAGAAGAATTGCCTGAAAGCGCGATGTGGGAATATCGCGATCAGATTGCAGAAGATGATATTTTAAATATTACAATCTATCACCCGAGTCGAAAAGATTTGATGGAGTCTATTCGATTTATGAATGAGGCTATGGATGGCTTTAGAGTAACACTTGGGATGCTTAGCCTACCTGATATTGAACCTGTTAATGTACTAGATCTTACACTTGAAGAGGCTAGGAATAAATTAACAAATGCTTACCGAGAGCAGATTCAGCACGTGGAAGTCTTTGTTACGTATCGGGATCGATTGGATAAAAAAGTTGAACTGACAGGCCAAGTGGCTAACGCTACAGTTCCAGTTGATGGTAGAATTAGACTCTACGAAGTGATGGCAAAAGCACATTTACCACCTGATGCCAATCTTTTTATGAGTTATGTTTTAAGGGATGGAGAGCCGCTTGCTGTCGATTTGCATCAACTCATCAATCAAGGCGATATGTGCCAAAATATTGTCATGCGGGGCGGGGACAAAATATTTATTGCACGAGCTGAAGATGGTGCTGTCATGCTAATGGGAGAACTTAGAAACCCACGCCCTGTGAATCTACCTTATGGGTTTATGTCTTTAAGGGAGGCTCTTGTGCATGCAGGTGGCATTCCATATACAGGAGATCTCCATCACATCCAAGTGATTCGTGGAAATTTAAAATGCCCTAAAATTTATGTGTTATCCTGGCAGCATATTATTCATCTTCCAAACGATAGCTTGCTCCTTATGCCAGGAGACACAGTTTACGTTTCCGAAAAACCAATTACCCAATGGAATCGCTTTATCGATCAGCTTCTACCAAGTTTTAATGGGATGTTAGTTGGATACGAAGCTTACAAAATTATTAGAAGAGATTAATAAGAGATGCAAAAACAAACTCAAGACAACATCACGATATCTTTTAAAGAACTGAAAAAAAGTTTTAGCAACGGCAAAAAAATTATTTTTGCAGCAACCTTTATCTGCTTTTCTTTGGCAACTATCTACGCATTAACAAGACCAATTGAATATATTTCAGAGGGTACTTTCAGGGATAAAGCTAAAACAAATAATGGCTTTCCTACATTTGCAGGACTACTATCTGGATCAACTACGCATGATAACAATGTAATTGCTTTAATGAACTCAAGAACAATCAGGGAAAGACTTGCAAAAAGTTTAAATTTTCAGGCTGATTTAAAAAATAGTGAAGATAGCTTTTTAATGTTCAAAAATATTTGGCAAAATATTGTTTCTGAAACAACCCGTTATTTTTATCCATTTAATTTAAGCTTACAAGATAAATCTCACTCAATTAATGTCACAAATACCGTTTTTGATTCCGAAGTCCCCTACTTAATTAAAATACGCTTTATTTCAGAAGATGAATTTGAAATTCAAGATGGGCAACATTTAACTCTTGCAAAACTTGGAAGAACAATTGCTACTAAAGACTATACGTTCACACTTAACAGATTAAATGATCAAAATTTAACGAATCAAACCTATTCTCTGACCTTTTTACCCTTAAGTTTAACGGCAAAAAATATTTCCGACCATCTAACAATTGAGCCAGACAGACTGGATAAAAATTTACTCAACATTAAATTTAAAAATCCAAATCGCCATGTCGCTGCTTTTTCTGTTAACTCACTCATGGATATTTATAAGGATTATTTAAAAGATGAGCAAAATCAAGTTATCTATCATCAAATTCAATATTTGGAAAAAAGACAAAACGAAATCAGCTCTAAACTTAAAACTTCGATGGAAAACCACGTTTTAAAAATTTCTGATGACATTAAAAATATTGGATTTCCAAATACAAATCTTGCTATGGAATTTTTAACCGAATCGCAAAATAACTTACAAAAAAAACTTCTGGATATTGAATTTGAACTTAAAAGACTCCATATTAGTAAGGAAGCAGGTTATGCCTATTATGATACTTATTCACTACCTGGAGACCCTGTCATTATTAATCAAATGCTCACTGAAATGCGCAATTTAAAACAACAAAGCGATTGGTTAAACCTGAAGTTGCAAGACTCTAAAATAAGCGATCCGAATGCTCTTGAGGCCCTTTTAACAGATCAACTGCATAACTTAAAAACAATCAGGGACTATCGTGATGATGCCAAACAAATATTGCTAAGCTTGGATAAGGGCCAGATAAAAGAAAATTCTCCACTTGCATTAGAAGACCAATACCTTGCCAAAATTTGGATTGCAAAAATTAATGATGCTAAAAAACAATTTGGTACAAATTCTAGCCAAGTCAATCATTGCTCTTCTCAATTTTGCACCTACCTGAAACATTTGATTCATCATTTTGATGTTTACGATAGTTCCATTCAAGAGCGTATGGTCCATAGTCAATTGAATTCGGAAGATTTTGCAGGGATTGATCTTCAAACTTCTCAAAGTCTATTTATCTCCTACACGAATAAAATGAATGAAATTGAATCTCAAATATTGCAAAATCAATTCATCTTAGATGAAATAAGTAAGGCAGATTTTGAATTAAGTTCTTTAAGTACTATCTTGAATGACCATATCAGTATGGACATGAGTACGAAAGCCACCCTTCTTGCAATGAATTTAAAGGATTCAAACAATCGTAGTTTAAAAGAGCAGGAAAGAATTAAGGAAGATCTCGAAGTGCAAAAAAGATTCTTATCGACTCATCTTAAAAATTCAAACCAATTACTACGCCTTAACGAAGATTTGATGAAATACAAAGTCAAATCGCTACAGAGTGTGACTCTTGGCTTAGTACAACAGCAAATATCTCTTCTTGAAAATAATCTTGCAGAATATATTCAAAGCCGTATTAGTAGTTTGAAGGCTGAATCTGAAATCATTGAACAACATAAAGCAGCCTTGATGAATCAAATGTCTCAGTTACCTGCAAAATGGGTTTCAGAAAAATTAATTAATCTTCAAATGGAAATGAATCAAAAAATGGTAGAAGAGGTTTCAAAGCTTGTTGAAACTAAAAATATTGGAAGTAACCTTGAAATTATTCAGTCAACAGTCATTGACCCTGCAATAGCGCCGATTCACCCAAAGCCTGCAAAAATTTTATTTTTTGCAGCTCTGGGCTCATTGATTGGTTTCTTTTTATCTTTAAGTTTTGTCATCATCCGTGATCTAAAAAATTTTAAAGTGGAAACCACTATAAAAAATTAAAGGCTTTACTTACAATCTTTACAAGCTAAAATAGATTGAGTTTTAGGTGAACTTTGCTCTATTGTACCGTATGAAAAAAAGGCTAATGTAAAAATGATGGTTAAAAATGTTAATTTAAAGTTTTTTTTCATAATTTAATCCTTAGTATAGTTTTTAGAAACAACCTTATGTTATTGCAAATGCAAATTTATTTGCAATAACAACTTAAGATTTTTTAGATTTTCTTGAATGAAAATTTAAAAATCTTAAGGTTAATCCTTAAATATTTGAGGCATTTATGCAACGCATGACTAGACAACGAGCAGCTATTTTAAAAAGCATTAAAGCAACAAATGGACCACTTAGCATAGATGAAATCTTAACTTCTGCTGAAATAATAAGTCCTGAAATCAATCGTTCTACTGTCTATAGAAATCTTAAAGTCCTGATAAAAGATGGACAAATAGGAATAGTAGAGCTCCCGGGCGCAAATGTGCGTTATGAAATAATAAAAACTGCACATCATCACTATTTTCTTTGCGATATCTGTAACAGACTTTTTACAATTCCCGGTTGTCCAAAAGGTCTCGTTGATATAGTCCCTTCAGGATTTAAACTACTGGGACACAGTATTACTCTTAATGGTTACTGTAAGGACTGCTCAAGCTAGCTTTGTTTTTTTAATTGGCTTGAGCAAAAAGTAAAAAAATTTATTTAGTGTATGTCAAATAATTTCTTGAATATATTCCTCTAAAAACTTATCTTCTCTCAATTGTAGCTGATCATATTTTTTAAGGTGTGCATGCGTTTATTTTTGTATTTATGTATTTATGTTTTTACAAGTATCCATGTTTTTGCAGAAAATACCATCTTAAGTGAATTCGATAATTTATCTTCTTCTAATTTTTCTTCTGAACCTGAGGGTTCAAATCATTATGGACAAAAACCTAAACAAGGACCTCCTGGACTAAAAGGTCCGACTGGCGCTACAGGTGCTACTGGTTCAGGTCAAACTGGAGCTACTGGTGCCACGGTTCAACAGGCTTAAATGGATTAACTGGTGCAACTGGTGCCGGACAAACTGGAGCTACAGGTGCCACTGGCTTAACAGGAGCTACTGGTCTTACTGGCGCTACAGGACTAACTGGGGCTACTGGTCTTAATGGCGAAACTGGCGCAACAGGCTTAACAGGTGAAACAGGCGCTACTGGCTTAACAGGTGAAACTGGCGCTACTGGTCTAGCAGGTGAAACTGGCGCTACTGGTCTAACAGGTGCTACCGGCTTAACAGGTGCTACTGGCCTAACTGGCGCTACTGGCTTAACAGGAGCTACTGGTCTTACTGGCGCAACAGGCTTAAAAGGTGAAACAGGCGCTACTGGTCTAACAGGTGCTACCGGCTTAACAGGTGCTAATGGGGAAACTGGCTTAACTGGTGCTACTGGCCTAACTGGCGCAACAGGCTTAACAGGTGAAACAGGCGCTACAGGGTTAACTGGAGCAACTGGTGCAACAGGCTTAACAGGTGAAACAGGCGCTACAGGGTTAACTGGAGCAACTGGTGCAACAGGCTTAACAGGTGCTACTGGCTTAACAGGTGCTACTGGCTTAACAGGTGCTACTGGCCTAACTGGTGCTACTGGTCTTACTGGCGCTACTGGTCTTACTGGCGCTACTGGTCTTACTGGCGAAACAGGAGCTACTGGCGCAACAGGTTTAACAGGAGCTACTGGTCTTACTGGCGCTACAGGACTAACAGGAGCTACAGGACTAACTGGCGCTACTGGCGCAACAGGTATAACTGGCGCAATAGGTATAACTGGCGCAACAGGACTAACTGGGGCAACTGGCCTAACAGGCGCAACAGGACTAACTGGCGCTACAGGGCTAACTGGAGCGACAGGCTTAACTGGCTTAACAGGTGCTACTGGCCTAACTGGCGCGACTGGTCTAACAGGTACTACTGGCCTAACTGGAGCGACTGGCCTTACTGGCGCAACAGGATTAACTGGCCTAACTGGAGCGACTGGCGCAACAGGTTTAACAGGAGCTACTGGTCTTACTGGCGCTACAGGCCTAACTGGAGCAACAGGTCTAACAGGAGCAACAGGTCTAACAGGAGCAACAGGTCTAACAGGAGCTACCGGCGCAACAGGATTAACTGGCGCAACAGGATTAACTGGCGCTACTGGCCTAACTGGAGCGACTGGTCTTACTGGCGCAACAGGTTTAATTGGCTTAACTGGCTTAACTGGCTTAACTGGCGCTACAGGCCTAACTGGAGCAACAGGATTAACCGGCGTAACAGGATTAACTGGCGCTACTGGCTTAACTGGCGCAACAGGTTTAACAGGAGCTAATGGTCTTACTGGCGCAACAGGATTAACTGGCGCTACTGGCTTAACTGGCGCAACAGGTTTAACAGGAGCTACTGGTCTTACTGGCGCAACAGGATTAACTGGCGCTACTGGCCTAACTGGCGCGACTGGTCTTACTGGAGCAACAGGCCTAACTGGCGCAACAGGTGAAACTGGCGCAACAGGCGCAACAGGAAAAAAAGGAGTATCAAGTTATGCGTGGTATACTACAACCACTCCGCAGAACCTTTCTCCAAATGAAGTTATCGAATTAACAACACTTGAGTCTATATCATCGGTTGGATATGCATTAAGTGGTGGTGGTGCACAAGTCCCGAACGATGGAGTTTACTTAATTAGCTATAGAGCTGTGGTAAGTAGAGTAACTTCTATTGGTGTATCTATAAATGGTGCTAATGCACAAGCTAATTCATCTTATTCAAACGGTTTAAGCAGCACTATTAATTTCTCTCAAGTTATTTATTTTTTAAATGCTAATGATATCGTAACGATTGTTAATCTTAACCAAAGCGGACCAAATCCTAATACTGTAGTTCAGAATTCCGGCACACCATCACTCTCTCCAAAACCTGTGGAGATGACTATTTTACAGTTAGATTAGAATATTATGAAATTAATTTATTAAAGAGAGTTTTTTTGATGAAAGGTAAAATAAATATATTTATAAGCTGCTCAATTTTATTTTTAAACATAAGTTGGACGGCACCGTTGACAATATCTGCTGGTGGTGTAAATTGTGATCCATTTATATTTGTAAATGATGAGGGATTTGCAGCTGTTGCTTGGGTAAATGGGAATTATCCCGATTTAAAAACACAAATTTCATTTTATTATGATTTGGAGTGGACTACTTTTAACACGATTAATAATAGAGGCACTCAAGTGTCACCTGTTTGCGGGATGGATTCAATTGGAAATAGTGTGGTTGCTTGGGAATCTATTGATGAAACCGGCAGAACAATTGTATCTACTCAAAAAGGAAAAGAAACAGATTGGGAAGCTCTAAAAACTCTTTCTACCTCAAATTTAAATTCTTCTCTTTCTCTTGCAATCAATTCTTACGGGGAAACCATTATCGGATGGATAGATCAAGAAAATGATATCATCCAAATTGTCACTTTAAAAACTGGAAGCGGATGGTCTGACATCAATACAATTTCTACATCAGGTGGAAGAAAAAGTAACCTTCAACTTGGAATTGACAATTATGGTAATGGAATTACTTTATGGGAAGAATCTAATGATGGGACTCTTTATTCATCACAAACCTATAATGGTTTAACTTCCATTTGGTCAGAACCTTTTATGCTTAATTCACAAGTAAGTAATTCAAGTCCACTTTTAAGTTTAAATAATCTTGGGAATGCCATTGCAACTTGGACAAATTTAGATATGTCTGAGGCTATAGCATCAATCTATGAAAATGGTATTTGGAATGCGCCTACTAAACTTTCAAACAATTACTCAGGCTGCCCTTTAGCTATTGCTACTGGATCTGATTATATTGTTTCTTGGAAGGATCTTGAATCTGACAATATGCAAGGTATCAAAAATATTTCAGGTTCGTGGGGTAATTTAGTTGATTTATCATATGTCACACCTGAAACCGATCCCTCTCAATCTTATTCAAATTCCTTATTTACAGTTTGGAATGATCCTTTTACAAATGATATGTATGTTTCTGAATACCCTCAAAATGGACCTACGCTATCTCCAACTGTCATATCAAGTGAAGATATGAATGTTTCCCCAAAAATAAAATCATCAATTACCATATCAATTTTAGCATGTGAATCAATTGTGGGTGCTGATCATGTTATAAAGGTAAATGTTAAATTAGGTTATTAAATCAAAACAAAAAATCGAAAAAAAGTGGAAATAAAATATGTATAAAAAAATTTTAAAGAACAGCATTATATGTCTTTCATCTTCTTTAGCATTAAGCTGGACAACAGTTGCTACTCTTTCAGATATTAATGAAATAAGTTATGCACCGATTGCTGCTGTAAATGATTCCGGAAATATAGCAGTCGTCTGGACAAATGGAAGTTATCCAGATTTATCTATACAAAGTTCATTTTATGATGGTTCTACCTGGTCTGCATTTGCAACTATTAGCGGCAGTGGCACTCATGTCAATTGCATTTGTAGCATTGATTCTGCAGGAAATGTAATTTATGCATGGGAAACAATAAATGGTAACAACAGGTATATCTATACTGCACAAAAACTGATCAATTCCAGCTTTGAAACTCCAATTCTACAATCAACTTCAAATTATAACTGTTGCGTTTCTTTAGCTATAAATCCTAATGGTCAAGTTATTTTAGGATGGGTAGATTTTAATCAATCAGTAAAAACCAAAACTTATACTTTTGGGGGTTCCTGGTCGTCAATAAATACAGTTAGCACAAACAGCGACTACAAAGGAAGTCTAAAAATAGGAATGGATTCATTAGGAAATGGAATTCTTATTTGGGGAAATTATGTTGATAATTCAATTAAAGCTTCTCAAACAACAGGTGGATTTCAATCACAATGGTCTACACCTGCTACAATTTCATCAACCGGGACAAACACGTTACCAAGCCTAAGTGTTGACTTAGGAGGTAATGCAGTTGTTGCTTGGACAAATATTGATGATTTTAGCGTTTCAGGAGCATTATATCTTGATTCTTCCTGGATTGCAGATACTTTAATTTCAAACGATTATGCAGCTTATCCCTCAGTTGCAGCATCCGGAACAGAATTTTTCGTTTCATGGAGTGATCAATCAACAGGTGGAACAGCAGCTGCTATTTATACTGATTCTATGTGGCAGACCCCATTTCTTTTATCGAGTGAACCTCTTAATGATTATCCTCAAAGCTCCTACAGCTCCGGAATTTCGTTTAATATTTGGGCCGATCTCAATTCAGGGACAGTTAATGTATTTGAATATCCTCTGGACAATTCAACACCATCACCATCTGTGATCTCAGAAGGTGATCTAAATATTTATCCTTATATGATTACTTCTTCAACAAACAAAACAATTGCTGCTTGGCAATTGATGATCGGTTCCAATTACGTAATACAAGTAAATACAAATTAATAAAACTAATGGTAAATTAATGAAATTAAAAAAATGTAAAATGATTTTTAAGAGATCTATTATTTGCTTTATATCAGTTTTAAATATAAGTTGGATAACGCCTGTAACAGTTTCTAATGAAGGGATAAATATCTCTCCATCCATAGCTATTAATAATTCCGGAAATTGCATTGTTGCTTGGACGAAAGGTAATTATCCCGATTTAGAAGTTGAAAGCTCATTTTATAACGGATTGGAATGGTCTTTACCCTACACCATTAGTGAGCTCGGAATCAATGTATCCCCCATTTGTGGCATCGATTTTCTAGGCAATGTTGTCGCTGTTTGGGAGTTAATTAACGGTAGCGAAAGGAAAATAATGTCAGCGCAAAAAGCTGCTGGTCTTGAATGGGGCTCACCAATAATGCTTTCAACAGCTCTTCATAATATATCTATTTCTATGGCAAATAATGCAAACGGAGAATTCATTGTCTGCTGGAAGAACCAGGTAGACAATTGCATTCAAGTCTCAAGTTTGGAATTTGGGAATTCATGGTCCCCTGTCGCGATAATTGCAGATGTTGATAATTATTGTGGAAATCTAAAAATTGGCATTGATGATGCGGGAAATGGAATTACGGTCTTTGAAGACTCTAACTTAGGAACAATTTTTACTACACAAACAACAGGTGGGTTAAACTCCTCATGGTCAACACCTTTAGCGCTTACATCTTTTGGTACTAATACGGGTCCAGTCATAAGCGTTACCCCCAATGGAAAAGCTGTTGTAGCCTGGACAAATATTGAAACTTCAGTAATTGTAGTCTCTCTTTATGAAGATGGATTTTGGGGCCCTCCAATAGTTGTTTCAAATGATTATGCAGGGTATCCAACTGTTGCTGCCTCTGCAAACAATTTTTTTGTTTCCTGGTATGGTCTCTCAATTGGTGAGATTAAAGCGTCAGTAAATTTTTTCGGTGAATGGGAACTGCCCTTTAATTTATCAAGTGATGGATTAAACGACTATCCGCAAAGCTCTTATTGTTCTGGTAATTTTCTTACAACATGGACAAATCTTATGTCCGGGGATATTGAAGTGGCTTATTATCCGGCTGATAATCCCTCAGCATCGCCAATTATAGTATCAAGTGAAGAGTTAAATTTTCTTCCATTTATAAATTCATCATCTACAAAAACAGCTGTTGCATGGGTTTTGATGCTCAATGCCAATTATCTCATTCAAGTAAACACAAATTAGCTAACAAAAAACATGGAGAAAATATATGAAACCAATAATTTATACATTAGCAGTTATTTTAGGCCTAGGAACAGGCTCAACAATACAAGCAATTCAAACGGAAAATATAGAAGCTAACAGCTCTAATAATCAAACGGCAAAGCCATCTTCTAATAGTCAATCTATTGATTATGCCTATTATTATACTGATCAAACTCAACTAGGGATTGGACCAAATCATATTGTAGAATTAACTAATTTAGGTATGAATAACAATAGACGTTTTGAATTATCCAGTAATGGTGGGTTTACTGTCCCAAATAGTGGAAACTATTTAATTTCATATCGTGTTTTATCAAGCTCTCAAGCATCACTTGCCTTATTTAAAAATGGGGTTATTATGCCTTCAACTGCGTTTTCAAATACTTCATCATCGCCGATTTTTGGTAGTGCAATAATTGCTATAAAAAGACGTGATGTCATAACCATTCAAAGTATAGAAACTGCTAAAGTATTTAATACAGTTGTTTCTGTTTCGACTGTAACACCCCCTTTAGCAGTTAGCCTGACAGTCCAATCTTTAAATTAATAGAGATTAGCGTTTCTGATTAATCAAAAAGAGAAGCTTGTTCTTAGTACATTGTCAAGCTTCTCTTCTCCACCTAATACGGTATTATAATTTTCTTAAGGCGATAGCATTATAAATTCTGATGTCTAAATAAGGTGACGAAATAGAAATCCCGTTTCTATTCTTAAATCCATAAAATTCCACGATACGATTGGATTTTGAATCATTTTCCTGACAAAGAATATTGTGTAAAAAACTTTTTTTTTTCAACAATCGAACATATGTCCATATAATAGCTTCCGCTATCTTTGGAAAATGATACCCTGACTCATATTGAGTCATTCTATTCTGTTGATTAAAGATTGTATTGTATTCCCCTTTAGAAATTGCAACTTTTGTCATTGCTATCCAAGTTGGTTTTTCTGTCGGGGTAAGATCAAATTTTGATAACATGATACTATTTCTTTTCAAAAACCCTTTGTCTATCAAAAGATAAATAATCTTCCATACATTAACATTTGTAGGTATCCAAATAATATCATGAGTTTCTCCCCATTTTTTGCCTTGAAATATAGGACATGAGCTTTTAAAAAGCTTACCTATCTCATCTGGTAATGTGTCATATGCTTTACTGTAAAGAGAATGATCTAAATCAATATTCCCATAATAAGGAATTCTTTTAGCTTCATTATTTGAATAAATTAATTCTGCAAAATGGTCATCCCAACATTGAGGATTAAAAGTCTGTTTCCAATAAATTTGATATTTTAAAAATTTTGGATCACTCCCGACACATTCCCATTGCTTCTTAACAGAGCAGCAAAGAGCGAAATGTTCCCAATCTAAATATGAAAAAATTAACCTTAAGCAATCATTTGGTAAATTAACTTCACGAATGTTTGACTCCATCTAAAACTCCTTAACTTTTTCGTCACTAATCGTAGAAAGAAGATAATTTTAACTTGAGACTAAGGTCATTAAAATGCAAGTTGAGAAGTAGATAAAATATTAAGCTTCAAGTATGGCAAATGTCAGAATGTCACTTTAAACAAAGTAGATCATGTCACTTAAATTGTCTGAAACTACACTTGCCTTTAACCTCTAGTTTAAGACAATTTAAATCAGATGATGTACTAAAGTGTTGATTTAACCAAGATTGCGTGCTTTTTTATAGAGTCAATTTTTGTCCTTAATTGAGTAAAAAAAATAAATTAAAGACAAAATTTGATATTACAAAAAGAAACAAACGGCAAATCGTAAATATTTTATATATATAGGGTTTACGATTTGCTTTACTAGGATTGGTAGATAGGGATTGCTTTATTTGAAACTTTGATTCCATAAATAACCGCACCAAGGAGTATGATAATACCCACGCATTCTAGCTGCAAAGGCATTTCACCGGCTATTAGGTAAACAAATAATACACCAAATATTGTTTCAAAAATGGTGAGTTGACCGGCAAGTGTAACAGGAAGATAAAAACTTGCTTGATTCCACAGATATGAGCCAAGCCACGAACATAAAATACCAAGAACAGAGCACCCTATTGCAAACCTTATAAAAGATTGATTTAAATAAGAATATTTATCGAATTCAATTGCATTCGCAAAAACAAAAGCAGAAATTAGACCAAAAAATATAACCCAACCAAGTGTTGAGACACCGATTAGCGTTGTCCAATCATTTGAAGATACTTGTGGGTTACTTTTTAAAAACTTGGAATTTTCAACAACATATAAACTCCAAGCAACTAATGCGACGACGCTAAAAATAAGCCCAAGGCCATATTCAGAAGATGATTCATTAAGCTGAAATTTAGGGATATTAACAATGACAATCCCTAAAATAATCAAAAGTGATGTTGGTATTAAACTTTTAAAACAGAAATTTTTTTCTTTCCAGCTTCCGTAAAATGCAATAGTAATCGGGCTTATACCTAAAATTAAAGTGCAAACAGCAGGTGTTGAGTAACGTAATGCCAAAACAACTGAAAAGTAATAGACTATCGTTGAAATTAAAGAGAACATGGAAGCCCTAAGCCATATCGAAAGAGGATACCCACAAAAGCCTTTAAACCTTTGCCTGGAAAAAATCAAAAGTGAAATCACCCCGTAGACAAAATAACGCCCAAGAGTAATTTCAATAGAGCTAAAACCTTCCATAAATTGCGGGACAATAAAAATTAGTCCCCAAATAAAGCAAGCAGCAAGTGCGTAAGAAATGCCTTTTACCATAAAATTTTAACCTGAAAAAACGGGTGTCAAAGCTGTTTCAAAAACCATTATTTCATGAGTAACAGGATGGATCATTTCAAGTTTTGTGTGTTGCAAAGCTATGGTATCTTTTAAAGGCAATTTAGTATGACTACCATATTTTTGATCTCCAACAATCGGACAGCCTATATTTGATAATTGAGCTCTTATTTGATGATATCGACCCGTTTCCAAGATAATTTCAAGAAGTGAAAAGTTACCTAATTTTTTTACAATATGATAGGTAAGTTTGCAGTATTTAGCTAAGGAGTTACTTTTGGTCGAAACAGTCGCTTTAAAATCATCGTGTACCAAATAATCTTCAAGACTTGCCTCATTGTAAGGCGGTTTATTTTCTACAAGAGCCGTATACATCTTTTTAAATTTTCTATCGCGCATGCTCTTATTTAATCTAGAAAGCGCCTTACTTGTTTTTGCAAAAATTACAATACCGCTTGCAGGCTTATCTAAACGATGTACTATTCCAAGATAAACATTCCCAGGCTTTTCGTATTTTACTTTAAGAAATTGCTTGGCCTGGCATAAAAGGCTATCTTGATCTGTGCCGCTTGGCTCTGTTAATAGGCCTGCTGGTTTATTTAAAATAAGAAGATGGTTATCTTCAAAAAGAATATCTATCATTTTTTCCTTTGCCTAATGGCCTCGTAAAGTAAAAGTGTTGTTGCCATCGCAACATTTAAAGAATCAGCAACCCCCTGCATCGGAATTTTTACCTGTATATCTGCGTTTTCCATCCAAAGAGCGCTAAGACCAAGCTGCTCTGTCCCAACAGCAATTGCAATAGGACATGTCATGTCAACCTCAGTAAATTCAACTGTAGCAGAAGGTGTTGCCGCTAAAATGGCAATCTTATTTTTTTTAAGCCACTGTATGATCTCTTTTCCTTGAGCTTCAATAACAGGAACTGTAAATAAAGTCCCGACGCTTGCTCTTACAACATTTGGGTTATAAATATCTGTACAGCGATCAGCTACAATTAAGGCATCTAAGGATACAGCATCAGAAGTGCGTAAAATAGTGCCTAAATTGCCGGGCTTTTCAATGCTTTCAGCAACGATTAAAAAAGGATTTTGCTTTAATTTGGCAGACAAATCATCCAGATTGTAATGAACTTGAGGAGCTACAGCTACAAGACCATCCGGCCTATCTCTATAAGAAATTTTTTTAAAAACTTTTATATCGCACCTGATCACTTCAGTTCCTGTTTTCAAAATCCGCTCAATCAAGGGCTGCTCATTAGATCCTAAAAATAGCTCAGGACAAATAAAAAGCGTCGAAATTTTCCAGCAAGCATCAGTTGCTCTTAAAATCTCGCGATAACCTTCGATAATAAATTGTTGTTTTTCTTCGCGATCTCGCCTATCTCGTAAAGAAATTAAATCCTTTACTCGGGGATTTTGTAAGCTTGTTAAAAGCATTATGATAACTCTAAAGTTTTGATAAGAATATTTTTAAAACATTTATATATTAACAAATTGAGACACATTTAAGCAAGGCCTATTGATTTAAAGAGGAAAAACCGTTATCATTATAAATTTTAAAATGGATTTTTATCGATGAGCTCTATTTTCGAGGCCATACATTCATTTATGACGGGTATCGTGATCAATCTAAATCATCCTGTCGTTAAGCAAAATATTAAAAATCTAGCAGGTCTTATGACTTGTCTTTTTGGATTGATGGAGCTTTCTTCTTTATTTTTTAAAATTAACAAAGAAAACAATAATTCAACTATTTTTCTTTTTTTCTCAAGAATTTCAATTTTCCTAAGCCCCCTAACAACATCGTTTGGTCTTTGGCTTATCTTAAACTTAAGCCTCTTATTCCCTTTTCAGATTGAAAGTTTTTTTGGAAAAAATACGATTTTTGCCATCAATCCTTGGTCCCCAAAACATGTCGTCAGCATTATGGCTGTCTGTTTTGCATTACCTGCACTTTTTGCAAGCTTTAAATGTTGGCTGTATAGAAAAGTGACAAATCCTATCGTTTCAAGCTGGATTCTTTTTGTTCTACTTTTTAACACCTTGACTAGTAGGCCTGTTCTTCACTTAATGAATCAGCTAGCATTATATCTTTTTACATAAGATTAAAGAGCCCATACCAATATAGTCACGCTTGATGTTTTCGCAAGATCCAATGTATAGCCCTGACGAATCAAAAGCCCCTACAATTAATTGAAAATCATCAATGCTCTCATTACATCTTGTATACATAAGAGGTTTATCGTTAAAATTAAATTCGCCCGTTTTTAAATAATTTAGATGTATACAAATAATTGTTTCAATCAAAGTTGGGATTTCCAATAAAATCTGATCGTTTCGATTCATAGAACAGACAAGAATTTTTTGCTCTGCATAAGTTTTATTTGTACTACCCGGCAAAACAGCTCTACTCATCAGCACAAACCCAGGGGTTACGGGTTTTTCACCCATCTGATTAACAATTTTATGCCAAATATATTGATAACCATCAGAAACCGGAAATAGTTGTTTTTGTTTAAGCAATCCTCTAAAAGTATTGATTGTGAGGGGTTTTCCCTTAATAGTTTTGGGTATCCATACAAGTGTATGAGTATCCATAATCATTTTTTTTAAGAATGCGGGGTTTGAATTTTTTAATATTTCATAAATATTGACAGGTAGAGATTCAAAGGCATTTTCAATCTCTTCACTCGTGATGGTATCACTCCCAAAAAATTTATTCAAATGTACAGGATTAATAGCATTTTTTTGATAAATGAGCTTTTTAATTAAGAGATCATCATTAGCAAGCTTATACCACTCCTTGCAAACAGACGAAATGTTCATTACCTGTTTTAACTCTAACTTAGCAAAAATTTCTTTGAGCACATCTCCATTTAGCTGAAGAACAAGCGGTCTATAAGCTACAGAATAATTGTAAAAAATGATCCCTGCTATTGCAATGATTGAAAGAGTAACTGGAATTAAAAACATTTTGGAATTAACGAATTTATAATTATTTCTTACTTCACCTCTAAAAAAAGTTATATTCATCACACCGACACCTATATATGCAGAAGAGCGCTTAAGTTATGATCAAAGTAGCTTAAATTAAAATAAAAAAATAGAGTGATGTGTGAGGTTAAGCAACAAGAGGAAAACCCACGATTCCCATAAAATATGTAGCTTTGAATTTATTCTGAGCTCGTTTTTGAGAGATTTATCCCTTTAAGTATTTAAGTGATTAAGCTTGCTTGATTTAAGTATGTTTATTATATACTTTGAGGAATAAATTCTAAGCTACAAATTTTATTTTGAGGTGACTGCTTTATAAAGTTCAAAAAGCATGACGTTGGTTGTCGATTCGATGATTTGCTCGCGGTTGCCACGAAAAAACATTTTAAAAACTTTTATATTGTATTCACACTTACCGGCACCTCCCCCCTTATAACCAATAGCCCCAAAGACTGTGCCTACCGGTTTATCAACAGATCCACCGCTCGGCCCTGCAACTCCTGATACTGCGATGGAATAATCACTTCCTGTAATATTAAGGATTGAGGAGGCCATCTCTCTTACACAATTTTCTGAAACAGCTCCATCTTCATCGATAAGTTTTTCAGAAACCGACAAAAGCTTTGTTTTTAAAAAATCCGAATAACAGACAATTCCGCCCAAAAAATAATCAGATGCGCCTGGTACTGCTACAAGTTTAGCGGAAATTTTCCCGCCGGTGCATGATTCTGCAAGGCTTAAAAATAATTTTCTATTTTTAAACTCTTCAAAAATGACCTCTTCAATTTTTTTTGATTTTAAAAAAAGATGGGATTGAAATTGTTTTGAAAGAATATTAAAACATATTTCAAGTGTTTCATTTGCTTTTTCCTCTCCCAACTGATGACTACTCATTACGACAGTTACTTTACCTTCCGCAGGATATATTCCAAAATCTATTAGAGGAAATTGATTTTTTAAAGAGCGCAATGCAGGGTCAACAGCTGACTCATTGATGGCAAAAAGTTGCAGGCTTTTATCAAAGATTTGTTTTTCTTTAAGATAATGATTCTTTAAGTAAGGGACGACATCATGTATCATCATCGATTCCATCTCTTTTGGAACCCCTGGCAGCAGAATTAATATTGAAGATAAATGATTAAAAATAAATCCTGGTGCAGTACCCACTAAATTTTTAATAATGATAGCATTTTCTGGCACTGTCGCTTGATTGATGAGTGTTGCCATATCAGGGCCATACCGATTCTTTAAATCTTCAGCTATTGCCTCATCAAATTTAACTGTTGATTGAAAAAGATCTACTGCCACATTTTTTGTAATGTCATCAAGCGTAGGTCCAAGTCCACCTGTCACAATCACAATTTGAGCTCGATGTAAAGCCGCTTTAAATGTATGATTCAAGGTATCATACTCATCGGCAACAACAGTCTGCTTAACTACACTAAAACCTGCCTGAAGTAGTTTTCGACCAATAAAAGCAGCATTTGTATTGACTGTATATCCGGATAATAGCTCAGTTCCTATTGAAATGAGTTCAATTGTCACGACACACCTACTTTCAAACCTCGTTGCAGAAGTTGAGGATGTTGATTGATCCACGGTAAACAATCCTTGCCTATTCTGATAGGTGAATTAATTAGCTTTTCATCTGCTATAAACGGGGTAGGTATTGTATTTTTGCGAATCCATTTTTGCAAGGCTTGATAGAGCTTACCATTTGGAAATTCAGGATTATTTAATACACTAAGAATTTCTTTTGTCGTGTTATCCTGAAAGATTTGTGGATATGAAAATTGAATACCCCACATAATACTTTCAGTGCCAAATATCATAGGTCTAAATTTACCATCGAGCTTGGAATAATGCATGCGGTGCGTTTGCAACTGCAAAACAGGTTTTGAAATACGCAGTAAATATTGATCCTGACTCACCTCGACTTTATAAAGATGATCCAAGGATGTTGTAAGGACAGACGAAAAGCAAGTTCTATAAATAGATTCATCTATTAATTTTCCTTGTTTAATTCCATCCAAATAAGCTTGATAGCATATTAAGAATTGCTCTTTTGAAATAATGCCTTCATTTCCAGAATAAAGCTGTCCAGCGGAGCAAATATGAAAATCTCCAAGTTCTTCCAATAGATTTTGCATTTCATTAACATCTAAAAGGATCTGATGGCTAAGCCACTTGGAAACTTGGAAATACCCTTCATCTTTAAGAGTACTTGTGCGAAAAGGAGATTTAAACATCTTTTTTTTCAAACCAGGAAGTGATTAAAAGGGAAAAAATTCCGATACAAATACTGGAATCGGCAACGTTAAATACCGGAAAATTATAACCCCATAAGACAAAATGAAACATATCAATGACATGCCCATAGAGAAAATAATCTAAAATATTTCCTAATGCCCCTACAGTGATCAAGGTAAGAGGAGTAATTAGAATCGCGTTTTTATTATAAAAAAATAAATAAATAATTAAGCAAACGATAAGGATAATACGTAAGCAAATCAGATAGAATTGAAAATCAGAAAATAATCCCCAAGCAGCACCCTTATTGATCGCATGAACAATGGAAAATTCGATGCCAAAAAAATTTTTGAAAACTTTTAACCCACCATAAGGGTATCCATGACCATGCATCAAAGGGATTTGTGCTTGAGTTAGGGATTTTGTAACAAAATCTGTTATGAATACAAAAATTCCTAATATTGCAGCTATAACTGTATGTTTCCTAAATGACATAATGATTGTTAAAGAAGACCTTTTTCTAGTTGTTCTTGCGCTTTAACCGTCATTGTTGCATAAGGCACTGCGTCAAGGCGTGGAATTGGTATATCTTCACCAGTGATGTCACAAATCCCATATGTACCATCTTCAATTTTTTCCAAAGCACGTTCAATCTGCCGCAAGATCGCATATTCCCGGCTAGTTACTTCCAAGCTGATTGTTCGATCAAAGTCATCTGTCCCTTGATCTGCTTGGTGCTGGGAGTAGCCTGTTGCCTCATCTGGTTTTTTAACTTCTGCAGTCGAACCTTTTAAAGAATGAGAGAGTTGATTTTTTAAATCTTCTAATTTCTTTTTAAGCCTTTCGATATCTGTTTTTTTTAATGGCATTTTTTGAACTCCAAATTTTTAACTCATTCCAATTAAACTTAAAAAAACTGCTAAACTTCTTTCAATCGAAATGAATCGAGGTCTGCTTATTTGTATACAAGAATTCCACTATCATTTAAAATTTTACTCAATATCAAAGCCTTAAGAGCCGATTTACGAAGTTAAATTGTTAAAAGCCGATTAGATTCTGGTATGAGGCTAAGATATATAATATTGTTAAAAGAGTCTAGTTAAATCTAAAGGGGAAATTATGGCCTATTCACAGAATATTTTACATGCTTCTTATCAAAATAAAAACTTACAGAACCGTAAAAAAAAACCTCATCCGGGTAAACCCTTTAATTCATCGATTAATCAAAAAAATATTAATAATAATGACAAATCAATTAAATCAACAAAAGAAATTGCTGCTTCAAACATTAAAACAGAAAATAATCAGCCTGTCAATTCCTTATTTTTAAACCCTGATTCACCACCTTTTGCACTTAAAAAAAGCAACCTACCTTTAACAGTTGATTATGACGATACTGATACACCTACCCTTATGCCTTTCCTACAGAATGCTGACGATGATCAAGATTTTTCTTTTTCCCTCGACTGTTTAAAAAAGAGTGTAGATGAAATAATTGAAAATGTGAATCAAGAAAAAGGTCTCTTAATATTTAAATGTATAAGGTTAGCATCCTCTATAAAAAATGAAATTGCAGAAAGTTTTAAAGAAAATTCAATCGAATATTTCATTGGCGCATTTCAAATTTGCACAAACCTTCCAAGTGATTATAAAGATCGAATTTGGAAATTCCTTGTAGAAGATTTCAAAAATAACTCTTTTAAAGATCTCTCCCCATTTATACATACTCTCCATCTGCTAACATTTAAAAAAGAGCAATCCTTTACATCCATTATTTCATTTTTTAATATTTTAGCTTTTATACATCAAGGCGATAAAACTTATAAAACAAACGATTTTTTTGTCGCTCACTCTATAAAATTAAGTTTAAGCGACACCTTAAATTTTGAGCCCCATCGCGTTTCATCTATTCATTTGGAAACAGCTAACCAATCTATGACCGTTAAAATCCCCTACCAAGTGGAAGGCGCAATAGATGATGAGGAAATGCATTCTAGTTTTTCAAATCATTTCGATTTGATGATCCCTTTACTACCAAAACTTAAAATTTTTTCTCCCACTGAAAAAATAGCTAATATTGAAATAGTAAATGAGAGCAAAATACAAAAATTTGCTGAAACATTACTTGCACATACTGATCCAAAAGTGATCATGATTGGCTTCAGGATGTTACTTTCATTACATAATAAAAATGCTTTAAGTGCATCAAACTTGGAAGACACCATTTTAAATATCCTACCTAAACTTCTTTTCAACGAATTTACAGAAAGTCCAAAGGAGCTGTTTTTTGAAATTCAACAATTTGGAATCTCACTTTTAAATGATTTAAACATAGATTCAGTGTTAGATCAAGATTCACCAGATTTTAAAATCCAAAAATCAATTTTTAATCAGCTATATCTCAACAAGCTTTTACTTGACCCAACAAAACAAATAATTGCCTTTCAAATATGGAAACAAGAATTTGCAACCTCAAGCGGAAAAGTAGAAATATCAGTTGATGCTGCTTTAAAAATTTGTGAATTGACCATGGATCACAAAAGACCTCTTAACTATTTTGAAGCATTTACATATTGGAAAGAATTTAACAAAGTTGGGCTATTCAAATCAGAAGAAAATCAAACAAAAGAGCATCAATTCATTCAAAAATTTTTATGCAACATTTACAATTTTGAACATGCTGAATTTGAAGAATACAGACAACAACTCTACCCAAAACTTTTTGAAAGACCATTAAGTGCAAACCTATCTAAAAAATTCCACATCCCTTTTTTTAAATCCTTAAAAAATTTGAGCCTCATTGGTCATGATTCTAAAGTTTTAGAACTGATTAAGGGTCAGCCTCGTCTACATTTATCCAAATTAGAGCTTGATGAGATCAAACTCCTCGAGCTAAAAAATCAAACCGATGAAAATTTTAAAAATGATTCTCTACTCGAAATTGATAGTACTAGTTTAAGCGAAGAATCTAAAAAACTCGTGTCTGACTTGAGCCGTAAATTTTGCAGCTTAAGCTTGAAAAACAATCAAATTACAGCGGCCTCTCAAATAGTCATCAAACATCTAAAGGATGACGATATATTTTCTTGCGACTTTTTAAAAACTATTTTAAAAGAAGAGGTCACCCAAGATATTACAAGTGCTCATCAGATTTTGAATATGATCTTGATCCATGGCAAAGCATCTGTTAGTGACATCGTTACGTTATTGGAATCATCTACTGAAAAACTTTTGCCTTTTTCAAAAGAATTGAAAAACACGATAAAAAAAATCCACGTCAACCTGCATGATGAGCTGATGTTAGGTAAGCAATTAGCAAAAGCCGCCTCACTTTGTAAATCACTTACAAACATCTTTAACTTAAATGAACTTTATCCAAAAAAACCCGAATATTGGCTTGATATTATTGCTCAACTTGATAATAACGAAAACGTAGAATTCAAAGAAACCATTTTAAAACACCTCTTGAACAAGAAAGTATTGACTACAACCAAATCATTTAACCTGCTTCGAAATTCTTGTCACGATTTTGTAAAGCACTATTTTGATTCTAACGATTCTGAAAAGGCTATTAGCTTAATTTTGGAATTGCAACATTTTGAAACACCTTCACATGAGTTTGAAACAGTTACAATTTTAAATATCACAAAAGCTTTGGAAGTATCAATTGTTGCTAAAGACTTACCAAAAATTTCACTATTTCTAACACTCCTATCTGAAAAAAATAAGCTATTTATTAAAGATGATATCTTCATCCAGCACGTAAATTCCTACCTTGATTTATTATTTAAAAAAAATGACTTCACTAAGTGGATGCAAATAAAAATACAGTTTGGGATTTTGAACTCTGATGAAACATCAAAGCTTCAATGTAAACATGCTCTACTTTCCATTTTAGAACGGCCCTCAATTAAGAAAAATTACGAAACAATTTTTACAATTCTTCAAACATCTTTGATTTCAGACTTGGATGTTTGGAATAACTTTTTTAAAATTATAAAAGAAAAAAATCTTGAACAAGTAAAACTTAAAATATCAAACGAGCTAAAAGAAAACCCTGAATTTATGGCTCTTTTTACAACTAAATCAGATGGCTTACTATCTATTTTAGAGTTTTCAAAAGATACGGATCTTCTCTATACTCTCTTTAATGATCATTCTCATCTGATATTTGATTCAATGGAAAACTCTAATTTAATTGATCCTGCAGGTGTAGATATTATTTCATTAATTGGAAAAATTTTTAGATCTTTAAAAAGCAATCCTTTAAAAAGGCAAGCTTTGATAAAAAATTTGATTCCGCTTCATTCAAAAATCAACAACACGGATTTAAAGGCTAAATGGAGAGCAAATAAATTATTTATCGACAATTGCTATCAAGGTGATGATGTAGGTTTACTCATAAAAGGAGCCTCGATCTTATGCTCTCTTTTAAAAATTTCTTCATTTGAACCATCCTACAAAGATTTAATTCCTTCTCTTTTACAAATTTTAAGTAAATGGCCCTCTGTAGAAATAGCTATCGATGGAATCAATAGCTTTAATTTGACTTCTGAATTATGTGAGATTTCATTTGGATTGATTTTAGTAAATCCAAGCTCAACTTGTAACTTTTTTGAGCAGTATGCAAATTTGATTCGCCATCCTCAAGAAAATTTCCAATTATTGGCTATTTTACTTTATAAGACATCTATTGTGAACGTGGAATTAAATCCTGAAATTTCTTCTAAATCCTCGATCTTTGATAATCATCAATTGATTCAAGCATCTTTTGAAAGTAATTTCCTATCCGTTCAAAAAACAGCTCTTGACCTTTTTGTCCAAGTGCCATTTCAAAAACAGTTAAAAACTGAACATATCTTATCCTATGCTGAACAAATTATAAAAAAAATCATGATTCAGCCGGCCGAAAGTTATACGCATAGTAAAGATATAAAAAACATCAGCACATTGTTTGCTATTTATTTCAAAAAAGTAGAAATAATAAGTGCTGAAAAAAAATCAAAATACATGGAATATTTTGTAAGTGTTAATAATAAACTGGCATTTATGCCAAACGATACAAAATATTTTTTATCAAATCATGAGTGGATGTTTGCCTATAACTTATATGATTTTGAAAAAAATAAAGAGTTAAACACAAAGAATTTAAAAACTTTTACTTTTTCAATTTCGATGCTAAATAAACTCTTGGAAATCCTTCAAGAAAACCCACTGTTTTATGTGGAACTTCATTCTTTAGCCTACAGGGAATTAAATGCGCTTCTTAATTTCTCACACATTAACAAGAAACTTTTAGAATTACCTGTTAAAAATTTCCTCTACGCTAATGACCTTATTTGGAAAGACAATAAAGAAGCACATCTTCAATTCATTAATCTTTTACTACATAAGTTACCAAAAAACATCCTTACTCTCAATTATTTAACATTCTTAAAGTGTTTTACGGATGACAAAGAAGATACAAGAGCTGCTGAACTTATTTCAATGATCAAAACAATTGATGAAAAGACCCCCTTAGCTATTATATCACGCATTTTAGCCACTCTTAAAAAATTTGAAAAACATCTAAATAAAGATAAGAGTGAACTACTCTTCTCTCTTTCCCATTGTTTTAAAATTATCCAAGAAAAAGAGATAAAGTTTCAAAATGACGAGGCACTTCAAAATCTAAGTGATGCTATCGATTTATTTATTATCGAAAATGGAAATTTATTATTAATTCCTGATCTCGATACCGAAAAATCCTTCAATTTCTGTTTAAATTATATCAAGACAATCAATCATTTAATTAGCAACATGTCTGATGGTAGTGGAAAAAATGTCTATATAACAAACATGTTGATTTTTGATAATGCTCTTGCTAAGTTCAAAATCGTTTTTAATCCTGAAGACACTTTAAGCTATGTCTCAGAATTTCTTAAAATTACGATGCCTCACGAAAAAGAATCTGATGACTATCTCATTTGCATTACAGTCTTAAAAAGATTGATGTCTGCTAAAACAGAAAACAGTGAGATGAGAAAGAAGAAGCATTTATTAATCTTGCAGATTGTAAATCATTACACTGAACTAGCTTCCATACCAGGGTATATCGAAGATCTAAAAGATATATTTATTCCCATATTAAAGACTCAATTTCATTTAATTTTTACATTGAAGGATACCCATTTTATTCAAGCTTCAAACTTGATTTCGGTGCTAGAAAAAAAAGTCAATAAGCAAAGTTATTAATCCTTTATATTATCGGGCTCATTTTATCATTTTTGCGTCGACCTTTTACCCTGATTGTGAATGAAAGGTCGACCCATCAGGTATAAAAAAAAATTATCAAACATACTCTTTTAACCTCTATTTTTTAACTTTAATTATTTCAATTAAACCTTGAAACTGATAAACTTAATTCCATGTTAAATAAAAAAATCGATAATTTAACAAAAAATTTAATAAGGAAATTATGTTCTACTCTCAAAATATTAGTTCAGGCTCTTACCAATATAATAATTACTATCAAACTATTGATTCAAGCGCAAACCAGGACAAGGAAGCTATTCCATCTAATGGACCCTCACTACAAGAGCTTTACGCAAATGGTTTTGATGATGTTGAAGGCATGCATTTTACTCATTTTGTTAAACTTCTCAATCAAAATATAAATGAAACAATCAAAATTATAGACAAAGAAAAGTCTTTATCTATCTTTAAATGTATGAGATTAGCTGAAACCATAAAAAATAACATTAGAACAATTTATGATGATAATTCTTTTGAATTTTTTCTTGCGGCTTTTCAAGTTTGCACAACAGTACCTGATCATTTCAAAAATTTAACATGGCAATTTCTTATTCAAAAATTTAAAAACATTTCATTAAAACAGACTTCACCGCTGATACACACTCTTCATGAACTTACCTTTGCTAGAAAACATTCATATAAAAATCTTCTTTCCTTTTTAAATATTCTCTCCTTTATTTACGCTGGAGAAAAAAGCATAGATATAGAGCGCAAGGGTCTTCACTTGATATGCCCTGTAGAAATGAGTGTATTAAGAATACGTAATCAAAATAATAAAGTATCTGTAGTCTCCGCTATCCATTTAAAAACCATTTCACATTCATACACATTAAACATTCCTCTCAATATTTATTCAGCAATGGATAATTTTTTTAATGAAAAATCTCATGATTTGATGGCCCCTTCTCTCCCTAAACTTATTATTATGAAAAATATCAAATCTGTATTACTAAATTTGATAAATCAGAATTTTTTTAACAGTCTAGAAATTACACAATTTGCAAATCATCTTATTAAAACAGCAAATGATTATCTTAGAAACTTAGGCTATAGGGTGCTACTTTCAATAAATAATAATCATGAAAAAGTAGATCTTATTTTCATGATGACCTCTCTTGACACTAGAAGAAATCTCGCACGATTAGCTTGCTTGGAATTGATTATAAATAAGGTGATGCTTTTACCATCTCCAATTAAATTTAAGAATGAAAATGATATTTATAAAGTAAAAGTTATTTTTAAATTATATCTTGACACATTATCCTCCCTTAATAAACGAGCTGAACTAGAATATCTAAAGTTCTTTAATAACAATTTTTGATGTGAAATCATAAAAAGGAAATAATGTCTTATTCGCTAAATATTTGTCAGAACAAAAAGATGGTCTACCATAGCAACAACGTGGAATTTAAAAAAGTTACGCCGGCAGATATTTGTAAAACGGATGAACAAAATGTAGAATATTCAACTTTTTTTATTCCTGGAGGTCACAAAAGCGACTCCCCAAGAGACCGCCTTTTTTATGAGCTATATCAAACGGGTAGAGTCGATCACTTTGCCAAATGTCTATCAAGTGAAACTTGGGGGAAACCAGAAGGGATTGAAAAGGTAGCGTTTGATGAAATTTTAAATTTTTTGAATCATAAAATTAACATTTCTTGCTTTTCAAAAACCTTTAATGAGACATACACAACAACATTCACTTTAATTTCATTATTGCGACAACTCGATGCATTTATTCCAAGCGAGATTTTATTAATCGGAAGCTACCTACAAGAAATTACAGGAAACGATGGTTTTTTATTAAAAAATTTAAAAAAGATTTTAGATAACCAACTCCTTTTAAAATTTATTGAAAATAAAATCTTACAAAAGTCCGGTGATTCAGATTTAAGAGTTTATCCAAAGGGTGACATTACAAACGAGGATATTTTAAATTTAACACAAGAAGTGATTAATTTTATTGCAGAATGCATACATAACGATCCGGCTAATAAAAAATTTTTAAACAATCCAGATTTTAATTTATACGGACTTCGCCAATGTGTCCGTTTTACCTCTCTTTCAAAATTCTGTTTTTTTGATAGCTCAAAGCATTTTCCATCCAAAGATAAAAGTACAATTTATTCAACTATTTCTTTTGATGATAAAACAGGCAAGCCTATTGACTTAATGTTTATTAAAGAAATCGAAAATCCGTGTCTTTTTAATTTTGATGACTTAAAACTAAACATCGATGAGTTTCTAAAACCAAAAAGACAACCTTCTAAAAATCTGGCTCTTAAAAGCAGCACAAGTGAAAATGTTTGGCAACACATTATCGATCAATCACTTGATATTCTTCACATTCCAAATCTTGACGCCTGTGATGAAATGGGTTGGATTCGCCTTTTGAGGCATAAATCCAAGGGAGGACGTTTTTTTGAGGAAGGAGTAGACTTGTGCCTTTTTAAAAAAATTAACTTGGCTCGGCTACCTGATCTTATTAACAAATATTTCAAAAAGCTTGAATCTTCTGACAACACTTCTTTAATAGCCCTTTACATTCATATTCTCATATTTTTGAAAAAAAATAGGATCGATCAGAATATTATTGATGAGATTAAAAAACCTGCAATGCTGCAAAAAACCCAAGAAAATTTATTTGAATATATCTTTGCAGCACTAAATGAACCTGAACTAACTTTTGAACTTATCTATTCTTTTATTCACTCTCTACTTTTTTTAAATCTTTTTCAGTCAAATTCCAATGTGGTGATCAGTAGATGCGGCATTGAAGCTGTCTTTGAAATATCTAAAACGTATTTTTTAGAAACTTGCGGCTCTATTCCTCGCTCTATTGATTTTATATCTTCTACCCTTTTAAAGCAGAATCATTTATCAGAAAATGCTCTTAGAGCACTGGAAAACTTGAAATCTTGTTTAATACCAACTGGCAGTTATATTTTAGAGATTAATGAGCATTTAAGCAGTAGATTAAAATATTTTGATCTTGATTTGAAAAATCTTCCCTTGATTGCTAAAAAACTTTTAGAACATCCTAACTACATGCTCCAGCAATATGGCTACAATCTCCTTGTCATAAGTTTTTCCCGTAAAAATGATATAGAAATACTTCATACACTTCTCAAACTTTTTCCTAAAATAATCGTGCAAGAGATTGAAGATAAAATACGTTTACAAATATCTCAAAGTCTTGCAGATCTTTTAGATAAAACAATATTTTCAAACTTTAAATCTGCACTCTTTAGTTTTAATAAAATAGAATATGGGAATCTTAAGGAGTATCTTAATCAATTAATTTTAGAAGTTGATTTAAGCTCATATTCGTTTGTTTTTGATTTCTGGTCTACTGCGATACTTGAACCCGAAGAAAAAAAAGATATAGGTCTTGACTTATTTGAAAAGATTGTGAAGTTTGACTTAAAAAGAGCTTTGACATTTTTTCAAAACCTTAATGAACGTTGTGCGTTAACTCAAAATGAAAAGAATCTCATATTTAAAAAATTATGCATTTCTCACGAAAAAACGGTTAACGTCGAACATCTTATTTTATTAAAAAATGCAGTGCCGCTATTAATTAATACAAAAAACGAAACAATAAACCCTTTAAGAGCTATTGAAAACGAACTTATTTTGTTAGTTGAAACTTGTGTCAACTACAATTTAGAAAGCGAAGCTGAAGAAATTTTATTGTTATCCATAACCCATTCTCTTGTTTCCCTTGAAAAAGCATCCTCCCTTGGAATAATCAATAAACTTTTAAAACCTTCATTTCTCTTTAAAGAAAACCTTACTCTTTTAAATCAAGAAATCCTTGAAAACAACTTTCAAAATGCTTTAAGGCTATTAAAAGAATTATTGAAAATTGAAAAAACTGAAACAGAATCTTCCTGTTTAAGAAAGTCCATTCACGATTTATTTTTAAACTTTTCTAAGGTTAACAATTTTTCTGATTGTTACTCTTCTTTAGTTTCTGATTCATTTCAACAATTGTATGTCTCTGACTTCAATGAAAAATGTACTCTAAATTGCCTCTATCTTCAGTTAGCAACTAAAAAGAAACTGGAGACTCCCCACATATTGAGCTCTCTTCTTTCAAGCTTTCAAATATCAGCTGATTTTAATTGTTCAGCTGGAGAGCTTGAAACATTTACCCTTTCACTTCTTGATTACACTACAAATATCCAGAACAGTCTACATCCATCTTTTAAGGCATTATTGTCAGAAAAATTATCAAGTTTAATTTTTCATTTATTTCAACATAACCAAAATAAATTAAGTATTCGTCTAATTACTGCCATGAATCATCAGAAAATTCAAATGGAATTTGATGATGAGATCATTGGTTTTATTCTGAATATCAGTAGACAAGAACTTGAATCTGGTGAAAACGTTAAAAGCATTCATAACATGTTTTTGGCAAACAAATTCTATCAATTTAAAACAACTGTTAATGGTGAGCTAACCTACCAGATTTATTTTCTTTTAATGGAAAAACTAAAAAATTCAAATCTAGAACATGATGCAAAAAAATTGCTCGAATCACTCATCTTATATGAAGAGCCTACCCTTGAAACACTTTTCAAGGCGGTTAACATTTTTTCACCAAAAGTAAAAGATCTTGATTTCTATATATTGCTCGTTAATGGCCTTCTTAGTCACTTGGAGGAAGTTCGTGAAAATCATGAACTTTTTGATAAATTAACTGATTTTTTAAAATCCGATACCCGTTTATATAAAGATGATATCATTTTAAATTCATATTTTGATTTTAAAATGACACTTTTAACTATTCATAAATTAATCTCAAGTAAAAATCTAGACGATGTGTCACATGCTTTTAATATTTTTAATTACGATATCAACCACGGTCTCTCTAAATTAATCAATGTACATTCTTGTCATGAAGATATTGAGAAATTATTCCTTGCTATGGTTGAGAATATAAATAAATTAGATCTGAAGAATAAAATTAATTTATCTAAATATTTTGAAAGCATTATTCATAAAATATTTACTCACTGCCCAGATATTTTTTCTTTAATAAATATTTCGAAGCTAACAGATGTTATGCTTAAAAGTGACGATCCCTTAATGTATTCTGTTTGTGGGCAAATATTATTCTTTTTAATTTCTCCCCTTAAAGAAAAAGCTCAAGAACCATTAATAAGTAGCTGTAATAAGCTATTAAATAAATTGATCACTCACCCGGACTATTATTGTTTTCAAAATCAGCAAAATTCTTTGGAAATAATTTTTTGGGCATTCACAGATCTTAAAACGTTTGATCTTCATTTTAAGCCAATCTTTAAAGCTGAAATCATCAGAAAAAATTTATGCACTCACTTATTAGTGTTGAAAAAATCATTAAATTTTGAAGTCATTCAAAAAAGCATCTTTTTACTTACTGAAAAATTGCCTATTTTAACTACTTATCCTGAACATGAATATGCATGTGTTGACCAAGCGTTTGATCTTCTGATTCCTTTAATTGAACATGATTGTGATTTTTTTCTTTTAAATTTTTATAAAATATTGGCTCATTCAAAAGAGGATCTCTTTTCATTAAGTAATGAACTTTTTTACATTTACGAATCTAAAAATCCAGAAAACATATTTAATTATTTCGCATCTGTAGCTAAAAAATTGTTAGATACTCATTTTAAAGATGCAGCTAGTCAAAATTTTACTTTGGAATGCCTTTACGATTTTTGTACTCATCTACTTTCTAATTTAACAATGAGTGAAATTCAATTAAAAAAAGAACCTTTAAACAAGAAACTTGCTGAAATTTGCAAAACAAAAAGAATACAATTTTTAGACATTATGGAAAAGCTGATGTTTTTTCCTGCTGCTCAACATCGCATGCATTTTCCTATGCACATAAGAAAATTTGAAATTCTTTGTAAGTCTGCAGTTCAATTAAATATTTTCGATGAACGCAAAAAGCTTAAAAATCTATTCAGATTTTATGTGGGTTTAGATCCTGTTTACTTGACTTTGCCTCCAAGTCAAGTACCAAATCAGCATCTGATGGATGAAACTTTAAAGATGATTAAACGGTTTTTAAGTTTTGATTCTGATATTATGCTAGTAAGAGCAATTGGCATCTATAGTCACGCTCAAAAAATATTTCAACAATATAATTTTAATGGAAAATTACGATCTTTTGTAGAACCGCAAAAATTACTGGACTGTTTTAATGAAATTCAAAAAGCTTTAATAAAAAACCCCTATTTCGAGGCCTCAGTAGTAAAAGAAGCAGATAACAGGTTAGATCCAGATAAGATACATTACGAAAACGAATATATTTATTTCCATTTTCAAACAACTCTATTAGATAATCCTAATCTTCACAACATTCATGCATCACAGCAGTGGAAGGTATATAATTCAGAAGTTTGTGCATCTTGGAGCCAGACATTGATAGATTTTCATGTGAAAGAAAATTCTGAAGATATGAAAAGAACTCTTCTAAATTCATTGTATATATTTATGATAAGTTGTAATCGCTTAAAATGTTTTACTCACAATTTTATCTCTTATCTCTCTATTCTAAAAAAGTTCAACACTCATTTCATTAAACAAATAGAAATTTTAAAAGCTAATCCCGAAAAGCTTGAAGCTTATTTAAATACTCATAGTCTAATGACTCTTTTTGATATCCACACAAATTTAAAAAATAATGAAGTCAAAATATTTTCAAACATAGCTACTGCCACACTAACAGCGCTTATTAAAATGAAAGATCCAACCTTGAAAAATTACATCTTTAAACAGCTCGGGATTGGTTTGGGTTTAAAAATCTTCAACACAAATGACATTACAAAATTACTCGATGAATCTAAAAATCATTAATTGCGTCGATAAGTGCCCTTACGCCTCCAAAATCAGATCTTATATGGTGAAAGACTAATCGTGGTAAATGCAGATGATCAGATTCACCAGGTAGCGGGCCTGATGCTTCAATCTTGCCTGATTCGACTAAAAAGCTAAATTTTTTATTTAAAAGGGCGATTTGCTTTGCAGTTATCGGCTCTAACATGCGTACTACTAGCATATCATCGACATACCTGCTTGAGTGATAACGTCTATAAAATTTTAATATATGGTCTACCCCATCTTGATAGGATGTTGCCATGTAAAATAAGTTCAGATCTGATTTACTGATCCATCCATTTGCAAGAAGATGCTCTTGCAGGTAATGCTTCCAATTTTTCCAATAAACACCAGATTCCCCTTCCATGAGTACAACGGGAATAATATTCGATTTACCTGTTTGAATTAATGTTAAAACTTCAAAAAGCTCATCTAAAGTACCAACACCTCCAGGAAAAACTGCAACAGCATCAGAATGACTCATGAACATGAGTTTTCTTGTAAAAAAATATCTGAAAACAATTAATTTTGGATCACCCTCGATGACTGTGTTAGTTGGCACCTCAAAGGGAAGTCTAATGGATAATCCAAAACTTGACTCTCGCGATGCGCCTTCAAGGCCGGCTTTCATAATACCGTTTGCAGCGCCTGTGATACACATCCATTCATGGTTTGCGATCCCTTCACTGAATTTTTTAGCAGCAAGATAATCCGGATGATCTTCAGATGTTCTTGCAGAACCAAAAATACTAATCCGTCTTACGCCTTTATAAGCATTGAAGACCCTGTAAGCATAACGAAGCTCTTTTAACGAACGGCTAATTAACTTAAGCTGACCTGTGTCGTGTCCTTCATCTACAAGTTTAAGCGATGTTTCTATAATTTGTGCAATGAATTGCCCCTCTAAGGTTTCCGCATTTCCACCTGCAAGGGTGATGAGATCATCTATTGAATGTTTGATATGTTCTTCTTTAATGTCGTGTTTACTCATACAACCTCTTTTTTTAAGCTAATTTGTATATACCACATTAAGAAATATCAGTGTAATTTTTTTAAATGCGACGTCTACCCGGAATTAATACCCGAAGGGTGTTTGGGCAATAAGCACATGTTGAGGTAGCTTAAGGATACCTACCCATGGGATCAGATTATGTATTTTTAAACCCGAAGCTCTATATTCGCGAATTAAAATCTTTAATTTCCGAGCAAATTCTAATATTGAGGTCAGGTTTGACATTCTGACATTTGCTCCCAACAAAACCTTATAATTTCAAAGATTAGCAAATGTCAGAATGTCATACCTGAACAACATGATAAAAATAGATCTCCTTGACCAAAAATAAACCCGTCACATAATTTGAGGCTATGCAGATATTTTTATATACATTACTAACCACCCTTTTATTGTTTAGCTTTTTTTCGATTGTCTTTTGGACTCTCCGCAATGGCATTAGCCCGATGCCCTCATCACCAAAAGCTAAAGCGTGTATCGTTAAACTCATTCAAGAACATCTACCTTATGAATTCAAAGGCAATATTTTGGAACTTGGATCCGGTTTTTTAACACTTGGGCTACCACTTGCTAAACAATTTCCAAAAAGTGAAGTGATTGCATACGAAACATCGACAATACCCTACCTTGTCTCTATAGCAATTAAATTTTTTTACCCTGGTACCAATCTAACTATTCTAAATCAAGATTTTTTTACATCAGATTTTAGCCCATCAAGCCTTGTTATCTGTTATCTTTATCCGGCAGCCATGAAAAAATTAAGTACCAAATTCAGTCAAGAATTAAACCCCGGCAGCTATATCATCAGTAACACATTTGCAATCCCTGGCCTGACCCCTTATAAAACTGTAACTATCAATGACTTATATCTTACAAAAATTTATCTTTATAAAATTTAAATACTAAGTTTATCTTTTAATATCTTGTACAAATTATATTTTTATGTTTATCTTAGCTAAAAACAAAAAAAGTTAAAGTGATAAAAAAAGAAATGGCTACAATGCGACAAGATGAAGTTATAGTTTTTTTAAAAAAGCTTCGAGACCAAATCATTAACGATTTCGAATCCCTTGAACCTTCCAAAAAATTTGAACGCAGCGACTGGAAACACAAAGCTGGCGGCGGCGGTGAAATATCAATGCTACGAGGTTCGGTTTTTGAAAAAGCGGCTGTTAATTGGTCGGCAGTTTCAGGTGAAAAATTTCCTATGAATGATGCAGAAGGTGCTTTTTTTGCAACTGGTATTAGCTTGATTACTCATATGCAAAACCCATTAGCACCGACTGTTCATATGAATATTCGCTATATTGAAACAGAAAAAAAGTCTTGGTTTGGTGGGGGTTATGACTTAACTCCTATGGGATACTCTTTTGATGATGATAGAGAGCATTTTCATTTTCAAGCAAAAAAAGCGTTAGACCCTTTTGGGGATCATTTATATCCTGAATTTTCAAAAAATGCTGCAGATTATTTTTATATTCCCCATTGGAAAAAAGAAAGGGGTGTTGGAGGAATATTTTTTGACCATTACAACACAGGAAATTTTGCAGAAGACTTTGAAATGTGGAAACATGTTGGTAGTACATTTACAGATGCTATTATTCCGATTTACAAAAGACAAGTAAATAAACCTTATACGCCAGAAATGCGTGAAACTCAAAGCAAATTTAGAGCCCATTATGTGGAATTTAATTTGCTATATGATCGCGGTACTAAATTTGGATTTCAATCAGGGGGTAATCCTCAGGCAATTCTTTGTTCAATGCCGCCAACAGCCTCTTGGTAAAAGCAGTTATGTATACACAAGTGAACTTAAAAAGTGTATATAACAATATTATTGAAATTTTTCTAACTTAAAGGTTTTATATGAATATCTTTTCTTACGGACAATCAATGGTGAATTTATATCGAGCCGTTGCACCAGTCTCTAAACCATCTCCTCTTCAAACTGCTAACATAGATGGTGTTGCATCTTTTGTCCGAATCGCACAGTTTCCTTGGGTTCCAAATGTTAAACTGACTCTTGAGCCTCATGCCATCAATTTTTATCACCCTTATCAGATCGCAAATATAGATTTAACAGCGCCTTTTCGCTACATGAATGACGAAGGGCGTAAAAATTTTGTTATCCTCGCTCGTATGACTTGCATCATGCTTAAATTATTGCCCCCAATACCCTCAGGTAGTGATAAATATGTGCATCCGATTACAAAAATTTATCAACATGCACTTGTCGGACTCCAACATATTATAAAAACTTTTTTTATCAAGTCAGATCCGTATGACAAAGAAATTGATATGAGGACTATTAATAGTTTTGATTTTGATTACGCCTCAATAACAGGGGAAATTACAGTTAAAAAGGCTGGGAATATCGTGCAAAAAACGATTAAAATTTTGCAGTATGCTCTTATAAATAAAATTGAACCAAAGCCAAATGAGCAACTTAGCGCTATTGAAATTGCTGTGAAAAATATTTATAAAAGCAACTTCATCGAACAAATTGCAAGGGGTCTTGATTTAATGGTTGAGGTTCAAGGAAAAACTTCTCTTGAGAGTGAATGGTTGTGTGTGCATGAATTTGAGTCAGTAAATTGCATTATTTTAGGAAGACTTAGCATTTATGAAAAATCTCTCGATAAAATAAGCAAAATGCCAGGCAATAAAAATAATCAGAGCCCTTTTATTCTCATTGAGCAAAAAATCAACAAAGAAATAAAAGATACTGAAAATAAAGATCTCGAAAAAGAGATTATAGACATTAATTTTGATCCGGAAAAAAACCTTACATATGATGAAATTCTTAATGATGAAGTTAATTACGATATAAATTTTACAAATCAGCTTAAGAGTCATGAAGATTATACTGAAAACCTAGGCGGTGAGCAATGGGTTGAAGATGTAGATTATAATATTCCGAATGCGGAAAATAGAGCTACAGCAAGCTTTACAAATACAACTACTACTACTGCTAAAAAAAGAAATTCAAATGAAAATGTTTTAATTTATTGATTGACCTGCAATCCATGATGTTGTCCAGGCGTTTTGAAAGTTAAATCCGCCTGTGACTCCATCTATGTCCAACACTTCGCCTGCAAAGTATAACCCTTTGCAGATACGGCTCTCCATTGTCTTAAAATCAACTTCGTTTAAAGACACGCCGCCACATGTCACAAACTCTTCCTTAAACGTTGTTTTGCCTTGAATTTGATAAGTGTCTTTTTTAAGCTTTTCTACAATTTGATTGATTTGCTTTAATGACACTTGAGACCATCTAGGAGCCTCTTCCCCATCTTTCAAATCAGGGAGAGCTAGCTTTTTCCATAAATTTTTAGGCAGATCGATAGGCGATTCACTCGTCATTAATTTTAAATGATTGTTTTTCTTGTAATCGACCAGAATATCTTTTAATTTTTCGTGGGATATGGTAGGGAGCCAATTGATATGAAATGGGGCTTTGTAATTGCTTTCAGCTAAAATTCTTGCACCCCAAGCAGAAAGCTTTAAGATTGCAGGACCGCTAAAACCAAAGTGAGTGATGAGCAGAGGTCCTGTCTGCTCTAATAATGTATTACCAATTTTTAAATGCACTTGTTGAACGGCAATTCCTGAAAGTTCTTTTAAAGGTGAATTTGGAACATTAAAGGTAAATAGCGAGGGGACTTGAGGTACAATGTTATGTCCTAATTTTTTAATGAGCTCATACACCTTATTGCTACTTCCTGTAGCTATAAGAAGTTTATCACATTCCATAACTTCATCATTACTTAAAATGAGATTAAACCCATTTTCATTTTTGATAATATCTTGAATCCCGCATTGGACTCGTAATTCAACACCTGACTTCTTAGCGGTTGTCATGAGGCAGTCAATGATGGTTTCTGATGAGTCGGTGATTGGAAACATGCGCCCGTCAGCTTCTGTTTTTAGGTGTACGCCTCTTTTTAAAAACCATTCAATTGTTTGCTCCGGCTGAAACCTCATAAAGGCGCTTCGTAAAGCTTTTTCCCCTCTTGGATAATTTTTTACAAGCGCTGAAACATCAAAACAAGAATGCGTGACATTACAACGTCCACCACCAGAAATACGCACCTTGGAGAGAACCTGACCAAATTTTTCCATCAATATAACTTCACATTCAGGGTGCGCCTCTTTGCAAGCGATAGCACCAAAAAAACCGGCAGCCCCGCCGCCAACTACAATAACTCTTAATTTTTTTGACATAAATAATACTTTATAATCTTTAAAAAAGGACTTTTAATAATCTATTTAAATTTAACAATTAATATTAGTTATTAAAATTAAAACAAGAATTAGAATAGATGTTTTAACCCTTAATGTCAACACCAAAGACTTTATTTAAATTTCAAGGGTCTACCCATCTTTTTTGCAAATTACACTTAACGTATACACTTCTTTTTAGGCTTGGATTTTTCTTTATCACGGAAGCGTAAGCCTCAAATCTACCCATCTTTAAATCTTTAATTTCCTAGCTATTCGTGCCAGTCCAGGTCAGGCTTTAGGTGGCACGAATAGCTTAAAATACCATGGAAATTCACTGTAATATTCCAGAAGATTTTCCGCCAATTATAAAGCCGGCAGCAGGCATCCTATTTAGTTTCCTAGCCATTCGTAGTCTTGAACAGACTATCGGGGCCCTATAGAGCTAATTCGGTAATTGGAAAAAAGTGGAGTTTTGAGAGATTTTTTTATTGAATTCAATAAACATAAAAACGTTAAATGCCTTTGTATTAATTTTTTATGTTTTTTTGAATCCAATTGAAAAAGATCCAAAAGACCGCCTTTTCGAATTACCGAATTAGCACTATAGTCTAACCAACAGTACGAATAGTTAGGAAAGTAAAGATTTAAAGATGGGTAGATTTAACGCTTACACTTTCGTGATAACGAAAAATATTTATTGCACACTCCTCTTTATAATCTCTTTTTGTTATAACCATTTTATGGTTATAACAAGCAGTCTATGCACAAAATGAATTGGGTTATCCTCTACACTTTGGATATGTCAGATTTTTAGGCTTTAAAAGTGGAAAGATTGACGTTACTGCCACCACTTACAATGCAGAGAACTGAAGAAAAAGTTTTTAGCAGTGGAAGATTTTGATAAATGACTGCAAGAGATGCAGCTAATGCAGGCTCAACAAGCACTCGATGATCATTTGCAAAACTTTGGCTTGCTGAAAAAGCAGCCCTTTTTGTCACGATCTCTGAATATAACGTATGATTTTGAATCATATTGAACACTTCCGGGATAATATTTTTTGCATGTGTTTGCTCTGCAAATCTGGCTGTTGCAAATTCGCAATAATCTTCTGTTTCTGCAGTAATTAAAGGAATGTCACCCCATTGACATGAATGAAGACCTTGAATAATTCCTGCAAGTAAATCTCCACATCCAACAGATAGTACAATAGCGCCAGGCTTTAATCCGGCTCCAAATATTTCGTAGATAATTGTGCTGATCCCTTCAAAAATTAAAGGATCGTTTTGTGAATTTACAAAGGTGATTTTATCTTTTGCGGCAATTGCTTTTGCTTTAATTTCTGCACTTTCAAAATTGTCGCCATGAACAATAATTTCAGCACCCATTTGTGCCATTTTTTCTTTCATTAATTCAGGGGTATTAATAGGCACTACGACTTTTAATTGACTTTTGTATACACGGCAGGAATGGGCTAAGGAAACGCCAGCATTTCCGCAGGATGCCGTTATAAATGAATTTAAACCCTTGGCAACATAATCAGACATCAACAGAATAAGCCCACGATCTTTATAAGAGCCTGAAGGCTGAAGCGCCTCCATTTTCAAATAAATGGGCACCCCTACCTCTTTTGATAAGGGCTCTGATTTTAAAAGCGGGGTTTGCACGTACAAATCATCCATTATACAATCACTTTAAAAAGCTAATCATAAAACCGACAGCTGTTTTTATAGGTTCAATATCTTTTTTTTGTGAACTTGCCGAAATTCTATTATATAAATCGACTATAATTTGCTGAAAAAACTCAACAATTGCTTTGATCCAGGAGACAAGTGTTGTAAATGTATCCGGGAAAAAATGCCAAATTAAGTAAAATAGAGCACCAAAAAGAATAAAATTCGCGATAAATCTAATGAGCCCCATATAAATTACCCTTTTTTTGAACGTTAAAATCATCCTTTATCATAACAGCTGTTTATAATTTTTGGAAATAATTGGCAATACAAATTTTCTCCCTTTTAAAACCTTTAAGATTTTCTTGTAAGATATGATACTTTTAGTTAGAATTGCACCTTAATTCCAGTGTCTTTTTTAAGGAGAGGTGTCCGAGTGGCTTAAGGAGCACGCCTGGAAAGCGTGTGTGCGTTTACGCGTACCGTGGGTTCGAATCCCACCCTCTCCGTTCTTTTTTTTTAGTTTTATCCTTTTAAAATTCTTATCAGATGTTATATATAATTTAATATGGACACATTTGATTTTTTAGATCTATCTTTTGGCAGGATTACTCTTGATGAAAAAAATAAAATTGCAGATTTTTTACAAAAATACCCCCATTGCTTAAACGGATATACTTTTCCAAGTTTATTAGCTTGGGGTGAGGTTTATTCGTATGGATTTGCCTTTATCGATGAAGAAACTCTTATTATCTCAACTTATTTAGAATCAACAAAAGAACAACACCTTTTGGAGCCTGTCGGTCTATTTCCTCTAAATATCCAACATCAATTCTTGCAATCCATTTCAAAAAATCCCTATCCTGTTAAAATATTTGCTGTTTCGGATTCATTTATTGAAAAAAATAAAGAATTTTGTTCACACTTTAATGATCAAAACGAGCGCAAATTTGCTAATTATATCTATAAGACATCAGATTTAGCCTTGCTTCCAGGAAATCATTATGAAAAAAAACGCAATTTACTTTCCCAAGCTGAAAAGCTCTATCAATGGGAAGTTGAAGCTTTAACTGACGACTGTCATGCTCACTGCGTTCAAATTTTGTTAAGTATCGGCAAAAAGGCAACAATTGAGCCCGATCTATTAAACGAGCTAAAGGCCTTAAAAATGATGCTAACTCACTTTAAAGAGCTGAAAATTAAAGGCCTTGTTATTAAAGTAGAAAATAAACCCGTCGCCTTTTCAATTTATGGGGAACTTAACAAAAACATGGTCGATATCTACTTTGAAAAAGCTGACAGAAATTTTAAGGGACTTTATCAGTTAATAAACCTAGAAACAGCAAAAGCTTGTCTTTACCAAGGTTACGAATTTATCAATAGGGAAGAGGATCTTGGTATTGAGGGCTTAAGACAGGCTAAAATGTCCTATTTCCCCTCAGAAATCATCTCCTTCCACCTTTTAACTACCCTTTAAGCATGTAAAACAGGGTTTTTTGCGGCGAGCGTTTCATCGAGGCGAGTGACAGGCTTTGTATGAGGTGCATTTCTTACTATTTCAGGATTTTCCTTTATCTCTTGAACAATATTTTCTAATGCCTCAACAAATTGATCTAATGTAACCTTCGATTCACTTTCTGTTGGCTCTATCAATAAACATTCTTTAATGATTAGAGGAAAATAGACGGTTGGTGCATGCACACCATAATCAAGAAGACGTTTTGCAATATCTAAAGCTCTAATCCCTTTATCAAGATAATTATCAGCCTGAACAACAAATTCATGCATACAATGCTGCGGAAAAGGAATAGTAAACAAATTGCTGATTCGTTTTTTTAAGTAATTAGCGTTTAACACAGCCTGTTCTGCTATCCGATAAAGACCGTAATGACCATGTAGCTTAATATAGAGATAGGCGCGAAGATAAATTCCAAAATTACCATGAAATGAGGCAATTTTACCTATGCTATCTTTGTCATCATTAATAAGAGTGTATTTACCATCCTTCATTATAACGCGTGGAACAGGCAAAAAGCTTTTAAGTTTATCATTACATAAAACAGGCCCAGAACCTGGGCCCCCACCACCATGCGGCGTAGAAAATGTCTTATGCAAATTAATATGCATGACATCAAAACCCATGCTTTCAATGCTCACAAATTTTAAGATAGCATTTAAATTGGCACCATCATAATAAAGCAAGCCTCCATGAGAATGGATAATTTTTGAAATTTCTAAAATTACCTTAGAAAAAAGCCCTAGCGTGTTAGGGTTTGTCAACATGAGACCTGCAGTTTTTTCTGAAACGAGACTTTTTAAATGATCTAAATCAATGTCCCCAAGCTCATTTGTTCTGACTGAAACAATGGAATAGCCTGCCATTTTAGCAGTAGCCGGATTTGTCCCATGGGCATTATCAGGTATGATAATTTCAGTTTTTTCAAAGTGACTTAGTTTTTTATGATATTCTGCTATCATACGGATTCCAACAAATTCCCCTTGAGCCCCTGCATTTGGTAGAAGAGTCCCTGCGCAAAAGCCGGTAATTTCTGATAGTAAGCAAATAAGCTCGTGGATGATTTCCAAATTACCTTGTACACTTTGGGCAGGTGCTAATGGATGACATTTTGTAAATCCATCAAAGCTTGCAACAAGCTCATTAACCCTTGGATTAAATTTCATTGTACAGCTTCCAAGCGGATAAAAGGTATTATCAATACCCATATTCCGTTTAGCCATCTCATTAAAATGACGTGTCAGATTGATTTCAGAAATTTCCGGTAAGGAAATATCAGTTTTACGGATGAAACGATCATCTGGTAAAAACATCTTAAATTCTTCATCATTTTTTGGTAAGCTATAAGCATGTTGACCTTTTTCACTTTTTTCAAAAATTGTTTTGCTCATATTAAACCTTTTGCAATGGCGAGATAGCGGTTAAGATCAGATAGGCTTTTGGTTTCAGTGACAGCAACTAGCAAATGTTGGTTAGATGCAGGAAAATAGGGTTTAAGATAAAGGCCAGGTTCGATATTATTTTCCCGAAAAATTTTTAAGACTTTTTCTATTGGGCAATCAAATTTTACAACAAATTCATTAAAAAAATGCTGTTGACTAACAGACTTAATGCCAGGAATTTTATTTAAATTAGTTTTTAGGTAAGAGGCTCGTTTGTAGTTTGTTAAAGCTATTTCTCTTACCCCGTTTTTTCCATACCAAACAATTCCGATAAGGGTAGCAAGCGCTGCTAATGCTTGATTTGTGCAAATACTAGAAGTTGCTTTTTCACGTCTGATGTGTTGCTCTCTTGCTTGAAGTGTCAAAACAAACCCGCGTTTACCGTTTGTGTCTACAGTCTCTCCAACAATTCTACCAGGCAGTTGTCTGAGAAGCTCTTGCTTGCAAGCAATGTAGCCTACATATGGTCCCCCAAATTGTAGGGATAAACCAAAAGGCTGACAATCACCAACTGCTATATCTGCTTGCAGTTCATCAGCATTTTTATATAAACCATAAACCATAGGATTTGCTGAAACAATTGTTAGAACTGATAGGCTTTTAAGTTTTTGATTCAAAGGTAAGATGTCATCTATTCCCCCAAAAAAATTAGGGTATTGCACTAAAAGAGCAGCTGTTTGATCATCAGCTAATTCTTCAATTTTATTTATATCTAAAGAGCCATCAGCTAAAGAAGGAATCCATTCGATTTTTGTTTTATGATTACAAAGATATTGCTCAATCACCGCCTTATAATTAGGGTGCAAATTATCTGCAATCAGGACTTTATTTCTATCTTTATTAATTCTTAAAGACATTAAGAGAGCCTCAGCGCATCCGGAGGCTCCATCATAAAGTGAAGCATTTGAAACATCCATACCGGTTAGCGCACAAATTGCAGACTGAAATTCAAAAATAATTTGTAACATCCCTTGAGATGCTTCCGGTTGATAAGGGGTGTAGGCCGTTAAAAATTCAGCTTTGCTGCAAATGGATGAAATAATTGCAGGTACATGATGCTCATAGGCTCCTGCGCCAAGATAGTTATCAAATTCTGAATAACTATTTTTTTTAGCCAAAGACTGCATCAATCTTATTCCTTCATATTCTGACATTCCGTCATCAATCGATGGTTTTTTTAGCTTTAAGATTTCAGGAATATCTACAAAAAGTTCTTGAACATCAGATACGCCAATAACTTTTAACATTTCTTTATTTTGAATCTCTTGATTAGAAATAAAATCCATTAAACTTATACGCTGTTTTTTGATTTATAATCCGTTTCATTCATCATCGCATCAAGCTCTGAAAAATTTTCCAACCGAACTTTAAAAAGCCATCCACTTTTTTCAGCTGAGGTATTCACAAGCTCTGCTTTTTCAGTAAGCTCTTTATTGACTTCAGTGATAATACCACTGACAGGCGAATAAACATCAGCTGCAGCCTTAGTAGACTCTAAAACAGCTGCCTCAACCCCAGCATTTACTTTCATACCAACTTTTGGCAATTCAACATACACAATATCCCCAAGCTGACTTTGAGCATAATTTGTGACACCTACAGTGGCTATATTTCCATCACTTTCAACCCATTCATGCGTTTTTGTAAATTTCATTTTTTCTTGCCTCTTTATTTTATGACGACTATAACCCTTGTACTATTTTTTTCAAATTTGAATTTTAAATTTATTTAAATTGCTCTTAGCAGTGAATACTTCATTAAAAACAAAATAAAAATATATTAATTAATATTTTGTTTGCAAAATAACTTGATTTATTTTATTTTTTTAATTAAAATTGTTTATAATCAATCTTCTTTTAAAGAGGTAACCATTTATGCTTAATTTAGTTGAATATCCAGAGGCTAATTTTCAGACAATTATTATTAAAAATGAGGTCGAAGATTCATTTTGGAAATGGAATCGAATCGAATTTGTAGCCTCATCTATTTTAGCAACAGCCACAATAGTTGAATTAATATCTCCCCAGCCTGTATATGCTTTTGCAATTACATCCGCCACAATCTTTACATTCGATGCGATTACAATTTTGATAGAAAAATTAAAAAAACAACAGATGGAGTCATTAAATCCAAATTTTTTAAATTGTTTAACCCTCGATTATTCATTTCGGCTTAGATGTTTACCAGGAAAAATTTTCACTAACTTCAAACAGGATGAATGTGGTGATGAAGGAGAAATAAAAAACCACTTTTCTCTTGATTTATCATTAAATTCTATTTGGGATGATGTTTATCAAAAAGATAAAAAAAATATTCAAAATCCCATCACTTTAGATAAATACAGTAAGGGCTTAAGTGTAGTTTCAATTAAAAAAAGAAAAGTATTATGTGACATATGGCAAAAAAACGTCGATAATTTTATTCGTTTTCAAGTCATTCAAAGCCGCCTAAACCATCTTGTTCCACTTTTTTTTCTTGAAAAACATGATAAAATTAATTTTAAATCTAATAATTTAAACAAAGAAACATTAACCCTGCTTTATCCCCCAAAGAATCTTGAGGGAACAATAGATGAACAAGCTCTTTATTACAGCTCCTCTCTTATTGAAAGAATTCGGGATTTTGCTACTTAATTTTTACAAAAGGTAAAGTGACAACTTTAGCACCGACTAAAGTCCCACGGATCTTGATCTCTACTTTGTCACCTGTTTGCAACTCTTGATTAACCATGATAATTGCAATAGCATTTTCCAAGATAGGTGAGTAACTACCGGATGTCACTTGTCCTATTATTACATCATTCTTAAACACAACAAAGCCACCTCTTGCTATGCCTTGTTGTTCCATGATAATTCCATATTGATGTCTGGATTGACTCATTTGCTCTAATTCTTCCAGCTTAGTTTTACCAACAAAATCATGATTTTTTGATTTTATAGTCCATGCAGATAGACTTTCATTTGCCGAAATGGATTCTGATAGCTCATGTCCATAAAGACTATAACCCATTTCAAGACGAAGCGTGTCTCTTGCCCCTAAACCTGCAAGTTCCAAACCAAATGGCTTACCCTCGTTGATAAACCAGTCAAAAAGTTCTGCAATCAGTGCATTGGGAGCATAAATTTCAAACCCAAGTTCGCCTGTGTAGCCTGTTCTTGATAAGATGATTTTTTGCCCATGATAATGAAGAGGGGTAAAATGCATTTTTTTTAGCTGCTTAGCCTCAAGAAATAAAGGAGATATAAGATTTAAAGAATTAGGCCCTTGAAGTGCTATGATGCCATCTTCATTAAAGCGATCCTGAATATGAACATTAAAGTCTTTAGCGTAGGTTTTTAGATGATTTAGACTCTTCATCCGATTCGATGCATTCACAACAACAAAATAATGTGTCTCATCTTCAATATAAATAATCACATCATCAATGGAGCCTCCTAAGGGTAGACTCCATACTGTATAAATAGCCGTATGCTTTTCTTTCGTAACGATTTCACTTGTCGAAAGGTAATCAAGAAGCTTGCCCGCATCCTTACCGGTTACCAGAATAATTCCCATATGTGAAACATCAAAAAGACCAACTTGCTTGCGAACTGCCAAATGCTCTTTTAAAACACCTGTGTATTGCAAAGGCATTTCCCATCCTGCAAATTCTATCATCTGAGCGCGAAGCTCTACATGTCTATCGAATAAAACCGTTTTCATTTTTTGAACCCTTCTGGAAATTTGTACAGGAATTTTTTAACTATAATCAAAAAATATAAGAGTGTGAAGTTTTTTTATTCCTTGAGTTTGAGATGCGTTTTGAAGCGTAGCAAAGAGCAACTAATATTAACCGTAGTGACTTAAAGTCCGAGCTTGCGTAAGCGTTAAATCTACTCAACTTTTGGTTCAACAACATTTAAAGCGCGGTAATTTACCAAAAAGATGGGTGATTTTTGAGGCTTGTATTTATGGAATTAACTTAAGAGTACCCCAAAGGGAGGGTTGCTGCTCGATTGAATATTCTGAGGTAAGTACTGAAAAATGTTGAGGCTCACCATTTTTTCTATTGATTCTGTAGGTAAAACCCAAACGATTGAATTGTTCAGGGTCATATCCATGCAAGCAGTGTGCAGGAATAAAAATTTCTAAAGAATAACCGCCGTTTGATTTTTTTACTTTTAAGGTTAACTCATCACTATCACAAAGTTCATGAGCATCTTCAGTCCGAAACTTGGTTATTTCACCTGCCATATGCCCTTCAAATGCCTCAGGTAAAAAATAAAAGTGATGACAAAACTTTGTATTAAAGCCTGAAGTTTTTACATCGCGAGTATCAAAAAATAACTCTACACTATCGCCTTTTGTGATATCAGGGTAATGACATTCGGTTACCTTTTCTAACACAACAACATGCAGTTCAATCCCGGCTTTACTAAAACCCATGAAAAGAGTTGCAAAAGTCTCTTCGTTCGTGAGTAATGAGCTATCAGGTAATGCATAAAGGCTTCCCCTTGCTTTTGCAAGCTCCGGGAATACCCCTTTTAACTCATGACAATCTGCTCTGATTTGAAAAAAATTAACAGGGGATAGAGAAAAATTTGTATCATCAAACATATAATTTTACTATCCCCTTTAATTTTAGTTTATATCAGAATCTGGTCCTTGAGGATCCATTGTTTCTATAGGCTGGTCCAAGTAACTTAACGAAATGGCATGATCATTTTTTATCTCGCTGACAACTTTTTTCATATAATGAATTTGAGCATCATTTGAAAGTAGATTCTGCAAAGATTCTATCTGATTTGAGAAAGCTGTCGCATCTTCTACATTACCCTTACCTTTTACATAAAAGAAAGAGATCTCACCATTTGGAGATGCCTGAAGCTTGGTCCAGCTATTAGCCGGCAAATTAAATAACTCTTCATTTTTAGCATCTTCATTACGCGCTATCGTAGAAGATTTTTTTTGCAATTTCCATTGCGCTTCAAGACTTTTTCTTGGGTGCAGTTTATTTTCAGCAACCTGATTTGCAAGGTCGGCATTTTCAGTTATTAATTTTTCAGACGTTGCCGGATCTTTTTTTAGCTGCTCTACAGCATCTTGCATATACCCGTAAAATCTTAAATGACTTAGCAAATTACCAGTTGATTTGTCTTCATTACCAGATGTTGAAGCTATCCCTGACAATACATTTGCAAAATAGGCGTCTGCAATTGCGTCTTTTGAATCTTCAAAAGAATTCCAGTTTTTCTCTTGTTTATTTTTTTGATAAAAACTTTGTAACTTATCATCTAGCAATTGATCCAATATACCTGATTGTTTAGCTTCTGCAAATGTTAAAATTTCAGGCTCTTCTGCTCGATCAAGTACAGTAATCAGATAATAATGCTGATTATCAGCAGTAAATTTTAGGTTTTGTGCATCAAATGGTAATTTATCTAATTCTTTTATTAAATCTTCACCGTTAACAAGACCCTCAAAAATTGAATTGTTTCCTTTCGTACTTAAACCAATAGTGACTGTTCTTGTTCTTGAGTTATCTAGAGCCTCTATTAACCATTCAGGATGATCATTCACAATTTCATTTCTTGCAAAAGCATCAATTCTTGAACGTGTCACATCATCTAAACTCTCAAGTGCTGCAAAGCGATCTTCCCGTGTGTCACTTTTCTTAATACTGAGTTCCGGGAATTTTGCCTTTAGTAAATCCCAATGATCGACTTCAAAATTCCATGTATCTTTTATAGAGATCTTCGACATCAGATTTTTCTTATTTGCCTCGGAAAACTTGATCAAATAACGTTTTTGTACAAGCTCTGGTGTTCTTTTGGAAATAGCTGAGGCTGTTAAAAACTTTTCAGGAAGAGTTAAATTTTTGGAATCATCTGCTGATCTTTTGCTGATAAGATTTAAATAAATTTCAAATTTTTGCAAGCTTCGGTAATCAGCAAATTGCATCTCTTTTGGTAGTGTAAATAAATCCCCTTCAACTGATTCATTAGCATATTGGCTAAAATTTTGATAAATCAAAGAATCGACAAAAACAGCGTTTCCAACATCTTGAAATAGTTTTCTAAATAATAAAGCTTGGCTCCAGATTTTTATCGCTTGGTTTTGATCCATTCCTAAACGGCGTAATTGTTCGTTGTAATATTCTGTGCTATTTGCAACACCCAAATTTTGATTATTGACGTTCTGATTATAGCTAATCTGTGAATTGCGTATTAAATCAGCCAATGCTTCTTCTTTACTGACTCTGTAGCCTTTTTGTTCAGCAATTTTTGCAGCATTGATAATAAACTGAGCTGAGAGTCTCACAAACCTTGGGCCAAACCAATCTTCAATTGTATGATAGCCAAAAATTGAGAAATCCAATCTATCTAAACTCGGGTCATGCTGAATAAACTTAAGCTGCTTCTCCTGAGAATTTAAGACGTATCTTATGTAGTGAGACGGGAAATTGACTTGGTCTAAAAATAATTGCAATCTTGCTTTAAAACCAGCTTCTGTTGTAGCTGAATCAAGATTTTTAATTACCTTTATATTTTCATTGATTTTTGGGGCGTATGCTGACCAAACAGCTTCCTGACTGATAAATTTAGCTTGCGGGTGTGTATAGGAAGTGTAGCTTTTTTCTTTTTGAAGCCGGCTTTCAAGATCCGGTCTTAAATCTTCCAGATATTGATTAGCTAAGACTGCTCCAACACCTGTTTCAAGAAGATCTTTTCTGATAATTCCATTATTTAAAAAATTAGGACCCCAAGCACCGCCAAATAACTGCTTATCATGATTATCCGTGCTGATGAACATGACCATTTCATCAAGCTCAGGCCGTCTTATTAGCTCACCATCAACGGCTTTAAAAACCACTTGATCACGAACGGGATTTGTTACAATTGTATTGTAAGTTCCAAAAAATGAAAATGAAATGACAATGACAAAAGTCACAACAAGGTAGATATAACTTTGATACTTGCGAAAAAACTCTAACATGGTACAGCATCTCCTGAAAAATAAAGGCTCATCTTATCAAAATTCAAGCTTTACAACAAACCCTTTTTTTTGAGTTGCTGAAACAAACGTATCGAAAAAGTTAGATTTTTGATAGAATAACTAAAGATATTAGATCAGAGATAATGTTTTGTATTATTTTAAAAATTGAGGTTATATGTTCACAGGAATTGTTAAAGGAATTTTTAAAGTAACAGAAATTAATAAGCTCCCAGGTCTTACATCTATTTGCCTGCAATTTACACATGAGTTTGTAGAAAATCTTCAAATAGGGGCAAGCGTTTCTATTAATGGGGTTTGCTTGACTGTTGTAAAGATTGAAAAAACCTTGGGTTTTTTTGATGTCATAGATGAGACTTTAAAACTCACTAATTTGAAAGATTTGCAAATTAATACCCTAGTTAACGTGGAAAAGTCAGCTAAATTTGGAGATGAAATTGGAGGTCACATTCTTTCGGGTCACATTTTTGGCACATGCCCTATTTTAGGAATCGAAAAAACAGAAAATAATTGTGCCATCAGTTTTCAGACTGACCCTTCCATCATAAAATATTTATTTAAAAAAGGGTATGTTGCATTAAACGGTGTCAGTTTAACAATTGTCTCTGTCGATAAAATAAAACAAGTTTTTATTGTCCATTTAATCCCTGAAACTTTGCGAGCGACAACATTTTTGCAAAGGGAAGTTGGTGATCAAATCAATATTGAGATCGATTATCAAACGCAAGTTATCGTCGACACCATCGAAGCCTACGCAAAGAGGTAATCTTAATAATCATATTATAAAGTGTTTCTTATAGCGACAGCTGCATCTCTTGGTCGCAAGCTCCCTCGCATTTAGGTATGGGCCAATGTCACCAACTTAAGAAATATCCAACTGAAGATTGTTTTGTTTTACATTTTTTTTTTAAGAGCCTTGATTTAGCTAAAACCAAATAGAATAAAGTCTTAAGTTGATGATATTTAGCTATGGGCTACAAAGTGAGGTAAAAAGAGAGACAAAAGGGATTTATTTCATTTACAATACAATAACAAGAAAGCTTCAGGCTTGAGTAAAATTTTACGCGCTTTCAAGACTGACAATTTCAATATCATTCTCATGTTCCGGCATATATTCAGGAATATGATCATGATCATGTTTAGGCTGTTTTTGTAAAGTATAGGTAGGTTTTTTTAAGTTTCCTTCTACGCTCACGATAAAGAGTTCTGCAAGCTTAAACAATAAATTGTACTGTTTCATTCTGACTTTCATAAATAAATTGCCATCAAAATCAACATAAGATGGGTAAGGTGTAGTTGCAAGGTAGAACCTTGAAAGTTTTCCTTCACTAAAAACGTCCTTAAATTTGGTTAGTAACATTTTACCATCGAGAAGTTGATATTCAATTGTACCAACAACCGGAGTAAGGACTGTTAAATCAAGTCCAATACGAGAAATAATTTCTGCAGGGATTGCAAATATCGTATTTTGCAAGTTTTTCTTATGAGGATTTTTAAAGGAAAATCTTCCGTAACCCTTGAAAGTTGTTTCATCAAGAAGATTACCCTCGATATTTTCCAGATCTAATTGTGTGATGACAAGAGGTTTTTTGGTAAAGGGCAAATTTGTCCCAATCTGAGAAATCAAACTTGGTCTAAAATCATGTATTTGACAAAGAGGAAAAGAAATTTTCCAAGGCTCTTCATCTCCCTGACATGTTAATCTTAACTTTTCAGTTTGCAATGTTCCAGATGGATCGTCCAGATGTAACTTTTCAATAAAAATATTATTTTTTCGATAATCGACATCTGCAATAAGAGTTTGAAATTGAAAACCTTTAAATTCAAAATTATTTCCAATCAGCTGACCTTTAAACTCGGAGTTGAATAAATCAAAGCTTTTCCCATCAAAAAGGGACCAATTCCCTTTAAAAGTATAACCTGCTCCTATTTGCAAACTTTTAATTTTTTCTGAAAACTCTAAAGTAGTTAAATCGGTTAAACGGTTTATATCGAGCTCGATATCTCCTATCAAATGAAACTTTTTAGCTTCTAGAGGCTCTTCAGGATTTCGATAAAGACTTGCCTTCATTCCTGAAAATTCTCCTTCAGCGGTCTCAACAGTAACTCCTGTTTCCGTGTGATTGCGCCAGTAAATGACAAGCGGGGTTTGATCTTCGATGCTTTCAACATTTTCAGGAATAATATCTGCAAACACAAGTTTTCCAAATTCAAGATTTGGAGATTTAGAACTAACCTTAAGCCCGAATTGTAAATTCTTAAATGTATAATCAGTTGAGAGTTTAAACTCGCAAGGATCAAATTCAATTGTAAAATTTTGAAGGTTATGGTCATTACTTAAAAATGTATAGTTTCCATCTTTTAAGGCGAGGCGAAGCGCATAATAAGGACTTGAAATATCCATGCTGAGGCTCCCTTCAAGAAAACCATTTTTCTTTGAATACTTTATCGTATCTAAAATAGCTTCACTAAAGGTATTTTTAAATGCTTTTTCAATTAGATGTGTTAAAGGCTCAAGATTTTCTTTAGCTATTTTAAAATTTAGCCCTTCCAACGTAAAGGCATGGTCTCTAAAATCATATTCGATTTTATCAATATCTAAAAGAGCCATCTCATTTTTTGTGGCACTCTTTGTTTCATCTTGAATAGGATTAGCTAATACACCCTTTATACCACGTAAAACGATCCCCTTTTCTGTTACATAATGACATGAGAGGCCTTCCATATCCCTAAATTCTAGACCTTTTGATTGAAACTTAGTAAGAGATGCATTTAATAAAAGATCTGCCTGAATACGGTTTGGCCCTTTTCCAAATTCAACCTTAAGCTCTCCTGTCCCTTTTAAATTACCTTTTGGAGCAAATTCATCGTATGTATTTTTTAATATTGCCCATTCTTTTAAATTATCGAAATTAGCTTCAAAAAAATTCACTCGGGTCAATAGCTTGTTTTCTTCTCTTTTATATTCCCCTTCAAGACCAATAAGTAACGAAGATCCCATCTGAACACTAAGAAAATTAACTTTGCATATATTTTCATGATACAGGATGTCAGCAGCAATTGAGAGTTTATCCAATTTTAACTCTTGGATAGACCAAATATGGTTAAATTTTGACCCTTTTAAAAAGGCAGTATCAAATTGATATGTTCCAAATCCTACATCTTTACCTGTCAGATTATAATTAAAAACAGATCTTGTCTTATCATAATCAAGTTCTACAAGAAAATCGCCTTTTGCGTTTTTAAGTTCGTTAAGTTCTTTTAAAAGACCCCTTGATAAAAAGAAAAAACCAGTTCTACCAAATCGTTGCAGATCATTAAAAATAGCCCCTAACTTAAAACCAAGTTCTAGTTTTAACGTATCAACTTCCGACCAATCCTTTAATACGAATTTTAAAAATTTAGGATGCATATCTCCAAAATGAGACAATTCATGATTAAGAGTAATTTCAATTAATTCCTCACCCTCAATTGCCGCCTTTGCATTTGCGCTGTTACCAACAATTCTCATGATATCGCGATTTTTATCACCAACCCAAACATCAAATGTAGATTCATTATTACAATAGTCTGTGAAGCGAATATGATCACCTGCAAACAAATATTCTTCCATTCTTTCAGGCTTTCCAACAAGAAGTGTACCCTGAATATCTGAGAAGGATAAATCATTAGCTTCGTGGTTATAGTCAAAATTCACATTCAATTCCTGGATTGCTACATCGAAGTTATCACTTTGTAAAGTTCCATTTGAAATATCTCCCTTAATGATAGCTTTAACCTGAGATTCATCCGGTTTAAAATCAAAATTTAATATAGCCCCTTCCTGTCTTAAGGAAACATCGCTTTCAAGGGGCATTTTAAGGAAAAAGTAAGGTTTATTGAAATGAGAGAAAATATGTTGAACTTGTGAAAATTTACCCTTCATCATAGGGATATTAAAATTTAAAGTAAACTCACCCTTATTTGGAGAGCTTAAATCAAGATCTTGAGTTCCCTGAAAATAAGCTCCATTACAAAATGCTTCGATGGATGAGCTCTTAATTTGTTTTTCATCGACATCAAAGACCGCTTGAATATCTGTAAAAAGTAAACCGCTATTTTTTTCAAAATAGCTGCCTTGAGTGATAGGAATAACCCCTGAGCCTTTATGGGTTTTTAAATCAAAGCGATGTTTAGCATTTTGAATAGATTGAGTTTCCATGACATAATGTTCATTTTCAAGAGCCACATTATGCCCATTATAAATGACATCTACTTTTGAATCCTCAAATGTTCCTTTAAAATCGCCAAAACCCGTAATCTTTATATCGGTATCTTGAAAAATAAAAGGGGATAAATATTTTTCCAAATTGAGATGCTCTGCATTAAACCAGCCATTCTTAATTTTTAGTTTGTTAAATTTAACCATTTTTTTGGTTAAGGCTTGGTTGTTAACCTGATCAAAACATCCAAGCTCAAAACCAATCAGAAGAGTCTCTTGTTCTCCCGAAATATCAGAAATAACATCAAGTCCACCTTCAAGCAAATACATCTCCTTAAAAGAATAAGTATCAATTATTTTTTTTAATTGACCTCCAAAAGATAATTTATCCTCTTTAAATGATTTTTCTAGTTGTTTTTTGCATTTTTCAGGGAACTTTGAAATAAGCTGCTTTACATTACCTGTAAAATTAAATCTAATGAGCTGATCATCATCTAGAAAGTTAAAATCAATGTTTCCATCCAAATCTAAAAATTTAAGTCTTGCACTAGATTTTGTAATCAGACCATTTTCTATAGTTAAATCTGTGTTGATATCGGTAACAATAGGAGCAGTATGATCTATAAACTCTAAAGATCCTTTTGCAATTAATATATTAGCATTCACATGCTCTAAAAACTGTTCTGATAACAGGTCTGTATCAAAGGTTCCAAAAAATCTATCTGCTTGAAATTTAAAGTTTAACGGACAAAAATTAACTTTTAATTGTTGAGCTGAAATCTTTGAAAGCTTAAATTTTTCAATCTTTGAATTACTGATTTTTAGTTTAAATTCAGCATCTAAAATACCTTCTGTCAATTGAATCTCTCTAAAGTTACCAGGAAGGTCTTTTAAAAAGAGTTGACTTAAGTAAAATTCTCTTGGTCCTATATTATTAACCTTTATTTCTGCTAAATTACCTTTGGAGGTTAAGTTAAACGAAATATTTTTCTTATCGATTGAATCCAGATTGATATCTAAAAGGTAACTATCGAGGTTTTTTTCTACTGAAATCTTCGAATCAAAATTTTCTAGTTCATGATTTGCTTTTCCTTCAAGAGAAATTTTAAATCTATGGTCTCCCTCAAAAAAACAGCTTCCTGCAAGTTCATAAAATTTTAAGATGTCGCTACCATCATTACAAATTAAAACGGAAGCATGCTTTAAATCAAGACGGCCTTTATTTTTTTCAGTTTCAGAAAAACTGAGATGACTTTTAGGAATATTTCCATACATATTAAATGGCGGATATTCAAAAGATAAATTCTCAACTACAAGATTAGAAATAATTTCTGGTTTTTCATCCTGTTTAAAGACAATTGTTGCATTCCCATTTAAAAATCCATCAGAAATCTTTAATTGCTCGTCCGGAAAAATCAATGAAAAGGTTTTATGCATCGTATTGCAACAAAGCTTTTTAAAATTGACATCGACAACCGTGACTTCCGGGGAATCTTTCCACAGGATCAGCTCCATACAATTTTCATCACATGTTAATGATCCAACACTAGCCTGAAAAGTTAGCTCATTTTCCCGAATAAAATCATAGTTGCAGCAAAAATAGATCTCTTCTAAATCGTGATCTGTTGAGGAGCTAACAACTCCATTTTTAATTTCAATTTGGTAATTGATCTTTAAAAAGCCAAGTTCCTTAGGATTATTTTCCAAAAGGAATCGGACGCTGGTAGCCACCATTGACAAATCAAATTTTGGGTCTATAAGTGTGACATAAACATCTATTTCTCGTTTAAAAAAATGCGGTTCGTAATAAAGAAGAACTCTTTCTGCGTCAAGATGAATATTTTCTGCAGATTCTTTTCCGACAAGATTTAAATTTTCGAATACAACAAGATGATCGTCATACGAAATTTTTTCAGCTTTAAGAATAGTTGACAAACAGTTTTTGCAGTATGACTTAAAAGAGTATTCTACAAAGCTTGATAAAATTGTCCCCCAAAAAAGAAATGCGCTTGAGATTAAGATAAAAATTGAAATTAATAAAAGTTTTTTAAGTTTTTGCATCATCTGGAATTTTTGTAAATTTACTTAGATTTTGTAGGAATTCTGAATTGGATGCAATAGATTTGATTGAATTAACTCTTGACTTTTTTTTTATTTTTGCTAGCCTCAAGAAGTAATTACTCAATTGAAGGAAAAGAGATGTTACGGCGATTTTTAGACTCTCAGCTTAACCTATCTGAAAAAGGTAGACCTCTTCATTTTTTAAGACCTCTTATTGAAGCTGGAGATACATTTTTATTTGAAGCTCCTCTCAAGACATCAAAAGGGCCGCATATTAGGGATGCAATTGATATTAAGCGCTGGATGGTTCTTGTTATTTTTGCCCTAATTCCTTGTATCTTGATGGCCGTCTGGAATACAGGTTTACAAAAATTTGTCTATTCAAGCGGCGACTTTCATCTGATGAATGAATACCTTATTAGCACAGGTTCATGGGAAGGCTATTTTAACTTTGCAGTGAAAAATAACCGCTATCTCTCCTTTATTTCAGAAGGTTTAAAAATATTTATTCCGCTTACTATTATTTCATATGGTGTCGGCACTTTCTGGGAATACATTTTTGCTTATTTTAGAGGTCATGAAATTTCGGAAGGATTACTTGTAACAGGAATACTTTATGTACTAATTATGCCTCCAACAATTCCTTTATGGATGGCAGCCTTTGGAATCTCAGCTGGCATCATCTTTGCAAAGGAAGTTTTTGGCGGCTCTGGCATGAATATTGTTAATCCTGCACTAGCCTCAAGAGCTTTTCTTTTTTTTACATTCCCGGGAAGAATGTCAGGGGATATCTGGGTTGGATCTAATCCGACAACGGTACGAGAAAGCCTTGTTAAAATGAACCAGGAAGCTAATTTATCAGGAATTGATGGCTACTCGCAAGCTACATCTCTTGCAAAATTTAATGTAGCTCCCGATATCAAAAATATTCATGTCGATGCTATTGGCACAAATTCTGCAGGGTTTGATGTCTCAACATTTCAGTCAATAAGCGGTCGTTTTGATAGGTGGAAAGAGATTGCAAATCCTGATGCAGTACTTGGAAAACTTGAACCTGAACAAATGCAAAGTTTTGTTACAGCACCACTAGATGCAGGTGGCCTTGGATTGTCTCCCGGGTATTATGAGGATGCTTACCGCTTTGCAAACTTAAAATTTGGAGTTGCACAAAATAGCGATATGAATTTATTTTTTGGTAATAAATTAGGCTGCCTTGGTGAAACATCTACTCTTGCCTGCCTTCTTGGTGCTCTTTTTTTAATTTATACAGGAATTGCCTCATGGAGATCAATTGTTGCGATGGGGCTTGGTGCATTTTTAACAGCTTTTATATTTCAATTTTTCTCAAATTATCTAGCAGCAGATCAAGGTTCATTTTTGCCAGCGCAATTTGGTTTTCCAGCTTATAAACATCTAATTGTTGGGGGGTTAGCCTTTGGGTTAGTTTTTATGGTGACAGACCCGGTCTCATCTCCATCTCTAAAAATCTCTCAATGGATCTATGGATTACTTTGTGGGATAATAACTATTATCATACGAGTGATTAACCCGGCATACCCAGAAGGTGTGATGCTTGCAATCCTTGTTGGTAATGTTTTTGCTCCCATGATTGATTATTACGGAGCTAATTTTTTAAGAAAAAGGAGTGCCTTTCGTGCCAGAAGAACCTAATAAAACCACCCCTAGTAATTTATCTGTCATCACTTTTATTGTAATTTTAAGTTTTACTTGTGCCATTATCCTTTCAGTTCTTGCAAGTGTTTTAGCAAAACCTAAGGAAATGGCAAAAGAATTGGATCGTAACAAGGAAATGATGATTGCAGCTAAAATGCTATCCCATAACGGATATTTTTTGATTGAAAACGAAAATGGCGATTATATTCCTGCAAAATATGAAAAAGATGGATTTTTAGTCCCTGGATCAATTGAAGACATTCCGTCAAGAGATCAACTTTTAAAGGTTTATGAAAAAAGACTTATTCCTTTTCTTGAGAATTCTAAAGGAAATTTAACGACTTTTGAGGCAGCTAAAATTGATAAAAATGAATATATATCAGAGCATAAAAAAACAGGATATTATAAGCAGCCATTAAAGCTTCTTTATAAAATCATGCCAAATACTGAAAAAAGCGAAGTAGACAAAAAACCTATTGGATATGTCATCCCTGTCAATGGGTTTGGTCTTTGGGATGCAATTTACGGGTATATAGCAATAAAGCCAGATGGCAATACTGTCATTGGAATCTCATGGTACGAACAGAAGGAAACACCAGGGCTTGGTGCAGGGATATCAGAGGCTTATTGGCAGGATCTTTTCCCGGGGAAACTTATATTCCAAGAAACACCAAGCGGCAAAACAGATTTTAAAACAGCACCAATAGGTATTACGGTTGTGAAAGGAAAAGTATCTGATGTACTCGGAACTTCTCCAAAATCAAAAAGTGCTGTTGATGGGATGGCTGGTGCAACACTTACAGGTAATGGGGTAAATGAGGCTTATAAATCTGTTTTAGAAGCTTATCGGCCGTTTTTTATTAAAATCCATGATCAATACAGTAAGGTCTAAAAATTTATGGCTGATCCAAAAAAACCAATGACCTATCTGACAAGCCAGTTGTGGAAAGATAACCAAATATTAGTTGCTATCTTAGGCATTTGCTCAGCACTTGGCGTTACAAACAGGCTTTCAGTTTCTATCACTATGGGCATTGCTGTAGCTTTTGTTGCAGCTTTCTCTGCTTTTTTTGTCTCTCTTCTTAGAAAAGTGACCCCAGATAGTGTCCGCATGATCACACAGCTTGCAATTGTCTCAGTTTTCGTGATTATTATTGACCAATTATTGCAAGCCTACTTTTATAGTATTTCAAAGGTTTTAAGCGTCTTTGTCGGTCTTATCATTACAAATTGCCTTGTGATGGGACGCATGGAGGGTATGGCAAAAAATGTGACTCCTTTTCCTGCATTTTTAGATGGTTTGGGAGCTGGTCTTGGGTATGCTTGGGTTCTTTTTATTGTGGGTGGAATACGTGAGTTTTTCGGCTTTGGTCAATTATTTGGTTTTCAAGTAGTTCCTCTATCTTTTTATGCAACAGCTGAAAACCCAAACGGCTATGAAAATCTTTCACTGATGGTTAGCCCTCCTGCTGCCTTTTTTATCATCGGCGTAATGATCTGGATATATAATAACATAAACAAAAAAGCTTGAAGGATATCTTATGTGGATGGGCAGCTATGAACCGATTAATCTCTTTGGACTTTTAGTCCAATCAATTCTAATAGAAAACTTTATTTTAGCCAATTTTTTGGGAATGTGCACCTATTTGGCTTGTTCAACAAAACTTAAAACAGCAAATGGACTTGGAGTAGCTGTTGTGTTTGTACTAGGTATTTCTGGCGTTTTGAACTGGTTGGTACATCGTTTTGTAACAGCACCTGGAGCCTTATCATGGTTAAGCGTCATTGGGGTTGATGCCTCGGATATAAATCTTGACTTTTTAGAATTCTTGATTTTTATTTCAGTCATTGCAGGCTTTGTGCAGGTGCTTGAAATCGTGATCGAAAAATTAGCGCCAAGCCTATATTTATCGCTCGGGCTTTATCTGCCATTAATAGCTGTAAACTGCGCTATTTTAGGAGCCTGTCTTTTTGCAGTTACTAGAGATTATCCATTTTGGCCAAATGTTATTTATGTTTTTGGCTCTGGTCTTGGTTGGTGGCTTGCAATTGCTTTAATTGCTGCCATTCGGGAAAAGCTTGTTGTTTCTAATGTTGTTCCCTCACTTCGTGGCATGGGCATTACATTTATCATGACGGGTCTGATGTCAATGGCATTTCAAGGCTTTACAGGGATTAAACTTGCTGTTCCAACAGGAAGTAATAAAGAAGCAATAGAGGCAGAAATCGCACCTGCAAGCCAGAAACAAAATAGCGATGTATGATGCAAGTATAATGATATATTGGCTTTAAAAAATGTAGCTTAGAATAAATTCTAAACTACATTTAAATTCAATTATTGAATAGTTGCTTTTAAATTATCCAAATCGTTTTTCACGGCTGTAACAGTTTTCGTTATTTCATTATTTTTATGATCGGAAATGTTTTTTAAGCCTTTGAATGTCAATCCTGTTAAAGCTGCACCACAAGCAACTGCAAATACAAACGCACTTAACTGGAATGTGAATAAAACAGTTGCAAAGAAAGATACTGCAAGTAAGCCGATTAAAAATCCCACCATCATGAATCCACATTTTTTGTCCCAATTTTTATAAGTAGTTACAATATGATCAAATTGACCTTTGATACCATCAATGACTTTCTCTTCAACTTCTGGTTTTAAATACTTCAAAGCTGCAATATTTGCTTTCCAATCAGCTTCCAATTCGAAGTGACCCACTTTATTGATAGTATCTTGTATCCCTTTTTCTATCTTTCCTGCGATATTGTATACTTCATCAAGAATTTGTTTTTTGCGTGTTGTTTAAATTTATTGTCATAATCACCCTTGCTTGTTATTAACTAATACTATCTTAACAAAACTATTTAATAATGTCAATAACATTAATAACATTTGTAGGAATTAAGTTAAAATGTCGTGTTTCCGTTAAGTAGAAATGTCGTCTCTGATAAACCAAATCTTAAGGTAATTTACTTAAGAGGA
>Ga0105048_10000328_pt1 | contig 70362 bp, 52 predicted proteins | sample MAT05_FD_78382 | JGI IMG/M metagenome (GOLD analysis project Ga0105048, IMG submission 78382) | Freshwater microbial communities from Lake Fryxell liftoff mats and glacier meltwater in Antarctica - MAT-05 | ecosystem: Environmental > Aquatic > Freshwater > Ice > Liftoff microbial mat | place...
GCGGGTTACACGAGACATAGATGTATTTGTCGATCGCGGCGCTGACCACGAAGCCACCGAAGCGCTCTGCGTAGCCAGGCAGATCGCTGCCGCCGCCACCGAGTGAGAAGCGTACGGGCGCGCGGGAGACGATCATGCGCGTGGCGCCCTTTCTTCCAACTGAGCGGTGAGCTCTTTCAAGTGAGCGTTGAGCTCGGCGAGGCCGTTCGGCGAGCCAATCTCATAGAAACGCTCGCTGACTGGACAAGCAAGCAGCCCGCCAGAGAGAGCGAGAAACGAGAGTAATTGTTCGAGACCGAAAGGCTCACCCTGTGGCAGCGATTCGATCTCGCTGCGCCTCAACGCCGTTGCACCATAGTCGATGTGATCGAGCAGCGGCTCGCCTGGGGCACGGGACTTGTCGTAGCGCCGCACGCGACCGCCGCCTACCGTCACGTTGGAGGGCTCGAGGCTGTCGTAGTTGGCGAACACAGCCATCGCACCACGGCCGCTCGCGTGCGCTCGCAGGTGCGTGAGCGGGCCCAGGTAGTCGAACGGCAGGTACGAGTCGCCGTAGGTGACCAGCACCGTCTCCTCCAGAACTGGGAGCGCTCGGCGGAGGGCGCCGCCTGTACCAAGCAGTCTGGGCCCGTCCTCCGAGAGTGTGATGCGAAGTCCGCGCGCCGCGCTTTCTGCCTTGGCGACCTCACGGATGGGCCCGGCGAGGTGGCCCACGGCGAGCACCACATGATCGAAGCCGCTCGCTGTCAGGCGGTCGAGCAGGTGCGACAAGAACGGGCGACCGGCGACCTCGAGTAAAATCTTCGGCGTCTCCGCGGTTCGCGGCAACATGCGCGTGGCGAGGCCGCCAGCCAGCACGACTGCTTGATTCACGGCGCGACTCCGAACACTTCGCGCGCCAGCGCAAGCACCGCGAGCTCGACAGCTTGGTCACTCGAGTGGCGCACACGAAAGCCGAGCGCCGCGAGCTTTTCCGGGTTCATGCGCGAGCGCGGCACGTCACCAGCCCAGCCTCGGTCGCCCCCGGTGTAACGAATCGTGGCTTGTTTGTGGGGGGAGCTTTGGATGCAGCGCGCGGCGATGTGCGCCACGCTGGTGGTGTCCGCTGGCGCGAGGTTCCAAACATCGAAGCGCTTCACCTGCTGCGAGAGCGCGAACAGCATGCCTTCGACGCAGTCGTCGACATGGAGATACGGCTTCGCTTGGCTGCCGTCGCCGAGCACCTCGAGCTCGTGCGGCGTGCGCTGGAGCTTGCGCAAAAAGTCGAGCGCCGCCCCATGCGTGCCGCGCGGCCCGACCACGTTGCCGAAGCGGAGAATCGTCGCGCGCAGGCCGAAACACTCCGAAAAGGCCGAGATCATCGCCTCGGAAGCGAGCTTGCTGGCGCCGTACAAGGAGATCGGCAGGCTGCCCAGATCAGCCTCCGCACACGCCGCGCTGACTTCGCCGTACACGGTGCCGGAAGACGAAAACAAGAATTGGCTGGCGCCCGAGAGCCGCGCGGCCTCCAGCGCGTTGTAAGTCGTGATGGTGCCGAGCTCGAGATCGAGCCGAGTGTTGTCGAGCCCCCAGCGCGCCTCTGGGTTGGCTGCCAAATGAACCACCAGATCGTGCCCCTCGGCGGCCCTGCGCACCGCCGCGAGGTCGCGCGCATCGGCGACGACGAGCTCGACTTTGCCAGCACCCATCGGTGCCGCCAAAAAATCTCTCCGACCGACTGAAAGGTCGTCGAGCACCGTGACTGGGCCGCGCTCGATGAGCCGCTCCACCAGATGGCTTCCGATGAAGCCGGCGCCTCCGATCACCAGCGAACGCGTCGTCTTCTGCATCAGCTTTTGCCGAGCCTGAGGCGCGCCGCGAATTGCAGCTCACTGCGGGTGAACAGCCGCACCGCCGGCGAGTGGACGTCGAGCGGCCAGACTAGCTCTTCGACCACTGCACTACAGCTGTCGAAGCGAGCGAGCCATGCTTCCGGGGTCGCGTAATCACCGCGCACGGCCACGCCATACGGGCGGTTTCCGACGATGTCGAGCAAGAGCAACATGCGCTCGCTCCAGGGTCCAAAAGCGAAGTGGTCTTTCACGACCACCGCCTGCTTGGCGACGCGCAGGGCCTCTTTCAGCATCTGATCAGGCGCGTCACTGTGATGGAGAACATCGGACAGCAGCACCACATCGAACGAGCTCGACGCAAACGGCAGATCGCTATCAGCCACCGCCGTGACCGGGAATGGCGCCCGGCGGTTCGGCAGTTTGTCGACGCCCTGAATGCTCGCGCCGAGCTTCGCTGCCACGCCTGCGCCGACCGAGCCGTCTCCGGCGCCGACGTCCAATATCGTGCGGGCGCCGTGCCCGAGCTCGGCGAGCGTTGCGACGAGACGCTGTCGTCGAGGCGCCGAGACCAGGCGAAGGTGAAGCGGCGAAAGCAAGGTGAACGGCATTCGCCGAGGATTCTACGGGGTTTGTTGTCGTTTCAGAGGCGGATTAGCTAGTGTGGGCGATCAGGATGCGTCTCGGCTCGCGCGCTGGCTGGCTCGTTTTGGGGTGCTCGCTGGCAGCCTGCGCAGCCGATGCACCGATCTCTCGCGCGCTGCCGGTGAAGCGGCCAACACCCTCGTTGCCGGCGCCAACTGCGGTTTCTTCTGCGGCCGGCGGCGCCGCTGAGCAGGCACCACCAGCCGCACCAGTGGTGCGCTTCAAGCAAGCCACTGTCAGCCGCGAGCGCACACGGATCGTGGTGCTCGAGTACCACGACTTCGGCAACGCCGACCGCCCCAACTGTGTCAACCCGCACAACTTTCAGAGCCAGCTCGATTGGCTGATCGCGAACGAGATCGAGGTCGTGCGTACGAGCGATGTCGTTGATTTCTACGTGCGCGGCTTGGCGCTGCCCGAGCGCGTCGCGGTGATCATGATCGACGACGCCCTCACGAGTGCGAAGAACCACGCGTTTCCTGCGCTGAAAGCGCGAGGTTTGCCGTTCACGTTGGCAGTCAACACGGCTCCGGTCGACATGGGTCACGAAGACGCGCTCAGCTGGAAAGATTTACAATCAATGCTCGACAGCGGCCTGTGCGAGATCGCCAGCCACAGCCACAAGCATGGTCACATGGCGAACTTGACCGAGCTCGAAAACAAGAAAGAGCTCGGCGTCTCCCGCGCGCTGATCAAAGAGAAGCTCGGCGTCACGCCGCGCGCCTTCGTGTACCCGTTCGGCTCAGTGAACCCAGTGGTGCAGCGGCTGACCGAAGAAGCGGGCTACGAGGTCGGCTTCGATGCCCTCGGGCCGGTCGCGACGGCTGCTTCGCCGCGCTTTCGCCTGCCGCGCACCGCGATCACCCGCGAGATGAAGCTCTGGATCTTCAAAGGTCTTTGGAAGCGAGAGTTCGGCTCCAGCGCACCACAAAAGAGAGAACCCCCCGACGCAGCGCCAGTCCTCGTGGGACCGGGCACGCCAGGGGGTTAGCCACTCTGGTGGTCCGCAGATTATTTGGGATCTTCTACGAAGGCCACTGCGATGGGTCGCTCGTCAGTCGTGCTCTGGCCGATCTCGACGGACACCGTGCGAGGCTGATAGGCCCCGCGGGCACCGGGAACCGACGCAATCACCGACTCGCTGATGCCTTTGCGAACCGGCAACAGCACACGCGCACCGGGGCTGCCGCTCGCGCCGCGCACCGGCCCGTCGTCGGTGAGGACATTGGTCGCGCCCGGGAAGATGAGCGCGACCGAGGTCTTGTCGGTGCACGCGGCGTCTGCGCACTGACGGAAGCCGTACACAGTGCCGGCGATGATCTCTGCGACCTTGATGGTGGATCGTTTGGTCGCCTTTGCTTTACAAGTCTTGCGATCGAACCAGCCGTCCACAGACTCGTAGCTGGTCTCGACCTTGCCGTTCTTGGTGCGGGTGACGAGGCCCTCCCAGTGGGCGGCCACCACGTAGTCGGTCGGGCTGCAGGCCACGCTGACACCGCCGTAGCGATTGCCGTCGACGATGCTGAAGACACCCTCGCTCGGACCGATGCGGATGGTGCCGGAGGTGAAGCCTTCGCCCTCGACCGACACTGTGTTGTAGGTCTGGTTCTGCCCGTAGCCGTAGCCGTAGTAGTCGTACGGCTGCTTCTTGATCACGATCTCCGGTGCCGGCTCGCCGTCTTTGCCGAGCGGCACTGAGGGCGTGACGGTGGAAGCTGCAGTGACCTCGATCGGCAGGGCGCTCACGTCGAAGGGAAATACGAAGCGCGGGCGGTGGCGCGTTTCGCCGTTGCGAGGACGGCGGTCGACCCATGTCGGGCCGCCGAATGCGCTCGTGTCCGACGCCTTCGCGATTTGGCTGTCGATGCCTTTGTCGGCCGCCTCTTTGGTGGCGACCTTCTTCTTCTTGGGGACAGGCTTTGCAACTTTGGGGGGGATAACCTCGCCGGCGGCGCAGCCCGCCGAAAAGCCGGCGAAGAGCGCAGCAGAAACGACCAGTGCCCCCAACTGTCGAGCCGGTGAGGGCTGTCGAGCCGGTGAGGGCTGTCGAGCCGGTGAGGGCTGTCGAGCCGGTGAGGGCTGTCGAGCCGGTGAGGGCGTGTAGCGTCGGTTCTGCATGTCCATCACATCGACCCGAGGAACGCCGCGAGCGCCTGGCGTTGACGCGCAGTCAGGTGTTGCGTGTGGCCCATCTCCGAGTCGGTGGACGAGAGCATGTCGTCGAGCGTCTTGTGGCGGCCGTCGTGGAAGTACGGCGCCGTGCCCTTCACGAACATGAGCGACGGCGTGTCGAACTTCGTGTCGATGTCGGCGACGGCCTTGCTGCCGACGTTGTGGGTGGTCTTGTCGACCCCGGGACCGGCAACGTGGCAACCTGCGCAACCGAGCGTCGCGTCCATGAACAGATCACGGCCTGAAGCGACGTCGCTTGCCAGGGCCAGGTCTTGCTTCTTGGGGGCGGGCATCTTCTCGAGGTACTTGATGAGCGACTCGAGCTCGCCACCTTGCACGCCAGAGCCACCCAGGCGGCTGAAGGTGTTGCCGAGATAGGCCTTCAGATCGCCATGTTTGCCTTGCCAGCCGTAGGGTGCCGTCTCCGACGAGCGGCCCGCCAACATGATCGTTTGGCGTGGCCCCTCCGGGGTCGACCAAGTGAACGCGTCGTCGCGGCCGTCAGGATGACAGCTTGCGCATGCCACGCCGTCGTTCGAGATGCGCAGATCGTCGGTGGTGTGGAAGATGCGGCGGCCGCGAGCGAGCTCGGCGACCTCGGCGGGGGGATCGTATGCGAGCGCGATGGTCTCGATGCCGCTGTCGCGTAAGTCGACGATGCTGAGCTGCGCGTCGAACTGCGACCAGACGACGGCGCGGTTGCCGGCGTCGTCCATCGCAACACCAGTCGGGCCAGCAGGCATCTTCCAGCGGCGACGCTCGAGGCGCACCGGATCCGAGCCGCGCGTGTCGAGCTCGACCAGCGTGTCGACACCCAGACAGGTCACGAACATCGTGCCGGTAGAGGCGCGCACCGCAGCGGCGCGGGGAAGGATGCACTCTTCAGTGAGCGGCGTGCCGAGCGACATGACGGCCTTCGTCATCGAGCGCTCTGCGCCCGCGTCGATCACGCTCACGATGGGTGCTTCTTTGGGCAAGCCATCGCGGCTGTCACCGTAATAGGCTTGCGAACGCACGTTCGGGTCACCTGGCTCGACCGTCACCATCGGGACGAAGATGCGACCCTTGGGCATCGGCGCAGCCGGTTGCGGCTTGGCGGCTGCTTTCGGCAACGCCTTGCCGGCCAGCGGCGGCTTCTCGCCGATGCTGTCTTCAGTGGTGGTTTCGCTCACGCTCTTCGCCAAGGCGTAACCCTGGCCACCGCCGCGCAGGCGGTCATTCGGAAGCCGGGAGGCGACAGGCGACGAGCGCTCGACGCCGAGCTCGATCGCGCGAACTTCGTGTTTGGCGCTGTTGAGGTCGATGACGCTCAGCTTGGCGCCGACGGCGTGGGAGACGAATGCTCGCTCACCCGAGTCGTCGACGATGACGGAACGCGGCTCGCGCGGGAGGTCGACGGCGAAGACAGGCTCGAGGGTCTTGTCGTTCAGCGAGGTGAGCGCCTTGCCCCAGCCGCTGGTGACCAGAAGATTGGTGTCGTCGTTGTTGGCGGCGAGACCGAACGGCTCAGCGGGGACCTCGCGCTTGCAAAGCTCCATCAGCGGCTTGGCCGGGTCGGCGTCTGGCTCGAGCAGGATGACTTCGTTGGTGTTCTTCAGGGTGGCTGCGATGCGACCATCGGCGAGCACGAGCACCTGAGCGGGAGCACCGGGGAGGGAGGTCTTGGCGACCTCTTCCTTTTTGTCGACATCGACAGTGTGGATCGCGCGGCTGTCTTCATCCGCGACGTAGGCGTAGGTGGTTGTCTTGTGCTTCGCGAGCACCACCGCCCCGCCTTGGCGCAACGCCGAGAACCTGGTTGCGCCGACGCCGGGCGTCTTTCGCTCGCAGCCCTTCTGCGCGGCCAGCTCTGTCGACTTGACCGTTGCCGTTGTGGGCGACGGCGTTTCAGTACAGCCAGACCCCGCGACACCTGCCGCTAGCAGCCCTACCCACATCGCACCACAAAGGACTCTTCTCATTTCGTAAACCTCCAGCAAAGTCGTGGCCGGCTCCCCAAACGTGACAGTGACGTAAGCCCCGGCGCGAAGTTCCCCGATCGACCGGAAATGTGACCAGTACTGGTCGAATCCCTCTGTGACTCGGTCGAATACTCCGCGCGCCAGCGTCGTCCTACGCCGCGGACCTCAGACCCATTCCTCGGGATCTTCTTGGGATCAGGTTGGGTCACCAAGCCCCTTGGTTGTGGAGCACGTTTCAGCCGTGCGAACATAGCGCCGCCGTCTCGTACTAGGTTGCGGCGGAGTTCTCGGTCGACGCCCCCGTGGGTCGCCGGCTGGAGCGCAGGAGAATAAGAGCATGAACATCAGAGCTTGGTTGATGGCCGGTGTGATGATGACGGCCGTGGGTGGGGCGTCAGGCTGCGTAGTGACCGTACAAGAGGGCTCCGACTCGGGCGACCGGAAGCTCGAGCGAAAGGGCTGGGTGAAGCTCGGTGAGCGGCTGGTCAATGGCAAGGCTGACCGCGACACCATCTCCACCACGAACGCCGACACGCGATTCCGCCGGTTGTTCATCGTGGTCGAGCACAGCTCGGTCGAGATCTTCGACATGGACATCGAGTTCGCCAACGGCGAGCACTACTCCCCGAACCTCAAACACCGCTTCTCCGAGAACGAGCGGAGCAAGCAGATCGATTTGCCCGGCGCAGACCGCAACGTTCGAAGCATCTCTTTCAAGTACGGCAACTTGCCTGGCGGCGGTGCTGCGACTGTCGAGGTGTGGGGTCTGCCGTAGTCGACGGCACTGTTCTCGACGATTAGGAGCGAGGGTCGGCTGGAGTTCTTACTGGACCCAGCCGACCAGCTCACCGCCATGAAGCAGCGCCGACATCGAGTGCTGCACAAAGTCGATTCGCACGGTGGGTGACGCGGCATTTTCGCTGAACCCGCCGGGGATGCGCAGCTTGCGGGTGCACATGAAGCAGCTCGACTCGCGCCATTGATGGTGCACGAGTAGGCCCAGCACGAGCTTGATGACGACCTCGTCGTCTGCCGTGCTTTCACCGCGCACCCGCTTCAGCGCCATCGCCGCGGCGAGGCCTTCGGCGAAGCCACCCGCAGCGGCGTGATGTGGCGGGAAGACGTGACCGAACGCGTAAGCGCCCACGTGATCTTCATCGACGCCGCTGTCGGGCCTCTGAATGAAGCGCTTCTTCATCGTCATGTAGTCGATGCAGAAACGCTCGTAGGCGTCGTTGCGGTGGTGGTCGAGCGCCGCGCGCGCTGCGAGGCAGTGCCAATTTTCTTCCAAATAGAAGAAGTCGCGCAGTGGGATGTCCCAGTAAGGGCCAGCGTAATAGGCCATCGCTTTGTCGATCGCCTTGGCGAGCTCCGGCGGGCGCGTCAGCCCATCACCCGCTTTGCCTTCCCACAAGACGAGGGCGAGCACAGCCTGCCCGGAAGCATACAGCGCGTCTTTCCCATCGGTCGCCTTGCCGCTGCGCGGGTCGAGCGAAGGCCGAAAGGAGCCGTCGTCACGTTGCGTGGCGAGAATGCCGCGGCCGAGCGTTTCGATGGCGGCGTCGTTGCCCTTGCCCACGAGCTCGCGACACGCGAGCAACGCGACAGTGGAGAGCGCGCTCTGGCCGAGGCCGGCCAGCGCAGCCCGGCCTTTGGGGAAGACGATGCCGCCGACGCCGTCGGAGCTCTGCACCAAGGTCACCAAAAACGCGAGCGACGCCTTTGCAGACGTCTTCGCCTTCTCGTTGAAGCGCGCCGCGTCGCACAACGCGAACGTGGTGCCTGCTTGCCGTGGTACCGAAAAGTTGTCGAACGAAGTGGCGCCCGTGAATGGCTGCAGTGTGTAGCGATAGCGGCCGTCTTTGACTTGCGAGCTGACGACGAATTGAGCCGCATCACGGATCGCCTGCGTGACGCTTTCGCTGGTCGGCTCGACGCGCGCTGGCCGCAGGTGGCGATACGGCGTGAGCGTGCCCTCGCGGCCGAGCACCAGCGTGCGCGTGCGAAACGCGTCGAGCCCGGCGAAACGATCGCCCGGCACCCCGAGCAGCTTGCGCAAGCCCGGTGCGGTGACGCCGATCTCCGCTTGCAACGCCGAGATGTTGGCAGCCTCTGTGAACGCGTCCAAGCCGAACAGCTGCCACGGCAACAGGCAAGTGGCGCTCGAGCAGACGCCCTCGAGCCCAGGCAGCACCACGATCGCCCCGAGCAGCATGCCTGCGTCGGGCAGCTCGCGAGAACGCGTCACTACGTCGATCAGCACTTCGCCTGGACCGCGCTTCTCGACGAGGCGCTCACGCGCCGCGGCCGTCGCCTCGCGCAGCGTGGCTGCCTGTAGACACTCGCTGACGGCACGTGGCTCTTTGCCGCCACTGGTGCGATCGAGGTAGGTGAGAAACAGCGTGGTGCCGGCGTATGCGTGCGGCCGCTCGCTGCAGGTGCTCGCCGCGCTCACGAACAGGCTCGGCACCGCGCGCGCGGGCGCCCCGAGCGCCAAGTCGCCGAGCACTTCACCGACGACGCCGTCGATGGCTTGCTCGGGGCCTTCGATGCGTGGGGCGCCGCGCGCGGTGCTCGCGTGAATGGCGGCCGAGAGAGCGAGTAGCGTGACGCCCACCACGACTGCCGCTGCGCCGCCAGGACCACGGGGCGGGCGCCGCAGGAAGCCACCCGTGGCGGCGACGCCCCACAGGGAGAACGGCAGCAAGAACAGCGCACCGACACACCACGCGGCGATCGAGGCGGCGAGCAGCGCCAAGCCGACGCCATCGTAGAGCGCGTTGATGTACAGGCCCGAGCCGATCGATGCGTAGCTGAAGTAGCCGAGGAAGCCGAGCGACAGTAGCGAAGTGAGCCGCCAGCTGAGCGCTCGTTTCGGCGAACCGGCGATGGCAAGCACGGCTGTCGCCCAGTGCCCGAGCGCCACCAACCCGGCGAGACCGGTGAACACCGAGAAGTGCGGCCACGGCAAGAGGACGGCGGCCGCCGAGAACAACGCTGCGTGGATGATCGCGAGGCAAGCCAGCGACGCACGCGGCAGAGGTCGTTCAGTCATCGCGCTACCTCCTTAGTGTTTCTCCGGCAGAAAGGGGCCATTTTGTTTGTGGTTCCTCCGTGCCAAGTTGAATCCTTTGCAGGCGCTGCGTGCGTTTTTTGTCACGGACGGCCCCGAGGAATCTTGTTTGTTGAGAGAATCTGCGGTTGAATTTCGACCGCTGCTTGCTTGTTGAAAGAACCTCCCGTTCAAATAGGCTCTCGGGCTGGTGGTCTCTCGCTTTGGTGCGCGTCAGGTCGACCGTTTCCGGCGAAGGTGGGCAACGCGTGAACGGCTGCTGCCCTGGGACCGCGCGGCGTGGGTGCTCGCGCTGCTTTCGCTGGTGTTGCCAGCGTTCGTGATGCTCTGGCCATGGTTGCGAGACAGCGAGCAGTACGGCTTTCACGACTGGGACGTGATGACGTCGCACCGACATCTCGCGGTGACTTCGCTGCGACAATACGGCGAGCTGCCCGCCTGGAACCCGTACGCTTGCGGCGGCTTTCCGGCGTGGGGCTACATCGAGGGCGGCACCAACGTCGTCTCGCCCTGGCTACCGCTCTATTGGTGGCTCGACATTCGGCGCGCGGTTCGTCTGGAAGTATTGGGAATGGCGCTGGTTGGCGCCTGGGGCTGTTACCTCGCCGCTGGAACGTTGACCTCGAGCCGAGGTGCGCGAGCGATGGCTGTCGCGCTCTGGGCGGCGAACGGTCGCTTCGGACTGCAGGCGGCTGCGGGGCACGGCTGGCACCTCGCGTATGCGATCTTGCCGTGGGCGTTCTGGTGCTTCGAGCGGGCGAGGACCAAACCTGTCTCGATCGCCCACTCGGGCGGGCTGGCGCTCTCCTTCGCGATGCTCGTGTACTCGGGGGGGATCTATCCGTTGCCACACACGGTGCTGCTGCTCGGGCTTTGGGCGCTGTGTGTCGCCGCGATCGATCGTTCTTTTCGGCCGGTGCTAGTGCTCGCCGCAACGGGCGGCGCAGGTGCGTTGCTCTCGGCCCCGAAGCTCTTGCCCATGCTCGCGCTGTTCGAGCGGGCACCGCGCACCATCGACTCTACCGAAGTGCTCAGCTTGCGCGCCTTCGTGACCTTGCTGACCTCGCGCGAGCAAGGCTTCTTCGATCGGCCAGCCACGGTATCGCCTTACGGTTGGCACGAATGGGGCATGTACATCTCGCTCCCAGGCGCGCTCTTACTGGCCGCCGCGCTCGTGCTCACGCGCGGAAAACGAGAGGCCGCGCTGAAGGGGATCGGCGTGCTGTTTTGCGTGCTCGGCTTCGGCGCGTTCCACCGCTGGGCGCCTTGGTCCTTACTGCACCAGCTCCCGATGTTTCAGTCGCAACATGTGCCTTCTCGATTTCTCTATCCCGCCGCCTTCGCTGTCAGCCTGGTTCTGGCCGCGGGGCTCGGGGCGCTGGTGCTGCACGCGAAGCAGAAGCGGCCTTATCTGGACGCCGTACTTGCTGCGTTTGCGCTCGCGCTCGCGCTCGACGTGGCCTCAGTCGCGCAGAAGCCGATGAAGCAAAGCATGACGCTGCGGGCGCCCGAGGCGATTCGTGCGGCACCTGCCTTCGTCACCGAGACGAAGGCGCCCCTACAATATGCGCCGCGCGACTGGGCGGCACCGATGTACCTGGCGATGCGCGCGAACACCGGGGTGCTCGAGTGCTACGGCGCGCCGCCGTTCTCCGAGCGCGGCGCGATTGCGCGCAGCGATCGCCGCTACCACGGCGAAGCCTTCGTGCTCGGCAGTGGCAACGCGAACATTCGAGCGTGGACCCCCAATCGGGCCGAGATCGAGCTGAAAGAGGTGCGCGCTGGCTCGCGCCTCATCTACAACACGAATTTCGATGGGGGCTGGCAAGCAATGGTCGAGAACGACAGCGGCGAGCACCGGGTGCGCCCAATCGCGCTCGACAACCGCGTGGCTGTCGAGCTGCCACAGGGCGACAGCGTCGTGGTGCTCCGTTATCGACCCCCCGGCTTCGGGATCGGTGTCGTGCTCGCCAGCCTGACCGCGCTCGGCTTCGCGTTCGCGCTCGCGTTTCGCAGACAACTCATGGCCGATGAGCGCGCGCTGCCGTGAAGGTTCGCGCGAGCTGGCTCTACCTGCTGCTGCCGATCGCGGGCGTCTTCGAGCTGTGCATGGGCATCCGAGGTCGTAGCGTCGCGCCGCGCGCCGAGGACTACGACGCGATTATTCCGGTGATGGCGAGCCTGTATCGAGAAGGTGATCTGGTAGTGGTGGCGCCGCGATGGGCCGAGCCGCACGTTCGCCGCGCGCTCGGCGACGCCTACTTTCCCCTCGACGCGATCGGGCGCAGCGACAGCCAGCGCTTCTCCCGTGCGATCGAGATTTCGGTGCTGGGCGAAGAGGCGCCCGACACCCAGCGCTTCCGTGAAGTCGAGCGCAAGCGGGCAGGGGACTTCTCGATCCGCGTGCTCGAGAACCCCCAGCCGGAGCCTGTCGTTTTCGATTTCGTCGACCACCTCGAGCCTCGCTACGCGAGCGCCTTCGGCACCGACCCGGAGGTGCGCTGCACCTGGTCGGACCGCGCGCGTGTCGCGTCTGGAGGCCTCGGCGGGCACCCGACCTTTCCGCCGAAGCGCTTTCTGTGCCAGGAAGACTTCTATCTGAACGTCTCGGCGACGATCATCGCCGACGAGAAGTTCTTACCGCGTCGCTGCATCTACGCTCACCCGACGCCGACCGGCGCGCGCGTGGTGCGCTTCGAGAAAGTGCCGCTCGGTGACCGAATCGTCGGCCATAGCGGCATGTACTGGATGATCGAGCGCTCGCATCTCGGTGCGCCGGTCGATCTGGAAGTGCGGGTCGACGGCGACAGCCTCGGCACCTTTTCGCACAGCGACGGCGAAGGCTGGAAGCGCTTCGAAGTGGCGCTAGGTAGCCACGCCGGAGCAACGGAAGCGAGCGTCGAGTTCGTGGTGTCGGCCAAGAGGTACGAGCACCGTCACTTCTGCTTTCAGGCGGACTCGCGATGACCGCAACACGACAGCGTTGGCTGCATCTGGCGCTCGCAGCTGGCGTCGGCTTCCTGTTCCTGGTGGTGTTGCTCGAGACGACGCGGGAGGTGGGCTACGCCAGGGATGAAGGCTTCTACTTCTTCGCATCGCGCAAGTACGAAGCCTGGTTCTCGCTCTTGGGAAGAGACAGGGCGCTCGCGCTGAAGCGAGAACAGGTCGATCTCGCGTGGGCGGTGAATCACGAGCACCCGGGGCTGATCAAGTCGCTGTTCGCGCTCAGTCACATGAAGCTGCAGTCGGGCGGCAAGTGGTTCGCCGAGACAGGCACGAGCTTCCGCTTTCCGGCGATGGTGCTGGGCGCAATCGCGGTGGCTACCACAGCGCTTTGGGGCATGCGGCGATTCGGTGTGGCGGCGGGTCTCGTCGCGGGGCTCAGCTTGGCCTTCATGCCGCGCTTCTTCTTTCATGCGCATCTCGCTTGTTTCGACGTGCCGATAACCGCGCTGTTCGTGCTGACTTTCTTCGCGTTCGACAAGGCGCTGTCGAGTGAAGGCGCGGGCTGGCCCATCGCCACAGGTGTGCTCTTCGGCCTCGGGCTGGACACCAAACACAACGCTTGGTTCTTGCCGATCGCGTTCGTGTTTCACGGGCTCTTGTGCGCCCTCGTGGCGTGGCGCACAGGGAGCAACCGCTGGGCGGCGACGCGGCGCCACGTTCACGCGATCGGGGCGATGACCATCTTGGGCCCGGCGATCTTGATTGTTTGTTGGCCCTGGCTCTGGTTCGACACACTCGCGCGCTTCAAGGAGTACGCGTCGTTTCACTTGCACCACGACTTTTACAACATGGAGTTTTTGGGCGAGACGTACTTCCAGCCGCCGATGCCGCGCCTGTATGCGCCGGTGATGTCGCTCGCCACCGTGCCGTTCATCACGCTCGCGCTCGGCACGGTCGGCGCGGCGCTCTTTCTGCGTCGAGCCAGCAAGGACCTCGTCGAATGCGAGCGCAGCACGCTCGATCGCCATCGGACGACGCTGCTTTGGGTGGTGGGCGTCGGCGTCTCGTACGGCCCTTGGCTGTCGACGAACACGCCGATTTTCGGCGGCACCAAGCACTGGATGCCGGCGTATCCGTTCGTGGCGCTCCTCGCAGGCGCGGGCTTTCAGGCTGCGATCACCGCAGCGAAGAGCGAGCTCGAACGACTGGGGCGACCGCGGCTGATCTCGCTGCTGGCCGCCTTGGGGGCAGCGCTCGCAGTTGCCTCGCCGATCGAGCAGGCAGTGCGCGCGCACCCTTGGGGTCTCAGCGCGTACACGCCCCTGTTCGGTGGTGCGACGGGAGCCGCGACGCTAGGGCTCAACCGTGGTTTTTGGGGTTACACGACCGGTTCAGTGACCGACGTGCTGAACCAAGCGCCCGAAGGTGCAGAGGTGTATCCCCACGACACGGCTGGCTCGTCGTGGGCGATGTTGCGCGAAGACGGCCGTATTCGTCCTGATCTGCGGGCAGTTTGGCGGGTCGAAGACGCCGACTATTCGCTCTACCACCACGAGATGCACATGCAGCAGGAGGAGTACCAAGCGTGGGTGGCCTTCGGCACCGTGCAGCCGCTCGTGGTGCGCGGTCTCGACGGCGTGCCTGTGATCTGGGTGTATCGCCGGCCCGCGCGCCGCTAGCCGTCGCGCGGGGGTGGGCCGCCACCGGAGAGCAGCCACAGCACCGCCATGCGCACGGCGACGCCCGACTCGACTTGATCGAGGATCACGCTCTGCGCGCCGTCTGCGACCGCTGGGTCGATCTCGACGCCGCGATTCATGGGACCGGGGTGAAGCACGATTGCATCGGGTTTCGCGAGCGCGAGGCGGCGCGGGTTGAGCCCGAAGGTGCGGCTGTACTCGCGCAACGTCGGCAGAAACACGCCTTGCAGGCGCTCGCGCTGGATACGCAGCATCACCACCACGTCGGCTCCCTCGAGCGCCGGCTCGATGCGCGAGTGGACGGTGGCGCCCAGACTGCTGGTATCGGTCGGCAGCAACGTGCGCGGACCCGCGACGTGCACGTCGGCGCCCAGCGTCTTGAACAGCGCCGCGTCGGAGCGGGCCACGCGGCTATGCAAGATGTCGCCGCAGATGGCGATCTTCAGACCGGTGAGCGAGCCCTTCTTACCGCGAATCGTGAAGGCATCGAGCAGCGCTTGGGTCGGGTGTTGGTGGGTGCCGTCGCCGGCGTTGATGATGCCCACGCCGCAGCGCTTGGCCACGTAGTCGGCAGCCCCAGAGGCACCGTGACGGATCACGATCAGATCCGGGCGCATCGCCTCGAGTGTCTTGATGGTATCGAGCAGTGTCTCGCCTTTCGTCGTCGATGACGACGAGCCGCTCAGGTTGACCACGTCCATACTGAGTCGTTTTCCGGCCAGCTCGAAGGAGGTGCGCGTGCGCGTAGAGGCCTCGAAGAACACGTTCAGCAGCGTCTTGCCGCGCAGAGCCGGGACTTTGCGAACTGGCCGCCGCGAGACTTCGAAGAAAGTCTCGGCGACATCCAAGATGTGGCCCGCGTCGCCAGCAGTCAGGTCGCTGGCGTCCAGCAGCGAACGCAGCGCAAAGGGTGCGAAGCTGCCAGTCGAAGAAGGCGGGTAAGAGGGCGGCGGTTCGTCGTTCATCGCGTTTCGCTGTTCGGAGATCGCGGAACCAGCATCGCCCAGGGGGCTTCGTCGCCGCTTTTGGGGCCCGTTCGTTTGCTGATCACTTCCACGCGCTGACCAGGCGGCACCTCCGTCGTCAGGCCGACGTAGTCAGGCTGAATCGGCAGCTCGCGACCGCCTCTGTCGATGAGCACGGCGAGCTCGATGACCCGCGGTCGGCCGAAGTCGAAAACGGCATCGAAGGCAGCGCGAATCGTGCGACCCGTGTGCAGCACGTCGTCGACCAACACGACGCGCCTTCCGTCGATCGAACCAGGGATGCGACTCGGACCAATGCGCGGGTTGGGCAGCGCGGTGGCTGCGTCGTCGCGGTAGAGAGTGATGTCGACGACGCCCATTGGCGGCGCCTCCGACAATAGCTCTGCCGCAAAGGCGGCAATGCGCTTCGCCAGCGGCTCGCCACCGCGACGGATGCCGATGATGAAGGGAACGTCGGTTGGCTTCCGATCGCCACGTAGGGCGATCTCGCTCGCGATTCGCTGGAGCGCGAGCGCAACTGCCGGGGGGTCGAGCAAGACGCTCATCGAACGAAGCGGCTCGTACCCTGGCAGCGCCGAGCGATCAACCGCCTGTCAGAAGCGGAGCCCGATGCCGAAGCCAGGGCCCGTGCCGTCGGGCGAAAGCAGCGAGATCGCCTGCACCTCGTCGGTCTTCTTGGAAGAACCGCTCATCGTCGCGAGCAAGACCGAGCCTGTGACAGCGGCCGCTAAACCGACTGGAAAGAATACCTCGGCGAGGCCTGTCATCAACCGGCCGCGGTCGTAGGTCTCTTCCGCCGACGACGGGCATGTCTTGTCCCCGCCGCAGAGGTCATCGAGCTCGCCGATGGCCGACTGGCGGAGCCCGATGAAAACGCCCCCCGCGATCAAGCTGGCGCCGCCGAACGCCACGAGCACGATGCCTGGGATGCTCGGCCCGGCGCTGGCTTCATCGGGTGGCCCGACGTCGATTCCGCCGGATGGCGCAGGGATGACCAGGGTGAGCGATTTGACCTCGCCGTCGGCGAGCTTCACGCGCTCGGTTACGCTGGCCTTGCCCCCCACCATCACGCGCACCGTGTGTTCACCGGGATCAGTTCGAATGGCCGTCCCGATCTGCGTTCCGCCGAGCTCGACGCCGTCGAGATCGATCGTCGCCGCCGGGTTCACTGTCTCTTCTTTGCGGACGATGGTGAGCTTGGCGATGCGCTTCTCCAGCTGTTCGATCTGCGGCGGCGCGGCCTTCAATACGTTCTCGACGTTGCTCGCCTCTGCCTTCGCGAGGGCCACACGGTAGTTGCCGAGCGCAGAGACCAGCTTGCCCAGGTTCTTTTCGCATTCTGCGATGTTGAACGCGACCTGCGCGCTCATCGCAAAGCGACCGGCCGCCTTGAACTTGATCACGGCGGCAGCCCAGTCGTTGGCTGCCATCAGCGCGACCCCCTCGCGGAACTCGACCAGGGCGCGCTCGCGCGGGTCTTCTTTGGGTGGGCCTGGGGTGTCAGCGGGCTGCGTGAGACCGACAGACGCCGGCAGGGCGGACGCGATGAGCAGCACGGCTGCGAGCGAAAGCCCGAGGGGACGCATGGGAGCCGATCTTACATGAAGCAGGCGACAAGCTCATGATTCGAAAGCGAAAGCTCGTAGACTCTGGCCCGTGAAAGTTCTCTACGGGGTGGTGGGCGAAGGCATGGGGCACGCGATGCGTTCGCGCGTCGTTCTCGAGCACCTCGTCGCCGAGGGCCACGAGATCGAAATCATGGCCTCGGGTCGGGCAGTCGACTTCTTGCAGAAGCGCTTCGAGGGCGTGAATCGCATCCACGGGCTGCACATGATCTACGAGGAGAATCGCGTCCGCAAAGGCAAGACCTTGTGGAGCAACGTGCTCACCGGCGGGGCGGGCATTCCCGGCAACATCGCGACCTACTTCGAGCTGTTCACCAGCTTTCGGCCGGAGGTCGTGGTCAGCGATTTCGAGTCGTGGACGTACCTGTACGCGAAGGCGCACCGGCTGCCGATCGTGTCGATCGACAACATGCAGATCATCAACCGCTGCACGCTGCCGGAGGAGATCTACGAAGGGCATTTCACCGACTTTCAGATCGCCAAAGCCTTCGTCAAAGGCAAGCTGCCCTATTGCGACGAGTACCTGGTCACGACCTTCTTTCGGCCGGAGATCCGCAAGGAGAAGACGCGGCTGTTTCCCCCGATCTTGCGGCCCGAAATCTTGGCTGCCAAGGCGGGCGCCAAACGCGGCGACCACCTGCTCGTCTATCAAACTGCAGAAGGCAACGACGGGCTGAAAGACACCCTGAAGAAGACGGGGTTGCCCGTGCGCGTGTACGGCATGATTCGCGACCTCAAAGAAGACAAGGTCGAAGACAACCTCACGTTCAGGCCCTTCAGTGAGCAAGGCTTCATCGACGATCTGGCGACCTCGAAAGGCGTCATTGCTGGGGGCGGCTTCACGCTGATGGGTGAAGCCGTGTTCCTTCACAAGCCGATGTTGGCGGTGCCGCTCGCTGGACAGTTCGAGCAGACATTGAACGCGCGCTATCTCGCACGCGAAGGTTACGGAGCCGCGGCAGACACGCTCGACGATCCGAAGGTGGTGCACGACTTCGTCAGCAAGATCCCCGAGTACGAGGCCAAGCTCGAAAGCTACGACCAACAAGACAATCGCGCGTTGCTCGGCGCAGTCGACGAGTTCTTGGATCGCGCAGCAGCTGGCCTCGTGTAGCGAGCACAGCGCAGCGCTGCCCTACAGCCCGTCGTCCGGCTCTTCGGGGCCGGGCGGCGTGGGCGGCGCCTCGCCCGTCATGTCCTCGCCGACAGACTCGAGCAGGCACTCCGACGGATCCGCAAACGGTAGTGAATACAAGAAGCCTTGCGGCCGGTAGCCCGTCGGGATCGGATCTCCGTCCAGATCGAGATCCATACTCTCGTCGTCCCAGCGCGCGAATACCTCGTCGTTCGCTTGCGCTGCTTGCCCGAGGTCGCCGAACCAATCCCGCGCGTCGTCCGAGAGCGACGCGCCTTGCGGCAAGATTTCGCTGAGGATGCGCCGGCGAGCGCTCTTCACCCATGCGTCGTCCAGGACTGCCAAATTGAGCTCGCCTTCGTAGATCAAGCCACGGTTGTTCTTGTTGCACGACCCCACGCTCATGAAGCGGTCGTCGACGATCAACATCTTCGAGTGAACGTCCATATCGACGAAGTGCGCGTCGGTCTCGTCGAAACCGAAGGTCTCTTGTGTCGCAAACGAACGAAGCTGCAGAAACAAGAAGCGATCCGGGAATGCGCTGGTGAATAGATCCGCGCTGGCGTAGGTCCAGACACAGCCGGGGTCTGTCCATTCGTTGATCGGTTTGGTGATCACGATGAGCTTCAGGCTCTCGTTCTCGTTCATGCGCTGAAACAGCGCATCGTTGAGGATCGGCGCCCGAAAGTACTGGTCTTCGATGTAGACGTAGTCGTTCGCTTGCGAGACGGCGTTGAGCCACGTCTCCATGATGGCGTGTTCGGCGATCGGCTCGGGCAGCGTTGCTGTGACCTGTGCAACGACGCCGTCGGGGCGAGCATCGATGTCGGTCTTCACTTCGAAACTCGAGGATTTGTCGGCGTATTTGACCTTGTCGGCGATGGCGCGTTCCCAGCGTTTGTGAAACACGCCGGCCACGTCTTGGGCGGCGGGGCCCTCGACACGAACCATGTAATCTTTGCGCGGTCCATTGTCGGGTAGAGCCTCGCCCGCTGCCACTGCTTCACGGTCTGCCTGGCTCGCTCCGAAGCTCATCCGGCGGGCGTCGAATACCGAGTGGTCCTTGGTATCCCAGTCGACCTTCCGCAGATTCATGCCGCCAACGAAGGCGACCTCGTGGTCGACGACCATGAACTTCTGATGAAAGCTCGCGTGCTCGGTGTCGATCGAGATGGGCCACGCAGTCAGATCGACGTCCTTCTGCGTCACCGTCGACTCGATCAGGCTCTCGCCGGAGAACGAGCCGACGACATCGCCGAGCGCGTTTTGCGCGACGCGTTCGCTGAAGGAGAAGGGCGCAATCTGGAAGCTGAACTCGCCGCGTGTGCCGTTCGCTTGCCCCATGAACTCGAACTGGTCGCCCGAGGCTTTGCCGTGCGCGGTGAGTCCGGCGTCGACCGTCACGCCGGAGAGCACGCCGTCTTGGCCCCAGAGCTGACCGACGAGCACGCGCTTCTGTGCGGGTCGCGACTCGAGCATGCTCAAGATGGTGTTCTTTTTTCGCTCGGCCGGCGTCATGAAGGTGTGCAGCCCTTCGGGCCGCAACAGCTCGAAATCCGACTCCCACCACCAGGTCGAAACCAATACTTCGTCCGTCGCGGAGCTCAACTCTTCGGCCACGCTGGCGAAGGCATCTTCGCCATTGGTGTAGAGGTCCAAGCGATTGCCGGTGCGCGCCGGCCTCCCCTCGGCGGAGAACCATTTGTGACGAAGGCCGAGGAAGAGCGACAAGCTGACCTTGCCGCTGATGGGGTCGACGCCGCGAGCCAAACTGGCCCCTTCGAGGGAGCTCTGCTCGTGCTCGATTCGGGTCTCGCCGGCTCCATCGACGACAATCGAGAGCACCAGGTCGTGGTGCTCCGGCGCCGACAAGGTGAGCTCGGTGCGGCCCTTCTTGAGCGGCATGCGCAGCGCGCCGTTTTTACCGGGCTTGGTCGCCACGGCTTTGTCGTCGCGCGAGAGCGACAGCGAGTAGCCTGCTGCCAGCGGCTCGGCCCACAGGTCGAGCGGCACGATCGATAGCTCGGTCGCTTGGGTCTGCTCAAGCTCGGTCGAGTCGATGTTGGAGCAACCGGGGGCCGTGGCGACAACCAGCGCCGTGAGCAGCGGCAGCATGGCGAGACGTCGGAGGCGCATTGACGGGCGCCATGTGCAAGAGGGCTGCCAGCAGGTGACGCTGCGTGGTTGCGCGGAAAAGAAGGATACTTACCTACATGAAGATGGATCTTGGGCTACCCAGCTGGATCAGCGCTCCGCACCCAGCCACGGTCTGCGGAGAGGCCCGCTCGCCGAAGCGAGCGCTGGCGAGACGCGCCGCTCTGTGGCTGGGTCGGGCGGTGCGCCGGCGCACCCGAGCAGCAAGATGGCGACCGACAGCTGTCGAAGGGCAAGCGAGGAGCTTCTGTGCCTCGTTTCAGGTGGACGATTTCATCTCCTGCGTCGACGACGCCGACGACATCTGCAACCTGGCGGTGCTGGAGGGGTGTGACCCGGCGTTCGAGGCGATCTTGAAGTGTGCCCAACCGCAATGCGGAGAGGACGAAAATCCCCCCGGCTGACTGACGAGCAGCCGAGAGCCGATCGAGTGATCAACCCCTCTCAGTCGGGTTCGAAGTAGGTCGTGACGCGCTCGACCCGATAGTACTTTTCGTAGCCGGGCCGCTGGAACGAGAGCGCCCCGAACAGGTTCACCGCCACCGACCAAGTTGCCAGCAGCGCGAACAGAGCGCCGAGCCGCGTGCGACCGACGGCGATCATCGCGAACAGCGGCACCGCGAAATCGTTGGAGAAGCGATAGCCGAACTGCACCCAGCCGGTGTTGTGGTAGCTCAGATCGAGCAGGGCGATGCAGGCCGCCGAGAGCGCCAGTGCGATGAAGAAGCGACGGCTCTCTCGCGGCATCGCGCGCGGCCAGAGGGCCCATGCGAAAAAGGGCGATGTGATCCAGAGCGCGAGGCCGTGCGCGGTGATCTGGAAGCGCACTTGCGGGTCACCGATGAAGGGCGTGCTCGCCAGCGCGACACCGAGATTTTTCCCGAGGTAGTGAAAGGAGAAGAGCCCCCACTTCTGCATGCGCGGCTGCCACACGACGTCGAGATAGCGATGCCCGAACTCGAACACGCTGCCGAAACGTGCGGCGTTGTGCCAAGCAAGGATGGCAAGGCCGATCGCGATCGGCGCGGCGAAGCGAACGAGCTTCGATCGCAGCACCTCGATGGACAAACCCCCGACGCGCGGACCCGACGCCTCGGCGCGCCCGGCCACGGCGAAGAGCTGCTGCAAGAAGATCGGCGCCGCCAGCGCGAGCGGCGTGCGCGTCGCAAACGCGAGCACGAGGCAGGTCCCAGCGAGCAACGGCCGCGTCGCTTGCACGCTGGCAAACAAGTAGCCAGCGAAGAGCGCGACAGCCACAGCGTGCGCGGCGAACCAGACGGTGCCTTGCACGGCGCTGAACCAAAACACCGTCCCGAACGGGAGCAACAGCGCGAGCGCCAAGTTCTGCTTGTCGCTGCGACGCGAGAGCTTCGCCTCGCGCATGCGCTCGAAGGCGAGATACAGAATCGCAGGTGCAACAGCAGCGACGACCACGAAGACGAGCCCGTCGGGAACCGTCTTCGTACCGCCCGAAAGCGCCACAAAAGGCAACAGAAGCAGCGCAGGGAAGGGCGGAAAGCTGACGTAGGTCTTGCCCGCGTAGATCGCGAAATCGTTGTTCTGCGTGTAGTCGGGCGGTGGCCCGCCGAGGTCGAGCCGACCCCTCAACCACGCCTCGGCGAGCAGCGCGAAGTGGTTCGACTGCGTGTGCTCACTGGCAATGCCTTTGGGCGCCGTCAGCAAGAGCCCGAACAGCGTCAGCCCGAAGATGGCCAGAGCGAGGGTGGCCAGAGCGCGGGACGACGGGGCCACGGTGCGTGGACGCTGGCCGTTCACGGCGCGAAGCTAGCACGGGCTTGCATGTACCCGTTCTTTTCGCTAAGCCGCCCGATCCCAACTGTGTCCGTGCCCCTGCTCGCATTCCCCGCAAATGACATCGAGACGCCCGGTGTGGCCGTCGAGGCAGCGCTGCCTGTCGAATGGCTCGAACGCGAGCTGAGCGAGGCAGAAGCGACAGCTCGTTCAGCCGGTGAGCTGAAGGGACGCATCTCGCGCAGCGGCAAGGCAGACATGGTCGTTCGCGGCCGGATTCGCGCTTCGGTCGAGCTGCCCTGTGCGCGCTGCCTCGGCGCCACGCCGGTCGTCGTCGACGCAGAGCTGTCGCTGCTCTTGAAGCCGTGCGCGACACCCATCGGCAAAGCGTCGCCCTCGAATCGCGGTGTCGCCACAGCTCACCGCGCACCACCACAGCGCGCCGTGCCGCATCGGCAGGCGCTCACCACCAAGCCGGTGCCGGCAGACGCTGCGACGGCCAAAGCGCCCGCCAAGAAGGTAAGAGCTGCTGCCCCAAAACCGCCGCCGCCGGCGAAACGGGTCGTCGCCGCCGAATACGAGTTCAGCTCGGAAGAAGCGGACTTGGACGAGTATGACGGCGAACGTGTCGTGCTCGACTCCTTCGTTCGTGAAGTCATCCTGCTGGAGTTGCCGAGCTTTCCGCTCTGCAAAGAAGACTGCGACGGCGGCGCTCAAGCGGCCGAGCTCAGCCGCGCGCGAGAGCGGCTGGTCGCTGACGAGGCGGCCCAGAAGAAGAGTCCGTTCGAGGCTTTGAGGCACCTGATGGACGGGAGTCCCTTGCCTTCCGACGACAGTGCGGGCAATGAGGGCGGCTCTTCTGCTGCGGGCCAAGCCCCCGGCCGAAGGGCCTCGGCCGCAGAAGTTCGCCGCGCAACCCGCGCGCAAAGCCGAGGCAAGCCCATGATTCGCTCGTCGATCGTGGGCCGCGGCAAGAAGTAACGAAGGAGATCCCCGTGGCTGTCCCCAAGCGCAAGACGTCCCCCCCGAAGCGCGACATGCGTCGCATGAACCACGACAAGATCACGCCCGTGCAGATCGTGCCGTGCCCGAACTGCGGCGAGGCAACACGCCCGCACCGCGCTTGTGGCTCATGCGGCCACTACAACGGCAAGAAGGCCATTGCGGTGAAGACGCCTGGCTGAGCTGAGCTGAGGTGACTGCGTCCTCGCGGCGACCGTGACGCGTGGCGATCGTGACTGTTCGGTCGCCGCTCTGACGCATGGCGCGGCGAGCCATAAACGTGCGCTCTCACGCGATCGAATCTTTCGGCTTCACGGAAGAACGAGTACATCGCGAAAGCCCGTTTTCGAGTGGGAGGCTTGTCATGGCGCAGTTCCGCTTTATTGCCCTTTCGTTGTTTTCCGTGGCCTCGCTGGTCGCCTGCGCCGACGCAGAGACCGACGGCCTCGGCGGTTCTCCCAGCCAGGGCGGCAACGCCGACGGTGGCGCGCCCACTCAGGGTGGCAACCCCAGCCAAGGCGGCGACCCGAGCCAGGGCGGCGCGCCGGGCAACACCGTGACCAACAACACCGTGACCAACAACACCGTGGCCAACGGCACGGTGACTGTTTCCAACGGGCAGACGACCACCACCGGCGGTGGCCCCTGCGACCCGATCGCGTGCTTCACGATGTGCATCCCCGACATCGGCACTTGCAACGGCAATGTCTGCGAGTGCGGCGGCTTCCCGAGCGGGTCGAGCGGCAGCGGCTTCGGCGGCGGCTTCGGCTTCGGCGGCGCGTTTCCCTGAGGTTTTGCCGGTCCGCGTCCTGACTGCCTGAGCTCGACCTTTCCATGAAGATCGCTTGGTTGTTTCCGGGGCAGGGCTCGCAAGAAGTCGGCATGGGCCGCGATGTCGCCGAGGCGTATCCCGCTGCACGCGCGGCGTTCGATCGCGCTGACGCCGCACTGGAGGGCGATGGTGATGCCATCTCGAAGCTGTGCTTCGAGGGCCCGATCGAGGCGCTGACGCTGACTGCGAACACGCAGCCCGCCCTCGTCGCGACCTCGAGCGCCATCGCTGCCGCGATCTTGGAAGCACACCCGACGCTGCCGAAACCTTCGCTGGCGCTCGGTCATTCACTCGGCGAGTACAGCGCGCTGGTCGCCGCTCGGGCGCTCGATTTGGCGGACGCCGTACGCATTTGCCGCCTGCGCGGCCGCGCGATGCAAGACGCCGTGCCCGCCGGGGCTGGCTCAATGGCCGCCGTGCTGGGCGCTGATGAAGCCACCATCCGCGCCGTCTGCGAAGAAGCGCTCGCGCTCGGTCATGTGGCGCCAGCCAACTTCAACGCGCCTGGGCAGATCGTGATCGCCGGGGACGCCAAAGCCGTGGCCAAGGCGGCTGAGCTGCTCGGCGCTCGCAAGGCGAAGGTGATTCCGCTGAAAGTGAGCGCGCCCTTTCATTGTGCGCTGATGAAACCGGCGGCCTCCCGCCTCCGCGAGGCACTCGCGAGCGTGACGGTGAGCCCCTTCACGTTTGCCGTGATCGCCAATGTCGATGCCGCCCCGAACGACGACCCGAGCCGGGTGAAAGAGCTGCTCGTGAAGCAAGTCGACTCGCCCGTCGAATGGACGCGATCAATCGAGCGCGCGGCGGAGATGGGCATCGATATCGCCCTCGAGATCGGTCCCGGCAAAGTGCTCGGCGGCCTCGTCAAGCGCATCGACAAGCGCATTCGCGTGATTCACGTGAGCAACGCAGAAGCGATCGCCAAGCTGCCTCTTGAGCTCGGCTGACCCAAGGGCGATGCTCGGCCGACCAACATGGCAGAGAACGGAATGTTTCGGCTCGACGGAAAAGTAGCAATCGTCACCGGCGGCTCGCGCGGCATCGGGCGCGCGTGTGCAGAAGCGCTGGCGGCCCAGGGCGCCTTGGTGGTGGTCAACTACGTGCGCGGTCTCGAGCAAGCGAACGAGGTCGTCGCCGCGATCACCGCGAAAGGCGGCAAAGCAGAGGCCGCCATGTTCGATGTCGGCAACATGGGCGCCACCGAGACAGCGATCGCCGAGATTGCCAAGCGCCTCGGGCGGCTCGACATCATGGTTTGCAACGCAGGCATCGCCAAAGACGGTCTGCTGCTGCGACTGGGAGAAGAGGAGCTCGATCGCCTGTTCGCGGTAAACGTCAAAGGCGCGATCGCCTCCGCCAAGGCTGCCATCAAGGTGATGATGCGGGCCAAGACAGGCCGGGTGGTGTTCCTCTCCAGCATTGTCGGCGAGATGGGCAACGTCGGCCAAACCGCCTACGCCGCGACAAAAGCCGCCGTGCTCGGCGTGACCAAGTCGCTCGCCCGCGAATACGCGTCGCGCAACATCACGGTCAACGCCGTCGCGCCGGGCTTCATCGAGACGGACATGACCCACCAGATCACCGGCGATATGAAAGAGATGATGCTCAAATCCATTCCGCTCGGGCGTCACGGTCGCGCCGACGAGGTCGCTTCGGTGGTGGCCTTCTTGGCTGCAGACGAGGCCTCTTACGTCACCGGCGAAGTCGTTCGCGTGAACGGTGGAATGTTGATGGGATGACACTCGCTTTGAAGCGAGAAGTGGGTTAGTAGGGGCTCAGTTTTGGGGGCAGCAATGAGCTGCCGGGCACGGCGATTTCGTCGCCGCGCAAAACACGGTTCGGAGGAAAGAGACATGGCCGAGGGTCGCGACATCACCGCCGAGGTGAAGCGCATCATCAAAGAACAGCTCGACGTCGACGAGAAGGACATCAAGCCGGAGTCGACGTTCATCGACGATCTCGGCGCCGACTCACTCGGCCTCGTTGAACTCGTGCTCGCCTTCGAAGAAGCCTTCGAGATCGACATCCCGGACGAAGACACGGAAAAGATCCGTACGGTTCAGGACGCGATCAACTACATCGAGACGCACGCGAAGAAGTAACTCGCGATCGTCGTTGCTTCGCAAGGCAGTTGCTTCGCGGGGCGAACGATCACAGAAACGTAGTCTATGGAACGCGTTGTCGTCACCGGTATCGGCCTCGTCACGCCTTGTGGCGTAGGCACCGAGACCACCTGGCAGAACGTCGTGGACGGGAAGAGCGGGGTCCGCAAGATCACGCTCTTCGACGCGTCTGCATTTCCAACCACGATCGCCGGTGAGGTCCCCGACTTCGAGCCCGACCGCTTCATCCCGCGGAAAAAGCTGAAGGAGATGGCGCGTTTCTCTCACTTGGCAGTGGCAGCCTCGCATCTCTGTTGGCAAGACGCCGGCTTCAGCGAGACCGAAAAACCGAGCGACGCGGTCCTCGAAAAGACGGGCACCTTCCTGGGCGTCGGGTTGGGCGGCCTCGAGGGCATCTATCAGCAGGCGATGACCTTACGAGACAAGGGGCCGTCGAAGCTGAGCCCCTATTTCATTCCATCGGTGATCGGGAACCTCGCCGGTGGCCAGGCGGCGATGGCGCTCGGCTTGAGGGGCCCCAGCTACGCCAACACCAGCGCGTGCGCGTCCAGTGCACACGCCATCGGTGAAGCCTTCGAATGGATTCGCCGCGGCAGAGCGCCCATGATGCTCGCCGGCGGCGCCGAGGCCACCATCACCGGGCTCGGCATCGGCGGCTTCTGCGCGATGTTCGCGCTCTCGCGCAGCAACGATCCGCCGGAGAAAGCGTGTCGCCCCTGGGACGTCGCGCGCGACGGCTTCATCTGCGGCGAAGGGGCGGGGGTGCTGATGCTCGAGTCGCTCACGTTGGCCAAGGCTCGCAACGCGCGCATCTACGCGGAGATCACCGGGTATGGCGCTTCCTGCGACGCCTACCACTTGACCAAGCCCGCGCCGGACGGGGAGGGCGCCCAACGCGCGATGAAAGAAGCGCTCGCAGATGCAAAGCTCGACGGCACGGCGATCGACTACGTGAACGCGCACGGCACCTCGACCCCACACGGTGATCTCGAAGAAGCGCGCGCCGTGATGAAGGTGTTCGGCAGCCACGCCCTCGACAAAAAGCTGTGGGTGAGCTCGACCAAGTCGGTGATGGGCCATCTGCTCGGCGGCGCTGGTGGCGTCGAGGCAGGCTTGTCAGCGCTCTCGATTCACCGCGGCATCGTGCCCCCCACCATCAACCTCGATAACCAAGATCCGGAAGCGCCACTCGACTTCGTTCCGCACGAGGCGCGCAGGCGTGAGGTGCGGAACGCGATGAGCAACTCGTTCGGCTTCGGTGGTACCAACGCGACGATCGTGCTCTCGCGCTTCGACGGCACAGCCTCGTGAAGTGCCCATTTTGCGGGCATTCTGAAGATCGTGTGATCGACTCGCGGGCTTCGCAAACCGGAGATGTCATCCGACGACGGCGCGAATGCGAAGGCTGCGACAAGCGCTTCACCACCTACGAACGCGTCGAGTATGCGCTGCCGACCGTGGTGAAAAAGGACGGGCGCCGCGAACCGTTCGACCGCAGCAAGATCGTGCAGAGTCTGCGTGTCGCGCTGTCGAAGCGCCCCGTCTCGGCCGAGCGAATCGAAGCCATCGCGGACGCGCTCGAGCGAGAGCTGGTCGACGCCGACGCGCGGGAGATCCAGACGTCGCTCCTCGGCGAACGGGTGATGGCGCGCTTGCGCTCTCTCGACGAGGTCGCCTACGTGCGCTTTGCCAGCGTGTATCGTTCGTTTCGCGACATTGACGAATTTGCCGCGGAGCTCGGACGAATGAGCGACGCCCAGCAAGATGCAGCTCCGATCGACGAAGAAGTGGAACAGCACGACCCGCCGCGAGATGCGTCGCCGCGATTGCCCGAAGGAGGCGCCCTTTGAGCCCCGCCAACGACGACACCTTCATGAAGCTGGCGATCGAGGCAGCGCAGCGCTCGCTGCCGTCGCCGAACCCGCCAGTCGGCGCCGTGGTCGTCGACAGCGCCGGCAACGTCGCCGGCACCGGCTTTCACAAACGCGCTGGCGAGGCGCACGCCGAGATGCGCGCGCTGGAGCACGCCGCCGACCGCACCCTGGGCTCGACCCTCTACGTGACGCTCGAGCCTTGCAACCACCAAGGCCGCACGCCGCCGTGTGTCGACGCGATCCTGAAGGCAGGCATCGCGCGGGTGGTCGTCGGCTGCCGTGATCCGAACCCGCACGTGGAAGGCGGTGGCATCGAGCGGCTGCGCGACAGCGGCGTCAGCGTCACGCTCGGCATCCTCGAAGCCGAGTGCGCGTCGCTGATCGAGCCGTGGTCGACCTTCATCGTGAGCGGCATGCCCTTCGTGTCGATCAAGTTGGCGCTCTCCTTGGATGGGCGCATCGCCACACGATCTGGCGCTTCTCGCTGGGTGACTGGTCCCGAATCGCGAGCCAAGGTCCAGGAGATCCGCGCGCAGAGCGACGCCATCGCGGTGGGCATCGGGACCGCGCTCGCCGATGACCCGCTGCTCACGGTGCGCGACCCTGATTTCCGTGGCCGCGCCCCGCGCCGGGTGGTGTTCGACTCGCAACTTCGACTGCCGCTCACCAGTAGGCTGGTGGGCACCTCAGGCGAGGCCCCCGTGCTGATCTTGACGACGCTCGACGCGCCCGCTGACCGAGAAGCAGCGCTGCTGGGCGAGGGTTGCGAGGTGATTCGGGTGCCTGCGACAGCAGAAGGTCGCGTCGATTTCGAGGCGGCGCTGCGGCATTTGGGCTCCCTCGGCATCGTGTCGCTCCTGATCGAGGGAGGCGCCGAGATAGCCGGCACCGCGTTGGCTGCGCGCCTCGTGCATCGCATGCACGCGATGGTCGCGCCCATCTTGCTCGGGCCTCGCGGGCGACCCGGCGCAGTCGATTGGGCCGGCCCGGACAGCCCACAAGAGGCGCCACGCATCGTCGATCCTGTCTGGGAGCTGGTCGGTCGCGACGCCTACGTGAGCGGCCTTCTGGTCTTCCCCGACGAATCGTGACGGTGTGGTTGCGGGCGCGGCTTCAACGCGCACGCTCGTCGGTGTAAGCCCACGTGATGACTGCTCGCGCTCGCTGGCTCCTCGTTGCGTTCGCCGTTCAAGGTTGCAGCTCGTCAAAAGCCGCCGAGGAGCCGAAGGCGACGCCGGCGCCGAGCCACGTATCGTTTTCGCCGCCCGCGCCCACCGACGTGTTGCCCCCCGAGCTCGCCGCCATGGTGGTCGAGCTCGACGCCAAGAACCCGAACAACCAGGCTGTCGCCGCCAAGATCGCCGCCACCGGCAACGAGGTCGCGAAGAAGCGCGCCGGTGCAAAGCTCGTCAGCATCGCCGAACAAATGGGGGGAGCCGCGCAGCGCGACGCGCTTCAACGGGAGCTTCAGCAGGCAAACCAACGCCTCGGTCGCAACCCGTCGGCGATGCAGCTTGAAGAGCAAGTGGCGGAGACGCAGACCGAGAAGCTCGGCCCGATCTACCTGGCGATGCTGGAGGTCGGCGGCGACGCCGCAATCGAGCACGGCTTCAAGATCGCGAAGGACCCGGGTCTCTCGCCGAAGCGCCGCAGCCAGGGGCTCTCCGTGATCGAGCGCTATGTCGACCCGAGCGACATAGCGCGCGGCAAAGAACGCGCAGCGCTGAGTGAGGAGATCAACAAGAAGCTGGCCGCCTCGCAGCAAACCGATGCCCAGCTCGCCGACGCCGCGGAGGTTGTCGCCAAGCTGCGCGACGAGCTCACCAAATGCCACGTCGCGGCCATGAAGAAGACGCCGAACCTTTCCGCCAAGGGCACGATGACATTGAAGGTCGACGCCAAAGGCGCCGTGACGGACGCAGGCGCGAAAGATATCGAGCCGCCCGAGTTCCGCGCCTGTTTGGAGGACGCGGCCAAGCGCGCGAAGTTCGCGGCGCCTGCGCAAGCCACCACGCTGCGCGTGCCGCTGCTGTTCACCTCCAGCGGCGGCTGAGCGCTATTTTTTGAACGGCGTGCAGTTGGCGCCGGCTTCAAGGAGGGCGCTGTCGGCTCGAGCCAGCGCCCGAGGCACAGGCTCCCGAGGCACAGGCTGTCGCGAGGAGAGACAGCGCCCACAGCGTCGATCGCTTCGTCATCGCGCCAAGATACCGATCAGAGTCAGAAGGGCGGGGCGAAAAGCCACCGCGACTCGGGCCGGCGATCCAATCGTTCTCCGCTTTCCGCGCTGTTCGCCACGCTGCTCGAACCTGTATCGTTGCGCTTTCATGGTTCGGATGGACAGACTGCTCGACGCGTGGCGCGCCGACCCACGGGTCGACGCCACAGTCGAGCTCTGCGCCATGCTCATCCGGGCAGCCCTCAAGGCAGGCGCCAACAAGATCTTGCCGGATGACTTCGTGGTGGGCTTCGCCAACGAAGCACGCCAAAAGCATCCCAAGAACCTGGACGTGGCGATCGCCGTCGCTGATCTGTACTTGGCGACTGGGTTGATGGCGCAGGCAACAGCTGTGCTCGACATCGGGACAGCGCTCGCGCCGAATGACAATCGCGTAAAAGAGCGCCTCAACAAGCTGGGGCGGCGGCGGCGCACGCAGGAGTTCGCATCGCGCACACCGGATCCAGACACGCTCGACGCGCCCACGACGCCGCTTTCGGATCCGCCGACAGAGCCAGCAGGGCGTGGCCCGCCACCGCCGCTTCCCGGCCCGAGGCGACAACCGACAACGATCGGGCTGCCGGCTGCACCGCCCCCGCTGCCGGCGCCTCCGGTAAAAGTCGAGACCAAGGCTGTAACCCCGAAGCCTTCGCCTATCAGAGACGACGAGACGACCCGCACCGAGGCGGGCCTGCCGCCTTCGCTTGCACAAGACATGCTTGCCGGAATGGGCAGCAGCAAGCGCGAGGGCAGCAGCAAGCCCGAGGCCCCGAGTCAGCCGCGTCGGCAGCAAACCGCGCTGTTCGGCTCGATCATTGCCGAGGCCGCTCCGCCTTTCGCACCGGACAGGGGGGCCGCGCCCGATAGCGTGGGCGGTGACGATGGCCCGCCGACGCGCGTCAACGCCGAGCCACCCGATGAGGGCCCGCCCACGAGCGTGCAAGCAGCGGATGACGGTCCGCCTACTGCCCTGACGGCAGCGCCCAAGAGTGACCCATTTGGTGCAATCCCGCGCATCAACTTCGGCGCCGACGATGACGAAGGCCCGAACACGGCGATGACCCGCGTCGGCGATCGTCCCATCCCCAGCGCTGCCAGGCGACCGCCTCCTGGGGAAGAAGACGAGCCGAACACGGCGATGACCCGCGTGGGCGGCGAGCCAGCGTCTGCTCGCCGCGTTGCAGCTCCGCCAATGGAGCAGGGCAAGGTCGAGCTGCTGCGCGCTGCGACCGACAGGGGGCCGCTTCCTCGCACGCTGCACTCGGCAGCATCACCGCTCGCGAATGACGATCCGCCGACCCAGACTTCCACCAATGTCTCCGGCCTACCCGCTGCGTTGGCGGGCATGCCGCCTGCTGCCCCGTCGCTGACAACGCCGGACGCCGCGTCGAAACAGCCAGAGACACCGCCCGCTGCGCGTGTTGCAGCGCGCCGCGCAGCGGTTCGCCGCACGGGCCCCGGTCGCGACCCGCGTGGCCTCGGCGCGCCCCTTGAGGGCGAGGAGCTCCCGACGAAGGTGGGCGCACAGCCGGATCCGTACCTGCTAGAAGCGCGGACCGAAAGAGGCCCGGCCGTCGCTGGGCCGCCCGCGCAACCTTCGCTCGGCGCATCCCCTGCGCCAGAGCGACAGTCAGCGGCGCTGTTCCGAACCGAGCCTTCCGACTCGCACACGCTGGATGAAGACGACGGCAGCGTCACCGGCGTCCAAGACCTGCCGCCTCGCGCGCTGACGCCTCTGCCTCCGCCGAGCGATCCAGAGACGGAGACCAAGACAGCCGTGCGCCCGCTGGCGATGGCGGCCAACGCCAAGTCGGTGCCTCGCGGCAAAGCACCAACGGAGCCCATCGTCAGGCGTTCCGCGCCGCCGATCCCCATCGCGACGATTGATGATCCACGCAGCGCGATCTCGCAAATCTCGCAGGTCGCGACGAACCAGTGGCGCCCACCGCCGCCACCGCCACCGCTCGGCGCGCCTCCGAGGCCCCCAACAGGAAGAGGCCCCGCCCTGCCGCCCCCGGCACCTCCGTCTCCTGCGTGGGCGAATCAGGCCCCGGTGATCGAAGAGCCCTCTGGCATCGAATCGCTGGACGATGACGACGACGCCTCGGCCGTCACAGGGCTGCGCGAAATTGCGCCGCTCGCGCCCTCAGGCTCCACGTACTCGGGCGTGCCACGTGCAATGCGCTCGACCGAGCCCATCAAGCCGAACAAGCCCGTCGTGAAAGGCGGGACCTTCGCGATGAGCCACAGCGCAGCACCGCCGGCCTTCCCGGCGGCGGCACCGGGCAGCATCCCACCGGACGACGATGACGGTGGCGCTCGGACGCACGTGCTGAGTGTCCGTGAGGCCGCCATCGCGGCGCAGATCGATCCGCGCTCACCGCACGGCGCGAGCTCGACGCCACTCCCACACAGCTACGCGCCCACCGTCGGCGTCTTGCAGCGCGGAAACATGTTCGGCGCAGGCGCGCATCCACAGTCCAGTCCGCCGCGTGCCCAGAGCGCGCCGCCCGCGCAAGCCCTGTACAGCGCGCCGCCCCCACAGGTCCCCAGTTTCGGCGCCCCGCCATCACAGACGTTCGGCCCCGCCGCCGGACAGTTTCTCCACCAAGCTGCGCAAGATCTGAGCTTCGGTCCTCCGAGCTACGCGCCGCCCAACCCCGTGTTCGGCGCGCCACCGGTGGGGTCTGCACCCCAAATCGGCCCGCTCGATCCAGACAGCTACAACCCTGGTGCGATGGCGACGGGCACACAAGTGGGCTTCGGCCAGCAGCCGCTTCCTTCACGCGCGCCCGTGGCCTCGATGGGCGACCCTGGCATGCCGAGCGCAGCCTTCCCAGCACCACCGACCTTCGATCCGCGCAGCAGCGGGGACGAGCAGTATGGCAACACGCGGTTCGACGGCGACCCAAACAACCCCGCCGCGATGATGCAAAAACCCTCGGAGAAGAGTCGTCCCTTCAAGCTCTATTTGGCGCTCGGCGTGGCGGTGCTGGCGGTTGCTTCTCTCGTCGGTTACGCGACTTACCTGCTGCTCTCGGATCGCGGATCGACCGAAGCCCAAAACAGCCGGCTGCCCGACGACATCGAGAGCGCGCTCTCGCGTGGCACCCCTGGGGACCTCGCACGCGCCGATAGCGAGCTGCGCAAGCTGGAGGCAACCCCGTCGCTCGCCGTGTTGCTCGGGCGCGCGAAACACCGAGCGCTCGTCGGCCTCGATGTTTCCGGCAACGCTGTCGGTATCGACGAGGCCATCACGGCAGCGAAGCAGGGTGGAGCCAGCGCAGCCGACGTCGCGTTCGCCGAGCTCGCGTCAGCGGTGCTCAATGGTGACACGGCGAAGAGCCAAGCCATCATCGAGGAGAACGCGACCCTGCGCGATCAGAGTGCACTGTTTGCGCTCTTCGAGGGCGTTCTGCTCGAGCGCTCCGGCGACCCCACAGCAAAGGCGCGCTTCTCCAAAGCCGTCGAGCTCGACGCACGTTTGCTGACGGCGCGCGTTCGTTACGCGCGCCTGCTCTTGCTGGAGGGAGACCTCGATGGCGGCGCGCGCGAAGCGCTGCTGTTGCCGGACGACCACCCGACCAAGCCGACCCTTTCGGCGCTGTCGTGGGCCGCCCGAAAAATCTCGGGCAAGGCGGAAGCACCTCCCAAGCTGACACAGACCAGCGCCGATCTGCCGCGCTGCCTGCATCCAGTGTTCACCGCGTTGGCGGTCCTGTCCGCCGCGCCAGACGTCAATCGGCAAAAGAGCCCGGACGTCGACCCACAGCTCAAGCAAGGGATTGCCGACGCCGATACCCCGGACCTGTCGCTTTTCTTCGGCGAGCTCGCATTTTCTCGAGGAGACGGCGCTACGGCGCTGGCCGCTGCGCAGCGCACGCTCACGCTGGCGCCGAAGCTCGAGCGCGGGCTCGAGCTTCTCGGACGCATCGCCCTTTCGTCCGGCAAGCTGGAGCAGCTGGAGACAGTGCTCGCGCCGATGCCGCCCGAGACGTCCCGCTTTCTGCTGGCGTTCGTCGCCTATGAGCGCAGCGATCTCGACAAGCTGTCGCTGCTCGGCAAGGGCCTGACAGAGGCCGACGACCCGCACGGAATCGTGCGTACGCGCATCGCGATCTTGCGCGGCGCCGCTCCGATCGCGGCAGATGTGATCGAAAAGCTACGAGGAAACGACAAAATCGGCGGCGATTTATGCGCCGCTGACGCTGCGCTCGACGCGGGCGATCTGCCGCGCGCGAAGAACGTGATCGACAAGTGGGCGGACGGGGTGCTCTACCCGGCTCGCGCGCTACGCAAAGCCCGCCTTCTGCGCTACGAAGGAAAGTACGCCGACGCAGAAAAGCTCCTGGAGCTTGCTCCCAACTTGCGAGCCACCCAAGTCGAGCGCATTTTGGTCGAGGCCGAATCGGCACAAGATCGTGATCACGCGCTCTCGTTGGTCGACGACCGTCTCGGCGAAATGGGCCCCTTTCTTGAAGCCTACGTGCTCGGACGGAAAGGCGATCAAGACAAAGCGACACGCAAGCTCGCCGCGTTGAAGACGCCCGGCTTCGATGCGCCACTGTCGCTGCGGCTGGTTGCAGCCCTCGCGTTCGCCGAGCTGCGCGACGTCGAGCGCGGTGAAACGTTCGTGCGCGTGCTGCACGAGAAGTTTGCGAAGAACCCAGACGTCCAGCGCGCGGCGAAGAGCTTCGAGCTCGACGCTGACCGACCCGCACCGAAGAAGCCCGAAAAGCCTGCGCCGAAAAAGCGCAAATAGTGCGTCAGGTTACTTGAGACAGGCGCTATCGATGGTGCGTATCCACGCGCGCTTGGAGGAGACGGCGGGGCCCATCTTCTCTGTCCAAACGAACGCCACCCGCGGACCGCCAACGGCTGCGGCGGGTTGATCGAGCACCGGCGTGCGAGCGTCGCTGACGCGAATGGCGGTCTCGGAGACCCCGCCTTTGCCGACGCGCACGGCGATCAACTGGTCTGCGACGCCATCGACTTCAGCGATATAAGTGACCACTGCAGAGTCGCCGATCGGTGCGACCGCCGGTTGGCTGCCTTTGCCGATCAGCCAGAGGTCGCCGTTCGGTTTGGCGCCTTCGTCGAGCATGCGCGAAAAGATGCGATCGCCGTCGACCCACACCAAGAGCGGGCCACCGTCGAGCTGCGTCAGGCTCAGACGGCTGCGCTTGCCGGGGGTGCCGACGGCGATGGTGCCGAGGCCAACCTCCTTGCCTTCGAGGTCGAAGCGCGCCGTGAGTACCTGGCCGTCTTCTTCCAGCCAAGCGGCGGTGTAGCCGGTCTTGTCACCCAGCACCGCCGGTGAAGAAGGCTTCTTTGCGATACGGGTGACCCCGATGGCGCGCTTCTTTTGCCCCTCTGCGATGGGCGCAAACAAGAACAACGACAGCTGGTCGCCTTCGGTGCCGAACGGAGAGGCCACCACCAGCGGCCCTTCTGGTGTTGCTGCCAGCGCGACGTCGGCGGGCTTCACGTTCTTCAGCGTCGACATGTGCTCGATCGGCGGCTTTTCGGTCGTGTCCCAGGTGGGATGCGCATACGCGAGCCCGTCGTCGTCGAACCACACCACTGTCCATTTGTCGGCAGTCGCGAACAGATGCGGCGCGTGCTCATGGGCGCTGCCGATGCCGCGGTCGCGCGAGACGCGCTTGGCGTTCCCGTCGTAGCCGGCGAAGGCGATTTGGGATTTGCCCTGCAGCAGAATCAAATACGAGGTGGCGAACTCGCCACCTTTATCGGTGGAGCGCCCTGCGAGCGTCAGCTCACCGCGCAACAAGTAGGTCGCGAGCTCGAACGTCGCCGGCTTGCACTCGGCATCTTTGGACGTGGCGGCCACGTGCTTGGTCACCCCCGCTCCCTTGGGCGCGTCATTGGCCGCGGGCGGCAGCTCTGGCGCGAGCTGAGAGGCCGACGCCGACGGCTGCTCTACCTCTTCGGTTGCCGACGGCGCGGGCTTGCCCGGCTTGTTGCCGCACGCGAGGCCAAGCAGAGCCGCTGCCAAACAGGCGGGTACCAGGCGCGGCTTTCGAACGGGAGAGCTCACGGAAGAGCCCGTAGCCATAGCATGAGCCTGCCCCCGGGAGAAAATGGCGCGCGAAGGAGTGCCTTTGGCACTGTCAATCTTCCCAGCTATGCTTTTTCCGTGGCCCTCCAGACCTCGATCAGAGAGTCGCTTCCAGGCGCGCTCGTCACGGGCAGCTCGACACAGCCAGAAACGGCGGAGGCAGTGCTGTTCGACCCTTTCATTGGTCGCAAAGAGCCTGCCCCAAAAAAGCCACCGCTGGCGCCCGCAGCGCTCGCCGCAGCGTTGCTGTCTCTGTTGCCAATTGGCAGTTTGGTAGCCATTTTTGCGGGTATTTCAGGCCTCCGCCAAACCAAGCTCGGCACCATGCGAGGCCGAAAGCTCGCCATCGCCAGCATCGCGCTGGGTAGCGTTTTCACGATCGGCTACACGACGGCGGCCATCGCGCTGTCGATTCACTACGTCGACGAAGCGCGCGTTGATGAACGTCACGAACAAGCGAAGTGGGACAGGAAGCAGAAAGAGCGCCAGCAAGAAGAGCGCAAGCCCGCGCCGCCGGAGCCGACTCCGAACGCCACCACCCGCGAGCCGCCAGTGCCGATTCCTGCTGCTGGCACTTGGCCGCAAAAGACCGAAGAGCGCCTGATCGGTTCGGTTCCAGTCGTCGACATCGGCGTGTCCGAGCCCTCCCTTTCGCAGGCGCTCTTGAAGCAAGCAGCGCTCGCCAAAGCCGAAGGTCGCGAGGTGATGGTCAACGTGATGAGCTCCAGCTGCGAGCCTTGCACCGCGCAGTTCAAGACCGTGTCGGACCCGCTGATGCAGAAGGCGCTCGCGAAGACCCGCTTGGTTCGGGTCAGCATCGAGGTCTTCAGGGACGACCTGATCAAGCTGCAAATGCGTGTCGTCCCGCTGCCTTGGTACTTCCTTCTGCGCGCAGACGGCACCCCGCGAGACGGGATCAACGGCGGCGAATGGGGCGAAGACGTCGCGACCAACATCGCGCCGATCATCGGCCCTTTCGCTCGCGGGGAGCTCAAGCAGCGCAAACAGGCATTCAAGCCCGCAGCGCCGAACGGCACCTTTCTCTGATCCCTGAGTTGAGAGTTTGTCCCGGCTGCCGGGTCATCGCGGCGCGAGCCGTCGGCGAGGGTTGCGAGCTCGATGGGAGATTTTGGGTCGAATCGAGCGCGCTCGACAAGAGTGACGGCGACCCCCTGCTCGGTGCTGAAGTCGGTGCACGTTTCGGGCTGCTGGGGCTGACGGTGTTCGCAGACTTTTCGCAGGGTTCTCGGGTGAAGCGCTTCGCTACGCGCACCGAGCCGTGGCTCCGCCCGAGCTCTTGGATCTGTCGCTGGAGCTCGAGAAAGACATCGGCAAGGCCCTTCAGAAGCTGCCCGGCGAGAGACCAACCGCGCGCGCGCTGGCCGACATGCTCTCCTGACATTTCCGGCTGAAAGCCGCTACTCAAAGGTGTACGGCGCGGAGCGAAGCTTGTAACGTGCCCCCGCCCATGGACCCCCGGGATATGGAGACGCTCATCCAGCGCCTGGTGCGAAACCCGCACGACGAAGAAGCGCTCGCATACGCCCACCAAGCTGGCGCGGTCGACCCGCGGCAGTACGCCATCTTACTGGAGAAGGTCGGGCTCGCCACCCACGACCCCGGTTATGCGGCGCATTGGCTGAGCGAAAGCGCGAACGTGTGGGCGATCACCGTAGGTGACGCGCACCACGCCGCACGCACGTTCATGGCTGCGATCGAGAAAGATCCAACCTCAGCGGCGGCAGCCGATCGTCTGGCGCAGCTCTACCGCGAGCGCAGCGAGACGAAGCCGCTCGTCGCCTTGCTCGAGAAGCTGGTCAAGCTGCTCGGGCCGCTGCTCGGCTCCCAGCCGGATCTGAAGCCGCGCATCGTGGCCATTCATGAAGAGCTCGGCCGCCTGTGGGCCGATCCGAAGCTCGGGCGCAAAGACCGCGCGTCGGAGAACTGGAAGCGCGTCGCCGAGATCGACCCGCAGAACGCGTTCGCCATCTATCAGGCCCGCGAGCTCTACAAAGAGCTCGAACAGTTCGCCGAGGCGATTCCACTGTTTGCGATGGAGCTCGTGTTGGTCGAAGAGACCGAGCGCAAGCTCGCGCTGTATCGGGACGAGTCCGCCGTGCGCCTGCGCGCTGGCGACGGGTCGGGGGCCAGCCAGGCGCTGCGTCATGCACGCAGCCTCGCGCCGGACGACGTCGCGCTCGCACAAGAGTTCGGCACCAGCGTCATCTCTCGTATCGACATGGGTGAAGACGTGCCCAGCGAAGAGCGCGAAGAGGCTCGCGCCATCTTCGTCTCATTCGCAGAGTCGTACGACGGCGACTACGGCATGGGCTACGCCGAGAGTGCGCTCCGCTGCACGCCGGGTGACGACCGCGCCATGCAGCTCGCCGTTCACTACGCCAAGCAGCTCAATCGTGTCGCCGAGCTCAAGGCTTCCTTCAGTGCGTACCTATCGGCGAACCCGGCCGGCTACATGGCGCAAGAAGCGCGGGCTGCCGTCGGGGCCGCGCCTGGCACTGCTGCACCGGTCTCGCGCGCGCCGGGTTCTTTCCCACAACAAGCTCCTGCGCAGAGCGCACGAGCCTCCGCGCCGCAAGCTTCTGGGCAGCCTTTCGCGCCCTCTGGAACCTCACGAGATGCTGCCGCTTTTGCGCAGCCGCGGGCAGTCGCCCAGCAGGCCGATGACGGTCACCCGAGCAACGACGAGCACGACAGCATGCCGGAGGGTGGCGAACACCTGTCTGGGCGAGAGGCTCCGGCTCCCCGCATGGGCAGCCTGCCGCAAGCCGATCCGAACGAACAATTTTCACTGCCTCAGCAAGGGGTTGCTGAGGTGCGGACCCTGATCGATCAGGCTCAAATCGAGGCGCAGAAAGGTCGCAAGCCGACGGCGCTCATCAAATTCCGGGACGCGCTCAAGCTCGATCCGGCCAACTCCGAGGCGCTCGCCTGGGTCGACGAACACCTGCGCCAGAAGCGCATGTACACCGACCTGCGCGAGGTGCTGCTGGCCGCTTCACGCGTGCATTCGCAGCCGCTCGAGACGCGCAAGGCGCAGCTGCGCGACATCGCTGGCATCTGCGAGACGCAGCTGCGCGACATCGAGACGGCGATCAGTTGCGCCAAGCAGATCGTGCAACTCGATCGCGGCGACGAGCCTGCTCGCGAACAGCTTCGCCGTCTGCTCGAGAAGGCCCAAAAATGGGACGATTTGGCGACTGTGCTCGAGCAAGAGGCGATGAATGCGCCAGACGTCGAGACCAAGATCGCGCTCGAAAAGAAGCTGGCAGGCCTGCACGAGCAGAAGCGCAAAGATCCGGGCGCGGCGGCCGAGGCGTGGGCGCGTATCGCGGGCCTTGCACCCTCCGACGACGTCGCCATTCACACGGCGGTCAAGCTCTTCGAGAAGGGCAATCAGTTCGCGCTCGCGGCGAACGTGATCGCTGAAAACGTCTCCAGCATCGAAGACGCAGCACAGCGCGGCGCGCTGCTCGGCAAGCTCGGCGAGCTGCGGATCAAGTCGGGCGACGCTGGCGGGGCAGGCGATGCGTTCGCCGAGGCAGCCGAGGCCAGCGGCAACGAGGGGCTCTCGACGGAGGCCACCAAACTGCGATCCGAGATGTGGGAGAAGGCCGAAAAAGCCTACGTCGACGCGAGCCGCTTCATCGAGGCCGCCAACGCGCTAGATCAGCGCGCCAAAGGAGACGATTCAGTCGACCGCGTAGGCCTTCTGGTCCGCGCCGCCGAGCTCTACCAACGCGCAGAAGATCCGGGCGGGGCGATCGAGAAGCTGCTCGAGGCCTCCGCCCTGGACCCTTCGAAGACGATGTTGTCCGAACGGCTCGAGGCGCTGTTCCGCTCGACGGAGCGCCTGGGCGACTTCGCCAATCATCTCGGGCAGCGTGCGGAGAAGATCGCAGACAAAGATCAACGCGCAGCCGTGCGCTTCAAGGCTGCCGACGTGCAACGGGAGCTCGGCGACAGCGACGCCGCCCGCGAGACGCTGCTGCTCGTATTGAACGACGGCGAAAGCGAGCCCGCGCTCAGCTGGCTGGTGGACGACGCCGCCAAACGTGGCGATCACGTCGACCAAGCCACGTTGATTCGCCGGCTCGGCGCCGTCACCGTCGACAGTAGCAAGAAGCTCGAGCTAGCGCTGCGTGAGGCTTCGCTCTACGCGGGCGAAATCGACGAGCCCAAGACAGCCATCGAGCGCTACGAGGAGATCGTCCGCGAGCTCGATCCGAAGAGCCGCGTGTCTTTGCACGCGATCGCGGATCTCGCCGAAAAAATGGGCGACGAGACGATCACAGCCAGCGCGTTCGAGCGCGCCGTGCTGCTCGCCGAAGGCGACGAGAAGGTCGAAGTCGCGCAGCGCTTGGCGCAGCTCTACGAGGGTGCACTCGACGATCCGAAGGCGGCCATCCGCTGCCTCGACATCGTGCTGGAAGCCGACAGCGGCGATCTCGACGCGACCGAGCGGCTGCTCAAGCTGTGCGAGCGCGAAGAACTGTGGGATCGCGTCGCCAAGCTGCTCGGCGTGCTCATCGAGTTCGAGGGCGACGACGCCGAAGCCGCGAAGATGACGCTGCGGCTCGCGACCCTCCTCGACGAGAAGCTCGGGCGCGGTGACGAAGCGCTGGGCGCCCTCGAGAAGGTCGCCGATCAGGGCGACCAGAGCTGTCGCGACGCTTACATCGAGCTCGGCGATCGCCTCGGCTGGAAGGGCATCGTCGCGACCAAGCTGGTCGATTGGAACCAGAGCTCGCCGCCGCAGAAGAAGCACGACGCGCTGCGACTCGCGTTCCAGCGCTTCACCGAGATCGGTCGCGACAAGGACGCCATCAAGGTGGCGCTCGACCTGGCCAAGGCCCGCGCTGCTGATCACGAGCTCGGCCAAAAGCTGGAAGAGCTCGCCAGCCGCGAGAAAAATCTCGACGCGCTCGGCGCCGCCCACGAGATCTTGTTGAAAGATCTGGCCGGAGAAGCGCGCGCTCAAGAGCTCGTGCGCCAGGCCGAGATCATGGTGGTGGCCGGCGCAGACTCGCTCGATGCCATGCAACATGGTGAGGCAGCGCTCACCAGCGTGCCGCCGGGCGACGTTGAAGAGCTGTTGTCGCGGCTCAGCAAGCTGACCAGCGCGCCGGGGCACGTCGTCGACCTTTACGAACGCCAGGTGGGGCGCTGCAAAGCGCCGGCTGATCGCTTTGCTGCGCTCGCACGCGCAGCTCAGGTCGCCGCCGAACGCGGCGCCCTCGATCGCGCCAAGAGCTTCTTCGAGCTCGCCCTCGGTGGCGGCGTTCAAGAAGACACGCTGTCAAAGCTCACCGACGCCGCCAAACAAGGCGACGCAATCAGCGAAGAAAACAACGGTAAACCCTCGACCACGCTGCGCAAGATCCTCGCCGAGGCGTTGGCTTCCGGCGGTCAAGGCTCGCGCGATGGCGGTCGCACGCGCGCCGCGCTGCTGCGCCGCGCGGCAAGCATCGCGTTCCACGAGCTCGAAGACGTCGACAAAGCGTTCGGCTGGATCGGCGACGCGCTGGTCACCTACGTCGACGACGCCACACTGGGCGCGCTGGACGAGCTCGGCGCCGAAGTCGGCGACGTCACACGGGTCGAAGCAACGCTCGCGCGTGCGCTCGAAGAGGTGTTCGACGGGCCGCTGGTGCGCAAGCTGCTCGCACGCCGTGCGCGGCTCCGGCGTGACCAGCTCGATGACTTCGCTGGCGCTGCGCAAGATCTGAAGAAGCTCCACGATCTGTCACCGGCAGACCAAGAGGTGATGAACGACCTCTCGGGGCTGCTCGATCGCTTGGGCGATCACCGCGGCATGATCCAGCTCTACGAAGATCAGATCCTGCGCGGTCGCGACCCTGCCCAGCGCGCTGAGCTCGCCCGTCGCGTCGCGCGCTTGTGGGAAGAAGAAGTGGGCGACGCACGCGAGTCCGCCGATGCGTGGCGCCGCGTGCTGCGCATGAAAGCCAACGATCCGGAGGCCACTGCTGGTCTCGAGCGCGCCAAAGGTGGCAAGCTCAATCACAATCCGCGCGAGCGGCCGCCGGTGCCGCAGCGAGCGGCGCCTTCTGGAGCGACCGCGGCGCGTTCGCCCGGCTCGAAGGCGGCGCCGCCAAGCGCACCCACTGCAGCAGCGCCGCCGAGCTCGAGGGGCGGGCTCACGCCGCCGCCAGTCGTGCAAGGGGGCGCTCCGCCTTTGGCTGCGCAAGGGATTGCGCCGCCGTTGGCAGCTGCCACGATGGTTGCCGCGCCCGAGGTCGCCTCACAAGCGAGCGAGCTCGGCGGCTTCCAGACGATCGCGAACGAGCCACCGCACATCGAGCCCACCAGCGACCACAGCGATGCGGGTTCGGCTGCGCAAGGGTTCCCGATGCCAACTGACTCGGGGATCGGGCGGCCTGAGTATGTCGCGTCCCGGTTCGCCGCGCTGCAGGCGCCATCCTCGCAAGCCCACACGCCGGTTCGGTCCGAGCTGCGCTCGGACGTATTCAGCGATTTGGGGGGCAACGAAGTATTCAAGGGCATTCCGGAAGAGACCGCAGACTCCGACGATGCCGAAGACGCACTCCGCGAGCTTCCGGCTGATGCTGCGGCCGATCTGTTCGGCGCTCCACCCAACGAAGGGCTTTTCGGACAGAGCCAGATGGGTGATCTCGCAGCCGCGGACCGCGCCGAAGCGGCTGGCGAGTCGTGGGACGGCTTCGCCGGCGCACCGCCTCGCGCGGTCGCAGAAGAGCATCCGAGCGACGCCGGGCCGCAAGGCGTGGCCGCTGCGGCACGAGCCTGGGCCGAGCAGCAGCGTCAGGTCGTCGCCGGGGCGCAGGCCCACGACAACGGGTCACTGTCGATTGAGGCCCAGCACGGTTACCAGCAGCAGCAGCAGGGCTACGGGCAGCAGGGCTACGATGCACAGCAGGGCTACGATGCACAGCAGGGCTACGATGCACAGCAAGCCTGGCAGCAGCAGCAGAACCAAGGCTGGGGCCAGCAGCCAGACATGAGCGCTTGGACACCGGAGCAGCAGCAAGCGTACGCAGCGCAGCAGGCGTACGCAGCGCAGCAGGCGTACGCAGCGCAGCAGGCGTACGCAGCGCAGCAGGCGTGGGCACACCAGCAGCAACAACAGCAGGGGTGGGCGCAACACCAGCAGCAACACCCTTCGCAACCGCCGCAAGGTGACTGGGCACAACAGCAAGCGCAGCAGCAGGCCTGGGCTCAGCAGCAGCAGCAGCAGCAGCAGCAGCAGCAGCAGCAGCAGCCTACTTCGGGAGAGCACGGTGCTTCTGGAGCGCCGCAGCACGCTGCTCATGCCCCAGGCTGGCAAGCCGCCCAACAAGCATGGCCGCAGGTGTCAGATCCATCAGCTGCAGCGCCTGTCAGCTCGCGCTCGAGCCGCCCGCTGCCGCCACCGCCACCGCGTGGGGCGTCGTCCAAGCCGCCGCCGAAGAACCTCGCTGAGGACGACATTCAAGATGTCGACGACGCCGAGCTGCTCGACGACGATTCGTGACGGCTGGTGGGGAAGGCGCCGGCGCGGCGCTGCACTCGCCGGCGCCGCTCTGCCCCGGCGATCTGATCAGCGTCGTCGCTCCAGCGAGCGGCTTCAATGCTCTCCTAGGCTGGCGCGGCCTCGGCTTTCTCGCCGAGCGTTACCGCGTTCGTTTCGACCGCAACATGTTCGAGAAGCGCGGCTACCTCGCGGGTAGCGACGATCGCCGGCGAGATGAGCTTGCGCGCGCGCTGTCGGACCCATCAGTGCGCGCAATCGTGTGTGCGCGCGGCGGCTACGGCGTATCTCGCATCGTCGCTGATTTGCCGTGGGAGGCCTTCGCCAAACATCCGAAGTGGATCGTCGGCTTCAGCGACATCACGGCGCTGCACGTCGAGGCCACACGCCTCGGCGTGGGGTCCGTGCACGCCCCGCATCTCAACTCGCTCGGACAATCGGATGCACGCGGCCGCAACGCGTGGCTCGACGCCCTCGAAATGCCAGAGCGGCCGCGATCGTACGTGTTGCAGGCGATCGCCTCCGGCGAGGCACGTGGGCCGCTCGTGGGCGGCAACCTCACGGTCTTGCACGCATGCGCGGCAGCGGGCCGCCTCGCGTTGCCGCGAGGTTGCGTGCTGTTCTTGGAAGACATCGGGGAGCGGCCGTACCGCATCGATCGTGTGCTCACGACCTTGGTGCAAGGCAGCCACTTGCGAGGCGTAGCCGGTGTCGTGCTCGGTGACTTCACCGAGTGTTTTCCTGGCCCCGACGGCGTCACCATCGAAGCCGTGCTGCGAGAACGTCTCGGCAGCGCGGGCATTCCCGTGGCGAGCGGCTTGCCGGCTGGTCACGGGGACAGAAACGACCCATTGGTGCTGGGTCGCATCGCCGAGCTTCGGGTCACGGCCGACCGAGGAACCCTCACGCTTCGCTGATCGACCGCTATTGCCCCTGACACACGAGCTCAGCTGAAGACGGCCAGCCAGTCGCCGACGCGCTGTCGGTGGGTCGTGTTCAACTTGTAGATCGCTCGCGCCCCTGCTTCTCGACCACCACCAATCGCGCCGATTCGAGCACACGCAGATGGCCCCGGTCACCAACGCCGCCACGCTTGCCATCTCGCCTGGGGAGCGCCTCGATCTTGTCGAGAAGCCTCGCCGCAGCCCTGCGGTTCAACACCAAGACGACCCCGAGCACACCAAACATGGGCAGCGCCCGCGAGGCTACGGCTCTCTGTCGAGGTCCGTGAAGATCGCGCTCGCGCTGCCGACACCCCGTTCTACCAGCCGCCGCTCGATCGAGATGGCCAGCGCGCGCAGCCGAGCGGCTCGGTTCACGTCGCGAGCAACTTCGTCCAACTCGGCGAGCGCCTGCGCTTCGCCGTCGGGGTCGAGGCGCTCGCCAAACGGGCTCTCGAGCGAGACGAGCGCCAAGAAGAGCTCCGCGTCGTGCTCGGCGCTGCCGCCGCCTGCGCGCACGCGAGCCGCCAGCGCCCCGAACACGAGCTCTGCATCTCTGCTTTGCAAGAGCGCCGCGCGCGCCGTTTCGCCGAAAGTAGCGTCGTCGATATCGCGCAACAGCTGAGGCGCAGACTCGATGCGAGCCAGCGCGGCGATATCGAGCGCGTCGCCCGACGCGTGCGCCGTCTCCCACGCCGGGTCTCGGGGCGGGCGAGCCGACGCGGCCGCCGTCGCCGTCGCCGTCGTTCTGGGAGCCGCGCTGCCGCCCGAGCTCTGCGCAGGGTCCGCGCTGCATGCCAGCGCTGCCAACAGGACGGAGAGCCATGCTCGTGGCAGGATGAGCCGCGGAGGCAAGATGGACGTGGTCATTCGTTACTGCGTATCGTGAAACTACAAACCAAAAGCTGCGGGTCTCGCGGCGCGAATCGCCGAAGTCACGGGCATCGAAGCGAAGATACTGCCGGGCAAGGTGGGGCAGTTCGATGTCGAGCTGGACGGGCGGCTCATTTTCTCGAAGGGCCAGACAGGGCGCTTTCCCGAGCACGAAGAGGTGCTGCAAGAGCTTCGCTAGCCGCCAAGGCCGGTCGAACGCACGTGCTCCTTGCTGATGATGCCGGCCATCGCCAGCTGTCGCATGTGCATGTCGAAGGTCTGCATCCCGTACGGGACGACCCCTTTCTCCATCACGTCCTTCAGGGGCGGGTTCTGCTCCGGCCGCTTGATCGCTTCGCGCGCTGTGCCGCTCGCGACCAAGATCTCTTGCACGAGCACCAGACCGGTGCCGTCACGCTTCGGGAGCAGGCGCTGCGCGATGATTCCTTGCAGGGCGTCACCCAGACGTTCGCGCAGCTCGTGCGGGTTTTTCGACAGCGACATCATGCGGTTCACCGTGCGAGCGACGTCCGGGGTGTGCAGCGTGGTGAACACGAGGTGGCCCGTTTCAGCGGCTTGCATCGTGATCTCCAGCGTCTCTTCGTCGCGCACCTCGCCAACCAGGATCACATCCGGATCTTGACGGAGAGATGCCCGGAGGGCGATCGCAAAATTGTCGGTGTCGATGCCCACTTCACGCTGGCTGACGCCAGAGCGGCTGTCGGTGTGAAGGAATTCGATCGGATCTTCGATCGTGACGATGTGCTTCGGAAAATTTTGGTTGATGTGACCGATCATCGACGCGAGCGTGGTGCTCTTGCCGTTACCGGCCGCACCCACGACCAGCACCAAGCCACGGTCGAGCTCGGCCAGCGCCTTCACCGGAGGCGGCATGCCGAGCTCTTCGAATGAAGGGATCTTGAGGGGGATGCTGCGCATCACGATACCGAGCGAGCCTCGCTGCCGGAACACGTTCACGCGGAAGCGTCCGATCCCTTGCGCCGTGTAGCTGGTGTCGAACTCGCGCACCCCGCCGACGTCATCGACACCGCGAGGCGCGAGCAGGAGCCGAGCGAGCGCGTCGGTGTCCTCCGGGCGGACCTTATCGACGCGGAAGTAGACCATATCGCCACGCACGCGGGCACCCGGTGGCTGGCCGACCTTCACGTGGATGTCGCTCGCGTTCGCGGCGAGCGCCTTCGTCAGGAGCTGATGGAGGAACTGCTCCGAGGCGTAGGGAGTCTGCACCGCTCGGAAAGTAACAGACTTCGCCCAAAATCGGCGGGTAGCCCTGCCGCGGAGACTACTCGGTGAACTGAGAACCCATCAGCGCCAGCAGCACGCCAGGGTTGCCATCGAGGAATTTCAACAGGTCGACCGAGTCGACGCGGTAGGCATGGCCGGCCTCCGCGACATGCGCCGTGACCTCGTGCACTGTCGCGCCGCGCATCGCGTCGATATCCGCCAGCAATGCAGCGTTGCCGAAAGGAGACTTCCGCGCCTTGGGGCCCTCGAGCACGACCTTGCCTCCGTCGATTAGGTAGGCGGCGTCGACTGGCTCGCCCGCGCGCCAAAGCACGTCGCCTTCACGCAGCTCAATCTGTTCGAGGTACGTCTGCAACTCCGTCTTCTGGGGGCCGGACAGCTGCCTGAGCGCAGCGTTCTGTTCGAACAGCTCCCACGAGCGCGCCTCTCTCGCGCGCGCGAGGCGGACGAGCCGCGTCGGAATGTCGGTGCCGCGGAGCAGGTACAGGAACGCATGACGAGCCAGCGTGAGCAGCTCGACCGGCGTGCGCGTGACGACGTCGGCGGTGCGCGGCTGGTTGAGCACCAGCGCCGTCTCTCCGAAGTAGTCGCCCGAGTGGTAGCTCTTCACGTAGTGACCGTCTTTCATCACCGAGACCGAGCCTTGCACGATCACGAAGAACTCGTGGCCCTCGCTGTGCTGCGCGATGATCGTTTCGTTCTCTCGGACCTTCCGGCGCTTCGCCAGCAGGAGCAGCTCGCGCGCCCTCGACATCGGTAGCTCTCGAAAGAAATCGATCGAGCAGAAGACATTGAGCAGCTCCATCGCGTCGGCGTATTCGGGGTTCTCGACCTCGATGCGGATCGTCTTCTCGAGCCCGACCTCCGCGGTCTTGAGCCCACAGTCTTTGGGGACGTCCTTGCCTGCGATGTGCACGAGATAGAGGCGCTCTTTCACGTCCGCGGGCAACGCGCTGAGTGGCCCGATCGGCGTGTGGAGCGGCGGCACGCCTGCTTCATGGAAGATGAGCGAGTGGTGGAACGGGAAGTCGATCAGCGCGTCGCGTCGCTCTTTGCTGATCACACCGATGTCGGCCAGGTTGCGAATCGCCGCGGGGTCGTACAGCGTGTCGCTGGAGAACGCGAGGCTCTTGCCTCCATAGAACGCCTCGAAGCCGATCGTCGGGATCGAGTGCAACGTGTAGAAAAAGAACAGCTCGGCGCCGTTGACCGGCGTGGCTTGCCCGATGCGAAGCGGACGAAACGAAAACGTGTCGCGCAGCGCTTGTTCGGTGATGCCAGAGAGTGACGAATACTTGCGCAAGAAAGACGCGAGGATGGTGGGCGTGGTGTAGAGCCGGGTGCGGCCCTCTTCCAAGAGCTTCGCGAACACGCCGGAGTCGTGATCGGCGTGGCAGTGCGTCAAGATCACCCCATCGATGATCTTGGGCATCACGCCTGCTTCACGCAGGTGATGCATGGTGTCGACAGGCGGATCGATCAGCAGGCCGCGGCGACCGATCCACAACAGGAAGCCGGTGGTCTTGCCAGCTGGGTCGAAACCATGACTCGCGCCGAGCACGGTCAGCCCGAACGCCGGAGGGTCGAACGCGCTCACGCGCGCCGACGATGGGGTCACGCGATCCGGAATGTCGACGGTGGCTGGCGTGCGAAAGATCTCGCTGCCGTCGACTTCGATCGCGTAGCTCGGCACCGAGCCGGGGCCCGCCACCTTGCTGATGCGCAAGCGATTGTCGAGTACCGCCCCGAACGGGCCCATGACGCAGAACTCGACCAAGTCGTCCACGTCACGGCACGAGCCGTCCGGGCCCCTGCGGAAGTGGTCAGTCTCGCGGGCGAAGTCGGGGCGCGCCTCCATCGGGACGCTGGGGGCGAACTCGTCGTGGTTGGTGGGCCGCCGCGAAGCGAACAGCGACTCACGCATCATCGTGCGCAGACGATCTGCGGTTTCTTCCGATTCCACCACCAAGCGCGCGCGGCGCTTCAGCACGAAGAAATTGTAATACGAGGGAAATTCGATCTCGGCGAGGGTCAAGCCACGGCGACGATCGAACAGATTCGGTGGCACGACGTAGATCGAAGGCAGCGGCAGCCCGAGCGCCATCGAGTCTTTGATCGTCTCGGGCGGCAAGCCGACCTGCACCGGGCCGACGGGCGTCCGAACGTACACCCCTCCACGGGGCAGCCGGATGTTCGGAGGCTCTTCGGACACGAGGGCCATCCTAGACGGAAGTGCCTGAAAAGAGCCAGCGCACGACCAGCACGAGGCATGCAAACGCGGCCGCCACCAGCGCCCAGGTGGAAAGCGCGCCGGCGCCAATCAAGGCCCCTGCGATCACGGGCCCCATACTTTGACCGAGACTCGAGGCCGATTGGGATACGCCGAGGGCGAGCCCCCGCTCACTCTCACTCACCGCGTTGGTCAACAGTGTGGTCAAAGCTGGCCGAACGACGGCGGAGCCCAGGCCGCCGACCGCGAGCGCCAAACCCAAGGAAGGCACGTCATGTACGCGGGCCAGCAGCAAGTAGCCGAGCGCCATGAAGATGATGCCCCCAGCCGAGAGGCGTCGCTCGCCGAGGCGTTTTGCCAAACGACCGATTCCCCCTTGCGCGAGGGCGCCGACAAAACCGCTGAACGCGAAGGCGTACCCCACTTGGTCGACATCGAAAGCGAGACGCGCGCGCAGAAACAGCGCGAGGCCACCGGTCAGCATCGAAAAAGACAGCACGTACGCGAACATCTCGAGCACGCTGCGCCGCGCAGCAGGCTGCGACAAAACGCGGCGCAGCGCCTCGCCGAGCGACGCCCGCGGCTGCGCGCTCGGGGGCGCATGTGACGGAAACAGGATCGCTGTCAGTACGATGCTGGTCAGGCTGAGCAGCGCGGCGCACAGGGGCGGGGCGTGAAACCCATACCTCGCTGCGAGCCAGCCCGAGAACGCAGGACCAATCAAGAAGCCCACGCCGAACGCAATTCCGAAGAAGCCATAGGCTCGCGTGCGATCTTTTGGCAGCGTCGCATCCGTGATTGCGGCCTGGGCAATCGTGAGGTTGCCGGCCGTGAACCCGTCCAAGATGCGGCCTGCAAAGAGCCACCAAAGGTTCGGCGCAGCGGCCATCATCAAGAGGCCCGCGAGGGTGCCTGCCTGGCTGGCAATGAGCACCGGCTTGCGGCCGAACCGGTCCGAAAGCCGGCCCAGCCACGGGCTCGAGATCAGCTGGCAAACAGAGAACGTCGCGAGCAACGCGCCGATCTGAAACGGCGTCGCCCCGAAGCTCGCCGCGTAGTAGGGCAAGAGCGGAAATACCAGCGTGAGCGCCAGCACATCGACGAAAACGGTGAGGTAGATCGGGCCCAGCCCGCCCAGCCGGGGTTTGCCCGCCGGCTGGTTTGGCGGCGCGGGGGATTGCTCCTCGAGCGAGGCCGAAGGCGGCTCGCTCACCGGGCGTAAGCCCGCACGAACGACGTCACCATCTCGATCCCGATGCGGTTGTCGCCGCCCTCCGGGAGAATGACATGCGCGTGGCGCTTCGAAGGCTCGACGAACATGAGATGCATCGGGCGAACGGTGGCGTAGTACTGCTCGCGAATCGAATCGAAGCTTCGGCCGCGATGTTCGATGTCCCTGCGGATGCGGCGAAATGCGCGAATATCAGCGTCGGTGTCGACGTACACGCGCACGTCGAATGCCTTGCGCAGCGCTTCGTCGGCGAACACCAAAATTCCTTCGACGATGATCACTTCGCTCGGGCCGATCGTGCGCACCTCGTCGCTGCGGCGATGATTCTTGAAGTCGTAGATCGGAATGCGCGCCTGCTTGCGCTGACGCAGGGCCGCGACGTGCTCCACCAAGAGCTCGGTCTCCAGCGAATCGGGGTGGTCGAAGTTCAGCTGGCAGCGCTCTTCATAAGAGAGGTCTTGCCGGTCGCGGTAATACGCGTCGTGCTCGACGATCTCGATGTTGCGCGGGTCTTTGGCGGCCTCTCTGCCGGAAGCGGAGCCGGCCAGCGCCACGCGGATGTGGTTGGCGACCGTGGTCTTGCCGGAGCCGCTGCCGCCGGCAATGCCGATCACGAGGGGAGCCCTGGGGGCGGTCGACGTCGAGGTTTCGCCCTGTCTGGGCTCGGGCAGGGGCGACATCGGACGGCGCGCGAACGTAGCACTCTCGCTCGAAAAGGGTGTCTGCTATGTTCGGTCCCGAATGGACTTCGTCCCCGGCGTCACTGTCGCTGGACGTTACCGCCTGAAGCGCATGGTCGGGGCGGGCGGCATGGGCGAGGTGTGGTTGGGAGAAGACTCCGAGAACCGCACCCGCGTCGCGGTGAAGCATCTTTTGCCCGATGCAGCGAAGCACCACGAGGTGGTCGCCCGCTTCAAGCGCGAAGCGTATTTGCTCGGCCGCGTCGAGAGCCCCTACATCGCGCGGGTCAACGATTTCTTCGACGACGAGACGTACGGTCTCGTGTTGGTCATGGAGTTCATCGAGGGGCCGAGCCTCGCGCACATCCTGGAGGAGCGCACGCTCAGCATCGAAGAGGCGGTCGACCTCGGCGTCGATCTGTTGCGCGCGCTGAAAGACTTACACGCCGTCAAGATCGTCCATCGCGACCTCAAGCCAGGCAACATCATCATGCGCCCGACGCCCACCGGCAGCCGCGCGACCGTCGTCGACTTCGGTATCTCCCGGCTGCTCGCCGACAAGGCGAAGGGTGAAAGCGAAGTCACCGGCATCACCCGCGCGAACATCGCGCTCGGCACCGTCGAGTACATGGCGCCCGAGCAGATCCTCAATTCACGCGACGTCACCCACGTCACCGATCTGTACGCCGTCGGCATCATCCTGTTTCGCGCGGTGAAAGGGCACCACGCGTTCGGCGATCGCCGAGGTGAAGAGCTCGCGCGCGCCAAGCTGATCGAAGAGCCCCCCGAGCTCAGCACCGAGCGAAGCGACGCGGTCGCGACGGGCCTCGTCGCCATCGTTGCCCGTGCCCTGAAAAAGCGACCTTCGCAGCGATATCCATCCGCCGTCGAGATGCTGGGCGAGCTCGAAGCGGTGCAGCGGCGCGCGATCGAAAACACCGAGCTCGACGACTCGACCACCGACAGCGGCGACACCGCCGTCAAGCCTTCGCCGCTCGCGACCGCGTCGTCAGATGGCGGTCGGCCGCTGCCGGTCGCAGCCGGGCGTCTGCCGATCCGGTCGTCGTCGCCTCCCTCGCGGTCCGTCCCGCCGCGCGCGCCGCTTCGGTCGGAGCACCCGCTCGGTAATCCGCTTGCGGCTGGCGGCGGCAAAGGGATGGTCGGGTCGCCTTCGGGTGCACCTTCGTCGCTTCCTCCCTCTGGCCGAAGCTCGCTGCCGTCTTTCTCGGATGCGGCGCTCGGTCTCGCCCCGGGCGCGCTAGCCGCTGGCCCCACGCCGGTTCCGGCGTCGCCGCGATCCGATCCAGGCAAAGACGGCGGCAGAGGGTCGCATCCGTCCAATCCCAGATTGCCGAGCATGGCCCCGGCGCGCGGCTCGCTCGCCTCCATCTCGGAGTATTCGCCGCCTTTCGCGATTGCCCCGCCACCCCCGTCGGAGCTCACCAGCGAACGATCGATGGGTGGGCTCTCCAAGGGCACAGTGGCGCTCGCCGTGCTCACCGCGTTCGCCGTGGGGACCGCTGTCGGCCTGGTGATTGCGCCCTCGAGCGCGCCCGCCGGCAAAACGGCAGAGTCGTGCGCGCCGTGCGTCAGCGCAGCCGCACGCGAGACCACGGCCGTCACAGCGACAGCTGATCCCGTGCCCACCGCCCCGCCCGCAGAATCGGCGATCCCGCAGAGCTCCAGCAAATCATCCGCTTCGGCGCTACCTGCGGGAACGGGCAAACCAGCCCTGAAGGGCAGCTTGTCGTCCATCCCGACCTACTCTCCCCCGAAGACAGCCGCCCCGACACCCACCCCCAAGAGCGACGGGCTGGGCGAGGACGAGCCGCCCAAGCCGAAGCCGACCAGCACCTCACCAGTCGAGCTGTAATCGGCTACCGAATGGCGCTAGGGTGCGGCTCGGATGCCCTGGTTGGTGGCCCTCGACGGACTTCTCGCGGGCAGGCGCTTTACGCTCGATTCGACGTTCTTGGTGGGCCGCGGGCCGTTCAACCACGTCGTGCTCGACGACGTCCGCATTTCACGCCAGCACGCGAAGATCGCCAGCGAGCCGGGCGGACACGTCGTGTATGACCTGGGCAGCTCGAACGGCACCTTCGTCAACGACAACCCCGTCAAACGACACGCCCTGGCGTTCGGGGATCTGGTGCGCTTCGGGCCGTTCCGTTTTCGTTTCGAGGCAGATCCGCTCGACACCCCTTCGCAAATCGGCAGACGCACGTCGTTCCACGACGAAGAGCTGACGCGCGTCGGCTTCGAGGCCCCTACCAAAATCGTCGGCGAGACAAACGCGCGCGTGCCCCGCACGCTGGTGCACACCGGCGGCCTCACTGATCTCGAAGAGGCAGATCGGCGCCTGCGTACGCTGTTTTCCTTCGTGCAGGCGATCGCCGCGACACTCGACAGCAACGCCTTGTTCGAATCGATCGTCTCCAACTTGTTCGACGCCTTTCCGGCCGCGGCGCTGGCAGCCGTGTACACGCTCGACGAAGAGACCAAGACGATGGCGGCGCGGCGCGTGAAGAGCCGCGATGGCAACGACGTGCCGCACTATCCGCTGCCCGCCGAGCTCTACCTGGAGATCGTGCAAGGCTCGAAGGCGCTCCTGTCTGCGCCCCTCAACCTCGATTTCGACGAGCCGAGCGGCGGCACTTCCCAAGCCCTCTTGATGCACGCGCCGCTCGTCTACCGCGGCGTCGTGCTCGGTGTGCTCAACGTGCGCTGCAACGAAGGCTCGAGCTTCACGCAAGGCGATCTCGACCTCTTGGCGGCGCTGGCGTCACAGGCCGCGCTCGCGCTGCAAAATGCCAGGCTTCACCAAGAGTCACTGCTCCAGCAGCGCCTGCAGCGAGATCTGGCGCTGGCGCAGCAGATTCAGAAGAGCTTCTTGCCAGTGACGGTGCCGGACGCGAAGGGGCTCCGCTTCTTCGCAGAGTATCGACCGGCGTTGGCCGTCGGCGGCGACTTCTACGACGTCTTCTGGCTGGGCGAAGATCGCATCGGCTGCATCATCGGAGACGTCTCCGGCAAGGGTGTATCCGCCGCCCTCCTGATGGCGCGCGTCTCCAGCGATCTTCGCACCGCGCTGCTCACGCGCGGAGCTCCAGCGGCTGCCCTCGAGTTCACCAACCGAGAGCTCGTCTCCCGCGGTCAGCACGATATCTTCGTAACCGCCGTGGCCATTACGATCGACGTAGCCGCCCGCAAGATCTTGCTCTCCAACGCAGGTCATATGCCGCCCTACGTCCGCAAAAAGAGCGGCGAGCTCACGCGCATCGACGCTGCCACCAGCTCGCCGCTCGGCCTGTTGGCGGAGATGCCCTACAGCGAGGTCGAGCTCGCGCTCTCTCCTGGTGACGCGGTGATGCTGATGACCGACGGCGTCCATGAAGCCACCAACGAGCAGGGGCATCAGCTCGGCTTCGAGGGTGTCGAGCTCGCGCTGCGCGCAGGGGAGGGCGGCGACGCCCTGATCGAATCATTGCTCTCGGCCGTGCGAGCTCACGCCGGCGGCGGCCCGCCCTACGACGACCTCACGCTGTTGCTCTGCGCGTTCACCGACTGATGGACGTCGCCGAACGCGTCGCGAGCTACCTGCGCACGGAAGGCCCCGCGTTTCTGCTGCGCGCGGGCACGGCGCTGACGATCCTGATCGTCGCGGTCATGGTGGCGCGCCTCGCCGCGTCGTTCGTGAGAGCCGCGATGGCGCGCACGGGTGCCTCGGCGTTCTCGACTTTCATTCCCGGCTTTCTGCGCGCTGCCATCGTGGGCATCGGCATCGTGATGTCGCTCGATCAACTGGGCGTGGACGTGAACACTCTGCTCGCCGGCGCCGGGGTCGTCGGCTTGGCGGTCGGTTTCGGCTCGCAGACTGTCGTGCGCGACGTGGTGACCGGCTTCTTCTTGGTGGTCGATGGAGCCTTGAAGCCCGGCGACAAAGTAAAAGTCGGCGACTCGATCGGCACCGTCGAGAACATCGGTCTGCGCATGACCGAGATCCGCGGCGAGACAGGCGAGCTCTTCTACATCGCCAACGGCACCATCGGCACCATCGGTAACCGCAGCCGCGAGTGGGCACGCATCAGCGTCGATGTGCCCATCGCCCACGACAAGGACCTGAAGAAGGCGCTCTCCGAGCTCTCACGCATACTCGGCCGGTTTGCGACCGACTTCGAGCCGGCCATCATCGGCAGCCCTGAAGCATTGGGCATCGCCGACCTCAACGCCGAGCGCGCCGTCATTCGCCTCGTCGCCGACGTCAAAGAGAGCGCCGTGAGCGAAGCAAAGCTCGCGCTCCTGCGGCGCGTGCGCGACGAGTACTACCGCGTCGAAGAAATCGAGCGCTTGCGCGTGCTCGCCGAGCTCGAAGCGGCAAAGCCCAAACCGAACAGCGAGAAAACTTGAGCTGCGTCACGCACCCTACGAAGACGCAGGCGACGGCCCAGAGCTCCGGGAGGCGCTCCAGCACGCCTCGCTTCGCATGCGCGTTGGCGATCATGCTCGCGTTCGCGAGCGCCTTCGCGTGGTCGCTCGCAGCGCGGACCGCCCACTCACAGCCGCATGCAGACGCCTCGGCCACGGCAAAGCCGAGCGCAGCGGCACCGATCGAGAGCGCTCCTGCGGCCTCTGCCAGAGCGACCAAGACCCGCGCGCCGGCGCAAGCTGGTCCGCTGACCCCAGCCACGGCGGTAGAAGACCGCACGCCCAGCACTCCCCGCCGTGCTTTTGCTGCCTTCTTGCGAGCAGCCGAAGCGCACGACTTCGTCAGAGCGGCGGAGGTTCTCGATCTGCGCTCGCTCGCTCGCGGGCGCGTCGAGCGCGAGGGTCCAGAGCTGGCAGCGATGCTGTACCGCTTGCTCAGCTGGCGTGTGGCGCTCGACCCGGAGGCACTACCCGACGAAGAGGCGCCCGCGAACCTCGGGCCTGACGGCGTCGTGCTCGATATCGTCGACGTCGACGGCGTCGCCTACACGCTCTCGCTCGGGCCGGTGCGCCAAGCTTCCGGCGAGAACCGCTGGCTCTTCACGCGCGCCACCGTCGCCGCCGTGCGCCCGATTTACGACGCCAACCAACGTCGCGTCGTGGAAGAAAGCGTCCCCGACTGGCTGAAGCGGCGACCGATCTTCGGCGGGCTGTTCGCGTGGCAGTGGCTCGGGCTCGGGCTTTTGCTCGGGCTTGCATACGTCTTCGGCCGCGTGCTCGGCGCGCCGCTCACCGCGCTGGTGTTGCGCTGGGTTGCACGTTTGCCGCGTTCGATCGCAGAAACACTGCGCGTGATGTCGCGCCCCGCACGACTGGCTGTGGGCACCTTCACGGTGCAAGTCTTGGCGCCGTATCTGCTCTTGATCGCGCCTTATCGCACTGCGATCGAGCGCGGCTCCACGATTCTCTACATCATCGCGGGGGCCTGGGCGGCGATGGCTGCGGTGACGGTCGCCACTTCGACCTGGGAGCGGCGGCTGCCCGACGACACCGAAGGTCAGCTCGAGAACCGCGGGCTGCGCACGCGGCTCACGATGTTGCGACGCATCGCCACGGTCATCATCAGCACCGTCGCGGTGGGCGTCATTCTGCTTCAGTTCGAAGTGGTCCGCAGCGTGGGCGTGTCACTGCTCGCCTCCGCAGGCATCGCCGGCGTGGTGCTGGGCTTTGCCGCACAACGCACGTTGGGCGGCCTCATCTCCGGCATCGAGATATCGATCACACAGCCGGTCCGCATCGGCGATGTGGTGATGTTTCGCAAGGACGAGATGGGCACGGTCGAGCACATCTTCTTCACCTACATCGTGGTGCGCTTGTGGGACGACAGGCGCTTGATCGTCCCCGTGACGCGCGTCATGTCGGACGTCTTCGAGAACTGGACGCGCACCGATGGCTCGATGCTGGTGACGGTCGACATGTTCGTCGACTACGCGACCCCGATCGACAAGCTGCGAGAGGCCTTTCTCGCGATCTGCAAGCAGAGCCCGCTGTGGGATCAGCGCGTCAGTCGTGTTCACGTCATCGAGACGACCGATCGGGCGCTGCGTGTTCGCGGGGTGGCTTCAATCGAGCAAGCCGCACGTGCGAACGACCTTCGCTTCGAGCTGTTCGAGGGCTGGGTTCGCTTCGTGCAGGAGCTGGAGGGCGGGGTTTTCCTGCCGGTCGGCCGCGTCGAATCGCGCGACAGCGCCCTCGGCCCGCAGCAGGGGACGGACGGCGACGAAGCCAAGCCGTCGGTTCCAGTCAGCCGTGCGTCGACTCGTGGAGGCAAGGCGTCGAGCTGACAGCCCCGCTGGAGAGCAGGTGGCGAAGGCGCGTTTCGATCACCAGGCAATCCGTCAGCCAGGCCTCTGCAGCAGTGGGGTCGCCCTCGAAGGGGTCGCTCGGATCGGCGAAAAACGCCTCACTCGCGCGAATATCATCGAAAAGGGGGCTTGAATGCCGTTGCATCTCGGTCCTGGTACGAATCAGCCCGAAACGACCTTCCCCAGCTAGTCGAGGTCGGGCCGCCGCGACCCCATGCCCAGGGCCCACGCCATCGAGTAGCGGGCGTTGATCTCGGACCGCGGCTGGAAGGCCGCGCGACCGCCGAGCTCATAGCGGAAGCCGTCGATGCCGAACGGGCCGCAGTAGCCAGCAGCCGTGAGCGCGCTGGCGGCGCGCGTGGCTTCGAGCAGGATTGCGGCGCGCTCGTCGGCCGACAGGTCCGTTGCCTCGGCGCGGCGCGAGCTGCGAAACACGCCACCACCGCCCACGGTGTTGATCACAGGCTCACCGAGCACGAGGCCCGCTGCGGAGACGAAGCCGTGCAAGCCGACGTCGAGCGAGCACTCGAAGAATGGCTCGATCAAAACCCCGCCTTCGGTCGCAGCCCGTGTCACGAACGCTTCGTCGGCCGAATGGAGCTCGGCGAACACGCGTCGCGCCTTGCCTGCGAAACCGAATGCGCGCCGCGCGAGCCAGCGCCCCGACGGGGAGGGGAGTCGCACCTTGGCGAGCGCCGCTTCTACGTCGAGGAGCCAGCTGGCTGCCTCGAAGTGCAGCCCGAGCTCGGCTGAAAAGCCGCGGTTCATGACGCAGCGCAGCACCTCGATCGGGAGGGGGCGCACCACGGCTGCACCTGCGAGCTTGAGCGCGCCGCTGGCGCTCGGTGTTGGGCTCCAGCAAAACGCACGCTGCCCCGAGAGCTCGCCGCGGCTCGGCAGGCTCGACAGCACGCGATCGCCACTCGGAATCAGCGCTGCCAGCGCGGTCGCGAGCTCGGGGCGTTTCGACAAGGCTACCAGCGGTCCGCGATAGCGCGCTCTTGCCTCCACCTCGAGCTCTGCGTCGAGGTTCAACAGCCACACGCCCGGCGCCGTCACACAGGGTGCCAGGCTTCGAGGCCGTCCAGAAACTCATCCGAAAGACCGGCACGACCGCGGGCCTCGCGCGCCAATACATGGCCGCGCATCACCATCGGCGACAGCGGCGGCGGCAAACTATGCCGAAACGCTTCGAACAGCGGCATGCCTGCCTTCAGCTCTGGCGAGAGCTCCTTGAACCAAGTGAGGGCGAATCTCACGTGCGGGATCTCCTCCGAACCGACACGCTCTTCTGCGTCGGCGGCTTCGTGATCGCCAGCGGCGCGGAAGCGGCTGGTGAAGCGCGCTGCGTGGTCCAGATTGGCGGCTTCGAAGCCCAAACCCAGCGTCGCGAGAAAGCCGACGATAGAAGTAACGCTCGGGATGCGTTGCCAAAACCAATCGCGCACCGGATACGCCAGCAACTGTATTCCCCGTGCAGCAAGCAAGTCCCTGTAGATGCCCATGTGCCGCACTTCATCCAACAAAATCTTGGTCAAGCCGCGACGCAATGCTTCGGGTGCATCCGGGAAGGCGAGCACCGCCCACGCCATCAGCTCAGCCGCCTGCAGCTCGTGATGAAAGAACGAATGGATCAAGCGCGCACGCTTCTCGGCCGAGCGTAGCTGGCTCTGACCGCTGCTCTTCACGCCGTGCGGCCGCACATCGAACGCCGCGCTGCGTCCCGGTGCAGCGATGCGCAGCGGGTGGAAGCCGGACGCGAACTTTTGCGGGACCGGCGGCGGCGCGAGCTTGAACGTCAGGTCAGTCGCCAAGATGTAGCGCTCGGCCCACGCCTCGACTGTTTCGTCCTCCCCAGTTTCCTCCGTGCCAAGTGGATGAAGACCCTGGCGCTTGCGCGCGTTTTTTGTTTCGGAGGGCACGGAGGAATGTTGTTCGATGATCGACCTCCGGTCGAATTGTGGGCTCAATGAACGGGAGAGCATAGTCTCGCCAGGTGCGTTTCTCATCTCTCGTCAGCGGCCTGTTGCCAGTCGCTCATTTTTTGCTGCTCGCCTGCGGCGCCCCGGAGCCGGACCCCGTCGTCCCCGACACCACCGCGACGGCGCCGGCGACGGCAAGCGCCGACCCGACCGCCGTCCCATCCGTCGAAGCGACGGCATCGACAGCGGCAACCGCTTCGCCGGCGGCCAGCGCCGCGGCGGCCGTGCCAGCCCCGCCACTGCCGCAGGGGCTGAAAGTATTGATCATCGGCGACTCGTTCGCAGAGGCGCTGGGTGCAGGCCTGCGCACCCGCGAGAGCTCGACGGGGCTGAAGTTCTTTCTGCGCGGCGAGAAGGCGACCTTCATCCCGGAGTGGGCCGGCCCGAAGCGCGGCGTTGCCGGCATGATGGTGTCGCTGAAGCCGGACGTGGTCGTGATCGCGCTGGGTGGTAACGAGCTCGCGATGACCACACCCGATATTCGCGGACCAAAAGTGAAAGAGCTCGTCGGCTTGATTGGCTCGACGCCCTGCGTTTGGGTGAGCCCGCCCCTCTGGGGAGGCGGCAAAGACAACGGTCTGCTCGGCGTGATCCACGACAACTCCAAGCCGTGTCGCTATTACGATTCGACGCTGCTGGCGCCCGACGTTCCGCGCGGCTCCGACAAGATCCATCCGACTGCGGACGGGCAGAAAAAGTGGGCCGACTATTTCTTGGGCTGGCTCCAGAAGGAGCAGGAGAAGGCTGCGCCGTTCTCGCTCAAGCCGCGCCCAGCTGCGGAATAGGGCTCAAGACGCCAGGGCGTCGAGCACCTCGCGCACTTTGCGACCGAGCGCCGCAGGTGTGAACGGCTTGGGCAAGAAGGCGACATGTGAATGAAGGTCGCGGTCGGCCAAAAAGGTGATGTCGGCGTAGCCCGAGACGTACAGAACCTTCAGCTGGGGAGACATCTCGGTCAGGCGTTCGGCCAGCTGTTTGCCGCTCATGTCAGGCATCACCATGTCGGTGACCAGCAGATCGATCGGCGAGATTGCAGCACCGAGCAACGCCAACGCCTCCGAGCCGCTGGCAGCGACCAGCACCTGGTAACCCTGGCTCTGCAGCGCGCGCACCGTGGCGCGTCGCACGAGCGCGTGGTCTTCGACCACCAAAACAGTCTCCCAACCCCGCGGGATCGGGCCTGACGGGGTCGTGGTCGACAGCGCGGACAGCTCACCGATCGCGCGCGGAAGCACCATCGTGAACGCACTGCCCTGACCGGTCTCCGACGCGACGCTGATGCCTCCACCTGCCTGCGCGATCACGCCGTACACGGTCGCCAACCCCAAGCCGGTGCCTTTGCCTGTCTCTTTCGTTGTGAAGAACGGCTCGAACAAGTGAGCCCTCACGTCGTCGGTCATGCCCACACCGGTGTCGACGACCTCGAGCTCGACGTAGGCACCCGGTACGACGCCGAAACGTTCTGCGGCGGCCCGGTCGAGCTCGACGTTGCGCGCCTCGATCGCCAGCTTGCCGCCATCGGGCATGGCGTCTCGCGCGTTGATCGCCAGGTTGACGATGACTTGCTCGATCTGCCCGGGGTCGGCATGGATCGTCCACAAACGTTGCGGCAGCATCGTCGCGAGCTCGACGTCTTCACCAAGCACGCGACGGAGCAAGTTGTCGACGCGCAGCAGCAGGGAAGCGAGGTCTAGCACGCGCGGCTCGACGACCTGCTTACGGGCGAAGCTCAGGAGCTGCTTCGTCAGCTCGGCAGCGCGCCGCGCCGCGCTCTCGATCTGCTCGATGTCCGTGCGCCGCTCTTCACCGGCCGCGAGACCGGACTTTGCGAGATCCGAATAGCCGAGGATGGCGCCGAGCAAATTGTTGAAGTCGTGCGCGATGCCGCCTGCGAGGCGCCCGATGCCTTCCAACTTTTGCGCGTGCAAGAGCTGCTCTTCTAGCCGTTTGCGCGGCGTGACGTCGGTGATGAAACCCTCGATCGCTTCGAGGCCGCCAGCGCTGGCGTGTACGCCGTGAGAGACGTCGAGCACCCATCGAATCTCGCCCGACTTCGCGGCCACGCGATACTCGATGCTGCACGGCCGACGCTCCGCCAGCGCGGCTTGCGTGCGCTCCCAGCGCTCTTTTCGATCGGCTGGGTGCACCAGCTCGGAGAACTTCGTGCCGGCGAGCTCTTCCGGGGAGCGCCCGAGCAGCGCAATCGACCCGCGCGTGAGGAGCTCGAAGGTCGAGCCGGCGTCGAGCCCGCAGCGGTACGCCATGCCGCTCAGATTCTCCAAGAGCCGGAGCTGACCGGCTTCGTTCTGTGATGTGTTGCGGGCCTTTTGCCGCTCGGCGCTGACGTTTTGGGCCCACAAAACCACGCCGCCGATCACTGGATCATCGGCGTGATTCTCGCCGTGGATGGCGAACTCTTTGAAGCTCTGGTCGGCTGCGCGCAATCTGAGTTCGATGTCGAACGGACCGCTGTCGCTGGAAGCCGCGTGCACCAGTCGAGGCAGGTCTTCTGGGTGGACGCGATCGAAGAGCGAACGGCCAGCAAGCTCGGTCACTGGCACGCCCAGCTGACGCTCGACCGCTGTGTTCACGTAGCGAAGTGCGCCGGTCTTGCTCATCACCACCACGACCCCGGGCGACGCCTCGATCAGCGCCTGAAACACGCGCTCGCTGCTGCGCTCTGCTTCTCGATCGCGCGCGTTCTGCTCGAGCTCTCGGGCAGAACGCAGCTCGCCCGGGCTGCTGCCACGTCCAACGGCCCGCAGATCCATCCGGATGGTGGCAGAGCGCTGCCCGACGCTGCTGGTCGTCGGCGGCTCGCTCTTGCCGAACAGCGTTGGCAGCCGTCGCAACATGCCGGATGCCACCAGAAATACCGAAGCAGACGGCGCGGCAGCGCTGGGCACCGAGAGCGCTACTTCGATTTCGCCGTCGTGCTCACTGACCTCGATGGCGAGGCTCTTCATGAATGGAGGCAACAGCCACTTCAGGGAGCGATACAGGGCCCCGACTCCCAAGAGCTTGCCCACTCCGCGGCGCAGCGGCTCTGCCGCCGGCAGATCGACGCTTTCTGCGCCGAGCAGCACGAGCGCGTCAGCGCCGACGGCGTCTTCAAGACGTTTGGCTGCCCCGGCGAGCACATCCCAGTCGAAGCGTTGCGCCGGATCACGAAGCCGCTCGAGCGCGAACCCGGTCCCCTCGACCAAGGTTTCGGGCGCGACGTTTGCTCTGCCGGCCATGGCCTCGAAGAAGATCCAAACGCGCGACGAGACTTCGTTCATCTGCTCAAAGAAACAGCCAAACAGGCGTCCGTCGGTCATATCAGAGGCTGCCAGCCGACACTAGCCGTCGACACCGGCCGCTGTTGCCTCCGATGATCGAGCTGAACGCGTGCCTCTCGGCGACACGACCTCGTCGCTCGACACCTCTTGGCTTTAGAACGCCAGCTTCAGCCCCGAGATAGCCCCAAGCTGCAGCGACACAGTCGGTTCTGGCTCTCTCGGGTCGGGCATATCCGGGTCGTCGGCCGGCGCACGTCGCGTGAGCCCGATCACCAACAGCGGGGTACCAATCGCGGCAGCGCTGACGATGCCCCCCAAGGAGACGAGCAAGATCTCGGGGTGGTCGCTGCAGCTGATACCCAAGAAGCCAGTGCTGTGACAGTCAATGTGTCACCGCGGCGATCGACCCGAGTATTTGCTTTGTGAGCATGCCGCGGCCTTCGCAAGAATGGGACCGCCCGAGTGACCAACGTTCTACGGCGCGCAGCAATCGAGAGGAAGCCAAGCTGCTCTCGACCATGGATCACCCGTCGGTCGTCCGCTATGTCGCGCACGGCAAGACCTCTGCCAGCCAGACTTGGCTCGCGCTCGAGTGGCTATCTGGCGAGACCTTCGCTGCGCGCCTCGACCGTGGGCCGCTCGACGTCCCCAGCACCCTGGAGCTGGCTGCTCGATTGCTGGCCGGCTTGGTTGCCCTGCACGCGCGCGGCGTCGTCCACCGTGACGTCACTGCTCGCCCCGCCGCAGACGCTTCTGAAAAGTGCTACCTCTCTCTTCGGATGACGGCATTCGGAGGGGCGCTGTACGACGTGCGCGTGCGCACGCTTTCAGGCGAGGAGCAGCAGATGGCGGCTTACGCCGACAAGGTGCTGCTGATCGTCAACACCGCCAGCCAGTGCATGTTCACGCCTCAATACGAGAAGCTCGAGACGCTACACCAGCGTTACAAGTCGCGCGGGCTTTCGGTGCTCGCTTTCCCGTGCAACCAGTTCGGTCAACAAGAGCCTGGCACGAACGACGAAATCAAAAGCTTCTGCGAGACTTACTACCGCGTGACGTTTCCGCTGTTCGACAAAATCGAGGTGAACGGCGAGGGTGCGCACCCACTGTTCGTTCACCTGAAAGACCGGGCGCCCGGCATTTTCGGCACCCGCGCAATCAAGTGGAACTTCACCAAGTTCCTCGTTTCGCGCGGAGGTCGCGAGGTGCAGCGCTTTGCGCCGGTCACCACACCGCAAGAGATCCGTGAAGAGCTCGAGCTGATGCTGTAGCAGGCCTCAGCCCTGCAGCCTGTGGCCTATTCAGCAGTCTTTGCCCGGCTTTTTACCAACCAGATGGTCTCGGCGTTTGGGGCAGATCTCTTTGATCGTCTTCGACGAGGCCTTCATCGCCTCGATCATCGTCGCGCGCATCGGCTTCTCTTTCTTGGAGAGATCGTCGAGCTCGCCAGGGTCTTTGGCGACGTTGAACAGCTGGTAGCCATCGCCATCGCCGAGCTCGATCAGCTTGTAGTCGCCGCGCAGGAGCGTGCGCCGGCGGTCGTTGTCGCTGGTTCTGGAGAGATCGCTGATCACGTCGCGAGGCCCGACCTTTTCGCCTCGCAGCTCGGGCCACAAGCTGGTCCCTTGAAAGCCGGCCTCTGGCTTCACGCCGAAAGACTCGAGAATCGTGGGGCAGAGATCGATCATGCCACGCGGCTCGTCGACGCGGCGTGGGGCGACGCCTGGCGCGCGGATCATGAGCGGCACGTGGATCACGGTGTCCCACAGCTCGAAGCCGTGGCGGTATTGCTTGTGCTCGCCGAACGCTTCGCCGTGATCGGCGGTGACGATGATCATCGTGCGCTTGCCCCAAGGCTCTGCGTCGACGAAGTCGAAGATCTTCTTCACGTGTTGATCGACGAAGTAGAGCTCGCCGTCGTACTTCTGCACGCTCGACTTACCGAAGCTCTTGCCGGTCTCGTGCGTCATGTACTGATCGTGAGCGTCGAGCAGGTGGTACCAGGCGAAAAAGCGCCCGCCGGTGTTGGCCTTGTCGGCGAGGTGCTTCAGCGCGATCTCGGTGTGCGCAGGGCTCGAGATATTTTCATCGGTGGTGTTGCTCTTCTTCAGGCCCGGCACGATCTCGTACTGGTCGAAGCCCTGCTGGAAGTTCGATTTGTCCTTCGCGAAGTAGAAATGGGCATGGGCGCTCATCGTGCGCACGCCGGCCTTCTGCAACAGCTCCGGAAAAAGTAGCTCTGCATCCGGGTAGGCGCCGAAGAACGACCCGCTCCGCATGAGCTCGCTCGGATAGCGACAGCCGAGAAAACCGCCGAGGGTCTGGGACGTGAACGAGCTGAGGGCGCGGAACTTCGTGTAGCTGACCGCCGTCTTCTCGAACGCGTTCAGCGTCGGCATCACCTCCGGATTGTGGCCACTGAACGCCATGTGGTCCGATCGCAGCGCATCGATGCTGATCATGAGCACGTTGAGATCGGCTGGTGCGGCCGCGCCAGCAGGGGCTGCGCTGGCGCTCGCGCCAGGACCGGCCGAGCCGCCAGGTGTCAGGCCCGCGCTGGGGGCCTCGCTGGTCGCTGTCGGGATGTCGGTCGCCAGCGGCTTGCCGGATGCCGGCGCGCTGTTTTCTCCCGCGCAACCAGCCATGGATCCGAGGACAAACAGCAAGACGGGCTGACCATCGAACCTTCGCAACGTTGCCTCCTTCGACGACATGCGCTGTGGATAGCGCGTGCGGGCGCTGTCGTCGAATTCCTCCGTGCCGAGGGCAGACCAGAGCGGGCGCTTGCGCGCGTCTTTGTCCCAGAGGGCACGGAGGAATGTTGGTTGTCGAGCAACCTCCGGTTGAATTGCCACGCGTCTGTGTGACATCGCGCCGTATCCTTTCACGCGCGATGCAGACGCCGCCGACGGCCAGCCGGCCGGAGATCAAGGCACCGGCGGTCGGCGGCACCATCAGCCAAGCCTCCAAGGACGCGATCGCAGCCTGTTGGAAGAGCAGATCAGGCACGCATCGTTCACTACAAGGAAGAGTTCGAGACCAACCCGGAGCTCGACGCCATCACCGCCGAGGTCGTGGCCCAGCTGCGCGCCATGCAAGAGCAGCTGAGCGCCCAGTCGGTGAAGGGCCAGGACCAGAAAGAAGCCATCTCGCTCCAGCAAGAACGAAAGCTCGCGGCCCTGCTCGCGCGCTTCTTTCCGCGCGGCGCGCCGTCATTGATCGTCGAGAAGCGGATCAAGCACGTGCTGCGGAACCTGGCGCGGGTGTTCTTTCAATCCGAGCTTCACGAGCGCACACGCGGCGCCGAAGGCACCAAGATCATTCAGCATGGAGAGCAAGCGGCGTACTACCTCTTGACTCGATGTAGTCACAGAATAATCAATGATCTCAATAACTTCGAGTTCATCTCTCCAGAAATACAAGAGCGCAGCCAGGAGTTCTTGCACAAGCTCACCAAAGACATGCAAGACGGCTTTCTGTCGCGCCGAAGCAGCGAGCTGAAGCGCATCGTCGGCGTCTTCAGCGCAGTGCTGGTCGACTTCGTCTCGCAGCAGCTACCGGCGTCCCTGCCGGAGCTCGCGCACGAGATCATCCACCAATCTGGCAGCGCCGATGGCAAGGCCTACGGCTACAAGATCGTGCAGGCGGCGTTTCCACGCTTTCGCGCAGCGTTCGAACGCCGCTTCATGGTGCGGCTGGTCTCGTATGCCGAAGACGAGCTCATCCGCCGCCTGGCGGACACTGCCGGCGCCTCACGCGAGGACACCATCAAATTCATCACCAACGCCGAGATCTTCAGCATGATCGTCGGGGAGATCGCGAGCGGCTCGTACGAGTACCTCTGCAACGAGGGCTTCCTCGATCTGCCGCCCGAGTGGGTGAACAGCGATTAGTCGAGGTCTACAGTGGCTTTGAGCACGTCCCGACCGCTCGGCTTGCTGGCATCGGAAGCCGATTCGGGGCTGACAGTGACGTCGAATTCTTTGAACGGGGTGGTGAAGGTGACCTTGCCACTCTGGCTGTCGTCGACTTTGAGCGCGCCCATGTTGGTGGGAACAGAGTCGTCTTTGGTGGTCTTGATCCAGACCACGTAGGTGGTGGCGGACGCGTCCAGCTTGCCCGGGTCACCGAGGTGCTCGACATGGACGGTAAAGCTTTGGTTGGTTCCGTCGCCGGGCACCACCTCGATCTCGCCCACGGCAAAGGGAACCGTCGAATCCGGGGTCATCGTGATGAGGGAGCTGCAACCAGCCGTAGCGAGCGCCGACACGCCGAAGAAAAGAGTAGCCGAAAGCTTGTTCATCATGCCGCGCATTTATACCGAAAGCAGGGTCTTGGCCAGTTTCGGAACGTGCTCGCCCCCGACGTGCGCTAGTGCGAAGCGCGCGCCGCACCCGTCTGCCTTTCGGCTTTGGTAACGGCCTGCTAGATGCTGGCGATGTCCGACAAGGTCCCGATGACACCGGAAGGCCACCAGCACCTCCGCGACGAGGTGAAGAGGCTCAAGGAAGTGGAGTTGCCTGCGGTCATCAAAGACATCGCGACCGCGCGCGAGCACGGGGACCTCAAGGAAAACGCCGAATGGCACGCGGCGCGTGAGCGTCAGGGCATGATCATCGCCCGGATCGCGCACATCGAGCAGTCCCTGAACCGCGCCGAAGTGATCGATCCGACCAAGATCAAGAGCGACAAGGTGCAGTTCGGGGCCAAGCTCAAGATCTCCAACGTCGAGACCGCAGAAGAGATCGCCTACCAGATCGTCGGCCCAGAAGAGGCCAACGTCGACATGCACCGCATTTCCGTAGCGTCTCCGCTGGCACGCGCGCTGCTCGGGCACTTGGAAGGTGATGAAGTGAAGGTGCGTCTGCCGATGGGCGAACGCACGTACGAGATCCTCGAAATCCGTTACGGCTGACGGCGGTGACGGGGTCGCGCGTCGTCGACGGCTACCTCTTCTGCCTCGCGTTGCTCGCCATCGAGCTCGCACTCGTCGGTCTCGGACTTGGCGCGAGTCTCGGCCCGCGCGTGGCTTGCGGCACCGTGTTGGCGATTTTTCCTCTCGGAGCCGTGCTGCTGGCGCCGATCGCGGCGGTAGTCGGTGCGGTTGTCGAGATCGGGCTCGGCAAGCTGCTTTCGCCGCTGCTCGCGCCGCTCGCCTCCTCCACGCGCGCGCGGCTGGTGGGCTCCGCCTGCACGGCCAGCGCGCTCGGCTGGCTCTTCTTTGCGAGCCGCGCCGGTCCCGGATCCAGCGCCAGAGACATGTGCCTGCTGGTCGCAATCGTGTTCGCGGCGAGCCTCAGCTTGGCCTACGGCAAGCTCGATCTCGGCGCGCCGACAGCAGCCGACCGCCACCGAATGTTCGGACGAGGCGCTGCTGCTCTGGCGATCTTCGGCGTTGCCACGCTGCTGCTCTCCCGATCGATCTCGTCCTTGCGCGGCGACGCCGCGCCCACCCAGCTGTTCAGCGAGCACGCCCCGCTGAGCGGGCGCATCATCGATCTCGCATCGAAGCTCGATCCGGAGGCGCCAACCCTCGCCGCCGCACCCCCTCCTTCCAGCGGCGAAACAGGGCCGCTCGACGCGAGCGGTTGGGACGTGCTCCTGATATCCGTCGCGTCGCTACGAGCGGACCACTTGGGCGCTTACGGCTACGACCGCGACACCTCGCCGAACCTGGACCGCCTGGCGCGGGAAGGAGTGTTGTTCGAGGACGCCTACACCTCGTCGCCGGTCACGTCGTACGCGCTAGCCTCGATGTTGACCGGCAAATACATGCGACCGCTGCTCGAGATGGAGCTCGGCGGAGACAGCGAGACACTCGCCGCCACACTGCGAAAAAACGGGTACAAAACCGCTGCTTTCTACAACTCGGCGCTGTTCGCAAGCGACGAGTCGAAGCTCGCGGCCCTTGGCGTCAAGAAGCTCGGCTTCGAGTCGATCGTCGAAAACGACGCGCCCGGCCGAGAAAGGCCGAAAGAGGTCGCCCGTCACCTCGACAAGCTCGATGCCGCGAGCGGCGTATTCACCTGGGTGCACCTCGACGAACCGCACGAGCCATACGTGCAACAAGGAGAGTCCTTCGGGTCGCGCGACATCGATCGCTACGACTCGGAGATCGCAGAAGCCGACGCCGTCATCGCGGCGTTGATCAAAGAAGTGCGCGCGCGCCGCCCCAAGACTCTGGTGATCGTCACCGCCGACCATGGCGAAGAGTTCGGCGAGCATGGCGGCCGCTATCACGGCACCAGCGTGTACGAAGAGCAGGTGCGTGTGCCGCTCTTGTTCCACGCGCCCGAGCTGCTCATGCCGCGGCGAGTAAAAGGCACCGTGGAGATTGTGGATCTGGTTCCAACGGTGCTCGCTGCCCTGGCACTTCCGGCGCCACCTCGGTTGCGGGGCCACGATCTACGAGCGCGGCTGATGGGCATCGAGGCGCCGAACGACACCGTTTCACCAGCGCTCTCCGAGACCGACGAGATGTCGCTGCTCGCGGAAGGCAGATTGCGCCTGGTGTGTCTGCGACGCGCCGGCGCCTGTTCGCTCTACGATCTGGATCAGGACCCGAGGCAGCGGCGCGACGTCGCCTCCCTACGACCTCGCGAGCTTTCGACCCTGCGCGGCAAACTGCGCGCGATGGAGGCGCTGCACGCGAAGCGAGAGCGCGAGGGTCGCGAGACGGCGGACGCCCTGCCCGAACCGCTGCGGCGCGCGCTGGCAGGCGACGTCGACGCAGCGATCGATATCGCAGCTTTGCTCGACGATGCCGATCCGCTGATTCGTCGCAAGGCGGCGGCGGCGCTGTTCGAGCTCTACAGCAAAGACGTTACGCCTGCCCTGCGGGCTGCCCTCACACGCGAGAAAGACGTAGAGACGAAGGCGTATATCGCGCTCGCGCTGGTGCGGCTGGGCGAGGGGGCCCCGCACGTATTCGAGCTGTTCGAAGGCTCCGATCTCGGCATGCGACGGCTCGCCGCGCTCGCGCTGGCAGAGGCGAGCGATGGGCGAGGCGAAGACGAGCTGCTCGCTTGGTGGCGCGCGGCTTACCCCAACAAACGCCCTGCAGCGCCCGAGGACGTGATGAGCTTCGCCCGCGCGCGGCAGGTGCTCTCTGCGTTGGCCCTGCGCAAATCGAAGGACTCGGTCGGCTCGCTGCTGGTGGGCCTGCGAGACGAGCGGCTGCGACCTCACGTCGCGCGCGCGCTCGCCAAGATCGGCGAAGACGCGGCCCGACCCGGCATCGCCGAGTGGCTGTACAACGAGCCCCATTTGAACACGCGCATCGCGCTCACCGAGGCGCTATTGGAGCTGGGTGGCGGCCCCGAGCTGCGAGACCCCCTGGTCTCCTTTCTCGGCATGCCAGAGCCGCTGCCGAACGGCATCAAGGCGGCGCTCGACGGAGACATCTTGGCGCACGTTGGTGGCCCGGCGCGGGACTCGGAGCGCAATCGCTTGCGCCGCTTCGCGCAGAGCGGCGTGCTGGTCGACTTCGTGGTACCGGATCTCACCAGAGGCGCGGTCGCCCCGTTGGAGGGCCCCAAGGTTCGCGTCCTTTGCCGCGCAACCACGTCTGGCGCAGGCGAGATCAGAGCGGGCGCGCGCGGTGACGTTCCCAAGTCGTCCGAGAAAAAAGCGCCAATCCCAGCGAACCGACCGGCGCTGGACAGCGCGCGCTCGGCGACGATGCTGGTACCAGTTGGCGACGGCCCGGTGGAGGTGTTCGCAGATTTGCCCGACGCCGCTGGAGCCCGCCCCGGTAAACAGGCGAGCCTGGTCTTTTTCGCTACCCAAGGCGTCGAAATCCAGGCTTGTGTGCTGGTCCCTCGCCGCGACGCGCTTGCGACCGAGAAGCCGCGACAGAAGAATTCCTCCGCGCCGAGCCGATAAAAGCGCGGGCGCTTGCGCGCGTTTCTTGCTCCGGAGGGCACGGAGGAATTTTATGATCGATTCAACCTCCGGTTGA
>Ga0105048_10000329_pt1 | contig 70356 bp, 51 predicted proteins | sample MAT05_FD_78382 | JGI IMG/M metagenome (GOLD analysis project Ga0105048, IMG submission 78382) | Freshwater microbial communities from Lake Fryxell liftoff mats and glacier meltwater in Antarctica - MAT-05 | ecosystem: Environmental > Aquatic > Freshwater > Ice > Liftoff microbial mat | place...
CGTACCGACGCCGACGGGCAAGGGCCCGATCAGCTATTCTTGGGATTTCGGCGACGGCGAGTCGTCGACGCTGATGGCCCCTCAGCACACCTACAAGTCCGCCACTCGAATGTTCTGCGCCTTGTCCCGCTTCCACTTGAACTTCGTTTTCTTGCGATTCCAATCCTTCCAGTAGTGCGTTCCCTGCCGTGTGCGCTCGTGGCAAGACTCACAGAACGCATGCCGCGGCGACTACGTCGACGTGAGTGAGCAGATCGTCGACCGCAGCAACGACAGCCTGGTGCGAGTGAAGTCCACCATTTACGGCGCCTTTACTTTCCAGAAGGTCGTGTCGTTTCCGCAAAACGTGACGATCGACTTCGGCGCCAGTCGGACCTTGGGTCGGATCGAACTCTACACCAGCGACATGTACGAGATCCTGCACTACGCCATCGACTATTGGGATGGAGCCGGTTGGGTCCAGTTGGTCGAGATCACGAACAACGTCGTGATCCACCGCACCCACACGTTTGCTCAGGTCAGCTCACCGAAGATCCGTGTGCGCACCTATTCCGGTCCCACGGGCCAGACCATCTATGCGCGCCTCAACGAAGTTCAGGTGTTCGCCAACTAAGCATTCCTTCGAGCGCCGCCCCCGCCGCGCTCCGCCTCTTCGCGCTCAGCGCCGCAGGAGATCGGCGAACGGATTGTACTTCAGGTCGCCGGCCGCTTGCGTGGCGGGCTTCTGATTGTTGCCCCCGCCGTCGCGACGCGGTCCGCGCGGCTCGGGGCGACGTTGCTGCCCTGCCCCGGTGGGCTGATTGGCTGCTTTTTGGCCGGGCTCCGGCTTCTCGTCTTTGCGCGCACTCAGGCTGATGCGCTTGCGCTCCAGGTCGACCTCCATCACACGCACGGTCAGCTTGTCGCCGACCTTCACGACCTCGCTGGGGTCTTTGATGAAGCGATCGGACAGCTTGGAGAGATGCACGAGCCCATCTTGGTGGACGCCAATGTCGACGAATGCACCAAAGGCCGTGACATTCGTCACCACACCCTCGAGCATCATGCCGACCTTCAGATCCTCCATGCGCGTGACGTCTTCGCGGAACTGAGGAGCTTCGAAGCTCTTGCGCGGATCGCGACCCGGCTTGAGCAATTCGGCAAAGATGTCGTCGAGCGTGAACGAGCCGACGTCGCCGCTTTGGTACTTGCTCTTGTCCAGTCGACCCAAGAGTTCACGACTACCGATGAGCTGTTCGACGGGCACGCCCAGGTCCGTCGCCATGCGTTCCACCAACTCATAGCGCTCCGGGTGCACGGCGCTGGAATCGAGCGGGTGCGTGGCGCCACGAATGCGCAAGAAAGCGGCTGCCTGTTCGAAGGCGCGTGGCCCGAGTCCCGTCACGCTCAGCAGCTCTTTCCGGCTTTGGAACGAGCCCTTGAGGTTGCGGTGGTCGACGATGCGCTTGGCGAGCGACGGCCCGAGCCCCGCGACTCGCCCCAGCAGCTGAGCGCTGGCCGTGTTTAGCTCGACGCCGACTTCGTGCACGCAACTCTCGACCACCTCGTCGAGCTTCTTGCCCAAGAACGCCTGGTAAACGTCGTGCTGGTACTGGCCCACACCAATGCTCTTCGGATCGAGCTTGACCAGCTCGGCCAGCGGATCTTGTAGGCGTCGCGCGATGCTGATGGCTCCGCGCACCGTCAGGTCGAGCTCGGGGAACTCTTCGCGCGCGACGTCGCTTGCCGAGTAAATGCTGGCTCCCGACTCGCTGACTGCGACGCAGAACGGCTTGTCTTCCGAACTCGAGGGGTAGCCGGGAGAGCTCAGCAGCTTCTTGACGAAAGCCTCCGTCTCGCGCCCGTGCGTACCGTTGCCGACTGCGATTGCGGCTAGCGGAAATTTGCGCGCCAAACCGAGGATCGTGTCCTCGGCTTTTTTCAGCTGCCCTTCACCTTGAACCAGGTAGATGGTGTCGTTGGCCAAAAGCTTACCCGTTTCGTCCACCACCACGCATTTGCAGCCCGTGCGCTGGCCTGGATCGATGCCGAGCACTGCACGTGCGCCGAAGGGCGGCGCCATGAGCAGCTCGCGCAGGTTTTTGGCGAACACGTCGACGGCCTGACGGTCGGCGCGCATCTTGAGTTCGACGCGTACGTCGACCTGAGCGGACGGCAGGAGCAGCCGTGTCACCGCGTCACGCACGGCCAAGCTCAGCTGCTCGGCCCAAGGCGAATCCTTACCAAGCGGTGCCACACGCAGCGCGCGCTCCGCAAAGCCTGCATCCTCGATCGTCAGCGCGCCACGCAGCACGCCTTCGCTCTCACCACGACGGACCGCCAGGTAACGGTGCGAAGCGATGTTGACGACGGCTTCCGAAAACTGCGCGTAGTTGTCGAACTTCGTGACCTTGTCCTCGAAGGCCTTCGTCTTCTCGACGGTCAGAACGCCCTCGGCCAGATAGGTTTCGCGAGCCAATTTTCGGACTTCCGCGCCTTCAGCGAAACGCTCGGCCACGATGTCACGGGCTCCCGCGAGCGCGGCTTTGACATCAGGCACTTCCTTCTCGGCGCTGACGAAGGCCTGAGCCTCGCCCTCCGGCGAGCCCTCGGCCGCTTGGGCCCAAATGCGCTCGGCGAGTGGCCCCAGGCCCCGCTCCTCGGCAATGATGCCGCGGGTGCGACGCTTGGGCTTGAATGGTAGGTACAAGTCTTCGAGTTCGGCCTTGGTTTCGCAGCCAAGGATCTTCCGCTTGAGCGAATCGGTCAGCTTGCCCTGCTTTTCGATCTCGGCGAGCACGCTCTTGCGGCGCGCATCGAGTTCGATCAGATAGCCCCGCCGCTCCTCGATGTTGCGGATCTGGACTTCGTCGAGACCGCCGGTGGCCTCTTTGCGGTAGCGAGCGATGAACGGCACCGTGCCGCCCTCGACCAAGAGCTGCACGACCGCGCGCACCGAGCTCGCAGGCAGCGAGAGTTCGGCCGACAGCAGCGGAACCGGATCGAAGGCGACGGTGGGAGAGGCTGGAGCTGTGGACTGGGCTTCGGTCGTCATGAGCCGCCGATGGAAGCAAAGTCTGTACGGGTGTCCAGTGCCGGCCGGCCGAAGCGCAGGGAAGGCCGTCGTTCGCCCTGCGTAGAGGTTACCGAGCCCCCCACTTCGACTAAAAGGTCCTACATGCACACTCCGACCAAGCGCCGTCTTCTTGCCCTGACCTCCTCTGGCCTCGTCGCCTCGGCGGCGCTGGCCCTCGCGATCGCCGGCTGTACCGTTCACGCCAGCGGCGGCGCGAAAGCCGGGAGCGGCGCCAGCGCGAAAACCAGGAGCGACGCCAGCGCCAGGAGCGACGCCAACGCCAGGGCGAAAGCCCGCGCCAAGACCAAGCCCAAGAGCAGTTCTGCGGCCTCGAGTTCCAGCAGCTTCAAGATGTCCAGCAGCTCGTCGATCAAGACTTCGGGCTCGGCCAGCGGCTCCGCGCGTGGCTCGGCCAGCGGCGGCGGCAAGGCCTCCGGCTCAGCCATCTTCAAATCGAAGCCACGGGTGAGCGGGCTTTCGGCCTCGACCAAGACGATCAAGATCGGCTCCGCGGACCTGATCGCAAAGATCCGCGCTGGCGCGACCGTGAAGGTCACCGGCTCGGGCAAGGGCTCTGTCTCGGTCAAGCCGAGCAAGCCGGCCGTGAAGGATCCCAAGCCCACAACGCCCAAGGATCCCAAGCCCACAACGCCCAAGGATCCCAAGCCCACAACGCCCAAGGATCCCAAGCCCACAACGCCCAAGGATCCCAAGCCCACAACGCCGATCCCCACTCCCACTCCCGAGCCGACGCCGCCGGTCGTGGTGCCGATCGATCCCCCCGCGGAGCCCCCCGACAACGTCTTCGGCTACCCTGATCCGGTCAAGGGCTGCTTCGAGGGTATGGTTTATCCGCTGGCCCCCCAGACGCCCAAGCTGCCGACCAACTACGCGCCCTTGCAGCAGATCAGCGTACTCTACGCGTGCGAGTGGGACATCCCGACGCGCGAATGGAGCACGGGGTTCCCAGGCGTTGACGACTATTTCGAGTGGTTCGCCATCCGCTATAGCGGCTCCTTCTCCGTCGCCTCCGCCGGCACCTGGAACTTTCGTATTTCCAGTGACGATGGCGCCAAGCTGACCATCGATGGCAAGCTTGTCGTCGACAACGATGGTACCCATCCCCCGACCGAGAAGAGCGGGTCAATCGAACTTGCCAAGGGCGACCACGAGATGGTGCTCGAGTACTTTCAGGGCCCCCGCTACCTCATCAACCTGCAGCTCTACGCCACGCCCCCTGGCGGCCAAGAAGGCATCTTCTCGGTGCGCTGAGGCTGACTGGCAGCGTTTCCCGCTTGGACGGGGTGCCGACGCGGGCCGGTGTGTTACACACCGAGTCCGTGAACGCGTCACCCCAACCCGAGACCATCCCGGACACCAGCGTGCGCGCCATCACCGATGACGGCGCTTTTCGCGTCATCGTGGCGCGAACGACGAGCACCGTGCAGGAGGTAGCGCGTCTGCAGAAGGCGAGCGGCCTGAACGCAAAGACCCTCGGTGACCTTTTGACAGCCACCATCCTCTTTCGAGAAACAATGGCTCCCGATCTGCGAGTGCAGGGCATCCTGCGCGGCGCGGGCAAGCGGGGCACGCTGATCGCCGACTCGGCACCGGGCGGTCTCACGCGAGGCCTCATGCAGACGAGTGATCAAGCGACCATCGTGGCCACCGAAGGCGCGCAGCTACAAATGATGCGTTCTCTGCGCAACGGCGCCATCAACCAGGGAGTCGTCGCGGTGCCCCTGGCGGCGGCATCACTCAGGCCGCCATGGCCTACATGAAGGACTCCGAGCAAGTGGACACGATGTTGGCCGTCGGTACGGTACTGGACGACGCGGGCAACGTCACGGCAGCTGGCGGCTACCTGGTGCAGCTCTTACCCGAGCTCGGTCGCGGCCCCCTGGCGTTGATGGCTGAGCGGCTCGAGGACTTCCGGACCATCGAGCCCCTGCTGGACCAGGACTTCACGCCGGAATGGTTGCGTGACGAGTTGCTCTACGGCTTGCCGTTCACAGCGCTCGACCAAACACCTCTCTCGTTCGAGTGCTGGTGCAGCCAGGAGCGCTTGCTAGGCGCCTTGTCGTCCCTGGATCGAAGCGAGATCCAAGCCATGATTGACGACGCTGAGCCGCTCGAAATCGCCTGCGACTACTGCAACAAGGAATACCGCATCCAACCGGCCAAGTTGGTCGGATTGGTGACGCCGAGTTGACCGTGGACGACGACGCACCCGATTCTTCGCGCCAAGCGTCTCGAGTCCCCAGCGGACGGCTCAGTCGTCTGTTGCAGCTCGGCACCACGGCCGGACGCATGGCCGCGGGCGGTGCGGCAGAGAAGCTGAAGCGCTTGGCGCAGCGCGCCGAAGCGGAACTGCCGCACGCGTTGCTCACGGCCAAGAACGCGACGCTTCTTGCCGAGCGACTCTCGCGCTTGCGCGGCGCGGCCATGAAGGTCGGACAGATGTTGTCGATGGAGGGCGACAACTTGCTGCCGCCCGAGTTCGCCAAGGCCCTCGAGATCCTGCGGTCGTCGGCTCACCGCATGCCGGACAGTCAGGTCAAAGAGGTGCTGGTGCGCGAGTATGGCAAAGACTACGCGGCGCGCTTCGGCTCGCTCGATTTGCGCCCCATGGCCTCGGCGTCGATTGGCCAAGTTCACCGCGCCACAACGCTCGAAGGCGACGCTCTCGCGCTCAAGATCCAATACCCGGGCGTTGCCGAGAGCATCGACAGCGACGTCGACAACCTGCGCTCGCTGCTCGCGCTGACCCGGCTTGCTCCTAGCGGCTTGAACCTCGACGCCCTGACCCAAGAGGTCAAAGACGAGCTCCGCCGCGAGGTGAACTACGCTCGCGAGCTCGAGCTACTCGTCGCCTACCGCGCTGCGGTCGCAGATCACCCGGGGGTGCGCATTCCCCGGGCCTATCCGGAGCTTTCGACCTCGCGCATCTTGGCCCTCGAGCTGGTGCCCGGTTTGCCTCTACTCACCTGGTCGAAGACGGCCGATCAAGCGTCTCGCGATCGCGTTGGACGACTTCTGCTCGAGCTGCTCATGCGCGAGCTGTTCGAGTACGGCCTCATGCAGACCGATCCGAACCCCGCCAACTACTTCTACGACCCTGCAGCAGAGCAGCTGGTATTGCTCGATTTCGGTGCCACGCGAACAGTCCCGCCCGAGACGCGGGCACTCTACCGACGCGCCTTCCGCGGCATCGCCGGTCGCGACGAGCTGCTGCTCACGAGCGTGCTCACCGAGCTGGGTGTCGATTCGGCCGAAGCGCCCGAAGCCATGCGCATCCTGATCAGCATCGCCCTCGAGGCCGCTCATGCCTTCGATCCGGGCGTCTACGACTTCCGCGCCTCGACGCTGTCGGAGCGACTCAACACCAAGAGCAAGCAGCTCGCGCAGTACCGAAAGAGCCTGCGTCCCCCGCCCCCAGCCTACTTGTTCTTCCAGCGCAAGCTCGGCGGCACCTACCTGCTATGCAGAAACCTGGGAGCGCGCGTCGATTGCCGCGCAGTGCTCGAAGAGTTCGGCCTGCTCGGCGAATAGTCAATGCTTGGCGGCTCTTCAGCGCTCGGCCGAACGCCCCAAGAAACCGAGCCCCTGTTCGAGTGCGCTCCATAGCGCATCGATGCGCGGCACCTTGCGCAGGCTCGTGGGCGCGACCAGCCAAAGTTCGAGAATCGGGCCCGGTGGCAAGTCGAGGTCCAGCGCTACGAGTTTCGGATCGAGATCCAAGGCGCTCGCGGAGAAAATCGGACGAACCGACGCCATCCGTAGCCGAAAACAGCTAACAACCGTCAGATCTCGTCGAAACGGAGGCCCACTCCCAGCGCCATCATCGGCACGGTCGCCGCAAAGCTGAGCGCAAAGAAACCCACGTAGCCGAGGGCCTGGGCCAAGAAGCCACTGGCTGCACCTGCGAAGGTGAAGCTCAAACTCATCAGCGCTGTGAGCACCGCGAAATGCGTGGCTTTGTGATCGGGGTGGCAGGCGCGCATCAAGAACACCATGAGCACAGCCGTCCCGAGTCCCGAGCCGAACTCGTCCAGTGCGATGACCGCCGTCACCAGTCCCAAGCTGGCGTGCCCGGACCTCGCAGCCAGCGCCACGTAGAGCAGATTCAGCACGTTCTGGGCGAGCACGAAGGGCCAGAACCAGCGACGGAGACCATCGCGCGAAATCAGGTAGCCACCCACAAAAGTCGCAATGAATGAAGCAACCACGCCCACCGTGCCGTTGGCGAGGCCGTACTCCGCCAGCCCAAGCCCGAGTTGGTCGCTGAAGAACGGCCACTTCATCTTGCCCAACAGCGACTCGCCGGTCCGAAACAGCACGACGAACGCGAGCAAGCGCCCGATACCAGGCGTGCTGGCCAATTGGACGAAGGCGCGAGCGTAGGCGGAATCGTCGCCAGCCAAGCGGCTCGAAATGCGGCGTGCGTACAGTGCGAGCACCGTCAGGCCCAAGAGCAGCGCAATACCGACGAAGCCTGATACGCCGATTTTGACCAGAAACGTCCAGCCCTCGGTCGCGCGGCGAACTGTTTCCAAGCGACAGACGAAAGCGCCCAACCAGATCGAGCCACCGAGCAGCGCACCGGTGATCAGAATGCGTGCGCTCACGATGCGGCGTAGCCCCACGACGAAGCGTTCCTTCCGCGGCTCGCTGTGGGGCAAGAAGAGGAGGTGCACGGTCGCGCAGAGCGCGAGCACGCCGGCCATGGCCAAGAGTCCGAGCGACCAGCCGATGCCCGCCACCAGCACGGGCAGGGCGCCTTTGATGACCAGGCTTGCGCCCTTGTACGACGACGCTCGGTAACCGACGAAGCGCGACTGCTCGGTCGTCGTCAGTGCCTCCATGTAGTAGCCGTCGATGGCCATGTCGTTCGTGGCCGAAACGATAGCCAAGAGCAAGAACAGCACCGCAACCAGGCCGAGCCAGTCGGCGCCACGGACAAAGGGTGAAAGCCCGACGAGCAGCGCAGCTCCGATGAACTGCATGGCAATCAGAAAGGTCCGCTTCGTCTCGTAGCGATCGAGTAGCGGCGCCCACAAGAACTTCAGGTTCCAGGGCAAATGCAGGAGCGACGTCAGACCTACGACTGCCAGGCTGGCGCCGAGTTGCTTGAACAAGATCTCGGCTGCGCTGTTCACCAACGTGTACGGAAAGCCTTCCGCAAAGTACGTCGTCGGCACCCAGACGTGCGGGCTCGTGCGAGGGGGCGCGGTTGTGGCTGGCGGAGCCTCAGGCGACGTCGACAATCTCGTACTCCCGCGAGCCGTCGGATGTGTCGAGTCCCACCACGTCGCCCTGACGCAGGCCCAGCAAGTTTTGGCCCAGCGGCGATCGGGGCGTGAGGATGCTGGCCTCGACACCTGTCGCCAGATTCAAACGCAGGCCTCCGCCGGCGGGCACCAAGAAATAGACGGCCGATGCGGCTTCGTCGACCAAGCGCACCAGGGCCGTCGCCGCGATGGGGGTTTCTTCACCGAAAACGCGGGGCTTGAGCGAGCGAAGCAATCCCAACTCGTCGCGCAGGCTGATGACGCGCTCGGCCTGGCCCCGGGCCAAGTAGGAGACTTCCGTCGCACGCATGTCTTTGTCGCTCTCGGAGCGATTCTCTTCGTGCGTTGCGCCTTCTTGCGTGGCCTTCTGCGCCGCCGTCACGTTCCGAAGATCGCTCTCGAGGCGCTCGGTCAGTTCGGCGAGCAGTTTCAGTTTGTCGACGGACCCGAGCTCCACGGGCGGCACCATACAACGAAAAGCGAGCGCCCCGGCTGGACCGCTCGCCTTTTGCCACTTTCGAAGCTGGCTCAGAAGCGCATGAACAGACCGACGCTGCCGCCCAGTTCGGTGTGCTGATTATTGGCTAGCCCGATGTCAAGCGTGGGTCCGAATTCCATTCCGACGTGATCGAAGATGTTCCAGAGGAACGTGCCATCGAGGGTCAGCACGGCCGTGTCGTTCTTGAAGCCACCGAAGTCGCTACCAATCCAGCCGATGCCGCCGCGAGGCCAAAAATCGAACTTGTTGCTGAGGGCGAAGGCGTAGCCAACGCGAGGAGTGATGCCCCAAGTCGTTCGACCCGGCCCCGAGCTATCATGGCTCACGCCCAAGTTGCCGCCGATCGACAATCCGTCGATCACGAAATAGTCGAAGCCGATGCGCGGGTAGTTGTAGGCAGCGGGGATACCGCCGGCGAGCACGCCTGCAGCAATCTCGACCTGCGGCCCACCGAGCAGCAGCACGAAACCTGTCATGCGCTCGGCTGCGATGACGATCGTTCCCTTGTCGACTGGATCGATCGCGTGGGCTTCGCTGGAGAACCCGAAAGTGCCTCCCGCGAACGCGGCAGCCACGACCATGCTTTGAACGTATTTTGCACTCATGAGCGATGGCGTAGGCCGGTGCGGCCGACCTCACAAGAGGTCGGCCGAGTGGCTCATGGGGTGATTTGCCTCAGTCGACGTTCACTCGGCCGCGCTCGATGCGTTTTTTTCACCGACAGTGTTCTTCACACGCAACTGCACGAGGCGCTGCTCTTGGAGCAACTGAGCCTCTTCCGCCTCAACGTAGTCAGAGTGACAGACTGCATGCTCGCCCTCGTGACTCTCGAGCGCCTTCTTGGTCTTGCTGGCCAGCTTGTGGATCTCTTGCGGTGAAAGAACGCCGCGCTTTTCCAAGATCTCGCGCTGTTCGGGCGTCAGCGCAGGAGACTTCATCACCTTCTCGCGCTCGAAGCCCTCGGCCTTGCCGCTGGCGAATTCGACAATCTCTTTGGAGATGCGCACCGAGCACCAATCGTGGCCGCACATCGCGCAGAAATCCGTGTCGACGTCGAGATCTTCGTCGTGGTACGCGCGCGCCGTGTCGGGATCGAAGCTGAGTTCGAAGTGGCGCTCCCAGTTCAGAGCCGCGCGAGCCTTGGTCAGCTCGTCGTCGCGATCGCGACTGCCCGGAATGCCGAGCGCGACGTCGGCGGCGTGAGCCGCGATCTTGTAGGCGATGCAGCCTTGCTTGACGTCGTCCTTCTTGGGCAAGCCCAAGTGCTCCTTGGGCGTCACGTAACAGAGCATGCTGGCGCCGTGGAAACCGGCGGCAGTGGCACCGATGCAGCTGGTGATGTGATCGTAGCCGGGGAAAATATCGGTCACGAGCGGCCCGAGCACGTAGAACGGTGCGCCGTGGCAGAGCTGACGCTGCAGCTTCATGTTGTATTCAATCTGGTCGAATGGGACGTGACCGGGCCCCTCGACCATCACCTGACAGCCCCGTCGCCAAGCCTTTTCCGTCAGCTCGGCCAACACGGTCAGCTCGCCGAGCTGTGCCGCGTCGCTGGCGTCTGCCAAACCGCCCGGCCGCAGGCCGTCACCAAGCGAGAATGATACGTCGTATTCGCGCATGATGTCGCAGATGGTGTCGAAATGCTCGTACATCGGGTTTTCTTTGCCGTGGACAAGCATCCATTTGGCCAAGAGCGAACCGCCGCGGCTGACGATGCCGATCAAGCGCTCCTTCACCAGCGGCAAGTGTCGGCGCAGGACACCTGCATGAATGGTGAAGTAATCGACGCCCTGAGCGGCTTGCTCACGGAGCGCCTGGAAGATGATCTCTGGCGTCAGCTCTTCGAGCTTGCGGCCGATGATCATCGAGTAGATGGGCACGGTGCCGATGGGCACGTGCGAATTTTGGATGATGGCGCGACGGCACGCGTCGATGTCGCCGCCGGTCGAAAGATCCATGACCGTGTCGGCGCCCCATTTCTCCGCCCACGCCAACTTCTCGACCTCATCGTCCGTGCCGGACGAAACGGGGCTCGCACCCATGTTCGCATTCACTTTGGTCTTGCCCGCGCGACCGATGCACATCGGGTCGAGTCGGTGCTCGAGGTGCTTGATGTTGGCAGGAATGATCATGCGACCCGACGCGACCTCGTCGCGCACCTGCTCGGGCGTGAGATGACGCTCGCGCTCGGCGACTCGAAGCATTTGGGGAGTCACGGTGCCCATGCGCGCATGCTCGAGCTGCGTGACCGGAACGAAGCCCGCGGGAGCGCGTGCGAACATTCCGTCGCGGACCCAGCCTTCGGGCAAGAAATCCCAGGCTGTGTGGTCGCTCGGTTGGGGCATGCCGGGAGTGTCGGGAGACGAGAACGACAGCGGACCGCCAATGTCGGCCGGCCGCGCGAACGACCCCGGGTTGGTGCCGTTTTTTTGAGTGGACGGGTTCGAGGCGCCGCGAAGGGGGAGAGTGTATGTCATGGCCGCGCCCCGACCCTAGCAGGCGAAGGGCAATGAGCCGACACTGAAGTCGGCCTTTCTTCGAGGGCCCACTCGACCATGACGGGCTCCGCGGAACCACGAAAACGAGTCGTGCTCATCACGGGCGCGAGCCGCGGCCTGGGTCTCGCCCTGGCGCGCATGCTGGTGGCCCGGGGCAAGTACCGCGTCGTGTTGACGGCTCGGCGACAATCGATTGGCCGCTTCGAGCGCGAGGGTCTCCGCGAGAGCTCCGAGGTGTGGTTTCACCCGCTCGACGTCTCCCTGGCCCCAGAACGCGAAGCCCTCGCGGAGGACGTGGCCCGGCGCTGGGGCGGCGTGGACATTCTGGTCAACAATGCAGGCACCATGATGTCTTGGAGCGGAAAAGGCCGCCGCTGCGCGTGTCGGGCACAATGGACGCAATCCTGTTCTCGATGCTGCGTCGCTTGCTGCCGCGCTCGCTCTACCACGAGGTGCTCTACCGCTCGCTTCCGGGAATCGCGCGTTGGGGCAAGGTACGCAGCGCGACGGCCGGTGCGGCCAGCGTCCGCTAGAGCGGCGAAAGCACGGACAGCTTGGCGGGCGCACTTTCGTCCGAGAGCGCCGACTTGAGAGCGGCCCGAATCTCGTGCTCCAGCGCTTCGGCGACGCGTCGCCTCAGCTGCGACCGGGCCGTCACCAAGCCAATCTGGCGCACCGGCACGGGCGCCTCGAGCGGCCGCAGCTGCGCCTTTTTGCGGGCACTCGGCAAGGCCAGCGCCACCAATTCGGGCAAAACGGTCAGACCCAGACCGCTGTCGACCAAGCGGATCAAGGTTTCGAAGCTGGCACTCTCGAACCGCACCCCAGGCGTGGGTTGCTCGTCGGATTGCTTTTTACCCCGGCGCTTCTGCGTGGCGCAGTAGCTGAGCACCTGCGTGCGAAAGCAATGCCCTTCGGGCATGACCCACAACGGTCTCTCACTGAGATCGCTCTGCCGCAACTTCGAGCGCTCGGCCAAGGCGTCGCCCGGTGGCAGGTAGGCGTAGAAGGTTTCGTGACCGAGCACAGTTTCTTCGATGCCCGCCGCGCGTAGAGGTGTGGCAGCCAAACCGCCATCGAGAGCGTCTTCACTCAAGCGCTCGATGATCTCTTGAGTCTGCAACTCTTCGACGCTCAGCTCGACGCCGGGGTGCTTCTTCAAGAACTTGCCCAAAAAAAGCGGTAAAACCGTGGGTGACAGCGTGGGGATCACCCCCAGCCGGTAAGGTCCGGTCACGCTTTGGTCGTCGGCGGCCATCTGCCCAAGCCGCTCGGTCTCGCGCAAGATCGCGCGCATTTGCGCCAAGACAGGCTCCCCCTCATCGGTGGTCAAGAGCGGCTTTTTCCCGCGATCGAACAACGTCACTCCCAAGAGTTCCTCGAGCTTCTGCACCTGCATGCTGAGACCAGGCTGCGAGACGTGGCAGCGTTCGGCAGCCAAGCGAAAGTTTTTCACTTCGGCGATTGCGATCGCGTAGCGCAGCTGGGTGAGGGTGACTTGAGAAAGGTCCACGGCCAATGCTACCAGCTCGAGCCTGCCATGGCCTCCCCCGAAGCCCCCCAGACCTTGCGCACGCTCCTCACCTTGGCTTGGCCAATCGTCTTGGCACGCGCCACGCAAGCGGTCGTGGGTTTTTCGGATGCGTTGATGGTCGCCCCCTTGGGCGAAGACACCCTGGCCGCGGTCACCACCGGCGCCACCAACGTCTTGACGTTCGTCCTGTTGCCGATGGGCACTATGTTCATCTTGCAGAGCTTTTCGGCTCAGCTCCGCGGACGGGGCGAACTCGAAACGGCGCATCGCTACGCCGTTTACGGCTTGCTGTTGGCCGCCTTGGCTGGGCTGTTTGCGGCGGCCTTCATCCCCTTCTTGGAGCCCATCTTGGCTGCCCTGCACTTCGCGCCCGCGGTGCACTCGCAGATGAGCGGGTACGTCGCCATCCGCCTGCTTTCGATCGCAGCGGTCGTCGGTATCGAGGCACTCGGAAATTGGTATGGCGGTCTCGGCAACACGCGCATCGCCATGATCGCTGGCATCACCATCATGGTTCTGAACGTCTTTGGAAACTACCTATTGATTCAGCCCCGCTTCGGTTTGCCCGGCTACGGCGCGGCCGGCTCGGCTTGGGCAAGCACGGTTTCGAGTTGGCTCGGATTCTTGCTGATTTTCGTGCTGTTCGTCCGTGGCTACGGGCATGGTCTCACGGTGGGGCGCTTCCGCTTTCGCTGGAGCGAACTGGCACGCCTGCTCCGCTTCGGGCTGCCCAGTGGCGTGAACTGGTTTTTGGAGTTTGCCGCCTTCGCTCTGTTCATCAACGTCATCGTCGGCCACCTGGGTACGACCGTGCTGGCGGCGTTCAACGTCGTCTTCCAAATCAATTCGATTTCGTTCATGCCGGCGCTCGGCTTCGCCTCGGCAGGCGCGATCCTGGTGGGCGAGAACATCGGCCAAGGTCACAAGCAGCGCGTCTGGCCCCTGGTTCGCCTCACTTTGAGCGTGACCTGTGCCTGGATGGCATCCGTGGGACTGGTGTACGTCGTCTTCCCCGAGCCCCTGATCGGCTTGTTCGAAGCGGAGAGTGCACCATCGCCCGAGCTGATGGCAGTGGGCGCCACGATGCTGCGGCTCTGTGGTCTTTGGCAGCTGGTGGACGCCGTCGGCCTCACCTTGACGGAGGCCCTCCGCGCCGCTGGCGACACCGCGTGGCCCATGACCGCACGCATCTTGCTGGCGTGGCTCGTGTTCACGCCCGTTTCTTGGGCAGCGATCTACTGGTGGCACGGCGGCGTAGTGACAGCCATGGTCTGCGTCATCGCCTACATCACTGCGCTCGCCGTCATACTGAGCGCTCGCTTCGCCACAGGCCGCTGGAAGACCATCGAACTCATCGGTGAGCCCGAGATCGCGCCCCTCGAGCCGAACTGATAGAAGGGCGGGCGTGACCACCCTGGTTTCGATCAGCCGAGAGCTTTCACGCGCCGTGGCGGCGGTCGACGTCGCCCAGGCCGCCGCGTTCACCTACAATCCACTCGCCTACGCGCGAAAGCCGCATGAGGCATACCTCGAGCGCTATGGCCAAGGACCCAAAGAAGCACTCTTGCTCGGGATGAACCCCGGGCCTTTCGGCATGGCCCAGACCGGCGTTCCCTTCGGCGACGTGGCGATGGTGCGTGATTTCTTGGGCATCACCGCAGCCGTCGCTCGGCCCGCTCGTCAGCACCCCAAGCGGCAGATCGAAGGCTTCGCCTGCAGCCGCAGTGAGGTCAGTGGTACGCGCCTCTGGGGTTACGCGCGAGATCGCTATGGCACTCCCGAGGCGTTCTTCGCGCGCTTCTTCGTCGTCAACTATTGCCCGCTCGTGTTCATGACCGAAAGTGGTTCGAACCTCACACCCGACAAGCTTCCCAAGACGCTCCAAGCGGAGATCGAGGCGGTCTGCGATCGCGCCTTGGTGGCCATCGTGCGCAAGCTCTCGCCGCGTCAGGTGATTGGAGTCGGGGCCTTCGCAGAGAAACAGGCGCGACGCGCTCTCAGAGGCATCGACGTCTCGATCGGAACGATCCTCCATCCGAGCCCGGCCTCACCGCACGCGAACCGGGGTTGGGCCCCAGCCGCTCAAAAGCAGCTCGACGCCCTCGGTTTGGGCTAGCGAACCCCATTTTTGTGCAAAATAGCGAACGTTGGGCTCGAGTTTCGGCCGTGTTAACACGCGCACTGTGCCGAACTTCACCTGGGACCTAGGTCCAAACGCCGTGGAAATTCCCAAGGGCCCGCTCGTCCTCTTCATCGGAGGCGTCGCGCTGCTCATGCTGATCACCGGCATCGTCAAAAAACAGAACGACCTGTCGGTGTTCGGTCTGTTCATGGGCGCGGTGTTGGCCATCGCTTCTAGCTACATGCCGGACGACATAGCCATCCGCTACTACAGCCTGCTGTTCGTCGGCGTGTTCTTGGGCGGCTACGCGCTGCTCAACTGGCAGATCCGCCGCGGCGGTGGACCCGAAGAAACGGCCGGGGACTTCATCGTCTACGGTGTGCTTGCCGTCTTGATCGGTGCGCGCCTCGGGCACGTGCTGTTCTACGATCTGGACAAGGCTCTCGAAGACCCGCTCTGGACATTCCAGATCTGGACGGGCGGCCTGGCCAGCCACGGCGCCGTGATCGGCTTGATCGCCGCCATGTGGCTGTTTACCAAGCGGCGCGGCGTCCCGTTCCTCGAAGGCGCCGACCGTTTCGCCTTTTCGGCGGCGCTCGGCGCGACGCTGGTGCGTTTGGGCAATTTCTTCAATTCGGAGATCGTCGGCCGGGAGGTCCCCGATCAATCCTGGGGTGTGCGCTTCCCGCGCCACGACGTGGGCGTGCTCAATCCGCCGCTCCGCTACCCGACGCAGCTGTTCGAGGTCGCTCTGGGCCTGTTCGTGATCCTCTGCCTCTACCTAGTCGATCGCGCGGCGGGCAAAGAGAAGCGCCCGCGCGGCCTTCTGATCAGCACCTTCTTCTTCGTCTACTTCATCGGCCGCTTCGTGGTCGAGTTTTGGAAGACCCACCAGACCGTCGAAGAGACGGCCTACATCACCATGGGGCAATACCTGTCCATTCCCGGCATCCTGATCGGCATCTACGGCCTCATCTGGGCGTTGAAGACCAAGCAACCCGTCGGTTGGCCCAACCCGGGCGCAGAGCCTGTCGACGAGGACGAGGACGAGGACGAGGACGAGGACGAGGACGAGGACGAGGACGAGGACGAGGACGAGGACGAGGACGACGACGACCTCGCCGATGAGGATGAAGAAGAAAAGGAAGACGACGCGGGCGAACGAACGCTAAAGTCGCACATCGCGCCTTCGACCACGCCTTCGACCACGCCTTCGGAGCAACCTCCGGCTGACGGGACCGACGAGGAAAAGAAGGACTGATTCGCCCCGGCCCAGTCGACGAACGGCAGCCTCCACGGGCTGCCGTTTTTCTTTTGTCGTTCAGCGCCGGAAAGCGTCGACAAGCAGGGCTCGAATCAAGCCGCCTTCATAAAGCGTGCGCTTGCCCAATGCGCCGTCGCGGCCACGGCGTCGTCCACTGGCGTCGCGCTCCAACCGAACGTCGACACGAAGCGGCTGTCGTCCAGTACGTACGGCTGCTCCCATTGGTAGATCATCTCGGGCACCTCGCGCATGAACGGCATGAACAGGCCCAGGCCGCGAATCACCAACTTGGGCACACGCGCCGTCCGCGCGTCGACGCCCAGCGCGCGACCCAGTCGCGCAACGAGCGACCGTGTGCTCTCGGCCGGATTCGTGGGCAAGTGCCAGACGTGACCCCAGGCAGCTTCATTTTGTCCAAGCGTCACCAGCCCGCGCGCGACGTCCTCGACGTAGGTGTATGAGTGCGGCATCTCGGGATCGCCGACGCACTCCGCCGTTTTTCCACTCAAAACCCGCTCGTAGAAGCGATCGCCGAAGCTGGATAGCGGTAGATCGGCTCCGAAGAAATCGCTGGCGCGACCGATGGCAACGCGCGACCGACCTGCTGCGTGCGTTGCCAACCGCAGGTCGGCTAGCTCGGCCCGAAGACGTCCTTTCTTGCTGACGGGCAAGAGCGGACTTTCTTCGCGCATCGCTCCAACCGATTTACCGTACATGTAGAGACAATCGAGCGCGACCAGTGGAGCGCCCGACGTCTCGGCGGCATGCATGCCACCGCGAGCGATGGGCAGCAGCAGATCGTGCCAGCGATGATAGGGCGGATTCATGCAGTCGTAGATCGCCGCAGCACCTTCGCCGACACGCTTCGCGAAAGAGAGATCGCGGATGTCGCCACTCAGCCATTCGAGTCCGGGCTGCGCAGCCCCAGCCGGGCTCTGACGCACCAGACGCACTTTCTTGCCTTGGGCAAGCAGCAGCTGGGCCACGCGCGGCCCAATCTGTCCGGCGCCCAGGACCACGTGGACGTTGTTCTCTTGGTTCATGGCCTCAGCCTACAGCTTGCACCTTTGCAGCCAAATCTGTACTTTTGAATACAAGGAGCATATTTTTGCAAGACCGAATCGGACCTGATTGGGATGACGTACGAGTGTTTTTGGCCGCCTTTCGCGATGGGAGCCTCGGCGTGGCCGCCGGACATTTGGGCGTCGACGTCTCCACCGTCAGTCGCCGGCTCGGAGCATTCGAGCAGGCGCTCGGCGCCCGCTTGTTCGATCGCACGCGGCAAGGCTTGGTCCGACTCGAGGCGGCCGAGGCTTTGCTACCCGCTGCGGAGGCCATGGAAGCCGCCCATGGACGTCTGACGCGAGACGCCTCGGCGACGCGCGCCGAAGCCAAAGGTGTCGTGCGACTGAGCATCGCTCCGGGCATGGCCGACGTATTCATCGCGCCCGCCTTGCCCGCGCTCCGATCGCGATATCCTCACATCACGCTCGAGCTCGACGCCAGCACACGCGTCGTCGATCTCACTCGTCACGCTGCCGACTTGGCGTTGCGCTCGGTCGCACCCGAAGGCGCCGATCTGATCGTGACCAAGCTCACGCGGGCTCGTTGGGTTGCTGTCGGCGGAAAGCGCTTCGCAAAGAACGTAGGGCGGCTGAAGCGCTGGGACGAAGTGCCTTGGATCGCCTGGGACCGCGATTTGTCGAGCCTGCCTGCGGCTCGCTGGCTCAGCCAGCACGTACCCGGAGCCGACGTCGCGCTACGAACCAGTCACTTCGCCAGCCAAGTAGCCGCCGCCGAAGCCGGCCTCGGCGCGGCTCTCGTACCCGTCCCCTACGTGAAAAAACGCAAACTCGTCGAACTGCAATTCGTGCCTGCGCTCGCTTTGTCAGCTGCGGCCTGGCCCGAGGACGATCTGTGGCTCGTCGGTCACAGAGCGTTGCGCGAAGTTCCACGCGTCGACGCAGTGTGGAATTTTCTGAAATCCCTGCCCTGGGATCACCCGGTTGGCTCACGCGCGGCCAAGTGAGGCTGCGCTCGCGGTCGTTCTGTGGCAAAGCTCTTGCTTCGATGACTGACGAGCCCGAATCCACGTCGCTTTCACTGCCCTCGTTCGTGCGCCAATCCGTAGAGGATGGTGAGCGTCTGACCATCCAGGCCGGAACGGACGTCGAGGGCGAGTTCAACTACATGGCCGTACTCCAGGAATGCGAGGCCCAGGGCTTCGGCCCCACGCTCGGAGCCGCGCTCGACGACTTGAACCAAGCGCTCCAGGCGCGCGACCCGTCCACGGACAGCAAGCGAGTACCGCGGCTCGGCAGTCGACCGTTGCCGTCGCGGCCCGCCCCTTCCAAGCCAAAAAACGCCATCGAAAGCTTCCTTGAAGACGTCGCCGACGACTCCTGGGACGCAGGCAACTCCTGAGTTTACTGAAACCGCTGGCAGAGACGGTCGACAAAACGACCAAGGGCTCGGTCGCGACCGAGCCCTTGGTCATCCGTTCTCGCTCACTTGCCGGGGGGCGCCGGTTCCGTCGGAGCCGCTCCGCCTACGCCGCTGCCGCCATCCTCGACGCCCGGTGCTCCCGGCGCGCCGATACCGACGTAGTAGTAGTCGGAGTACTGGGGCGCTGGCAGCGCGACCGTGGCGACCTGCGTGGCGAGATCGTCCAGCGGGTGGACGGTGATGCCGCCGTAGCTGATGGCGTACACGAAGTCGTCGTCAGCGCTGCCGATTTGCACGCCACGCCGCATGTCGTTGCCGCTGTAGTAGCAGTAGTCGTTGCCGAGCTCACTGGACATCGGGGTCTCGCAGCTCTGCAAGAGCAGGCTGGCGTGGTCGATGCTACCCAGCGACGTGAAGCCGTCCGTCGCGCTCACTTTCAAGACCTCGAGACGGCTGCTGTAGGTCGGATCGTAGGTGGTGATGGGAAACATCAGGAGGCCCTGATCGTTGCCGAACTTGTCGTCCACGAAGGTGAAAGCCTTGTGGTTGTAGTTGGCTTCGGAATAGCTGAAGCCGCCGAAGGTCTTCTTGTGCGCCTGCTTGGGGTGAGCGGGATCGCTGACGTCGAAAATCTGCAGCGCTACGCCGGTCGGCATGCCGCTGTCGTCCGCATCCTGACCGATCGTGAGCAGCTGATGGTTGGGCAGCGGGTGGATGTAGTCGCTGAAGCCCGGAATATGCAGCTCGCCCAGCACCGAGGGATGCGCAGCGTCGCCAAGATCGACCACGATCAACGGATCCGTCCTCTCGAAGGTCACGACGTAGCCGCGGTCACCGATGAAACGCGTGGCAAAGATCGTCTCGTTGACTTCGCCGAGCGGTTCGGTCTTGCCAATGATGCCCAGCTCTTTCTTCTCAGCCCTGAGCGTGAAGACACGGTTGGCGGTATCCGTCACCCAGCTGTTGCGATCCTTCACGATGGTTTCGGTCGTCGAGACACGCACCACGCCGGCCTGTTCGTCGATCGAGAACTGGTTGTGAAGGTAGCCTGGCACGAAGCCGCTAGCCTGGTAGGAACTCGTTTCGCCGTCGATCGAGAACTGGTGAAGCATGGTCCGTGTGCTGTCGGCCGCCGACCAATTCCACGAGTAGTCGGTCTGGCCGAGCACGAGCACATCGTTGTTGGCGTAAACCGTCTCGGCGCCGCCGAGGACGGCCACGACGTGCGGGGTGCGGTTCTTCTTGGTATCGAAGGTGACGACCTGAGTCACACCGTCGGCGACTCGACCGGGCTCGGGTACGAAGTAGCTGTCGCATTCCGCGTCCAGCTCTTGCCAATTGCCTCCCTCGCGCTCGAAGCGCCGAGGCACCCAATCCTCCAGAACCGTCGTCTCGATCTCGGACGCCGTGCGATCACGCCACTGGTCGAGCTCCTCGGCGATGGCCGCCTCGGCCTTGGGCCGGCCGAAGCTGTCGTACGATGAAACCGACGGGTAGTAGAGATTCTGCCCTTTGAAGCCTCCCTGCACGACCGTGCGGACAACGTCCCCGTGGCGACGCCCCGAGACGTAGTAGCCCTCGAAGATCATCTCGCGCTCGAGCGTCGGCGCGTCGGCGGTCACGTCGAACACGCTGATCTTGGTGAAACTGTTGGCCCCGTAGCCGCCGCAATCGAAGCAGTCAGGCATCGGCTTGCTGCTGCTCGAGCCGCCCGTCGTGGGGATGTCGCTCGGATAGACCGTCGAAAAAAGCGTCGCCTTGCCGTCCTGAACGAACATCTCGAAGCCGCTGCCTTCGACCTTCACCGAGCCGAGAACGCGCGTCTGATCCGCGGGCCAAGCGTCAATCAAGAAGAACTCGTCTCCGTGGAGCAAGTAGATGCGTTCGCCGTCGGTCTTGACGATGTCGGCTTCGTCGACTCCCACGACCTGCGTGTTCGTCTCGCTATGGTTGTCGGGGGCGGCGCCTTCGCCTCCGCCTGCTGAGTTGTCACCACCGGGTGCAGAGGGCATCCCGACACCCGAGTCGCCGCTACCGTCGGCTGAGTTCGACGTGCCGTCATCGACGCTGATGACGCCGCCGCGGGCGTAAGACGTGTTGTACTGGGCAACTTGCAAATCGAGTTTGGCGACCGCGTCCGCTTGGATCTGACCGAGCAGATCCTCACAGTCGGCGGCCTGGTGCAGCCCTGCACCCTTGGCCGTCACGAGCGGATCGGAGTTTCCCTTGCCGGTCGAGCAGCCGAGGGCCAAGGCAGACAAACTCACGGGCAGAGTGAGCAAGAACGAAAGACGAGTTGAAAAAGTACGAGGCATGTGCGGACTCCTGTTTGGATCTGAGCAGGAACTAAGCACCTACCGTGCCAAGTTGGGCCAATCCCACAATTGCCGGAAATACTCTGGAAATCCAATCCAATGGATTTTGAGAGCAAGACCGGCTCTGACCGAGCGATCCACTGTGCCACCTCGATTGGCACAGTGTGCCGGATCTGGGGCTCAACCGTCGAGCACGTCCGCAATCGTGTAGCGACCCGCAGTTCTGTGCGCCGCGTAGCGGGCGGCGCTGATCGCACCGCGAGCGAACAGGTCCCGATTCGTTGCGCGATGCGTCAGCTCGAGCCTCTCGCTGTCCCCGAGCAGGTGGACAGTGTGATCGCCGATGACGTCGCCCCCGCGTACGCCCAACACGGCCATCTCGTTCGCCTTGCGCGCCCCGACCTCGCCGTCACGACCCTGAACTTCGAACAGCTCTTGCCGCACCTCGCGCGCGGCATCGGCTAGGCGGCGTGCTGTACCACTCGGCGAATCGATCTTTCGACGGTGATGCACCTCGACGATCTCGACGTCGAACTCCATGCCCAACCTGCGCATCGCGTGCTGCACGACTTCGGCCAAAACCTGAACGCCACGGCTCATGTTGGGCGCCCAAACGACTGCTACCTTCTGGGCAGCGCGGTCGAGTGCACCGAGACCTTTGGCATCGAGGTTCGTGGTTCCGGAAACGATGGCAACGCCCTGCCGTTCGGCGAGCGCGAACAGCTCCGGAACGGCAGCGGCGGTCGAAAAGTCGATGACTACGTCGGCGCCGAGTAGCCCAGCTCCGACGTCTCCGGTGATTTCGACCCCGACGGTGCCGATACCGGCGAGTTCGCCGACATCGCGGCCGATGGCCGGATCGTCGGGCCCGGCGATGGCGCCCACGATCTGAATGTCGCTTGCCGCATGAGCAATGCGCGCGATGGCCTGACCCATGCGCCCCGAAGCGCCAAAGATCGCGAGTTTCATTGCCCTGCGTACTCCGCGAGGGCCGCGCGAACTTGCTCTTTGGCGCCCGCGCTGGCTTCGAGCATCGGCGGCCGCGCAGAAGCTTGCATCCAGCCACGCTCGGCGCAGGCCGCCTTGATAGGCTGCGGATTGGGTTCGCAGAACATGGCGTTGTGCACCCCCAGTAACCTGAAGTGTTCGCGGCGTGCCCGCTCGAACTCGCCCTTCTCGACTGCCTCGACCACGCTCACTACTTCACGCGGCAGCAAGTTGCTCGTGACGCTGACGATTCCGCGTACACCGACGCTCATCATCGGCAACACCAAGCCATCGTCGCCACACATGATCGCCGCGCGATCGCCGATTCTGGCCAGCAGCTCCTGGCAATAGGTCAGGCCACCCGTGGCATCCTTGATGGCGACGACGTTGGGCACCTTGTCCAATATGCGCATCGTCGTATCGACAGACATCATGACCGCAGTTCGCCCCGGAATGTTGTAAAGCATGATGGGTACGTCGATGGCCCGAGCGATCAGTTCGATGTGCCGGATCATGCCCTCCTGAGAAGGCTTGTTGTAATAGGGCGACACGACCATGAGCATGTCGGCTCCGGCTTTGACGGCGCCCTTGCACAGCTCGATCGTGTCCCAGGTGTCGTTGTTCACCGTGCCGGCTACGACGGGAATTCGACCGCCACTCACCTGCTTGGCGACAGCAACGAGCTCTTGCATCTCGCTGGCGAGCAAAGTCGGAGTCTCACCGGTGGTGCCACAAGCCACCAAGCCTGCCACCCCACCGTCGACCTGGCGCTGGCAGTGCGCTTCGAAGGCCTGCTTGTCGACCTGCCGCGCGTCCTCGGACATGGGAGTGACGAGTGCCGTGAAGACGCCGCGCATGCGGTCGAGCATCGGGTGAGGAGCCATGGTGTCCGGGGTGTGCCAAGAGGCCCGGGCATTGGCAAGGGGGACAGCTTCACAATCGGCTCGTGAGCCAGCACGTTCCAGGTATCGAATGCTTTGGGCATGGCGCGACACTACTCAGCGGGGTCGACGCCGAAAACGTGCAATCACCGGAAGATGCCGAAGTGACCCAGAAGCCACCACAACAGCACGAAGATCAGAATGGTGGTGAAACAGCCGCCACCGAGTTTTTTGGCGCCATATCCGGCGGCCAGACCGCGCAAAATTTTGCTCATGGTGACATCTTCTTAGCAGCGACGTGGCTTGCGAAAATGTGGCAAGACGCCCCGTTCGCCATGGCTCAACGGTCGAACGCGAAAGTCGCGGCGTAGCGATGGCGCCGCCCGGTGATCTTCGCAGCCAGCACCCGCGCAGCCAACGCGCTGTAGGTGATGCCGTTGCCGCCGTACCCGAGCGCGAACAAGATGCGCTGATCGAGCGCCGGATGCGCGCCGATGAAGCCGAGTCCGTCGCGCGTCTCGCCAAACGTACCTGCCCAAGCGTAAGCGCTCTCCATGTGGACGCGCGGCAGCAGCCGTTGCGCATCGCCGAGCAGTTGTTCAGCCACCCGAGGCACTGCAGCATCGCGCCGCTCGGGATCGCGGAAGTTGTGGTCACGTCCGCCGACGAGAACTCGGTGGTCGCTGGTTGTACGCAGGTAAAGATAAGGACGCGCCGATTCCCAGATGAGGCAACGCTCGGGCCAGCCAGGAAATCCTCCAGCAATTGGCTCGGTCACCAGCGCATAGCTGCTGTGCAGGCGAGCCACGGGCGCGGGCAGGAAGCAGGCAGCTTCGTAGCCGGCCGCCACGACGACGTGACGGGCATGAACGACCCCGCGGGACGTGTGGACCGCGACGCGGCGCGCCTCGGGTACGAGCGCCTCGACCCGAGTGCGTGCGTAGATCGCGAAGTCGCCGGAGGCACAACGTTCCAGGAGCGCTCGACACAGCGCGTAAGGATCGACTTCCGCAGCGGCGCGCGTCCAGAGGGCCAGCCCCGAACGGAAGTCGACGGCCTGAGCAAGTTCACTGCGACTCCAAGTCTCACAGGGCAAGCCGACGCGCCGGCGCAATCGACCCTCGGCCCGTAGCCTCTTCACGTCGGTCGCACTCGAAGCGAAGTACAGGCTCGGACGGGCGCGGTAAGCGACGTCGCCGAGTTCGCGCGCCAAGCGGCCCACTTCGCGCAAGCCGTAGAGGCAGCCATGGTAGGCCTCGACGGCGCGTGCGCGTCCGACCTTCTCCACCAAGTCGGTGAGGTGGGTGTCGATCTCGTATTGCAGCATTGCGGTCGAAGCCGCAGTGGAGCCCTGCGCCGGGTGCCGCGCATCGAGCACGATGACCCGCAGGCCCGCGCGAACCAAGGCATCAGCGACAAGGGCACCGGTGATGCCAGCGCCGACGACCGCTACGTCGACCCGCTTGCCGCCATCGAGCAGTGGCGCCGTGGCGCCCAGCCCGTTTCGAAGGAGCCAGTAGGGGCGTGGGGAGGTCAGATTCATGGGCTTAACTTGGCAAGAACCGGGCCTGGGGGTGGTGGCCCCTCGACGAGTCGTGCTTTACTTACCGGCAAATAGGGCGCGCTAGAGCACGCGGAAAGGGACGAAAAATGGCCAAGGGACAAGTCAAGCAGGGCAAAGACAACAAGCCGAAACTGACGACCAAGGAGAAGAAAGACAAGAAGAAGGAAAAGACCGACGCCAAGAAGTGACGGGCAGCCGCTCACCGTTCGTTCGAACCCCATGCGCCTCGCTCCGAAGACATGGGGTTTCCTTTTGTCGCCACTCGGCGCCCAGCACCGCTGCACATCAAGCCGGCTTCGAGCGACTCGTGCCGAGCGAGCGCGCGGGCGGGGGCTCGTGGACGCCCGAGCGCGACGACACCCCAAGCTTGACGTCGAGCAGATGATCGCGTGAGTCCTTTGGGAGCTCGAGCGTCGTGCCGTCGATGCGAACCCCGTCGAGCTCCATCTGCGACACACCGCTCTGCACTGCGCCCGAATTGTCGACGACGATGCGCAGTCGCCCCCCGCCCGGCGTGCGATAGCTGGCCTCGAAACCGGGCCAACTCTCCGGGATACAGGGCGAGATCTCCAAACGATCGCCCCTGCGCTGGATGCCTAAGACCGACTCGACGCCGATGCGGTACATCCACGATGCCGAGCCCGTGTACCAAGTCCAACCGCCGCGACCGACGTGCGGCGGCTGTGAGTAGACGTCGGCGGCCATCACGTAGGGCTCGACTTGGTACTTGGCCAGCATGGTCGGGTCGGAGGTGTGGTGGATCGGATTGAGCAAGCCCAGGAGTTCATGCCCCTCGGTGCCACGACCTTCGAGCAGCAGCGCCAACGCGGACCAAAGCACGCCGTGGGTGTACTGCCCGCCATTCTCGCGCACGCCTGCCGGGTAGGCCGCGATGTAGCCCGGATCGGGGCCTTGACCCGTGAACGGCGGAGTCAAGAGCAGCATCATCTTCTCCTGCTTGTCGACGAGGTGCTCGATTGAAGAACTGAGCGCAACGCTCGCGCGGTCGGTCTGTCCGGCTCGCGAAATGACCGCCCACGACTGCGCAATGGCGTCGATGCGGCACTCCGGACTCTCGGAAGAGCCCAGCATGCTGCCGTCGTCGAAGAAGGCGCGTCGGTACCAGGCGCCATCCCAGGCCACAGCATCAATGCGCTCGCCGAGCCGCTGGAACTCCGAGCGACACCACGAAGCACGCCCGTGATCTCCACGCGCAGTTGCGACCTTGGCGAACCGGTCCAGCACTCCCGCCAAGAACCAAGCGAGCCAAACGCTTTCGCCGCGGCCGTCGAGGCCCACACGGTTCATGCCGTCGTTCCAGTCGCCCGCGCGCATCGTCGGCAGCCCGTTGGGACCTCGGGTGTTTCCGGCTTCGAGCGCACGGACGCAGTGTTCGTAGAGCGACGCATGCTCACCGGAAATCGCCGGCACGCTGTACAAATCGTCTTCGCCCGTCTTGAGCAAGCGTTCGTGCAGAAAGCTGACTTGTTCGTCCCAAATCCCGCGATCACCTGTGCTTTCCGCATACTCCGCAGCAACCCAGGGCAACCACAAGAGGTCGTCGGAGCAATGCGTACGCACGCCCTCACCCGTGTCGGCGTGCCACCAGTGCTGCACGTCACCTTCGGTGAATTGGCGCGACGCCGCGAGCAGTAGGTGCTCTCGCGTCAGATCGGGACGCGCATGCAGAAAGGCCAAGGAGTCTTGGAGTTGGTCGCGGTAGCCGTAGGCGCCGCCCGATTGGAAGAACCCCGAGCGACCCCAGTAGCGGCAGCCGATCACCTGGTACAGGAGCCAGCGATTGGTCAGCATGTCGAAGGCCGGATCCGGCGTTTTCACGGTCACCTGGGTCAGCATGCGGTCCCAAGCAGCTTCCGATTCGCCCGCGACTTGCGCCGCCGTTTCGAGCTGCGCGTAGCGCCCCGCCAGCTCGAGAGCGTCGGCTTCACCCAGAGCTACGCCCAAAACGAACGCAAATTCACGGGTTTCTCCCGGCTGGAGGTCGACGTCGAGCTGCAGGGTGCCACATGGATCGAGGCCCGCGCCGATACGACCCGAGAGCAGCGGAGCCGCCAGAGCCTGCGGCCGCTGCCTCGAGCCCCAACGCCCGAAGAACTCGCTGCGATCGGCGGAAACGCTGGCAATGGGCGAGGTCGCGGCGAAGAATGCGCGCTCTGTGGGCAGGGGCGAGAACGGGTTGCGAGCAAGCAGTGCACGCGCTTCTGGACGCCACGAGGTCACGGTCGAGACGCGCAACGACTCGCGGTTGTTACCGAGTACCCACTCGACGTAACCGTAGGCGCTGAGGCGGCGCGGCGCGCTACCCGTGTTGGTGATGCGGGCATGCCAGACTTTGACCGCGTCCGTCGGGCTGACCGACAGCGTCAAGGTCTGATCGAGATCGCCGCGGCGATGGGTGAAGCTGGACCAACCTTGGGCATGACGCACGACGTACGTCTCGCTGCCGCCAGCAGGAGCCGGCGTGAGGCTCCAGACCTCGTCGCTGTCCCGGTCACGTAGGTAGAAGAGCTCGCCGGACGGGTCGAGAGTTGGGTCATTGGACCAGGGGGTGAGGCGATTCTTCTGGCTGTTTTGATACCAGGTGAAGCTCGCACCACTTTCGGTGACGAGCGTGCCGAATTCGGGCCCAGCGATGACATTGCACCAGGGCTGCGGCGGCCTCTGCTCTGAGTTCACCTCCAGGACGTACTGCCGCCCATCGGCCGAGAATCCGCCAATGCCGTTGGCGAATTCGAGCGGGCCCAGCGCGGGCCTGGGCGCGGGAGCGGGTGTCGACGGTCTCCGAGCAACCCGGTCGTGAACGAGCCGCGGACCACGGCTGATCGCGTTGTTGACGCGATGGGGAAGCTCGCGGGAGGGCACGGTCCAGTCGCGCTTGGGGGCGAGCGCGCGAAGTTGCTTGGCCAACGAGCCCGCCGACGCGCGCATGACGATGCGGGACGCTGCCAAGAGCAGTTGCAAGTCTTCGTCGGCGATGTGCGTGGAGCGCCGGATGAACACGCCGCCTCGCTGGTCGACATGACCTTCCGCTGGCGTTGAGCGAATCAGACTGAGAACGGCGTCTTGCACCGGCTGCAAATAGCTCTCCGCTTCTTCGTTCAGGATCACCAGGTCGCTGGACATGCCGTTCAGGCGCCAAAACTCGTGGGCGAGTAGCAAATCACGGCATAAATCGGTAAAGTCGCTATCGTCCAGGCGGAGCACGATGATCGGCAAATCTCCCGAAATACCCTGCGACCACAGGGCGTCTCGACCTCGGTTTCCGCTCGGCGGATTGATGGCGCCTCGCAAGGCACTGCTGGGGAAGAGCACAGCCGAGAGCAGCCGTTGGTAGCGATGCGACTGCGCGCCACTCACACCCAAGTGCTTGAGTTCGACGCGCGCATCGGCCCATGCCAGCTCGAATGCACGTGGGACGCTGTGCGGAGCGGCGAACAGTTCGAGCAGTTCGATGATCCCGGCACGCGATTCGGCGAGCACCGTGATGAGCGAGAGCTTTGCCTGAGCTCCGGGACCGAGTTCTATCGATCGACGGAGCACGAACGCAGGATCGAGCACGGCGCCCGTGTGCTCGCCGAGCAGAACCCCCGACTCGAGCCCTTGCGGCTCGACCAAGCTGCGACCGCGTCCCAAAAAATGGGCGCGCGAAGTCTCGAAACTGAGTTCGCCCACGTTTTCCGTGACCGGCAGTAAGATCTGCCCGACCCAGATTTCGGCTTCGCCCTGCGAGCGTGGGCGGCGACGCGCGATCAGCGCCCCCCGCCCCGGCACGCTCTCGGTTTCGACGAACATCTTCTGAAATGCAGGGTGCGCGACGTCACTGACGCGCGGCGCCAGCGACAGCTCCATATAGGTCGTGACGTCGAGGGCGAGGGCGAACGAACCGTGGTTGGTCAAGGTGATGCGGCGCACCTCCACCGGCTGCTCGGGTGACACCACGATCTCCGTCAGCGTCTCGACCTCGGCGTCACGACGTAAGAACTCGACTTTGTCGAGCGAGAAGATGGCGTCGTATTGGTCCGGTTCGCTTCGCGTCGGTAGATAACCACTCGACCACTGGGTCGAGCGACTACGATTGCTGATGTAAACGTAGGTGCCTCCAGCGCCGAGCGAGCCCTCTTCGCGAAACCGGTTCACGTCCACGCCGCGCCAATTGGTGAAACCTTCCCCTCCAGCGGTCACCAAAGTCGAGACGCTGCCATGCCCGAGCAGGTTCGATCGCAGTTCGCTGCCGTGGCTCTGCTTGAAACCGATGCGCTCGACCGCCTCGAACTCGTCGGTCGTGGCCAGATTCGATGGAATTCTTGGCGTTTCTGGCTTCACCACACCGGCCTTCACCGGGATGCGCTCTTCCAGCAACAGATCGCAGGCCTTGATGCGCGCGTCGGCGTGGAACCGCCGCTGCATCGAAAAGTCGGTGAGCAAGTTGGCGAGCGCCACCAGTGTCATGCCCTGGTGATGGGCCATGAATGCCTTGACGATGACGCGGTCTCGGCTAGGCGGCAGGCGCGAGGGCGTGTAGTCGACGGCCTCGTAGTAGCCGTAGCGCCCCTCGAGTCCCGACTCGGTCAGACGCACGAAATTCTGAGCCGCTGCACGCGCACGCACCAGACCAGCCAGCGCCGTCGCATAGGGCGCGACGACCAAGTCTTCGCCCAAACCCGGCTTGAGTCCCAGCTCCGGTACGCCGAACGCCCGGTACTGGTAGTTCATCCCCAGATCCATGACGTTGTAGGCCGCTTCCGAGATGCCCCAAGGCACGTCGAAGCCTCTGGCGTACGCGATCTGGCGCTCGATCGCAGCATGATAGGTCTGGTCGAGCAACGTGTCCGGGTAGCTCCGCATGACCAGCAGCGGCATCAAATACTCGAACATCGAGCCGCTCCACGAGAGCAGGCCCGGAACGGAAGCGTACTGGGCGCGCAGGCGCCCGAGCCGGAACCAGTGCTTCTGCGGCACGTCGCCCTTGGCGATCGCGACCAGACTGGCTAAGCGCGCTTCGGAAGCGAGCAAGTCGTAGTGAGAATTGTCGAGTCGCCCACCGCTGGCGTTGTAACCAATCGAAAACAGCGATCGTTCCTCGTCGTAGAGGAACCTGAAATTCATCTGATCGGCGAGTTGGCGGGCGCGCCGTGCCACATCCTCGAGTTCGGCGCCCAGGTGCTCTGCTTCGACGCGCGCCGTTTCCAAATGCCCGTAAAGCGCACTGAGGACGCGCAAGCTCGCGGCGCTTCCAGAGGCCGCGGCGTCGAGTTCATGCTCGATTTCTCGGCGCAGCTCCTCGACCCGCACACGGAGCGGTTCCGCGGCGTCGCGCAGCACTCGGATGCTCCGTAACTCCCGCGTTTCCTCGACGATGGCGTCGAAACGCCCGCGACGCGTCTCGTCGAGCAACACCTCCGCACCGACTTCGAGACCCAGCAGATGAGGCAAGAATCTATCGCCGTCACGAATGGCGTTCGCCAGAGTGTCCCGAGCCGCCTCCAGCCAATATTGGAGTTCACCGCTGCGTGCGCTGGCATTCGAGCCCCCGACGAGCGCGGCGACCTGGCGATGCAGCTCCGACAGGATCGACTCGAACTCCGCAGGTCGGAAACCGACCTCGCGCTCGGCCGCTTCGATCAGACCCTCGATTCGCTTGGTTTCGTCGAAACCGGGAGCAGGCGTGGTGGGCGACTCGCGCGTGGCCTGTTCGGAAGCGACGCGCGCGGCATCGAGCGCGCCAGCCAGGCTACTCGCGCCGACCAACGGTGCCAGCTCGAAGTCGCTGCAGGTTTCGGCGAGGGTCCACAGATAGCCGGCAAGATTTCCGCTGTCGACCGTCGACACGTACCGAGGCTCGAGCGGTTGCAGATTCGTCGTGTCGTACCAGTTGAGTACGTGACCCTCGCGCTTTTCGAGTCGCTCGATGGTACCGAGCGTCTTGCGCGTGCGAGCCAGAACCTCGGTGATCGAGATGAACCCCAAATCGCGCGCCGAAGCGACCGACAATAAGTAGAGACCGATGTTCGTCGGTGAGGTGCGGTGAGCGACGACGCCGCGCGGATCCTCTTGAAAGTTGTCGGGCGGCAGGTGGTTGTCGAGATCACCGACGAAGACGTCGAAGAAGCGCCACGTTTTGCGCGCGATGTATCGAAAACGAGTGCGCTCCTCTTCCCCCCATGGCTCGCTGCGGGACAAAGGCCGTATCCGGCTCACGGCCTTCGCCACCCAGGGCGAGACCAACCAGGCGAACAAGAATGGCCCCGCGACCGGCACGGAATCCAGGCGATAGCGCACCAAGAGTCCCGTCAGAACGAGCGCGACCGCGCTCCCCACGAGCAGACGCGGTACACGCAGCACGCTTTGCTCGCCGGCGCGTGCGGCGTCGCGCATGCTAGTCCACTCGAGCATTTTGTGACGGCTGACGAGCTGACGGTAAAGCGCCCGAGCGAGCGCGTCCACGCTGACGAACGCTTGATCCAGCAAGAAGACGATCGACAGCAGAGCTTGCTGCGAGTTGGTCTTCAAATCGCCGCCCAAACCGCCGAGCCATTCGAGCTGCGAACGGGCGCGCACGAAACCGAAAACCACCCGACCCAAGACCGGCACGATGAACACGCCGAGCAGGAAGAGCGTTCCCACGATGGCCGTCGGCAAGCCGGAAAACCAGGTGCAAAGCGCTAGCACCAGCAACGCCGGCGCCACCAAGCTGCGCCGCAAGTTGTCGAGCACGCGCCAAGCGTCGAACGCTCGAAAATCGAAGGTCCGACTGGATTTCTCGCCAGGCACGCGCGGCAAGAGCCACGGCAAGAGCTGCCAGTCGCCGCGCGTCCAGCGGTGCTGACGACCTGCGGCCACAGAATAGGCTGCAGGCTGCTCGTCGAGCACTTCGATGTCGGACGCCAAGGCGGCGCGAGCGTAGATGCTCTCGAGCAAATCATGGCTGAGCAGTTGATTCTCGGGCACGCGTCCGCGCATTGCCGCCGCAAACGCGTCGACGTCGTAGATGCCTTTGCCGACGAACGATCCTTCGCCGAACAAGTCCTGGTAGACGTCCGATACCGCCGTCGTGTAGGGATCGATACCCGGGGGACCTGCCGCGAGACGCGAGTATATCGACTGCCGGGCGCTCATCGGAGACGTGCCGACGCGAGGCTGAATGATGGCATGACCGCGTACGACGCGTTGCTGCCTCGAGTCGACGATTGGACGGTTCAGCGGATGAGCCAAAGCGCCGACGAGACGCCGGGCTACGCCCATGGGCAGCTCCGTATCCGTGTCGAGCGTAATGACGTAGCGAATTTTTTTCAGCAATTCGGCCGGAGCGAGGACCCGCGAGAAGGTCGTGTCTGTCGCTCCTCGCAGCAGGCGATTCAACTCGTCGAGTTTGCCGCGCTTGCGCTCCCAGCCCATGAACACGTGCTCGATGGAGTTCTCGACTCTTCGACGATGAAAGAAGAAAAAGCGAGGCTCGCTCGTGCCTTCGTTCAGCTTCTCCACCATCTCAGCGGCGAGATCGAGGAGTTGCTCTTCGCCGGGCCTCTCGGCCGTGCTGGCGTCCGGAAAGTCAGTCAAGAGCGCGAAATGCAAGTACTCGTCGGAGTTCGCCAAGGAGCGAACCTCGAGGTCTTCGAACAAGCGTCGGAGTGCCCCCTCGCTGTCGAACAGCGTGGGGACGACAACGAGGGTGCGATGCTCCTCGGGAATGCCGCCCTTGAACTCGAGCTTGGGCAGGAGCCGGGGCGGCACCAAGCTCACGGTCCAGGAGTTGACGATGGCGACGGCAATCTCGCTCGCAGCAAGCAGGAGGACCGGCACGATAGCTGCGTGGAGGAAGGGCGCGTGGGCGATGCGTTCGAGCGCTCGCCAACCGAACCAGCCGAGGGCTGTGGTGAGCGTCGCGCAAAAACCCAGGTAAAAGAGCGCGGCCTGGCGCTGCAAGAGGCTCATGAAGGCCTCACCGATTCGGTTGCGGTAGGCGATCGTGCGCTCGAGCTCCTGCAGCCCGTCGTCGACTAGATAATAGCCGACGTGTGCCCGATAGCTCGAGGCCAGCGAGGCGTCGCGTTCGGCCAATTCGAGAACCCGCTCGGCGATCTGGCGCTCATCGAGGGGCGAGCGGCGCGCCAAACGCTCCACGGCGTGTCGACAGCGATCGCGGGACGTGTCGTCCATGCCAGCGTAAGCGCCCGAGGGATCGCACGCCAGAATGTGTTCGACGATGCTCGTAGCAGCGAAGAATACGCTCCAATCGAGGCGATTGATCGAGCGCATACTGGTGATGGCGTTGCCGACCGACACCTGACCCGCAGCCTGGCGGAGATGGTAGCGCCGCGCCAACTCCTCGGGGGTCGCGCCCAAGCGCGCAGTCTGCTCCGCAATCCAGTCCAGGGCGTCGCTCGGCGCATCGTCGCGCTCGCGCAGGCGTTTGAGGAACGTCACGAGAAACGCGTCGCTCGGCGCCTCGAGGTCTTGGAGTTCGCGCAGGTGTCCCTTGCTCTGCGTGACGTCGAAAGTCGAGTTGCGCGATCCAGAGCCCAAGACGCGCGCCGCCCACTTTTCTGCTAAATCGCGGTCGTTGCCGTTGGCTTCCGACGAGGCCAGGGCGCCGACGGCCAGCACCAGCCCGAGGCGCAGCATGATGGGCACCGCCCACAGTTCGCCGATCGTGAGCGGACGCACCGTTTGGTAGGCATCGACGAATCGCGAGAGCGAGGTGAAGTCGATGCGGCAGTCGGTGTGCCGCAGGTAGTCCAGGCAAAGTCCGTAGACGAGCGGGTAGCCACGCATCGGACCCGAACGCATCCGCGGCAACTTGACGAGGTAGCCCCAAGGCAAGTCTTCCTCGATTTCGCGCAGCTGCCCCTCGACGACGTGGCTGTTGTCGAGCAGCCAGATTTCCGCCGGCGACGGGTCACGCTTGCGTTCGGCGCCCTCAGCCAGGGTCGTGTAAGCCTGCTGAACCAGCCTGCGCGTTTCCTCGAAACGCTTGCGCAGCGGTCGCGCCGAGCCGCTAGTGGTCAGCGCATCGTGTGTGCTGGCCAACCAGGCAGCGTGCTCCGCCAGTTGGTCCTCGGTCAGAATCTCGCCCCGGAGCGAATCGGCTGCGTCCCAGATTGCGGGCTGACGCCTATGTGCCCCCGTCACCGCTCCCGGATGCTCGGGCCCGGCATTCATCGACTGTGTATCGCTCACCAAATACCTCGCGTGGACCAAGACGCCCGACGGCCGAGCACAAGCCTCTCATCGCCCGAGTTCGTCACGGCCCGCGGCCGCGGACAGTCAGCCCGCGCGAGCCAGTTCGATTGGCGTCTTCTCGGTGACAGTGCGATGGAGCCAGGCGCCCGTGGTCAGCGGCCAATCCGAAGGCAGCCGCGTGCAAGAAGCGAACGAATGGTCTTCGTGAACGCTGCAGCCTGCGCTGGCGCCGCAAATCGGACACGGCCGGCGGTCCGAAACGGCGCACCATTCAGCATCGACCGACAAACTTCCGTTGGCACGCATCATATGCACTCGTTCCCCTGCGTCGGATCGCTCGGGCCCAATTGCCCGATCGCATCGACAGCTCGGAAACTCCTTTGCATCGACTGTGCCAGGACGCCCGAACTCACACGCTACGCGCTAGCGTGGGAAAACGCGAGCGGTCATTGCCCCCAGGTGCTGCCGCGAGTGCCGCTCTTTGCGACCGCTCGAGGCAATTCGCCACACTACATCGCCTCATCCGCATTGCTTTTCCGTCAGGGAGAGAACCGCCTCAGAAACCGATGCGACGCATGACGAAGCGCGGCAACAAACGAATGACCATCAAGATGACGCCCCAGATGAGCGGCGTGTAACGCACGGGGGTGCCTCGTTCGATCGCCTTCACCACAGCGCGGGCGACACCATCGGGCTCACCGGCGAACGGTGGGGCTTTGAGGCCCTCGGTCATACTCGTCTTCACGAACCCGGGCTTGATGCAAATCGTCTTGAGGTTCTGCGAACGAAATTTGTGGTCGAGCCCCTCGAGGTACGCGCTGAGGCCCGCCTTGCTGGCGCCGTAGAGGATGACGGGCTTACGCCCTCGATCACCTGCGACGGAGCTGAAGACGCACAGCGTACCGCCGCCCCGCGCCAACAGGCGCTTGCGAGCGTGTTCGCAGAAAAGCACCGTGTTGGCGAAGTTCACGTTGAGCAGGCGCTGCGTGAACGCAATGTCTTCTTCGAGGACTTCTTGGGTCGCGAACAGGCCTGCGGTGACGACGACCGTGTCAAAGCCACCTAGCGCATGCTCTGCGCGGTCGAGCGCTTCGGCGAACTTGTCGGGTGCCTCCATGTCGCATTCGGCAAAAGCAACGCGACGCTTGCCCCCACCGCGCTGCTCGAAATCGGCCGCGCTCTTCTCCAGATCGTGGTGATCGATACCGAGTAAGAAGAGCTCGGCGCCTTTTTCGCAGAGTTCACGACCCACAGCACGGCCCATACCGCGCGTTCCACCCATCAATACTACCTTCATGTGAGTCACTCTCCGAACAGGCGCCTACTTTGGGCGCTGCGCAATTGACCGTCTGAATCCCATTCTTTGCGGACTCGCAAGAACTCGGGAAGCCGAGGATCCATGGTGCGGTAGTCCTCCGCCCGTGTGAGCCCATCTTTCGTCAGATAGATGCGCCCACCGTGCTCGATCACGGTCGCGTTCAGTCGATCGACGACCTGCTGCGTGTCGTCGCGAATGGGCAGGTCGAGAGCGAGTGACATGCCGGAACGAGGAAACGACAGGAGGCCATCACCTTCGGCGCCGCAGTCCTTGACGATGGTCAAGAACGAGGCAGTCCCCGCGCGCGCCAGCGTCTCGACCATGTCGCGAATGCCAACCGCACCCGACTCGGTAGGAATCACGGATTGGTGCTGGGTCACGCCTCTCTTGCCGTAGCCGCGATTCCAGTGGTGAATGAAGTCCAGCGGATAGAAGTACTTGTCGGGGTCGACGAAACCCTTCTTTTCAAGCTGAAAATGGCTGCGATAAACCAGCTCGTTGAAGGCGCCGATGGTGAAACGATTCAACAGCCCCGAAGGCAACGAGAACGGCATCGTGAGCGCAGGCTTGGGCCGTGGCAGACCCGGAGGCGCCTCTTCTGCCGTCGCCCAGCGGCCGACGTAGAGGATGCCGCGGCCCATGTTCTTGCCGCGCGCCACGGTATCCATCCAGGAGACGGTGAAAGGCCAAGCCTTTCCCGCATCCTTGAGCCGCTCGACCAGCTCGTCGAAACCGGAGATGCGATAGCTTTCCGTGTAGATCCAAGGCGAAGGAATCTTCTCGAGCAACACCGAGACCTCGAGGATGTGGCCAGTGAGCCCCATGCCGCCCAATGTGGCCAGAAACAGCTCCGGGCGCTCCGTGCGACTGCAGTCGACGATCTCGCCGTTTGCCGCGCGGATGCGCAGCTTCTGCACGTGGCGACCGAAGGTCCCGCTGACGTGATGATTCTTGCCGTGGACGTCGGAGGCGACCATGCCACCCAGGGTCACGAACTTGGTTCCAGGAGTGACCGGCGTGAACCACAGTCTGGACAGGAACAGTCGATTCAATTCCGCGAGACACAGGCCCGCCTCGGCTCGCAATAGGCCCGTGGCTTCATCGAAGGCCAAGATGCGGTCGGCGAGCGTGGTCCCCAGGGCGACGGTGTCGCCGGCAGCGAGCAAAGACGAATCGCCGTACGAACGTCCGAGGCCGCGCGACAAGTGCATGCCTCGAGAATCTCGAGCAAGGTCCTCGCTGCGGCGTTCGACCCCCGGAAGGTAGGTTCGACCCCATCCGGACAAGCCAGGACGCTGGTCCTGACGGGCACTGCTGGAGAGCGGCATGGGCGAGGGTTTAACCGGCCGTCTGGCGCCGAGCCAGTCGAGCGACGAAATAGCCGTCGGTACCGAGTTCATGCGGTAAAAGTCGTGCGCTGGAGGCATGGGGCGGAAACGCCGCCTCGACCTCGCTGGGACCGAACGCGCACGGCACGAGTTCGTCCGCGACGGCTTCGAGCACGTCTTCGCCTTCGGCGCAGAGCACGCTGCATGTCGCATAGACGAGGCTCCCGCTTGGTTTGAGTGCGAGGCTGGCGTTCCGCAGGATGCGGCTCTGCAACTCGCGCAGACGTTCCGGATCCTCGGGCTCGAGCCGCCGCAAGATCTCGGGGCGGCGACGCAGAGTTCCAACGCCGCTGCATGGCGCATCGACCAACACCCGATCGAAGCGACCGCGATACTCGGCAGGCGGCGGCTCGGTCCAATCCCAAACCGCTGCTTCGACGGCCGAGCCATGGCGGGCAAGCTCTTGCCGGAGCGCCGAGAGCTTGTGCTCGTGCAGATCCGTGGCGACGACGCGGCCGTTCGGACCGACTAGCTCGGCCAGGAGCGCCGTCTTCTGTCCCCGTCCTGCACACACGTCGAGGACCTGTTCGCCCGGCTTGGCGTTCAATGCACGACCGACGAGTTGAGCTCCGAGTTCTTGAACGGCGAAAGTGCCAGTTTCGAACTCGCCGTGCCGACGGGGATCGCCGCCAGCGGTGTAGCGGAACGCGCGCGGGCACACGGCCAGCGGCTCGGTTTCGCTCGCCCACCAGCCAGGCACTTCGCTACCCTGAGCAAGGCGTAGGGCTGGCGCTGTCTGACGCACGTCGACCAACAAGAAACGCGCAGCCTCGACGCCGACGCTGCGCTCCATGCGTTTCCTGAGCCAACTGGGCGTGCTCTGGACGATGGCCTCTTCGAGCGTCAGCCGCTTTTCCGGAGGAACTTCGCTGACGCGGCGGAGGACGGCGTTGACGAACCCCCCGACGCTCCTGCCGCGAGCGTTCTGGACCGCCGTCACCGCTTCGTTCACCGCTGCGCGCGCGGGGACCCGATCCAAGAACTCGATCTGGTAGGCAGCCAAAAGCAGGTGGCTGAGCACGAACAGGTCTTCGTCCTTCGGCTTGCCGAACGATTGCACACGCCGAAACAAGTGTGGTTCGGTGCGCAGGACGCCGTAGACCAGTTCGGTCGCCAGGCCACGATCTCGGGTCTGCATCCGACTCTCGTCGAGTGCCGCCGAAAGCGCCGCCGACGCGTAGGCTTCGTCCTCCCAGATGCGCAGCAGCACGGCTGCAGCGACGTTGCGAGCGGTCTCACTCATGCAAGGGCATCTTCGTCGATGTGCGTCTCGATGCAGGGGAAACGTTGCGCGCACCTTGGGCTTTGCACGGCCAAACGGCTGAGCGCCTTGGGGATGCTTTCGAACTGGAGCTCGATCAAGTCCCAGCGCTTTTCGACGTCGTTCTTGAAGGCCACGGCCATGAGAAACAAGAGCACGGCCATGCCGAAAATGTGTGCGATTTCTCGCACGCGCATGGGAAGCGGACGACGAATGACGCCTTCGATGACGAAGAACAGCAGATGTCCACCGTCGAGCACGGGGATGGGCAAGAGGTTCAAGAGGCCGAGGTTGATGCTGACCAACGCCATGACCCACAAGAAATAGTCGGTGCCTTTGCGCCGCTCCTGACCTGCGATCTCGTAGATCGAAATCGGACCGCTGATTTCCTGAAGGCTGATGCGCCCTTGGGCGAGCCGCAAGAAGGCAACTGAGATGAAGCGCGTCACCTCCAGCGTCTCTTCCACTGCCTTGGTCAGCGCGTAGCGGATCGGCTCCGGATGTTCGACGCGCTCCTCGAGCGACAGCGGCAGCCACTGCTGGACCGTCCGTGCGTCGCAGCCGCTCTGCCCTTGCTCCGCCAAATTAGCCCAACTTCCGCACGGTAGAACGTAGCGGGAATAGGCCGCCCCCGAGTCGCTGACGAAGTCCTCACGACGGACGCGGAAAGTGCCGGAGCGCGGCCGACCGTCGCGCGCCGAGACGAAGTCGAGGCGGTGCTCGACGTCGAGTTCGCCCCGCAAGCGGTCGACGAAACTGGACCAGGCAGGGAGTTTTTGGCCGTCGAGCTCGAGCAGCCTATCGCCGGGCCGAAGGCCCGCTTGGAAGAAATAGCTGCCGGGCGGCACTGCGGCTGCGAACAAATCAGCCAGTTCGAGACCCGTGCGCTCGAGCAGCGTGCCCGCCTGGGCATGCGGAGTCAGCGCGACCACGCCCGCTTCGAGGACGGCGAGATCGGCAAGTCCACCCAGCACACCGACGACGTGCGACGGCCGGACGTAGCTGACCGGCACGGTTTCACCGCGGTTGTTCTGCAGCTCGACCTCCAGATCCATGAAGCGCCGGATCGGTTGGCCAGCCACCGAAGTCACGATGTCGAACGTACGCAAACCGGCGCGATAGGCTGGCGAATCGGGCGCCGTGATGCCGACGACGGCGGCAGGAGAATTGGGCTGAATGCCGACCGTGCCGTAGCGCTCGGTGATGTCCAGATCGAGGTGGCGCTTCTGCTCCTGCACCTTGACGGTGATGTCCACGTGGCGGTTTTCGCGGAAGACCTTGAATGTCAGCTCTTCGCCGGGGCTGCGCTCGACGATGCGCCGGACTTCTTCGAAGGTGCCGACTTCGATGCCGTTCACGGCCATGACCCGATCGCCTGGCAAGAGCGCCCCGTCTGCGGGGTGTCCGGGTAGCACGACGCCCACCGTTGGTGGCGCGAACGGCCCGTCGGTCACGTACACCGAGAAGTAGAGCAGCACCGGGAAGACGAGATTCATCATCGGCCCGGCCAAGACGACGAGGATGCGCTTGTAGAACGGCAGGCTCTCGAACGTGCGCTTGCGGTCCTCCGGCAAGACCAAGTCGCTCTTCGATTCCTCGAGCATGTTCACGTAGCCGCCGAGCGGCAGCAGCGAGATGCAGTATTCGGTCTCTCGTCCGCTGAGGCGCAGGATCTTGGGCCCGAAACCGAGGCTGAAGGTCAGCACCTTTACCCCGAATGCCTTGGCGAACAGGAAATGGCCCAACTCGTGGACGAAGATCAGCGAGCTGATCAAGATGACGAAGTAGACGAGATCCATGCGGGAGACGGACAGCTGCGAGGAGCTGCTGATGGCATCAAGGCTCGCGCCGCGCCCGGGCGGCTCTTGACCGTACCATGTGGTCCAAAGGTGGGGTAGTGTACGCTTCTCACGTGAACAAGACGCCTGCCCAGAGTGCCGTGACCCTGAACACGCTGATGATGCCCGAGCACGCCAATCAGCTGGGCAACGTGCACGGCGGCGTGTTGATGAAGCTGGTGGACGAGGCTGCTGCCATCGCCGCGATTCGACACGCGCAGAAGCCTGCCGTCACCGTGGCCATGGACTCGATGACGTTTCGTCAGCCCGTGCAGGTCGGCGACTTGGTCACGTGCGCAGCGCATGTCGTGTACGCGCACAGGAGTTCGATGGAAGTCGAAGTCCACGTCACGGCCGAGAACCTAGTGACGGGAGTCGTGACCAACACCAATTCGGCCTACCTGGTGTTCGTGGCCTTGGGCCCGGACGGCCGCTCCTCGGAAGTTCCCGGGCTGACTCTGACGACCGAGGCCGAGCAACTGGCCTTCGCGGCTGGCCAGGCGCGCCAGCAAAAGCGGCTGGAGCTGCGCAAATCGACGAGCCACTGAGCGAATTCCCGCAAAAAGTCCCGAAAAGGTGAGCCCGCACCCCTAGCGTGGACCTCCGAGCGACACTAGGTTCCCCCGGCCATGTTGACCTGGGTCGCCAAGAAGCTTTTCCGCACGTCCAACGATCGCGCCGTGCGCGGGATGCAGCCGCTGATCGTCCGCATCAACGATCTCGAGCCGAACATGAAGGCTCTGTCCGATGCCGAGCTGGCCGCCAAGACTCCCGAGTTCAAGGAGCGTCTCGACCGCGGGCAGAGCCTCGATGAGGTCCTCCCGGAAGCGTTTGCCGTCTGCCGTGAAGCATCACTGCGCGTGCTTGGCATGCGTCACTACGACGTGCAGCTACTCGGCGGCATGGTTCTGCATCAGGGCAAGATCGCGGAGATGCGAACCGGGGAAGGCAAAACGCTCGTCGCAACGCTCGCCACCTACCTGAATGCGCTCGAAGGGCGCGGCGTGCACGTCGTCACCGTGAACGACTACCTGGCGCGGCGCGACTCCGAGTGGATGAGCCGCCTCTACAACTGGCTCGGCCTCAGCACCGGCGTGATCGTCAGCCAGCAGCAGAACGCCGAGAAGATTCGCGCCTACAAGGCCGACATCACCTATGGCCAGAACAACGAGTTCGGCTTCGACTACCTGCGCGACAACATGAAGGACAGCGCTCTCGAGCACGTCCAGCGCGCCCTGCACTTCGCCATCGTCGACGAAGTCGACTCCATCCTGATCGACGAGGCGCGGACCCCACTGATCATCAGTGGTCCCGCCGACGCGGCGAGCGAGAAATACCGCACCCTGAACGAGGTCATCACGCGCCTCGTCAAAGACGAGCACTACAACGTCGACGAGAAGGGCTTCTCGGCCACGTTCACCGACGATGGCATCGAGTTGGTTCAGAAGCTGGCGGGCGTCCGCAACCTGTACGATCCGGTCAACATCCAGAGCCTGCACATCCTGAACCAGCTGCTCAAGGCCCACGCCCTCTACAAGCGTGACCAGCAGTACATGGTGTCGCCGGACGGCAAGGTGCTGATCATCGACGAATTCACCGGCCGCGTGCTGGGCGGCCGCCGCTGGAGCGACGGCTTGCATCAGGCGGTCGAGGCCAAGGAAAACGTGCGCATCCAAGAGGAAAGCCGCACGATGGCCACCATCACGTTCCAGAACCTGTTTCGGCTGTACAAGAAGCTGTCGGGCATGACAGGTACTGCGCAGACCGAGGCGCAGGAGTTCATGAGCACGTACAAGCTCGACGTGGTGAACGTGCCCACGAATCGCGCCATCCAGCGCGCCGATCAGCACGACGTCGTCTACAAGACAGAGCGCGAGAAGTTCTCCGCCGTGGTCGCCGAGTTGGTCGACCTGCACGAGCAGGGCCGTCCCGTCCTCGTCGGTACGACCAGCGTCGAGAAGAGCGGTGCTCTGGCCCGCATTCTCGAGAAGAAGGGCATTCCCCACCACGTCTTGAACGCCAAGCACCACGAGAACGAGGCGTACGTGGTGGCTCAGGCGGGCCGCAAAGGCGCGATCACCGTGTCGACCAACATGGCCGGCCGCGGTACCGACATCATGCTGGGCGGCAACCCCGAGATGCTGGCCCGCTGGGATTTCCAGCAAAAGGGCCGCAATCCGGACGTCGACGTCGACGAGTTCGCTGCCGAGATCGAGCGCTTCAAGGAGGACTGCAAGCGCGAGCAGGCCGAAGTCCAAGGCTTGGGTGGTCTGCACATCTTGGGCACGGAGCGTCACGAGTCGCGCCGCATCGACAACCAGCTGCGTGGTCGCGCCGGTCGCCAAGGCGATCCCGGTTCGAGCCGCTTCTTTCTGTCGCTCGAAGACGATCTGATGCGCATCTTCGCCGGTGACCGCGTGAAGAACTTGATGGACCGCATGGGCATGCCGGACGACGAGCCCATCGAGCATCCCTGGGTGACCAAAAGCGTCGAGAATGCTCAGCGCAAGGTCGAAGAGCGCAACTTCGATCAGCGCAAGAACACGCTCGAGTACGACGACGTGATGAATGCGCAACGCAGGACGATGTACAGCCTGCGTCAGCAGCTGGGCCTCGGTCGCTACGCGCCCGAAGAGCTGGACGGTCTGGGCAAGCCCACGGGCGGCGTGCGCAAAATCGACCTCAACGCCGACATCCGTGCGCGCATCACGCCCTTGGTCGCTCAATTGGTCGGGATGTATTGCGAGAACCCGCCTCACGCCATCGACGAGCGCGGTCGCGCTCGCGCCCCGACGCGCGAGGAGCTCGAGCAGGGCGGCGAGCTGGTCGACCTCGAAGGGTTGCAACGCGAAGCCTACAATTTGTGGGGCATCAAGCTCGATTTGGAAACGCGCAAGAAGCGCACGCCGCTGTCCGTCGTCGACGAGCTGGCGCAGCTTTCGGCTCAGGGCCTGAGCGAGCAGCGCGAGCGTCTGCTCGATCTGATCGATCGCGTCGTGGCGACGGTGGTCGAGGAAAGCTGCGCGGCCAACAAGCAGCCCGAGGATTGGGACTGGGCGGGCGTCCGTGGAGCGTTCCAGGAGCTGTTCGGGATTGCGCTCAAGTCCGACGTCGAGCGTTACGGCGCTCAAGACCAGGTCGTGGCCGAACTCTACCGCGCCGCCGAGGCCTACTACCAGGAGCGTGAAGACGAGATGGGCGTGGACTTGGTGCTGCGCGTGTTCCGCTACCTCTACACGCAAGCCATCGATCAAGCTTGGGTCGACCACCTATCGAACATGGAACACCTCCGCGACGGCATCGGCCTGCGCGGCTACGGTCAAAAGGACCCGAAGAACGAGTACAAGAAGGAGGGCTACACGCTCTTCCTCAACATGATGGCTGCCGTGTCCAGCAAGGTGCTGACACGCGTGTTCGAGGTGCAGATCGAGCGCCAAGAACAGATCGAGGAGCTGGAGCGCGCCGCAGAGGAACGCCAGCACCACGAGCTGGAACAGGCCGTGGCTCAGCACGTCGGCGACTCGCTCTTGCCCGCCGCTCCTGGCGCGCCGCAGCAGGACTTGGCTGCAGCACGCAGGGCCGCGGGTTCGCTTCCGCCTTCGGCGCGGCGCGAAGAGCCCAAGATTGGTCGCAACGACCTGTGCCCGTGCGGCTCAGGCAAGAAGTTCAAGCAGTGTCACGGCGCTACGCTCGCCGAAGAGGCCTGAAGGTCGGGCGCTGCTCGACCATGCCTTGAAGCCGCCCTCGCCATGACGCCGCTCATCGAAGCCATCGAACTCGAGAAGTCGTTCGGCGAGGTGGCGGCGGTTTCGGCGCTCAGCTTCTCGGTGAGTGCTGGCATGACCGTCGGCTTCGTCGGCCCGAATGGCGCGGGCAAGACCACCACCTTTCGCATGTTGGCCGGCAGCCTGGGTCCGACCCGCGGCCGGGTGCGCATCGCAGGCTACGATCTCGGCGAACGGCCATTCGAGGCCAAACGCCTCATCGGCTACATGCCCGAAGCGCCGCCGCTCTACCCGGAGATGACGGCGCGCGAATACCTGAACTACCGCGCCGATTTGCGTGGCGTGCCGCGAGCCTCACGGAAGAAGACGGTGGAATCGAGCGCCGAACGCACGCAGATTCAGGGTGCGCTGGGTACGCCTATCCGCGAGCTTTCCAAGGGCTTTCGGCAACGGGTGGCGCTCAGCGACGCGCTGCTGGGTGAACCGCCCGTGCTGCTCCTCGACGAGCCAACGGCCGGCCTCGATCCGAACCAGGTTCTCGAATTCCGCGCGCTCTTGCGCGAACTGGGGCGCGAGCGAGCCGTACTCCTGTCGACCCACGTGCTGTCCGAGGTCGAAGCCGTTTGCGAGACTGCTCTGGTCATTCACCACGGTCGCTTGGTGGCACAAGGTCGCTTGGCCGAGTTGGCCCTCGGCGCGTCGAGCAGCACGGCTCTCTTGGTCGTGCGCGCCCGGCCGGACGTGGTGCGGCAACTACTGGGCATACGGGGCCTCGAGCTGCGCGAAGTTCGCATCGAAGACTCGAATCTGAGCCACGTGGTCGTGGGTTTCGCGGAGGGCACGCATGCGACGGGAGCCCAAGAGCTAATCGAGCGCGCAATTTCTGCCTTGATGGCCGAGAACGTAGGCGTGCTCGAAGCCACACCGTTGCGCGCCGCTCTCGATGACGTCTTCCGTGCGCTCACCCGCGAAACGGGGAGCACGAAGTGATGCGTATCTGGGTTCTGTTCGTGCGGGAGCTTCGCAGCCTCTGGGTCACGCCCTTGGCTTGGGTGCTGCTCACCAGCTTTCTGCTCTTGCAAGGCAGCATTTTCTACACGGTCACTCTGCATTTCGCCCAGATGGCCGACGGCAGTAGCGAAGCTGGCCCGCTTTCGGCGTACTTTGGACAAAATTCGCTGCTCCTGGCCATCACGCTGTTGTTGCTCTGTCCGGCACTTACGATGCGCACCCTGGCCGAAGAGCGCAAGACAGGCAGCATCGAACTGCTGTTGGCGGCGCCCGTCTCGTCGACGGATATCGTGCTGGGCAAGTACCTGGCCAGCCTGCTGACGTACGCGCTGATGTGGACACCGACCGTGCTCTACGCCGTCGTGCTGCGGACGGTGTCCGAGGTCGATTGGCACGTCATCGCATCCAGCTACCTCGGCATTGCGCTCGTCGGTGCCAGCTACCTTGCACTCGGTATCCTGTGTAGTGCTCTTGGCAAGAGCCAGCTGATTGCCTTGCTCTTGAGCACCCTGGTTCAGTTCGGTTTGTTCGTGCTGGGCATCGGCGAGTACATCCTGGATCCGGGACCACTCCGCGATCTGAGCGCTCACCTGTCGTTGACGACCTTGCTCGAAGAAACGGCCAAGGGTTTGATCGATACGCGGCGCTTGGTGCTCCACGGCAGCGTCAGCGTCTGGGCATTGTTCGTCACCTCACGGCTGGTCGAGAGCTGGAGGGCAGAGTAACGGTGCCACACGCCGCCGAACCGAAAGGCCATGTGCGGAAGCGGCTCACCGCCTGGCGCGCGCGCGCCTCGGGACTCTTCGGTCCGCGCTCCATTTCAGCAGTCGGCGTCTTGGCTGCAGGTGTCGTGCTCGCCGAAGTGAACCTGCTTGGCGCCCAGCATTTTTCGCGTTTCGACGTCACTTCCCAGGGCTTGTTCACGCTCTCGCCCGCAACTCGGACTCTGCTCGCCGCTCAGAACGAGCCAATAGAAATCGTATCGCTGCTCACGCGCAGCGATCCGCACGCCGTCGATGCCGATCATCTGCTCGACGCCTACCGCGCCGAATCGGAGCTGGTCCAGGTGCGGCACGTCGATCCCGATCGCGACGTCGCCGCTTTCTTGGCTCTAGGTCAGAAGTACGACATCGCCGCCGAGGAGCGTCCAAGCGGCGTCGTGGTGGCCGATGCCAGCTTCGTCGTGCGGCGTGGCGAAAAGACGTGGTTCATTCGCAGCGACCAGCTCGCCTCCCGAGACGCCGAGGGCCACGTGCAGAGTCTGCTCGAAGCCAAGTTGAGCGAAGCCATAGCGCGCGTGAGCGAACGCGAACGCGCGCGCGTCTGTTTCGTGACGGGCCACGGCGAGCGCAGCATCGAAGACGCCGGTCCCGACGGTCTGGCGGAGCTGGGCCGGCGCTTGGGGCAGAGCAACCTCGAACCCGTGCGAGTCCCCCTCGACGTACCGGAGCCAACGGACGAACTCGACGATTGCCGCGTCGTCGCCGTGATCGCTCCCGAGCGGCCGTTTTCGCAGGCTCACGCGCAGTTGCTCGAAACTGCGCTGAGTCACGCCAACCTGCTGCTCTTACTGGACCCCTTGGTCGATGCCGACGCACGCCTCGGCGACGCGGGGCTCGGCGGGCTGTCGGGTCTGTTGGGCGTGGGCCTTCGCCCCGGTTTCGTCATCGAGCACGATGCCCAGCGCAGGTTGCCGCGCGGCATCGGAGAAAGCTTCTTCGCGAACGTCGTGACGCATCCGATCAGCCGAGGCCTGTCGAGCAGCGAAGCGCGCCTCGATGCGCGGCCCGTCGTCGTCGCAGCGCAGCCGCTGCTCCTTTCGACCGGCAGCTTTGCCGTTCCACTTCTGCAGAGCAGCGCCGGAGCCACTCTGCTCGACGACTTGAGTCGCGTCGAGCGCGCGAACGGCGGCACGGCCGAGACTTTCGTCCTGGCGGCCGCGGTCGAGTTGCCCGATTACCGGTCCACGGCGGGCCCTGGCGAAAGCAAACACGCACGCGCCGTGATTGCGGGCAGCTCCAACATGGCTTCGAGCAATTCGTTTCGCAATCCGCAGCTCTACGGCAATCGTCTGTTCGTAGAGAACGCGCTGTCCTGGTTGGCCGAACGACCGAGCACCATCAGCGTGCCCGAACGAGTCAGCGGTTCGGCGCCGTTGGCACTCAGCGAACAATCCCTCACCGACCTGCTCCTCTACGTCGTCCTCTACATGCCGGCGACGGCGGCGCTGCTTGGTGTGTTCGTCGTGCTCCGGCGGCGCTCGCTCGCCGCGCGCTCGCGGAGGGAGGCGACGTCTTGACGCGGATCCGTGCGCATCTCTCGACGGTGTTTCTGGTTTGCTTGGCGCTTGGTCTGGGCCTTCTCCTCGTTCTGGAGCAGAGCGAGCCGAGCAGTTCGGAGAAGCTCGCGCGTCAGAACAACGTCTTCGAATTCTTTCGTGGCGAGGAACTCTCGGCAGTCGTCATCGACGAAAAAGGCTCGAGCCTCGGTGGGGTCCGTCTGCGCAAAGACGAGGCGAGCGCCGATCGCGACGCCTATTTCCTGGGCAAGGATGGCAACGTGCTTGCCGATCCTGCCAGCGTGGGCGAACTCTTGGGAGCGCTCGAGTTCGCCACTTGGGGCAGGCGCATCGAGGAAGCCGACGTTGACCTCGACGGCTTCGGTCTGCGCTCCCCCCAGCTCGAGGTTCATCTGCAATTCGGCGGTAGAAGTTCGCGACTGCTGATTGGCCAAGCTGCTCCAGCTCCCACCGAGACCTTCTACGCGCGAGTCCAAGGTCCGAGTGGCTCGACCTCCACCGGCGTCGTGCCGAAGAAGCTCGTCGATCAGTTGCTGCGCGAGCAACGCAGCTTCCGGGGCCGTCTGCTGCTCCCCTACGCCAAGAGCGAACTCCGTGAACTCGAGATCGACGGCCGCGGCCAGAACCTGCGTATGGTCGCCGACGCCGCGGGGTTCCGGCTCGCACAAGGTAGCTTGCGCGTCGATCGCGAGCTGGGCGATGGCGTGCTGTTTCAACTCGCGCGCGTCAGTGTGAGCGAGTTCCTCGACGATGCTCAGGCCACTCGAGCCTTGGCCGAGAGCCCAGCAACACTGACGATCAAACAGATTCCGAAGAGCGGACCCACCGTCACGGTGCGTCTCGGAGCCCCTTGCCCTGGTCACCCCTCGCTCATCGTCGCGGCGCGTGTCGAGCCCGACCCGCTGGCGGGTTGCGTCACCAGCACGGTTCTGCCGGCCTTGCTGAGCACAAGCCGAGATTTGGTCGATACCAGTCTCAGCTCCTTGGGAGCCGACGAAATCGATCGCGTGACGATTTCGAGCGCCGGAGGCCAGTTCGAGCTCGTACGCAAGGATTCGGCTTTCGAGCTACTCGATCGGGGTCACGACGCCGTGGCCGTGAACCTAGAGGAGGGAAACGAATTTCTGGGAACTCTGACGAATCGCCGCGGCGCGCTGTTCGAAAACGCAGCCCAAGCAGCGAGTGACCCCGGGGTTGCTTGGCCCGACGGACCGCCGACGGGCTCGCTGACGCTGACGGGCACGGGCCCGCTGAAGACGGGAAAGCACTCGGCTGAAGTGCGCTCGGGACTGCGTATCTGGATGAGCGAGGAGTGGTGGTTCGTCCAGCGCGACGACGATGGTGCGCGCTTGGTCTTTCCGCGGAGCGACGCCTGGTTTTTGGAAGGAGACACGGCGTGGGCCAAACCGCGCCAGCTGGTCGCTTGGGATGAATCGAGCATCACCAGCATCAGCGTGAAGCTGCCTTCGGGTACGAGCCGGCTCGTCCGCAAGGGCGAATCCTGGACGCTCTCCCAGCCATGCGGTTTCGACCTCGATGCGCGTCTCTCGGGCGACTGGTTGCGCGCCCTGGCCAAGCTCGAAGTCGTGCGTTTCGTGCCTCGGGCAGCTGCACTCGGCGCCCCGTGGCTCGAACTCGAAGTCGTGCGCGATGGCGGCAGCGAACCGTTGCGCATCTTCGTGGGCGCACGCACGCGAGCTGGTTTCTTCGCTCGTTCGACGCAGTCGGACCTGACTTTCGTGCTGGCGCCCGAAACGGTGCGGCTGTTCGAAACCTCCCCCATCGATCGAGCCCCATTTCTACTCAATCCCAAGACGCTCGAGACTCTCCGGGTCGAGAACGAGCGCTCGCACTACACGTTCGAGCGGCGCGGCGACGCTCTGATGGAACTCTCCGGTCGAGGCGATCCGGAGCTCGGCGCGTCTTTGCTCGAAGCGATCAATGAACTCGCTCCGCAAGCCGCGGTGCACGTGGGTGCTGCACGGGCCGACGAGGGTTTGGCTCGGCCTCGCCTGGTCCTCAGCGGCAAACGCCGCGACCCCGAGGGCAATCTCGTACCCTTTCGGCTCAGCTTTGGCGCGGTCGGCGTGTTCCAGGGCCGAGTCGTCCAGTGGGCTCGAGCAGAGGGAGTCGACGCCAGTTTCGCGATCGATCGCGTGGCCCTTCAGGCGCTGGAAGATCGACTCTAACCACCCGAATCGGCCGACTTCGAGCCCGGGCGCGCGTCCGTGACGAGCCAGGTTTCACGGTCGTCGAAGGCCACGCGGCGCGCCTTGTAGAGCTGTCCGATTGCCGCCTTGAAAGCCTTCTTGCTGATGCCGAGCTCTTCGTAGACGCGCTCGGGCGGACTCTTGTCGGTGAGCGCGAGCACGCCGCCGCGCTCCTGGAGAGCCGCCAGCACGATGCTCACCGCATCGCTTGCCGCGGCCGCGCCGGTGCGGCGCAGGCTGATGTCGAGCTTGTTGTCAGGGCGCACGGTCTGGATGAAGCCATTCATCATCTCGCCCAGGGTCACCTTCTTGAAGGTGTCACTCCCGTAAACGAGACCGCTGTAGCGTCGATCGACCACGACCTGGATGCCGAGTTCGCTGAAGCCGTAGACGAGCAGCTCGACCGGTTGCCCAATCTCGAGAGCCGCCACGTCGTAGTCGAAGTAGGCACCGAGTTTGCTGGCCGCGGCGACACGATTGGTGCGTTGATCGAGATAGACGGCGACGACGTACGCGCGACCACGCACCATGGGGGAATGCTGCTGGCTATGGGGAACGAACAAGTCCTTGCCGAGCCCCCAATCGACGAACGCACCGTGCTCACCGATATCGACCACTTCGAGAAGCGCGAATTCGCCCACGACTGCACGGGGACTCTCCGTCGTGGCGGTCAGTTCGTCGTCCGAGTCGGTGTACACGAACACGCGCAAGCTCTGACCGATCTCGAGACCGGCCGGCGCCAACCGGGCGGGCAAAAGGACGTCATGCGGGCCTTCGCCCAGAACGACGCCTTCGGGGAGGAGCGCTTTGACCGGAAGCGAAGAGAATCGACCGACGGGAATCATGGACCGGAGCACTCTACATGCCGAGCGCTCCCTCGTCTTGCTTGCTGGGACCCAAGCTGCGCGACCGAGGCCGACACTAGTTGGGGCCGGGCTCGCGGCGACGCTGGGGCCAGATGGCATCCCAATTCGAGCGGTAGGCGTTCGTCGCCACGCGCGCTGGCCCCGTGTGAGTCTTTTGGCGTGCGGCCACGTCGTCTTGATGCGTCTTCTTGCCGCCAAGCGACTCGAGTGACGCTTGAGTTTCGACGTCACAGACCCAGGGCGCGTCGGTGCGCGGACGCAGGCGCACCACGTCGCCGTGGATGGGTTTGCCCTGCTCGAGCGGCCTGACTTCGCCGACCTCCATGACGGGTTGCTCACCCTCGGGCGACGTGCGGGCGCGTAGCACCTTGAGACCCTTTCGGTCGTCGGTGGGGCCATGCACGATCACCACATCCGCGGACTTCGACGTTTCGCTTGCCAACGCCAAAGGTGTAGCACGACGTCCTGGCTCGTCACTTCGGCGCAGGTTCGCCGGCCGGCAGACCCAAGGCCGCACCGTGGACCCAGCCTTCTCGGCCTTTGGAGTCGTACTTGACGCGGTACCACTCGCCCTTGCGACCCGTGACGAGGAGTCGCGTGCCGCTGAGCACCCGTTCTTTGACCTTGGAGTCACGTTCGGGGCTCTCGCGCACGAGCGCCGTTTGCCAGCGCACGTCGGCCTGACCACTGGCGGCCACGATCGTGGATTGCTCGGCGACGGCCGCTTCCGGCGTTTTGAACTTGAGGCGATAAAAAACGGTGTAGCTCTGGTGTTCGTGGGCCAGAGCGCTGAGCTGCACTTCCGCCAGTGCTCGTTTGGCGCAGCGCAGCAGTTCTTCAGCAACCGCGCCCGGCAGATCGGTGCTGCGTCCTGCCTTGAGGCCCGACACCCGCTTCTTGTCGAACTCGACCTCGAAACCGAGCGATAACGTGCCGAAGGCGCCTTGCGCGCCCGGACATTCACCGAGCGAACGCAATGGAGCGTGGGCAACGCCGTCGATCTCGATCGCGTCGCAGGTCTTCTGCTCTTTGCCTTTGGCGTCCCGACAGCTCGTGACTTCGGGCTCGCCCACTTCGAGCGTGTCTTGGAGAGTGAGCTGCTTGGCTTCGCCCTCGTTCGAGGGCGCAGCGGGCTCGGCGGTGGGCTCTTCGTCGAGCGCCGTGCGCGCTTCTTCGAGCGGTACCTCCGGGACCAGACTGACTCCCGCCAGGCGCGGCCAAACGACGCCAAGCACGAAGCCCCCAGCCGCAATCAGTCCAACCGTGCGAAGCGAGGCCGGCCCGATGTCACGAACCCGAGGACGAGCGCTCGGAGCGCCCGCCTTGGGCCGATTCACGCACGCTCCAAGGCCGTACGGGCATAGTCCCGCGTAGCGCCATGCACGAGCATCTCCAGGATCGGTCCGCGACGAGTGCCATTCGAGTTGATGCTGCGGCGCGCTGCCACGAGATCATGGCTGAAGTGGCCGAAAATCTGCTGTGTGCGCGGCGTGTCTGAGTTCGACAGCACAGTGCTGACGCCGCGATCGAGCAGGCGCTCGAACAGCCGGGCCAGGCGTCGATGCTCGTCGTCGCCGAAGGGCTGCTTCTGGTATTCGGCGAAGCGCGCCGTGGCCGAGACCGGCACGTACGGCGGGTCGAAGTAGACGGCGTCACGATGTCTGGCGCGCTCGGCAGTGCGCTCGAAGTCGGCCACGCGAATATCGACGCCACGGAGCGCCTGCGACGCGGCGCGCAAGCGCTCTTCGTCGCAAATCTTCGGCTGCGCGTAGCGCCCGAACGGCACGTTGAATTGGCCGGAACGGTTGACGCGGTACAGGCCGTTGTAGCCAGTACGGTTCAAGTAGATCATGCGCGCGGCGCGCGTCGTCGGTAGGCGCGGCTTCTGGGCCCTGATCTTGTAGTAGTCCTCTTCGGAGTGCGGCAGTCGACGCAGTGCTGCGATCACACCGTCGACGTCGCGTTGCACGGCTTGGTAGGTCTCGATCAGCTCTTCGTTCTGATCGGACAGTACGGCACGACGAAAGCGACGCTCCCTGGCCAAGGCGAAAAACACGGCCCCTCCGCCGACGAAGGGCTCGAAATAGGTGTCAATCTGCGCCGGCAGACGCTCCAGGATGGCCCCCATCAGCTGACGCTTGCCGCCCGCCCATTTGAGGAGTGGCTGTGCTTCGAGGCCCGAACTCATCTCTCGTGGTCTAACCTTTTGGTCCCGATCCGTAAAGATACTAGCGACTTTGAGCGCCGGTGATCTCGAGGCGCACCATCATCTTGGACAGACCGAAGCGGCTGACCCCGAGGACCTCGGCCGCCCGGGTGCGATTGCCTCGGGTCGTCTCCAAGGCCTCGACCACCAAGCGGCGTTCCAACGCGTCCACCTGGCCCTTGAGCCCCGACCCGAGTGGCGCTTCTGCCGCTCCCACTCCCAACTCGGGGCTCAGATCACCGAGAACGATCTCGTTCTCGGCCAGGACGACCAAGCGACGGATCTCGTTCTCGAGCTGGCGCACGTTGCCGGGCCAGCCGTAGCTCTGAAGCTTGAGGCGCACAGCAGGTGAAAACGAGCGCTTCTGGCCCGCGCCATGCACCCGCAAGAAGTGCTCGGCCAAGGGCAAGATGTCCGCCGGCCGCTCGCGCAGCGGAGGAACTCGCAGATGGATCACGTGCAGGCGGTAGAACAAGTCCTCGCGGAAAGTGCCTTGCCGCACCATCTCTTCGAGCTTGCGGTGCGTGGCACCGAGGACGCGCACATTGACCTTGCGGGTCCGCTCGGAGCCGACCGGTCGGATTTCGCCGGACTGCAGCACGCGGAGCAGCTTGCTTTGCATGCCGAGGCTCATTTCGCCGATCTCGTCGAGCAGGAGCGTGCCGCCGTCTGCGACCTCGAACAGCCCGGCTCGCGTTTTGGCCGCGCCGGTGAAGGCGCCGCGCACGTGACCGAACAGAGCCGACTCGAGCAGGTTCTCTGGCACTGCAGCGCAGTTCTCGGCGACGAACGCTCGACTCTTGCGCGGACCGTTCTCCGCCAGCGCGCGGGCAATCAGCTCCTTGCCCGAGCCGGACTCGCCCGTGATCAAGACGGGCACATCGCTCTGCGCCACCTTGTCGACCAAAGCCAACAGTTGGGCCATGGGCGCGCTCTGACCCACGATTCCCGAATAATTGCCGCGCAAGCTGCGGCCCTCGCGCACTTTGCGCAACTCCCGCTCGGCCACCTCGAGCTCCAGCTCGCGCCGCGACAACTGCGAGCTGGCTCGGAGTTCGGCGCGCCGGGCGCGCCGCGCCGAACGCAGCAATTCCAGCCTATCCCGCTCGTCGGCGATGGTGAGCGCGGCGATCGAGCCAATCAGGTTCGCCCAAGACATCTCGCGGGGACCGAAGGCGCCGCGACGCACGCGATCGTCGAGATAGACGACGCCCAGCACGCGACCCCGCGCGATCAACGGCAGCGCCAAGACGCTGCGTAGATTGAGCGCGTGGACGCTCCGGTGGCTCTCCGACAGATCACCGACGGCATCGACTGTGACCACGGCACGCCCCTCCTGCAAGGCACGCTCGGCCAGCGAATGGCTGAGTTCCAACTGCTCGGCCGTCAAATCGTCCTGACGCAGATTCCTTGCTGCGCGAACGACCAAACGCCCGCCTGGCGCCCGCAGCAAGAGCAGGCCGCGCTCGACGCCCGTCCAAAGGAGCAGTGCATCGAGAATCTGCCTGAGCAGGGGCCTCAGGCCTTCTCGTTGGCTGAGCGAACGGAGCAGGCCCTCGACGTCGCCCAGCTGCTCCCCAACGAACTCGGACGGGACCAGGCTGCGTGCCTTTTGCACCCAAGGCAGTTCTCGCGCCACGAGACGCCACTCATCGGAGAGCCCTTCGAGCAGTCGCGTTGCGCGCGGCGCCGCCTCGGCGAAAAGCCGGCGAGCTTCGTCGGGACGCCCCATTTGCAGCGCCAATTCGGCGCCCGCGACCAAGGCTGGCCCGAGCACGACGTTGCTGGGACCTTGGACGCACAGCGCCAAAAGCTCGGCCAGAATCGTCTCACCGTGTGCGCCGCCGAAGCGCTCCATCACCGATGCGGCCCGGGCGCGCCACCAGTCGACGCGTGCCTCGAACCCCTCGACCCGGCGCGCCACATCGTCGCCCTCGGCAAAAGGGGGCGCGCCACATTCGAGCAGTCTCGCTTGCGCACGCAGGCGATCGGCCTCGGAGCCCGACTCGAGCAAAGCGAGGGCTCGCTCTGCAGCGGCGCGGCGCAAAGGGACTTCGCGCAGGCCGTCCGCCAGACACAGCTGAAAATAGCCGGCGCAACGCAGGTCCGCGTGACGGAGCGCCAGCTCCGAACCCCGACGTGCGGCCACGACGAGTTCGCTCTCGGCGCCCAACAAAGACAGCACCGATGCGCGCGACAGGATGGCGCGAGCGGTGTCCGCTTCACGCCCCAGCGATTCGAACAGCCGTTCGGCGCGCTGGGCAGCCTGCACGGATTCGTCGAACAACCCTGCGTCGCTCGCGGCCGCCGAGACACCGGTCAGGTACGTCGCTTCCTCGAGCGCGGCACCCGAACGGGCTGCGAGCTCGGCCGCGCGCGTGAAGGCAAGCCGAGCTTCGAGGCTTTCGCCGCTCTGGTGCAGTACCATGCCGAGCACGCCTTCGAGCCGCGCCGCCTGCTCGTCGCTGGCGACGGCCGAACGACCTAGAGCCAAGGCATCGAGCGCGCGATTCGTTCGCCCCTGCGCTAGTTCGCTCAGAGCCCGTACCTCGCAGACTTGCGGGATCGCAGGTCGATTTTCGAGCCGCAATAGAGCTCCTGGTGCGTCTCCCGCATCGACTTGTCGACGAGCCAGCAGCGCCTCGGCGTACGCGGCAAGTTCGGGACGGTCCGAGTTGGCAACCGCCTCGAGTTCGGCAAGCGCCATCGGGATCTGACCGAGTCGCAGGTGCGACAAGGCGCGCTCCAGTTCGAGTGCGGGCCCCGATTCTCCAGTGAGCAGCAGCAAAGCACGTTCGTACGAGCCTCGACGCCGCAGCACACGCGCAGCCTCGAGACGCAGGGCCGGCGACAGCTGCTCGCGCGCTTCGAGAAATAGCAGCAACTCGGCGCGCACCGGTCGCTCGGAAAGCCCGAGTGCGAGCGAGACGTCGTCGAGCGCTGCGAAGTCCGAGGTGGACGCCGGAAGCGTCGAACTCGGTAGAGCCCGTGTTCGGAGCGCAACCAGTCGAGCCAGAGTCAGCGCCTCGAAGGGGGCGTTCACCGCCCATGCTGCCAGATTGTCCACCAGCGTGGCGTCGTCCTCGTCTCCCCCGAGCGGAAAGTGGCAGGCAGCAGGCCCGATCAACCGAGCCAAGAAGCGGCCGCGATCGTGGGGCCCGAGATCGCCGAGCACGAGGTCTGTCGGCGCGGGACCATCGCCCTGTAACGCCGGACGCAATCGACTCAGCAGCTCTGCGAGTTCGGCGATCCAGCGTGCAGGCAAGCCCGACATCTCGAGACGCGGGACTCCCCTCGAAGACTCGAGACGCGCTTCGAGTTCCGGCAAGCGAACGCTCAGATAGGCGCGCCGCAGCCTGCGGAGCCGCGCCTCCTGCGGTCGCGCTTCGTCGGAGTCCAATGCGAGCCGTTCGACCACGAAGGCCAGGCTCGCGCGCTCCTGGGGCTCCGCTTCGACCAAGCTCCAAAGCAGGGCTTCCAAGGAGTTTTCCGTGCCGCCTTTCCCACCGCGCACTGCCCGCAATTCTGCGAGCGTGCGGCCTTGGTCGTCGCACATTTCCAAGCACAGGACGCCCAAGGCGTAAGCATCGGCCGAACGCGCGGATCCCGGCTCTCCGCGAGCGATTTCTGGCGCCCAGTAGCGCGGGGTGCCGCCGCGTGCGCTGTCGACTTCGGTGCCCCGAGAGAGCCCCAGGTCGAGCAAGATCGCGCGCCCTTCGGGAGTCAGGACGACATTGCCGGGTTTCACGTCGCCGTGGGCGAGCCCGAAACCGTGCAACTCGAGCAAAGTCGTGCCGAGATCGAGTACCAGAGCACGCACGAACGCGTCGCGGTCCCCGCGCGCGGAAGCTCGCTCGAGCGGCCCACCTGCTATCAGTTCGAGCAACAAGGCAACGCGCGGCGTCTCGCCCTGTGTCTCGCACGCGAAGAGGTCGTGGAGCCTCGGTGCACCCGCGCCGCCGAGCAAAGCAAGCACGCGCGCTTCGCTCAGCAGCACGTCGTCGAAGCCCGGGCGAGCGCACTTGAGGGCCCGTTCTCGGCCGTCCTCGCCGTGCACGCGCCAGACTTCGGCGCTGGCGCCGCTCCCCAGGGATCCAAGGACCTGCAGCGTGCGCCCAGGCCCTGGGCTGCCCCAAGCTCGCACTGTCACCTGAGTTGGCAGTGAAGCCGTCGGCATTGCATCAGTAATTTAGCCGTTTTTTACAAGGTAGTCAAACCTATTGGCGGCTCGCCAGACGCATTCGCTCGCGGTTCTGTGCTGCATTGAATCGCTCCCCGAAGACAGGCCCAGAGCCGCCCAGTACAATCTGCAGGTGAGCGCGGGCGAGTCGCAATCGGACGGCAGCGAGCCGACTTGGGTGGGGCCCGACTACGCGTCGGGCGGAGCGCTCGGCCGCCGCTTGCTGATCCTGAGCGCAGCGCGCGCCGACGGCTCGCTCGATCTGAGACAGGTCGGGCGAGCCTTCGAAGCACCTTTCACGGCCGAGTACATCTCGGGCGAGATGAAGCACGTGCTGTGGACGAATGTGGCCCGCTTGGTCTTGGGCAACGCCGCGTCGCGCCCCGAGTGCGAAGCGTTCTGGCGAGGTGTCGCGTTCTCGAACCTGCCGCTCGGCGCCGCTTGGCCGTTGATCGAGCGTCTCGACCCGGACGGCATTCTGATGCTCGGCTCCGGCTCCGGCTCCGGCTCCGGCTCCGGCTCCGGCTCCGGCTCCGACGACGATTCGGCAGCTTTCCATGGAGCTCGCGGCGCCGTGCCACCCGCGTTGGCTCGCGCGCCGCATCCCGCCAGCCACGGCTTCGAGTTTCGCGACTGGACCCAGGGCGTACGCAAGCTGCTCACGCTGAATTGATCCGCTCGACGGCCCGGGCCGCCTTTCGCCACGACGGTTCGCGTTCTAGTCTCGCTTCGTGGCAGGTGAAGCGCGCGTCGTCGTTGTCTCGGTCGGAGAACCCCCGGGACCCTTGATTCAGGAACTCCGGCAACGCGGCTTGGTAGTGGTGGAGAGCGGCTTCGCCGACGCTGAAGAAGAGATCGAGAAGCTCGAGCCCGATCTGGTCGTGCTGTTTGGCAGTCGAGGCGCCATGGAGCTGACGACGCTGCTCGACGATGCGTCGCGCAAGCTGCGCCCGCGCCTGGCGATCGTGGCCGGCGGCCGCGAGTTGTCGCGGCTGTGGGGTCTGAATCGCGACATTGTCGTGTCACTGCTTGCCTCGGAAATGAGCGTGCGCGTCATTGCCGAGCGGTTGCAGGCATTGGCCAAGCAGTGGGCGCGTCCGGTCGGCGATTCTCCGAGCATCGCCGCCCCTCGCGTCGAGACCCCGCGCCTGGGTGCCGTCGCACCCCGTCACGTCCACGTGAGCGAAACGGTCGCGCCTGCTCCGACCGAGCTGCCGGTCCCCCTAGCGACCAAGGCCAACGAGACGAAGAGCGGAGATCTGGCAACGCTCCTCAGTCTGGCGCCGCACTTCGATCCTCCCGTCCAGCCCGAGCCATCGGCGCTGCGCATCGATCATCCCGCCGAGGCGCCGAAGGCGAAGCTCGAGCTCAAGGCGCCCGAGTCGATGACGCCTTCGTTTCAGCCAGGCCCGGAGGTAAAAGCCGAGCGGGCGACGCTGCCAGCGCAGAAGCCCGAAGGGGCCCGGGAGAAAGAGGTCCTGACTCCGCTCACGCCACCCGTGGCCGCGCTGGCGCTGTCGACCCCCTCCGACTCGAATCCGCCCGACGAGTTCGAAGACCTCGAAGAAATCGGGCTCAGCTCGTTCCCACCCGCGCCGAACGATTCACCCGAGACCGAGGCCTCAGGCGCGCCCACGCTCGGCACATCGCAAGACGAGATCGAAACACGCCGGGCCCCCGAAGTGGCCGAGATCGAGGCCGCGCGCAATGACGCTCCCGTGTCGGCGTTCGAGGACGAGTTCTTTCGGCCCGCGCCGCCCCCAGTGGAAACGAAGACCAGTGCCGCGCCCGCGGTACAGGGCCGCTCGAAGCTGGGCCTCGGTCTGTTGCTCGCCGTCGTGTTGGGCGGCGGTGCATGGGCCGTGAGCGGAATGATAGGCAAGCGTCCAACGGCGCCCGCCAAGAGCAGCGCTCCGGGCGCAAAGGCGAACGCGGCCCCGGCCCACGACGCCCCCTCGTCCACCAACGCCCCCGGGGCTGAGGCGACCGACCCCGCGGCGCCCGCTGAAACCGCGGCAACGGCAGAGCCCTCGGCGCCCGCGCCGACAAGCACTGCCAATCCGTTCCTGACCACCGATGCCCACCTCCCGGGCTGCGAGCAGCTCGCTGCCGGCATCACCCCCGCCACCAACAATCCGGCCGGCGAAGCCAGCACGGCATGGAAGATCGCTCGCCAAGCCATCGTCAAAGGCGATCTGACCACGGCCAACCAAAAGATGTGCGAGGCAGTCACGCTGCATCCAGAGAGCGCGGCGCTCGAAGGGCTGGCGCTGCTCTACGTCACGCGAAACTCGCCGAGCGAGGCGCTCAAGTGGGTCCAGCGCGCCGAGACGGTGCGCCCCGGTCAGATGGAAACCAGGAACCTGCTCGGCGACGTCTACAGTCAGCTCGGCGATTCCGAAAAGGCACTCGAAGCCTGGCTCCTGGCTCTCAAAGTGAAGCCTGAAGAGACCGAGCGTCGTCAGATGATCGCCAAGAACGACACGTCGGTCGGACGCGGCTACCTGCGTCAGGGCGACGTACCTCGCGCCGAGCGGCTGCTGCGTCGAGCCGTGACTCTCGATCCGAACAATGCGCTGGGCCTCTCAGCCATGGCCGAGGTTTGCCTCAAACAGAGTCGTTCGCTGTGCGCCATTGCCTTCGCCGAGCGCTCGCTGGCCTTGTTCGAAGCCAACCCGGACGCGCACGTCGTCGTGGGGGACGCAGCTCTGCTTGCCGGTGACCGCGCCAAGGCCAAGGCCAGCTACCAGCGGGCACTCGGTGTTCGCCCTGACTTCTGGGCTGCGACCCTCAAGCTGCGCGAACTCGACTGAGGTCGTAAAAACACGCTCGGACCGAACGAGAAACTCGTTCGGTCGCGGATGCTCGGGCCGAAGCTGGTCTCAGCGACCGAGTGCCTCGGCTCGATTCACGATGCGGGGCGTGATGAAGATGACGAGCTCACCACGGGTGTCGCTCGAACGGCGACGCTGAAAGAGCAGACCAAGAATAGGAATGTCACCGAAAAATGGCACCTGATCGAGGTTACGGCCGGTGTTGCGGGTGAAGATGCCACCGATCACCGCGGTGTGTCCGTCCATGACGAGCAGCTCCGTCTCGGCTTCGCGCTTGAGGATCGTCGGGTCACCACGAGCAGAAGTTTGATTGAAGTCCGGCTCGTCGCGGTTGATCTTGACGTGCATCTGCACGCTGCCGTCCGCTGTGACGTGCGGCTTGACCAGCAGCTGCAGCTTGGCCTCTTGGAAAGTCGTCTGCACGCCCTGGGCGGACACCTGCGAGAACGGGATCAACGTACCTTGCGAGATGCGCGCCTCGAGGTTGTCGAGAGTCAAGATGCGCGGGCTCGATAGGATGCGCAGCATGCCGCTGGATTCTGCGGCCGAAAGGCGCACGGCCAGGTTCACGTTGTTGTCGATCGAGCCGAAGGTGAGGCCGAGACCACCACCTTGGCCGGTACCGACTGCAGCCGGAAGGTTCACCGCGAAGTTCGGGTTGGCGACGGTTCGAGTGAACGGACTCAAACCGGCCGTAGGCGTATTGCCGTCTGAGGCGCCACCCGTGATGCCCACCGAGTTCGGGAATGCCAGGCCCGTGGGATTGCCGGTCGTCGGCGACATAGCGCCGTTGCCGCCCCACTGAATGCCGACGTCTTTGAGGTAGCGGCTCGTGGCTTCTACGATGCGTGCCTCGACGAGTACCTGAGGGGTTTGCGTGTCGAGTGCGCGCGAGAGCTCTTCGACCTGATCGAGTGCTCCGCTCACGTCGCGCGCGATCAAGGTGTTGGTGCGTTCGTCGACGGCAATCGTACCGCGGGACGAAAGGAGCACCGCAACGCGCGTGGCCAGCTCGACGGCCTTGGCGTAACTGACGGGAATGAGACGCGTCTCGATGGCAGCCAATTTGACCGCTGTAGCGCGACGGAGCATCTCGAGCTCGCGCTCCTTTTGCAGCTGATCGAGTGGCGCGACGCGCAACATGTTGCCTTGCTCGACCATGCCGAGAGACTTGGACTGCAGAATCACGGCCAGAGCCTGATCCCAGGGCACGTTGCGCAATCGGATGGTGACACGACCTTTGACGTCGTCGGCCACGACGATGTTGCGCCGCGACACGTCGCCAATCAAACGCAAGACGTTGTGGATGTCGGCGTCCTTCAGGTCGAGGTCGATGCGCTGGCCGGTGTAGCCCGCCTGCTGACCCACGACGCCTGGTCCGAAAGCACCGGCTTCGTCCGATTCCGCGGTGACGGCGTCGAACCGACTCGAACCCGATTGAATCTCGGGCATGTCTTCGCTGCCCTTCTCCACCGAAACCGTACGGCTCTTGCGAGCGGCTTGGCCGTCTTTCCCCATGCCGGTGAGGCTCGAGGGCAAGCTGCCAGGCTCGTAGAACGACCAAACCAGTTTGTTGCCACGTCGTTCGACCGAACTGGTGACTTTTGTGTCGCGCTGCACCTCGATGATGACGTCATTGCCGCGACCAAAACTGGAAACTGTGTGCACGCTGCCGCCGAAGGCGCCTACGTCCAAGGTGCGCGTGAGACCCTGGGGGATCTGGGCGTTTCGCAGGATCAACGTCGAGCGCCCTTGGCTGCCGTTTTCGCTGCGAAAACGCACGCGCCCGTCGAGTTCGAGCTCGAGCACGTCGCGCGCGCTCTCGTGCTGGAAGCGGACGTCGGCCAGATGGGCGACGTCCGTGGTTTCTTCGCTGGGCGCAGCTTCGCCGAGGGCGGCTCGCGCCAACACTTCTCGGCGTTCGAGGTCCTGGGCGGCACCGAGAGCGCCCGCCGAAAAGCGAACGACCAGCTTCTGGCCTTGGACGGACAAGGAATACTGAGCGTCGCGAAGCAACGTGATTGTGACGCGGGCCGTACTGCTCTTGCCGTTCTTGAACGATTGCGTGAGAACGCCACCGACCACGCCCTTCGAGCTGGTGATGGCTTCGGCCGCACCCGCGAGCTGGGCGTCCTGGATATCGACGATCAGGCGCTTGGACTGCTTGTCGAGGCGCGCGCTGTACTGGGGCTCGGAGCTGAGTTCGATTTCGACCAAGCCAAGACCCGCGTCGCCCTCGCTCAGCCGCACTGCGGTGACGGAGGCTCCGCTTTCAGCGAGCACGGTCGGAGCAAAAAGCAGCAAAGACGCCAGAATCAGGCTGGAAAGCGGTCGGTACATCTTCATTCTGCTCACGCGCATAGCTGTCTCCGTCTCGGAGACGTCGGGCCGTTTCACGAGCCTCATGAAACCCTAACTTTCCCGGACCGAAACGAGCAAATTACTGGTCGAATCGTCAGTCACTCGGACCGCCGGACGGCGTCTCAGCGCGCTTTTTTGCGTTTTCGCTCGACTCGAAGGCTTGGAGCTTCTGCTTCATGGTGGCGATCTCACCGCGAATGGCCGCGTCGTCGCTGTCAGGGGAGTCGGTCGTGGCCGTGACCTCGTCCGTGCGCAGCTGGATCACGCGGGTGGAACTCGGAATCTCGGGATTCGACGGATCGTCGCGCACTAGGACCAAATCACCGTCGCGAATGCGGTCGACACGCCAATTCACTTCGTAGGCGGCGCCCACGCCGCCGGTCGGCTGAACCACGGTGGCGCGACCCACGTATTGGCCGCGCTGCACGACCCAGCCGACGCCGGTCGGGTCGACCAGCATGGCCTTCTCGGGATGAATGCCGCCGATGATGCCCACCAGCTTGAGTTCGTCGATCGAGTACTGATCCAGAACGACCTCGCGCTGCGAGCGCACCTCCCCGCGCGCCTCGTTGACGAAGAATTTGGCAAAGCTGCGAAAAGGGTCGCGGCTGCGATCACTCTCGACGAACTCGGCTTCTTGGAGATCGACGGGCGGAGGAACGTCCGAAGGCACGGCTTCGGCTGTGGTAGCAGGCGCCCGCCGATCGACGGGAGCGCTGGAGCCGGTGCCGAACTGCGGAGTTTCTTCGGAACAACCGAGCAAGCCGAGAACGAGAGTTGCTGAGTAGAGTCGGCGCATCTTTCAGCCTCCCGTTGTGGTGCGACGTTGCTGCCCGGCGGAAGCTTCGCTTTCGGCCTTGTCGAGCGAGCGAAAAGCCGTGGCCAGACCCGATACCTTCAGGAAGATCTCATTGTCGCGCACGACCGGCTCCCTGATGGAGATGTTTTCCATGTTCATGATGCGGTCGCTCTGACCGATGCCGTAGAAGAACTTGGCAATCTGGTGGAAGCGTCCGGAGACCTCGACCTTCATCGGTACGCGCGCGTAGTAAGCCTCTTGAATCTCGGGCTGAGGCGTCCAAGCGGTCAGCTCGACACCTGCAGTGTTCGCCACGTTCTGCACGGCCGACAAGAATGCCGGGTACTCCGTGGTTGGTGGCAAGATCTTGTTCAACTCGCGTTCCCGCTCGCGACGACGGGCCAGCTCTTCCAGGTCTTTCTGGTAAGCAGCCTCGACCTTGCGGGCGGCTGCCAGCTCGGCCTCGAGGGTGATGCGAGACGCTTGAGCTTGCTCGATAGAACTCGCCACGTCGCTGTAAAAGCCGACGTAGTAGACGAGGCCACTCAAAACGACCAAGCCCAAGGTGATGCCCACGCGGGCTGCCATGGGCAGACGTGCCAGTGCGCTTTCAGCCATCAGTATTTGACCTCTGCTTCGAGAGCGAACTCGACCACCTCGAGATTGGTCTCTTTGTCGATCGTGCGGGAGGCCGGCAGCAGCCGTACCTTGGCGAAATAGTCGGAGAGGCCCATGCGCCGAGCCAGTTCGCTCACGTCACCACCGTCGCGAGCGACACCCCGCAGCTTGAGCAGGCGGCTCTCTTCGACGAACTCGGTGACCCACAGACGCCGAGAATCCCAGGCGGGATTGTAGACGGCCAACGGATTGTCGCGACGCACCTGCGCGAGTCGCTCGGGGTCGATGCTGGGCGCACGACCGGCCGTGAGCAACCGCGCGATCTCGAGCAAAACGGCGGTCGGACCAGTGCGAGCGCTCTGGAGCTTGGCGATGGCGTCCTCGCGGGCGCGCATGCGCTCCAACTCCGCCGTCACATCGGTCTGATTGGCTACGGCCTTCTTGGAGACCTCGATTTTGGTCTGAACCTGGCTGTTGGTGGCCAGTTCTTCGGCCAGCTTCGTCTCCTGGAAGCCGTGGAAGACGAACAGGATGATGATCTCGACCACGACCACTCCGAGGGCCGCGAAGATCCACATTTCCCCGCCGCTGCCGCTGTCGATGCGGCGCTTCTTTTGCGGGATGAGGTTGATGCGAATCATGCCCGCACCTCACGATCCTTGCGCAGCGCCAGGCCGAGCGAAACAGACAGCTGCAAGGCGTGGCGCGTCAACAGATCGGGCCGAATGGCAGCATTGGCCAGCGTGATGCTCTCGGTTGGCGACCAGATCTCGACCGGAATCCGAGAGCGGTTCTCGATCGCCTGAGCCAAAGCACCGAGCCCGGCGGAGCCGCCGGTGACGAACACGCGCGCGATGTCGGAGTCGCCGCTGGTCGCCATGAAGAAGTCGAGGCTGCGCTGGATCTCGGCCGCGATCGAGTCACATGAACCCTCGATGATCTCGAGTACTTGCTGCGGCACGATGCCGTCGCTGCCGTCACCGCACTTGTAGGCCTCGGCCTGCTCGTAGGGGACGCTCAGCGCGCGTTGGATTTCCTCGGTGACAGCATTACCGCCGTTGGCGATTTCACGGGAGAATGCGCTCACGCCGCTGGCGATGATGTTCAGGCTCGACAGGCTGGCGCCCACGTTGATGAGTGCGACCGTTTGCGACGGGTCGAGCCCACGCGAGAACTCGAAGATGTTCTGGATGGTGAAGGCATCGATGTCGCAGACTACCGGACGCAGCTTGGCGTCGCGGGCCAAACGCGCGTAGTCCTCGATTTGATTCCTCTTGGCGGCAACCAAGAGCACTTCCATCTGACCTTCGTCCGGATTGCGTCGCAGGACCTGATGGTCGATCTGCACGTCCTTGATGTCGAACGGGATGTGCTGCTCCGCTTCCCAATGGATCTGCTCGTTCAGCTCTTGATCCGTCATCATCGGCACGGCGATCTTGCGAATGATCGCCGATTGCCCCGACACGCTGATGGCGACGTCGCGTTGACGGATCTTGTTGTCCCGAAACAGCTTCTGCAGTGTCTCGATGACGACGCCGGCGTCCATGACCTGGCCGTCGACGATGACCTGGGGACTCAAGGGGGCATAGCCAAACCCCACCAGACCCAGTCCCTTTCGGACCTGCTTCAACTGGCAGACCTTGATGGACGTGGTTCCAATATCCACTCCGACCAGGTTTTTTCCTTCGCGCATCGATCCGACTGTCCCTCGGGGGAATGCGCCATTTCCGGAGGTTCCGGTGACGTTCCGAGGCTTGCCTCAAATCCTCGCACTCCCGCGAAATTCCAGCCAAGAAAAGCGAGAGAATCGAGGGCGGGAGTCAGCCGCTGCTCGCTCAGACGGAAACGGGTCCGCCAGCGACCCCGCTCCGATGGCACCTAGGTCAGTCGCGACCTCAGTTCGAAACTCCGACGGATTGCTCGTATTGAAGCACTCGCGGCCCGCGGCCGCCTTTTCCAGGTCTCGGTTGACCCAGCCAGTTCGAGGGCGTCGGATCAGCGGCACGCCGACCTTATCCGGAAGAACATCGGCATCGAGTCAGGTCGGGCGGCCGAGCCCACATTTGCTTCCTGGGTCGTGTGCGACCCCTCGTCCCAGGACGATACAGCTGATTCCCGCGTTTCTCAGCATGATCCACGGCCTGGCACGCCTCCTGCTCTAGGGGTCCCCGAGGGCAACATCATGACTGACGGAACGTTGATTCAGGGGACGTGGGCGCAAAGTGGTTCGGTACAATTCGAGAGCATGCTCTGGGTGACTCCCGAGCCGTCCGCAACCGAGCTCGAACGAGTTCCCACGGTTCCCTACATCGAGACGCGGACCCAGGCCGAACTGATTGCCGCCTACTCGCCGCTCGTCCGTCAAATCGCCGGTGGCTTCCAGCGCAAGCTGCCCCGCAACGTGCTCCGCGACGACCTGGTCGCGGCCGGCATGAGTGGCCTCTGGGACGCCGTCCGCCGCCAGCTGGCGGAGCCGTGTGACCGCTTCGAATTCTACGTCCGCGTCCGCATCCGCGGCGCCATCCTCGACGAGCTCCGCGCCCAAGATTGGCTGCCCCGCCGCGCCCGCGCAGCCGCCGCCGACGCCGCGGAAGCTGGCAATATGGCTCGCGCCGTGGCCCCCGCCGTCGTGCGCTTCGACGACGTCAGCGAGTGGGAGCAGGGGCGTTGCCTCGCCACCGACGAAGAGTTCAACAGCGAGGCCGCTCTCGATGGCAAGCAGACCCGCGCATCACTGGCCCGCGCCGTGGACCAGCTGCCCAGCCGTGAACGCCACATTGTTTCAGCTCACTACTTCCGCGGCGTGAAGTTCAAGGACCTCGGCACCGAGCTGGGCGTCAGCGAGCCCCGCATCTCACAGCTCCACTCGCGCGCCATGCAGCGTCTCAAGGACATCCTGGCTCCGGCCGCCTAATTTCTCCGCGCAGCGCAGAAAGTGCGTGACGGGTCAGTCGACCCGCTCGAAAAACGCCAGCGTCTCGATGTGCTCGGTGTAGGGAAAATAGCCAAACGCAGTCGCGGAAACCAGGCGCAGGCGAGTCTCGACCAGGCGCTCGGCGTCGCGTAGGAACGAGTCGAGACCACAGCTCAGGTAGGCCAGGCGCACCGGCGGATCGCGCATCAGAGCCTCGAGCAAGCCGCCCGAGAGCCCTTTGCGCGGCGGGTCGACAACGACGAAGTCCGCGTGAGAGAGGAGAGCGACGTGCGCGTCGGCGGGTCCCGCATGCACGCTCGGCCGAGCTACGCTCGCGGGCAGGGCGTCGATGCCGAGCGCCAGTCCGCCGAGCGACCCAGTGCCGAGCTCGTTGAAGCCGACCGAGCAGCGCTCGCACAAGCCGAGCCCGATGGTGCCGACCCCAGCGTGGAACTCGACGACGCGAGCGCCCGCGGGTACGGCCGCGTGAATGCGGCGCACGGCTTCGTCGTGCAGCGCCGGATTCGCCTGACCAAACGCATCCGGCGGATAGAAGACGCGGACGCCACCGCTCTCGTCGACGACGGTGGGCGGACCCGAGACGTGCTCGAAGCGCTCGCCGAGTAGGGTGTTCGTCCGCTCGGGTTGCGCGTTGAGCCAGACACTGTGCACCAGCTCGCTCGCTTGGCTGAGCGCGCTGAGTAAGGGACCGAGCAGCTTGCGCGCGTGGCTGCCCGGCCCCAAACGGTCGCGAACGATCAGCACCAATTGCACCCGACCGCTCGAACGCTCCACGGCCATCTGCACCGCGCGCAGCACGCCAGCGTGCTGCGCTTCGTCGTATGCGGGGACGGCGTGGACCTCGAGTTCGCGCGCCAAGAGTTCGTGCAGCGCGCGGATCGACGGATGATGCACGAGACACTCCGGGATCGACACGAGTCGATGGCTTCCGAGTTCGAAAATGCCGAGTTCGGCACCGGCGCCGCCCGGGCGCACCGACAGTCGCGCGCGATGGCGGTAGCCCGCGCCCGGGCCCGTCATTCGTTCGACGAGTACGCCCTGCCGCCTCGCGAAATCTTCGAGCGAACGGAGCCCCGTCTCGGGAAGCTGCTCGACCCCCCAACGCGGACACCCCGGACAGGGCGGTCGATGGCGACAGTTCAGCTCAGGCAAGCCAGAGAGTGTACAGGTAGACCAGCGGGCTCACGACCAGGAGGGCGTCGATGCGGTCGAGCAAGCCGCCGTGACCGGGCAGCAGCGAGCCCGAGTCCTTCACGCCCGTCGAGCGCTTGATCAGCGATTCGACCAGATCGCCGGACTGCCCAAGGAGCGCGCCCGCAAAGCCCAACAGTGCTGCATCGAGCGTCCTCAGCTGGCCCGACAGGTAGGTCAGGCTGGCGATGACGCTGACGGCGGTCGAGAAGAGCACCGAACCAAGGAGCCCTTCGCGCGTCTTCTTGGGGCTCACGGCCGGGTAGAGCGGGGTCTTGCCGATCGTGCGGCCGAGTGTGTAGCCGCCCGTGTCGCCCATCCAGGCGATGGTCAACGTCAAGAACACGAAGCGCGGGCCGAGCTCGCCCTGATCGCGGCGCAACATGGCCAGCGTCATCAGCAGCACTGCCACATAGAACGGCGCGCTCATCCCGCCGAGCGTGCGCAGAGCAGCAGTTGGCAGTTCGCCCAAGCGAAACAACGGCAAGAGGGCCGACGTGACGATCACGACGACCACGACCGTGAAGAACAGCCGCGGATCGCCGAGCGCGTTGTACGACGCATACGCCAAAAGGAGCGTGAGTGCCGAGCCGACCCAGCGCGACAGCCCATCGCGCGGATGAGTCATGCCCAAGAGCTCCCGCGCGCTCACCGCCGCGGACAGGCCGATGAACGCGGCCCAACCCCAGACCGGACCCCAAAAGAGCAAAACCAGCACAAGGGGACCCAAGACGCCCACGGTTCCCAGGCGCACGGCCAGATTGCTGCGCGGCTGGGGCACGGACCCAGCGATGTTCGGCTGATCGCTCACTACCCTGAGCGTTAACAAGTGACCCTCCAAGTCACAAGTGCGGTATAGCAAGAGCCGTGCAGGCCGTCCGCACCTACCTCGCGCCGCGCCTCCGGGTACTCGCATGCGCCTCCATTGCCGGTTGTTTGTGGAGTGCCGCAGGCACTCGCGTGGAAGAGCGCAGCACTGAATCGATTGCAGCTGCTCTCTCGCGCGCGAGCGGCTGTGAGGTCGATCGCGTCGTCTGGGAACCGAGGCGCAGCTCTGCCAGTGAACTGGTGTTCGGACGACCCGTGCTGTTCACCGCGCGCCACGCCGCCGAACGCCGCGATGTGTTTCGCGCTTTCGTGCGCTTGGCGCCGTCCGGTACGCCGCTCGGCGTGCGCGGAGTACGCAACCTGACCGAGACACGTCTCGCCGACGAACTGGGGCTGAGTGCGTCGGGAAATCTGGCTCTATATGCCACCGAACAAGCAGGTCGCATTGGCAGTCTCACCGCCCTGGCACTCGACGGCGCTTCGTCCGACCGCAAGCTCGGCCCATTCGAGTGGGTTCGCACCACCATCAGTCGCTATCTCATCGAAGGTGACACGCAGGGCTTGGGTCGCACCGATTTGTTGTTGGCCGAATCGAGTTCGAGTGCCGACGTGACCGAGCGCGGCCCACATTTCGCGTTTCGTCTCGAAAAGGTGGAGTTTTCTCTCAGCCGGCAAACGCTTCGCGAGCCGAACCCGCGCCTCGATGCCGCGACCCTGGCGCACGTAAGCGTCGTCCACCGCGAGTTCGAGCCGACTTCGAGCCTGCAATGGGCTGCCGACAGCCTGCGCACGGTGATGGGTCCGGGCCCGGTCGCTTGGCTCGAAGGTCGCGTGTTCTCCACGTTGGACCGACTGCACCGCTGGACTCGCTCGAGTGGAGACTTCCACGTCGCGCCTCGGCCGGCAGCCACGCACTCGAACGGGGCGGCGCCGACGAGCGTCTCTCTGGACCCGGCGACGCGAGCTTGGCCTCCAGTGGCACTCGAGCCCCGTTTGACTCCAGCGCGCCCGGGCGAAGGCCAATGGCTGGCTTGGAGCGCCGATTTCTTGCCCGAAGAAGGCCGGCGCGAACCGTACTTCTACCGCACTTTCCTGCACCCCGACGCGACGCGGCCCTACGCCGAGCTCGTGTTCGTCGCCATCGACACACGTCGACTCGAGCTCGGAATGCGAGCTGGCTACGAAGATCCGCATCCGGAGACGGGGCCACCGGGCAGCGGTCACATACCCGACGATTCCAGCGTTTTTTCGCGCATCACTGCGACCTTCAATGGCGCTTTCAAGGCCGTCCACGGTCCGTTCGGCATGCAGGCGGAGGGGCGCTTGTTGGTCCCGCCGCACCCAAAGGCGGCAACCGTGCGCGTCGACGGCGACGGTCGCATCGGCTTCGGCGACTGGCCCGCGCTGGACGACGGCCGCGCCGTCGCTCCTTCGGATCTTCTGGGTCTGGTCGAATTTCGCCAAAACCTGGACCCGCTCGTGGCGGTGGGCCAAGCCAATCCCAAGGGCCGCAGCGTCTGGGGCGACCATCTCTACGGCAGCTTGGTGCCCGCCGAACGCAGCGCTCTCTGCACCACCGCGGCCGGTGTCTTGTTTTACGCCTGGTCACCGGAAATTTCGGCAGAGGCATTGGCCGATGCTCTCCTGCACGTCGGCTGCAGCTACGCGCTGCACCTCGATATGAATCCCGGTCACTGCACCTTCGCACTGAATGCCGTGCAGAGCTTCCAGCCTCTGCACGCCAGCGGCGTCGTGCTCGATACACGCATGAGGGTCAACGCGAATCGCTATCTGCGTTGGTCGCCGCAAGATTTTTTCTACCTCGCCGAGCGCACTGCACGGCCTGCCCGGTCGACTCTCACGTGGTCGTCACGCCGCGAGCCCGGTGCGCCCTTGCTCTTTGCCGTGGGACGCGGCGCAACTGGCGGGCTCGCCATCGAAGTCGACCGTGTGCCGCTCGATGCCGTGCGCCTCGACGTGCACCCGGGCAGCGCCGAAGACGATTCGATCTCCCCGCCTGCGACGGCGTCCGAAGGGCCCGCCCTGCTCGGCTGGGGCCTCGGTCACCGCACTCCCGGCACGCGTTCCGGCCTGTTGCTCGGCACGACCAGTGTCGTGCCGCTGACCCGCGCAGATGCGAGCCTCGTGCTCGACGGTGAGTCGGCGCCCGTCCTGTTGCCGCCCGGCATGCCCGTGGTGCCGAAAGAAGGCCAGCAAGTCGTGCAGCTGCCGGTCCTGGCGCGCGAGGGAGAGTTGAGTCCGCTCGCGCGTGAACTGGGCGATCGTCGCCCTCGCGCCGCGCTCTGTGTCGCGAATGGTCACATATTGGTCGGTCGCATCGAGCACGACACGATCGCACCCTTGGTGGCGACGCTCCTCACCGAGGGTTGTAGCTTGATCGTCGCCCTCGACCGCGGTTCCCATCATCCCGCCCGAGTCGAAAGAGAGGGGGACTCGCCCAGTCCGAGGGTCGAGAGTTCGCTGTGGGCAAGTCCGCGTCGGTTGACGCACCGCGGCTACATATTCGAGTAAAAGTCGTCAGTGGCGAATACGTCGACGGGGAACGATTTGCTCGTCTTCGACGTGAACGATGGCGTTGGTGACCGCGTCCCGGAAGCGCACCTGCAGCACCAATCGTCCGGCTCCAAAGCCCGTCTTCTCGTTGAAGAGGTGGCGTTGCTCGCGAATGCGCCCCTGCTCATCGGGCATGGCAGCCGCGGTCCACTGGCCCAAATCGAGCGGCAGCGGCTCGAGATGACCGAATCGCTCCTCTTTGGCCCCCGGCACGTGAGACATGAAGAAGATCAAGTACGAAGCGACGCCTAGCGCAGC